>R27__coassemble_89_pt1 | contig 80512 bp, 70 predicted proteins | sample R27__metabat2_low_PE_013 | metagenome-assembled genome bin R27 | reverse complement strand
ACACCAACATCACGGGCAACACGGCCAAGAACGGTGGCGGTGCGTACGTGGGCAGTGGCAAACTGAATATCGCTTCGACCAGCGGCAACACGGTCAGCATCTGCAACAACACGGCCACGGTGAACGGCGGCGGCATCTACGCCGACCACGACGTGGAGATCAACGGCATCACGGTTTGCAACAACGGCGCGGTTGACGGCGGAGGACTCTATGTGGAAGACGGGGAGATCGAGGTGAAGAACGGCTGCGACATCACAGGCAACACCGCAACGAGAAACGGAGGCGGCATCTACGCCAACAACGACGTGGACATCACAGGTTCCACCATCGGGAGCAACACAGCGGTGAACGGCGCGGGGCTCTATGCCAACGCCGGCACCGTCGACTTCAGCTCGGGCACGTTCGATTCCAACTCGGCCACGGGCAACGGCGGCGGCATCTATGTGGCCAGCAACGCCACGGTGCTTCTGAGCGGCACGGCCACGCTGACCAAGAACCATGTGCCCTACCCCAACGGCGAAACCATCGGCCACGGCGGCGGCATCTACCTCGCGGGCACGGTCAAGGTCGGACGCAACGCCACCGACCCCCAAGGCACCCATTCGCTCAATGTCCAAGACAACTACCAGGATACTGAAAGCAATCTCAACAACATCTACCTCGCGGGCGACAACAAAGTCATCGAGCTGTTGTCGGACATGCGCAATTCCTCCACAAAATTGGGATTTTCGGTCAACAGTGGTTTCCGGAAGGTGGTGTATCATGCAGGTGATGATGCGACCAACGAGACTAACAGCTGGCTGCACGGCTTGCTGACAGAGGGAGGCACACAAGGTCTGACGGGTGTCATCTTCGACGATAGCCGCAAGTACATGGCCGTCCACGTGCTGACCTTGACCGACGAAACCTTCGACCATGAATATATCTACCTGTGGGGATGCTGGATTTCGGCTGTCGACAAGGATCCGCAGGCTCACCTTGACGAGTACCCGCTTCCGTCGGGTGTTGCAAGCCACTACACCATCGACACCGATGGCACATGGCACATCTGGACGAAGGAAGGCCTGGCATGGTTCTCGTCCTATGTGAATGGACTCAATGCCTATTCCACGGACTACAGCGAGAGCGTGAACGCCGCAGCCAAGGCGGTGATGGAGGCCGATGTCGACATGAACGAGTACCTCTGGGTGCCGCTCGGCTCCGCTGCCTTGTTTGACCCCACCTCCACTGACCCGACCTCGGCCATCTTCACCGACGGCCACAAGTTCAAGGGCGAGTTCGACGGCAAGGGGCATATCATTCGTGGCCTCGACTGCCGTTACATCAACAGCATACACAATTACGGTCTCTTCGGTGAGACTTATGGCAATGCCAAGATTACCAATGCATTTGTGGATGCCTTCAGGTTCGACAGCAACCAAGAAACAGGTGCCTACCAGATGGGTGGCATTGCAGGAACTGCCACAGGCAATACTGTCATAGCCAACTGTGAGGCACGCGGCACGATGACGGCACCGAATTCTAATGTGGCCGCCCTCGGAAGCGTCGTCGGTGTGCTCGATGGAAGTGCCACGGTTCACTCGAGTATTGGCATAGCCGACATGAGCGGCAAGGCTGCTCATATGGGCGGCTTGGTTGGACACGTCAAGAGCAATGCCAAATTGGCCAACAGCTACTCCAATGCCACCTATTCTCCAGTTGCCACCAGCACAGCTAAGATAGGAGCGCTTGCGGGTACCAATCTTGGCACCATCGAGAACTGCTATGTCCGTCTGCGCGGCTCCGAGCCTACGGGCTTCGGCTGGTTCGCAGGCAATAACGAGGGCAGCATCCAATACTGCTACGCCCCAAGAGTGGCTGATGAAAGCAGCTACGATTATGCCACTTCATTCAATTATGTGGGGAATCCTGAAACCAGCCCCACAATCACCGAACCTGACAACTATGGGACGACGCTTCGATACAGCGGCAAATACGGCTTCAAGCACCGCGACCACCAGATGAAAAAAGGCAACACCACATACGAAAAAGCCTTGGCGACTGGCAAGGCCAGTGCCAACGACACCCTCGTCGGCGGCCTGCAATTCACCCTCAACCGCTGGGTGAACGCAAAGAATACGACAACGAACACCTACTCGACCTGGACGCGCACCATGGCCAGCCCGATCAACGACGACCTGCCCATCCTCGAGTTCAACGACTTCGTGAGCGCCGGATCGACCGACAACATCTTCATCGCCTACAAGGACGACCTCAACGACATGATCGACTACGCCAACGCCAACAGCACGGGCGGCAGCGTCTACCTCTACGAGGCCACGCCCACGGCGGTCAACAAGAACACCAACGCCAACGTGCGCGTCTATATCGACCCCAACATTGGCATCACCCAAGCCGATGGCAACACCCTCAATGCCCGCGTGGGTGTCACCTTGGACAACAGCTCGACCGACTTCATGGCCTACGACTGGCACATGTTCTCGTCGGCACTCCAAGCAGCCCCGATGGGTGTCGTGTATCCCACCTCGCTTGAGGGCTACCACGTCTACGACAACTATAGCACCTATAAGGCCGATGGCATCCCCGACGCGATCTACAACGACCCCATCCACAACTATATGGAAGCCCCTTCCACCACATGGAACACCACATCGGGCCACATAGGCTACTTCCCGACCAACACCGCCTTTGGCGACTTCGACTTCTATTGCTACGAGGAAGGCGTTCGCCACTGGATCAACTTCAAGCGCCAGGGACACAGCGGCTTCTACGACCATTGGCACCAGGACGCTGACGAGAACGGCATGCACCAGAACATCGGCTACACCAACGAAGCGGACATGGAAGTCGGCAAGGGCTACATGCTCGCCATCACCGCTCCGTCGATGCTGATGACCGACGGCGTGCTCAACAACGGTGACAAGAGCCGCAATGCTTCTTTCAGCGGCGTCAACCTCGTGGGCAACCCCTACCAGAGCTATCTGGACTTCAACGAGTTCGCCAACGCCAACGGCATCGACACCTATTACATCCTCGACGCCGACGCGAAGGGCTACATCGCCTACACCACGGGATCCACGCCTCAGCCAAGCGAATGGATCGGCGGCTTGAAAGGCTACACCGCCTCGCGCTACATCCACCCGCACCAGGGCTTCTTCGTGAGGGTCGACGCAGCCCAGCCCATCAGCTTCAACAGTGGTATGCGCAAGGGCGGCACCAACACAGGCAGCGTAGGCTCCGACTACCGCGACTGGGAGCCGCGCTACGCCTTGGTCAACATGGTTTGCACCGACGGCAAGGGTCGCAACGACTTCGCCACCATCGAGCTTGACCGTCCCGAGCAGGGCGGTGGCCGCAAGGCGAAGGGCTTGCGCTCGGGCGACGCCTCCATCTGGTTCCGTCTCGGCGACGAGGACTACCAGATCGCCTTCGCCCCCGTGGGCACGCAGAGCGCCGCGCTACGCTTCGAGGCGCATACCGACGGCGTCTACACCCTGCGTTGGAACATGCAGAACGCCGACTTCAGCTACCTGCACCTCATTGACAACCTGACGGGCACCGACATCGACTGCCTCACGACCGACGAATACCGTTTCGAGGCCAAGACGAGCGACTACACCTCGCGTTTCCGCCTCGTGTTCGACTTCACGGGCGTCGAAGAGAACGACGAACCGACCGAAGGGCCGACTTCCTTCGCCTTCATGATGGGCGACGAGTTGGTCATCAACGGCGAGGGCGTGCTGCAAATGTTCGACCTCAACGGTCGCCAGCTGTTCAGCACCGAGATACACGGCACGCAAGCTACTGTCGCGATGCCTAAGGTGGCCGACGGCCTCTATGTGTTGCGCCTGACGAATGGCAACCAAGTGAGAACGCAGAAAATGGTCATTAACAAATAATTGAAAGGAGAACAAACGATGAAAAAGAGAATCATATCCGTGATGGCCATTTTGGCTCTGATGTTCGGTCCCATCTGCATTCCCCAGGCACCCGCCCAAATCCTGATCATTGACGAGGAGGAAGAGGAGGACAGCGAGCGCACCAATACCGAGGCGAGCGAGCTTGAGCTTCCCATGGTGCCCGAGTTGGGTATCACCATCGACCAATATGCACCTGTGGGCAGTGGGACGATTGTCATCGGCCTGCTTGCCGGCGCCTACCTGGTCGGTAAAAAAAGGAAAAGCGAAGAGAACTAAATCCCGACGATACCCTGTCCTTCCCAAGCTCTTATGGCAAACATATTGAAAAATATCGAAGCCGTTAGAAAGTCGAAACGCATAAAGCAGGAGGTAATCGCTGCCGAGTTGGGCATCAAGCAAAGCTCGTATTCGAGCTACATCACCCGTGGGAGCGACATCACTTTCAGCCGTTTGGAGAAGATTAGTGAGATTTTGGGCGTTTCGGTGATCGACCTCATCGGCTGGCCCGAAAGGTATGTTGCGGCTTCGTCGGTAGTGGATTGTGACAGCAATTGCGAAAAGGACGCTACAATCGCCAACCTCAACAAGTACATAGAGCTTTTGGAGAAGGGAAGGGGACATTGAAAAACAGTCGCCCCGCCAGGGGTAGATTGATTATTGATTCATTTGTATTCTTAGGCATGGCCCTGTTGTGAAACACGGCCATGCCGCTTTTTTGTCGTAAACGAAACTGACCGTCTACGTCATCTGGTCCCCGTAAACTAGTAGAGACGGTGCACGCACCGTCTCTACAAACAAAACCATGAAAAAACAAAACTTGAATTATTCCTTTACGAACCTTCTGATCTCCACGGCACTCTTCGTCGTTAGGCGGACGATGTAGGTGCCTGCGGGCAGGTCGGTGGTGTTGATTTCGGCCTTGTCGCCACAATCCTTTTGGCTGTAAACGAGGGTACCCATCACATTGTAAATCTCGATGTTGTCGATGGCCTCTTGCGCCTCGATGGTCAGCTTGTCGCTGACGGGGTTGGGGTAGATGGTGAAGGCCCCTGAGCCTGTCGAAGGATCGTTTTCATCCACACTGGTCACTTCAGCTTCGGCATAGACTGGTTCGGAAATGCAGACCTGTCCGTCCATGTGGTATTCTGCAGTTAGCATGTAGTTGTATGATCCGATGCCCGCAGCGTCGTAATAGCTGTAATTGTATGTTCCTTGCGGAATGATGTCTTCGACTAGTTCATAGTTTTCACCGCCGTCGGTCGAACGGTAAAGGTTAAAGTACTCCGGAAGGATGGACATCGTCGTGTAGTGCCATTCCAATTGGATACCATAGTTTTCTTCATCCTCGTAAACATACTCTGCGGTGAAGGTTGAAGGCGCATCGCAGGGAATGGTCAGCGTGACGCACGATTCATCGGAGGGTTCGGAATCGCCTTGGGGGCATTCTGAGACCACGGTGTAGCAGTATTCGCCATAGTACAGCTCTGTGTCTCTATAGCTGTTGTAGGGGAACCCCCACACGATAAGTTCCCCGTTGCGGTAGATTTTGTAGGTTTCAACATTCGGGACGGGCGACCAATTAATCTCGATGTCGGTATAGAACGCCCATGAGGCGGTAACATCGTTGGGAGCCTCGCAAGGCGGCAGAGCCTCGAAATGCGCCACATAAGCCGCCGATTCGGTCACGCTGAAGGTGTAAGTGGGGTTGGTAGAGACCTGTTGCCCGTTCTTGGTCCAATTGATAAAGGTGTAGTCTGTGGCGGGGTTAGCGGTCAAAGTGCAGCTTTGTCCGTAGGTGAATGTGCCACCACCAGTGACAGTTCCACCATTGGCAGGGTCAGCCGTGGCAGTAATGGTGTAGGTTTGGGCTTGGAATTGGGCCACAAGGTTGCGGTTGTCTGTAACGGTGAAGCTGTAACTTGCATTGGTCGAGACTTGCGTGCCGTTTTCGGTCCAACGCAAGAAGGTATAGCCCGTGGCAGGTGTGGCGCTAACGGTGCAACTTTGCCCCTGTTGGTAAGTGCCGCCACCCGTGACGGTGCCACCGTTGGTCGGGTTGGCCGATACGGTGATGGTGTAGTTCACGGGTTGTGCGTTGAAGTTGGCTACCAAAGTGCGGTTGGCATTCACGGTGAAGGTGTATCTGGCATCGGTCGAGACCACGTTGCCGTTTTCGGTCCAGTTGGCAAAGGTGTAGCCGTTGTTGGCTGTGGCATTCACGGAGCACGACTGGCCTTGTTGGTAAGTGCCTCCGCCGCTCACTTGCCCGCCGTTGGTCGGGTTGGCCGAAACGGTGATGGTGTACGATTGCGGTGCGCCACCCACGTTGATGTCTTGGATGTAGGGCTGGCGTTGCGGCTTGGTGACCACGATTCTCACTTGCGAGCCTGAGGTGATGCCGCTGTAAGCAACGTTGACCGAAGAACCATTGGCGGGCACCAAGGCGACGCCCTTCAGCACATTGTTTTGGGAGATGGCGATGTAGGAACCCGCTTGGGCGTTCACCATGAAATTGCCCGACCCTGCGGGGATGGTGGAGGCGTGGCTGACCGTGTTGGCCGTGGGATTCACGCGGTAGGGCATGATGGAGCCGTCGCCAAGGACGTGGTAGGCTTGCCAATAATAGGTCGGGTTCGAGCTGGTTTGATAGCCTCCTGTGCTGGCATAGCACACGGCAAGGTTGCCGAGGAAGACTATGGAGGAGACGGTGTTGTAGGTGTCGTCCATCCAGATGCCGTCATAAACGCCTGTGGCTGTGTTTTCCAAAGTGGGCGTTTGGCTGAACACATTGGTGGCGCCCACGCCGAAGTAATAGTCCTCATACCAATAGGTGTTGGGGCATGAGCCGATGTAGCTGTAGGCGGCCTTGTTCTCGGCCCGGATCATGGCCTCGCCGAAACAGGTTGAGTTGTAGCCGAAGTTGCCCGACAGACAGCAGTTGCCCATGGCGAGGAAGTATTTGTTTGTGTTGGTCAGGGCGTTCACGCCGCTGTTGGTCAGCTGGGGTTGGTACCACATGTTGTTGTCGCCGTGGGCCGTGTAGTTGACGAAGCCGACGCCGGTGCTCAGGGCGTTGTAGCAGCCGTTGTATTGGCTTTGGTTGACGTGCGAGTTAACCTGCGTGAAGCCATGGGCCGTATTATAATAATAGGTGGTGGCGTAGTTGACGGTGGGTGCACCGACGCGTGAAGTCCAATAGGAATCCCAACCGGCGATGAGGGTCACGTTGTTGAGGTAGCTCGGGTCGGGCATGGTGTATTGCTCGTATTGCAAAATCTTATTGACGATGGCAGTGAGCTGTGTCGTGTTCTCTGCCGACATGCGGCTGTAGAACATGTCGGGAAAGTAGTCGTTGTCGACGCTGCCGTAATAGAGGTCGGTCACTTTTTGGGTTGAGTTGCCCGTAGTGTTCGGCACCTGAGCCACGTCGCCCACGAGAACCAAGAAGGTAGGCGTAGCACCTTGACTGACACCCGTGTTGTAGAGGTTCTGCACATAGCTGCGGATGGCGTTGTAGTTGCCACCAGCTTGTGCCGTGGTCACCACGTTCACGTCGATGCCCTTTTGTATCTTCCAGTTAATCCAAGGTTGCAATGCGCTGACGTAGTCTTGCGGCGTGACCACAATCATGCGGGTGGGATAGGCCATCAGGTCGGGGTGGTCGTCGTAGACGTCAAGGATTTGGCGGTAGTTGAACATCTGCTTGTAGACGATGTCGAAATAGGGGCTGTAGGTGCTGAGCAACATACGCTCGGTCTCGGCACGGTCGGCACCGTCGAAGCTCACTTCCACCTCGATGTCGTTGAACACGCGCAAGGTGTTGGAAGCCGGGTTGTAGCTCACCGGATTGATGACCAACGAGCCGATGCGGATGCCACGCAGAGTGCCTTGCACCTCGATGGAGGCTGTGGGTTCCGTGGCGAGGCTACGGGTTTGGTAGGCCGAAGCATTGTAGACAAACTCCACTTCATCGGGATTCTGGTCTTTGCGGACAGAAGGCTGATGGGGCAGGAGCGTGCCGATGCCATAGTCGCTCAAGTCGTAGTCCATGATGCTGTAGGCCAGCACTCTGACTTGCGGTGTGGCACCAAAAGGCACGGCCACAAGTTGGTGGCTGACAGGCAGTTCAGGCGTGCCGATTTCGCCTGAGGCGTATGTGCCTTCGATGGCGATTTCGGAGAAGGTGCCGCGTTCGGTGGCCACTTGCTGGCTCTCGATGGAGCCGTAACTGAAGGTGGCGCGGAGCGTAGAGAAGTCGCTGTGCGTGATTTCAGCCTTTGTTTCGTGGCGCAAGTCGATGCGGCCATTCTGGGCCACGGCAAACATTGTACACATGGCCAAAACAAGGAGAAGAGATAGTTTTTTCATTTTGAACTAATTAATTTTGGTGTAATTTGAGCGCAAAAATAGGAAAAACAATCAAGTTTAGGGAGATTAATGGAGTTGAAAATGATTTTTTTTGAAAGATAAGGTACAAGTTTCGGAAATTAATCATACTTTTGCAGCAAAATATGAAAAATCATACTAATCACAAAAATCAAGTCATTATGTTAGAAGACAATGGAAAGTACATTTTCGGCGTGGTGAAAATGGGCGAGCGCGGACAAATCGTCATCCCCAAGGAAGCCCGCGAGGTTTACGGAATCAAGGCTGGCGACAGCCTTTTGGTGCTTGGCGATTCAAAAGGCATGGCCGTTTTGAAAACCGAGATTTTTCAGGACAAAATCGATGAAATGTTAGGAGGAAATTGACTATGGAACGCAAGCATTGGATTGACAATCTGCGCTGGGCGACGGTGCTCTTGGTGCTGTTTTACCACGTCATTTATTTCTACAACAACAAGGGCGTGTTTGGCGGCATCGGCGGTTTCGGCGATTATCCAGAATGTCGTCAGTATCAGGATATTGTGATGTATATCCTCTATCCCTTTTTTATGCCGCTGCTGTTCATTTTGGCGGGCATCGGCTCGCGTTATGCGTTGCAAAAGCAGTCGGGCAAAGAATGGTTCAAAGCACGCACCCGCAAACTGTTGGTGCCGGGCACGATAGGCCTTTTCGTGTTCCAATGGATGGTCGGCTATTTCAATACCGTTGTGGCCGCTCGTCAAGGCGTGTTTGACGGTATGCCCGCCATAGCAAAATATATGATGATGGCCATTAGTGGCACAGGCCCGCTGTGGTTCATCCAGGTGCTGTGGCTGCTGTGTATTGTGTTGCTTTTGGTGCGTGCTATAGACAGAAAAGACCGATTCTGGAATTGGTGCGGCAAGGCCAATCTCGTTGTCATTATCTTGTTGGGTGTGTTGTTTTGGGTGGGAGAGCAGACGATGGTCAAGAATCCTCGTCCGGAGTCTCTTGACGGTCTGTTAAACCTGTATAAGCCCCTTTTCTATCTGGTTCCCTTCCTAATGGGCTATTTTGTGTTTTCGCACGATGAAGCGCAGGAGAAAATAAGAAAGGCATGGATTCCTTTGATGGCATGTGCTGTCATTGCTGGCACTGTACTGGTCGTCACCACCTTTGGCCAAGACAACACCTCACCGCGGTATCTCGGCAGTCCGCTCAATTGCCTTTATGGTTGGCTGATGTGTCTCGCCATGATGGGTTGGTTCAAAGCTCACTTTGATGGCACCAATCGTTTTGCCACTTACATGACCCGCTCCAGTTACGGCATCTATATCGTTCATTATTTGGTGATTGCATCATTGGGCTATATGATGAAAATGTACACATCACTCGCCCCGTGGATGATGTATGTCATCCTGACGATAGCTGTTTTCGCGCTCTCGCCGTTGATTTATGAAGTGCTGAGGCGGATTCCGTTTGTGCGATGGTGTGTGCTTGGGGAGAGGAAAAAATGACAAAAATTTGGTAGAAAAGGCAATTTTTTTGCCTTATCTATGGAAAATTTTGTATTTATGAGTACAGAAAAGGAAGTTTTTCTTCCTTATCTGTACTTGAAAGTACTAAAACAGCAATTTTTTAAAGAGCAAATGGAGAAAATATCCATTTGATATCAGAAAATTTACTATTTTTGCAGCGTTATAAGAACGAAGTACAATATGAAGAACCCTTTGATTCAATTTGGAAATACGCCCGTAGACTTTGCGACGGTGGCTTCTGTATTTCCAAATAATAAGTATAAGCACAACAAAATCAGCTCGTTGGAGAAAAGAGGCGACTTGATTCGGTTGAAGCAAGGATTGTATGTGGTCCATCCCGATGTGTCGCAAAAACAATTGTCTTTGTTTTTGATTGGGAATAATTTGTACGGTCCGTCTTATATTTCGCTGCAATCCGCGTTGCGATACTATGGATTGATTCCTGAGCAGGTCTTCACCATCTGTTCTATGACGATAAAGCCGACTCAAATTTTTCATAATTCCTTGGCTTATTTTGAATATGTCCATACTGATGCATCCCTATTTCCCATTGGCCTCAGGGAAGAGACCATTGCTAACGGAGCAAGCATCTTGATGGCTTCGCCCGAAAAGGCCTTGTGCGACTTGATAGCCGACATTTCTCATCTGAATCTTCGTTATCGGAAGGAGATTTTGGTTTGGTTGGAGGAAGACCTCCGTTTCGATATGGACGAATTGTTCCATTTCGACACGGGCATTTTGCGTGAATACGCCAAGGTAGGCAAGAAGAAGACCATGATTAATCAACTCATTAAAATCATAGAACATGAGCACCATTTTTGACCAAATGCTGGCGCGCTACAAGAATTTGCCTGAAGAAAAGCAAAGCAATGCCAAGTACGAAGTGACGCAAATGATTGCCTTGGCAGGGCTGTATCATGGCGGTTTTTTTAACAAGGCCGCATTCTACGGGGGCACTTGCTTGCGTCTTTTCCATAATTTGAGACGTTACTCGGAAGACATGGATTTCACATTGCTCCAGGAAGACCCCAAGTTTCATCTCGAGGACTACTTCCAGCCTATCATCGACGAGTTTAAGTTGACAGGCCGCGACGTCACCCTCACCAAGAAAGACAAATTGACCTTGGGCAAGGTGGAATCTGCCTTTTTGAAGGATGAAACAGATGTCTACAATCTGACTTTCCAAACCGAGAAAACCCTCAAGGTCAAGATAGAGATTGACATTAAGCCGCCTTTGGAGTTCCAGACAGAATACAAACAATTGAATCATCCAGGTACCTTTTGGGTGCGTTGCATGACGCTGCCTTGCCTTTATGCAGGGAAAATGCACGCATTGGCGTTCCGAACATGGAAAACCAGAGTAAAGGGGCGCGATTGGTACGATTTTGAGTGGTATGTGAATAATGAGATAGCGCTTGACTATAACCATTTGAGAACCAGGATAAAGGAATTCAACGGCTTGGATTTGAGCCAAAGAGATTTTATTGTTTTGTTGAAAGAACGGCTCGCCACAACCGACATGGAATCGGTCAAGGCAGATGCATTACGTTTTATTGAGAATAGAGCAGAACTCGACATCTGGAGCAACGATTATTTCCTGCAACTGGCTGATAGGATTAAATTCGTATAACTATGGAAGACAATAAGTTATATAACGGGATTCTCGCCCATCAAGACCCAACCCAAGTGGCCGGCCTCTCCCGCTTTTTCAAGACGGGCAAAGGACAATACGGCGAAGGCGACCTGTTTTTGGGCATCAAGGTGCCAGTGACGCGGCAGGTGGTAAAACAATGCTGGAAAGAGACCTCGTTCGACGATTTGGAGGCTTGCATTCGCTCCGAATACCACGAAATGCGCCTCGCCGCCCTGCTCACCTTGGTAGAAATCTACAAACACGCGGGCAAGCGCCCTCCGTCCTCATCTTCAGTCATTCCGAGTCCAGTCATTCCGGGCTTGACCCGGAATCTCCAACAACAATGCATCGATTTCTATCTTGCACACACGCAATACATTAATAACTGGGACTTGGTCGACCTAAGCTGCTACGAACTGCTCGGCAACTGGCTCCTCGACAAAGACAGAACGTTATTGTACGACCTCGCCCACAACGGCAAGACGATTTGGGAGCAACGCATCGGCATCGTGAGCACCATGACCTTCATCCGCCACGGCGAATTGGACGACACCTACGCCATCGCCGAAATCTTTTTGGCCAAGCCCAAGCCTTTGCACGACCTCCTTCAAAAGGCAGTCGGCTGGCTCCTCCGCGAAGCTGGCAAACGCGACGAGCAACGGCTGAAAGACTGGCTCTCAACGCGATACCAAACCATGCCGCGCACGATGCTACGGTATGCGATTGAGAAACTCAATGTCGAAGAACGAAGGGTGTTCATGGGTCTCGCGTCCCGCGTCCCGAAGTCCCGAGTCAAAAAAACAAAGCCATGACTGACATCCAACTCCACTACATCGAACAAGGCCAAGGCCAGCCGTTGGTTTTGCTTCACGGCAACGGTGAGAACTGCAATTATTTTGAACACCAAATATCGTATTTTTCAAGGAATTATCGCGTTATAGCAATAGATACAAGAGGACATGGCAAATCGCCACGGGGCGAGAAGCCGTTTTCAATAAGACAGTTTTCGGAAGACTTAAAAGATTGCTTGGAAGCCATGAATATTGCAAAAACAATCCTTCTCGGCTTTTCGGACGGTGGAAATATCGCATTGGAGTTTGCTTTGAAATACCCAGAACGCGTTGAAAAACTGGTTCTTAATGGCGCCAATCTTTTCCCAAGCGGAGTAAAAGCGATATATCAGTGGCCCATCGAAATCGGCTATCGCATGGCCAAATTGTTTGCCAAGAAATCCGAAAAAGCCAAGCAAAACGCTGAAATGCTTGGCCTGATGGTCAACGAACCGCACATCGACCCTACGGAATTGTCGCGCTTGACCATGCCTGTGTTGGTCGTTGCGGGAACAAAGGATATGATCAAGGAGTCGCACACAAGGCTTATTTACAAGAGTTTGCCTAATGCCCAGCTGAACCTCATCGAAGGCGATCATTTTGTGGCCAACAAGAATCCAGAAGCGTTTAACGAAGTTGTAAACCGCTTTTTGTCCCTCAAATGAAAAAAACTCCTAACTCCTAACTCCCAACTCCCAACTATTTACTACCTTTGCAGCGTAATTTAGAATCATTTTATGAAATTATGCTGAACAAAGAAAATGTATTGGAAGTCCTGAAGGACGTGATTTATTTCCCCAAAGGGGACAATATAGTAGCCTTGAATATGGTTGACAACCTGATGGTTAAGGACGATGCCATTCGTTTCGACCTCGTCATGGAACATGCCAACGACCCGAAAAACGACATCCTCGTGAATGGTGCCAAACGCACGTTGACCGAGGTTTTCGGTGAGGTCAATATCGAAATCAAGGTGGTGGAGGAGAAGACAGCCCTCTCGAAGGTGAAGCACATCATTGCTGTGGCCTCGGGCAAGGGCGGCGTTGGCAAGTCGACGGTCGCGGCCAACCTGGCCATCGCCCTCGCTCGCGCCAACCAGCGTGTGGGCTTGATTGACGCCGACATCTACGGTCCTTCCGTGCCGATGATGTTCGGTACCGAAAACGAACGTCCCGCCGCTTTCGAGAAAGACGGCAAGGCCGTGATGATGCCCATCGAAAAATATGGCATTAAGTTGTTGAGTATCGGCTATTTCGTTGATGCCAACCGTCCGCTTATTTGGCGCGGACCCATGGCTACCAGTGCCCTCAACCAACTGTTGAACGACACCCTTTGGGGCGAACTCGACTGGATGGTGGTCGACATGCCTCCTGGGACGGGCGACATCCAACTGACGCTGGCACAGCAATATAAGGTGTCGGGGGCGCTCATCGTCACCACCCCGCAAAAGGTGGCCTTCGCCGACGTGCTTCGTGCCGCGATGATGTTCAAGGAAGAAGCTTTGCAAATCCCGATTTATGGATTGGTGGAGAACATGGCCTACTTCACGCCCTCCGACATGCCCGAAAAGAAGTATTACATCTTCGGCAAGGAGACTGGCAAGCAGTTTGCCGACCAGCTCGGCGTGCCGCTCTTGGGCCAGATCCCGATTACGGAGAAGATAGCCGAGTGTGGTGATGCCGGCACGCCTTTGGCCCTCGATGCCGACTCGCCCGTCACGAAGGCCTTCGACAAGATTGCTCAAGCGATAATTAATAAGGATAATGGATAAGCCCAGCCCTGTAGGGGCGGTACATCGGTAAGCAGGCGACGTAAGTCCCTGCCCATCAGCAAAAACAAACAGTAATAGCAATGGATAAAGACACAATACTACGCAAAGTGAAGAACGTCCTCGAACAAGTGCGTCCCTACCTCCAGCAGGACGGCGGCGATGTCAACTTCGTGGAACTCACCGACGACAACACCGTCATCGTGGAACTCACCGGCGCCTGCGGCAACTGTCCGCACAGCCGCTCGACCCTCAAAAACGGCATCGAGTCCGTGATGAAGAAGGTCATCCCCGAAATCAAGTCGGTGGAACAAGTCGAAACACTGGATTTATAACTTATTGTCTTACATAAAATCAATCGAAAATGAAAAAATCTTTATTCTCATTAGCGGCCATGCTGCTGTTCGCGGTCGGCGGCATCGCGCAAACGACCTACACGAAGGTGACCTCTGCTTCTGGACTTGAAGCAGGAGCCAATTACCTCATCGTGGCCCACAACGACGAACTTGGTGTCCTTGCGATGGGCTACCAAAAGTCGAACAACCGCAATGCCGTGGTGGTGAGCGAAAACGGTGAGTCTATCACTGTCACCCCTGGCACCGACCCCACAAGCGAAACCGACGTTTTCGAGTTCACTTTGGGCGGCAACGCTGGTGCTTGGACCCTCTTCGACGAGGCCAAAGGCGGCTACCTCTATGCAGCCAGCAGCAGCAGCAACTATCTGAAGACGCAAACCACGCTCGATGCCAACGGCGAGTGGAACATCACCTTCAACGGCGATGGCACGGCTGAAGTGGTCGCCCAAGGCGAAAACGAGCGCAACAACATGCGCTTCAATCCCAACACCACCAACAACGCCCCGCTGTTCAGCTGCTATGCCGAGACCTCGAACATCGACACGCGCGTGAGTTTCTACAAGGCTGGTGGTACGGCAGCACCCGACCCGGAGCCGACCAACTATCCTACCAACTTCACCGCAACGGTGATAGGCACTGAAGTGACCCTCACTTGGAACGATTCCGAGGGCGGCCAACTGCCTCACAAGTATCTGGTGACGGCCACTTCCGCTGTTCCTATGGATGGTGTTCCTGTAGGTGACGGTGATCTGACCAAGAATGTGAGCTATGGCTTGCAAACTGTGACCTTTAGCGGCTTGGAGGGCGGCAGCACCTATCGCTTTGCCATCTTCCCCTACACCAACAGCGGCGCCAACATCGACTACAAGACCGATGGCAACTATCCCACGGTTGATGCCACGACGGAAGATATCTACATCCTGCTCTATGAAGACTTCGAAGATGGTCTCGGCGTGTTCACGGCTTACAATGCATACGGCGACCAGGAATGGCATCAAGGCTCCTATCAAGGCACGACCTACGCCAACATGAACGGCTATGCCGAAGGCGCCGCTCACCAGAATGAAGACTGGCTCATTGGCTATGTTCAAGTCCCCGATTTGACCTTCACCGATATCTTTGTTGAGTTCAGCACGGCCATGAAGTTCGATGGCGACCCGTTGCGCGTGGTCCTCTCCACCGACTATGACGGCCAAAGCGACCCCAGCGACTTCGAATGGGTAGACATCACCGATGCCTTCGATTATTCGACGGGCAACTACGAATGGGTTGAGTCTGGCTCATTGAACGTGGTCGATTTGGTCAACAATGGCAGTTTCTATATCGCTTTCATCTATACCAGCAACGATGAGGCTGCTTCCTCATGGGAAATCGACTATGTGAAAGTGTGGGGCAAGTTCACGGCATCGGTCAACGAGAACGCTGTCAACGCTGTTAATGTCTATCCCAATCCCGCCCGCGAACAGGTGTCGTTCAACATTGAAAACGATGCCCAAGTGAGTGTCTACGACATGACGGGCCGCATGGTGAGCACGACCGACTGCATGGCCGGTGAAGCCCAAATCAACGTCAGCGAATTGGTGAATGGCGTTTATTTCGTCAACTTCCGCTTCACCGACGGCACTACGGCTGTCTCCAAGTTCGTGAAGTTCTAAATCAGAGTAGGTTAGGGCGGATATGCCATCCGCCCTTTCCTTTATGGTATACACTTCGTGTAGAAATCTTTCAAAAATCGAAATAAAAATCTTTCAAATACCGAGATGATTTTAGATGATTTGAAAATTGGATTTTTTACAGATTTCTTGCGAAGCAATCCCCAGAAAATGAAAAGCCATCTCCTCATAGCATTCCTCTTCCTCTCCTGCTTCGCCTTGGCCCAGCAGGTCGAGCCGGTGCGCTATGAGGTGCCGCGCTGGAACAAGGAGCAGGGCTGCCACTTCCAGACCCTTGGCGAAGCTGACGGCATCATGCTCTACGAGACCGACAAGGCAGACAAGGAGAAACACCGCCTGTGGCAGTTCGCCTGCCTCGACAGCACCCTCTATGAGACCCGCAGCGACCTCATCCCCCTGCCCGAGAAAATGAAATTCATGGATTCCGACAGCGACGGTCGCTATGCGGCGTTCTGTTTCGTCAACGACGGCAACAAGAAAGCCGCCGACACACTCGATTTCCTCGTCGTCTCCTTCGACAAGGTGAACGGCGCCTACCGAACCTTCTGGAACAAATGGCCAGAGCGTTCGGTGCCGCTTTCCGTTGAGGTGGTCGATGGCACGATGATGCTCGCCTTGAACAACAAAGGCGGCAATGGCATTCTTTATTTCTACGACCTCACGAGCAACCAATACCGCACCGTCACGCCTGCGCCCTCGACCAGTTTCGTGCTGTTCCAAACGGCTAATTTCCGCAACGAGCATTGCTTCGTGGTGGCCGCTAAGGAGTTTGAGGAAAAACGCTTCAGGTCTACCTCGTTCATGGTGTTTTCGGCTGCGGGCAATCTGCAAGGTTCATATAGGTATGAGAACATTCCCAACGCCGCTTTGGGTCGCATGGGCTTCCGCTTCGATGAAAACCGAAACCTCGTCGTCATCGGCACTTTGGAGCGCGAGACGGGACGCAAGGTCAGTCTTGAAGGCATCACCGAGAACTTCGACAAGGAAAGTGTCGGGGTGGTGTGGATGCGTTTCGTTGGAGGCGCACCCGAAAGCCACATCTACCTCTTCAAGGATATGCCCGAAATCGAGTTGGCACTCACTGCCTCTGACCGCGTCCGCGTGCGCGAGGAACGCCTGAAAAACCAGAACAAGGAAAAACCCACAAAGGGCGAAATCGCGTTCCAGTTCCTCACGCCGCGCCTGACTGACTTTGGCGACCTGACCATCTTTGCAGCCGAGGCCTTCATGCCCTATTACCATACCGAGACGCGCATGACTTATGGCTATTACCGCTACTACGGCGGCTATCCCTACACTTACACCGTGTTCGACGGCTACGACTTTTTCAGCGAAATCATCCTCGCCTTCGACCGCGACGGCAAGCTGCAATGGCAACAGTCGGTGAAGTTCGAGAATGAACTGACTTATGATCTTTTCCCACATTCGTCGGAAGGCGTTTGCTACGATGAGCTGGTGGTGGCTTCGCCCTACCACAATCATTTGCGCTACACCTCTTTCAATGGCAATGGCCAGTCGCTGATGAACCAACAAATCGAGAAACTCGACCCCTTCCATGGGGCGGATTATGTGGAAGATGAATACTTCGCCCAAATCGCGACATGGTATGGCAGCCGTTTCCTCATCTACGGCTCGCAGATCATCCAAAACAGCACCCAGCCCAAGGCGCGACGTACTGTGTTTTATTTGCAAAAGATTCAATATGATTGAGTTATGTTGGGAAGCTATCTGAAATACCTGATGCAGCGAAAGAGCAAATACTCGATCCATTCGCCTTTTGTGTACGATTTCATGGTCAAGGTGCTTAACGACAATGGCTCCAACCGCGACTATGACCTCATGCTGCGCGTAAGCCATCTCGTTGACGGAAAACGTTTTGCAACTCGTTCGAGACGCAAGCAGGCACGTTTCCTCTATCGGCTTGTGGGCTATCTTGAGCCGGAGACCGTGCTTAGCTTTGGCAAGGTGTCGGCATTGAATACCAGCGCGTTGGCTTTGGGTAATCTGCAAACCAAAGTCTATTTGGAGCAGTCGACCGAGTTTTTGGAGACCTTAAGCTCGATGGGCGTGGTCAACGTGAACCTCATCCATCCCGATGCCGACGAGGAGGAGCAGCTGGAACGATACAACACGGGCTTTGTGCTTTATGGCCTTGAGGACTTCGGTGAGGACAACTGGAACAACTTAGAGGACGGCATGGCGCAGGCCGACGACGACACGGTGCTGGTGTTCGAGGGCATTCACCACTCCCGCCTCACCGAGGCCGCTTGGGAAGCCATCAAGGAAGGCGAAGGTGTCACACTCACGATGGACCTCTATACAATGGGCTTGGTGTTTTTCCGCGAAGGCATTGAGAAACAAGATTTTGTACTTAAGTATTAATGCTGAATTTTGAATCTTTAAATCTTAAATGAAAAATATCACTTACACAAAAACCGGCGACCAAGGCCAAACCTCACTGATAGGTGGCCTGCGTGTCGCGAAATATGACGACCGTGTGGAGGCCTACGGCACTGTCGACGAACTGAGTGCTTTTATCGGCGTGCTTTACGACCAAGAGGGTGTCACCGCCGAGATGCGTAAGGTGCTCGATACCATCCAGAACAAGCTCTTCACCATCGAGTCGCACTTCGCCCTGGACGAGAACTCCGAGGTGAAGAAGATGATTCCCGTTTTGACTGCCGACGATGTGGCCTTTTTGGAGCTTGAAATCGACGTGATGAACGAGCAGCTGCCCGAACTGAAATCCTTTGTCATCCCAGGTGGAAACTTGAAGGCGAGTCATGCCCACGTGTGCCGCACGGTGTGCCGCCGCGCTGAACGTCAGGGCTGGCGGTTGGCCTCGCAACACCCTGTCGATACGCTCGATTTGAAGTATCTCAACCGGTTGTCGGATTATTTCTTCGTTTTGTCTCGCTATTTTGGCTTTTTAGACAAAGTTGATGAAAATAACTGGAAATCAACAAAATAGAAATTCGTAATTTTTACAAAAAAGCCCTTGTTAGTTCCAAAAATACTTGTACTTTTGCGCGCTCAAAAAACAAGTAAAACACAAAAAAATTATACTATGTATTGGACACTAGAATTGGCTTCAAAATTGGAAGACGCTCCATGGCCAGCCACCCGCGACGAGCTGCTGGATTGGGCCTTGCGTACTGGAGCGCAAGAGGAAATCATCGAAAACCTTCAGGAAATCGAGGACGAAGGTGAGATATACGAACGCATCGAAGACCTTTGGCCCGACTATCCCACGAAGGACGACTTCTTCTTCCACGAGGATGAGTATTGATTAGCCGCTTTTATGGCAAAAACAGAAAAGATGCCCAAAAACCTTGGGTGTCTTTTTTGCTTTTAAGTACATTCTTCCTATCTTTGCAGCCCCAAAACCAAACCATCAATGCGCCTCTTAGTCGCCATATTGTTTCTCTTCCTTACCAGTTTCAACGGGTGTGTAAACCGCACTACCACAGTTGATATGGGAGGCCAAGAGGCAGAAGGTACCGTCCTTGCCGACCAAATGGAGCGCGATTTGATGAACCTTTACAATGCAGCCTCCGACACCCGCAACGCCTTGCAGCAGGAATCCTCAGTGTGCTTCTCGGGCTTCAGCGTGCGAATTCTGCCGCAACGCACCAGAACCATCAGCAATGTCAGCATCAGGCAGGTGCTGCTCTCGACGCATAAACCTGTCATTTCGATGCTGATGCACCATCCTATCACCCAATTAGTTGCGTTCCCGAAGGAATACCACGTGTTCCGGCTGAGACGCATCCTGGTTTAGCGTTTCCCGATTTTTCATGTTTTTCCCTTGTAGGGACGCACCGCGTGCGTCCGCATTCGTGTTTTCCAATGCGTTCGCACCGCGTGCGTCCGCAAAAACCGTGTTGGCATTGCCAATGAGCGGACGTATTAATGCGTCCCTACACAACCACAACCAAACCAATAATCATCATATAATTAAAACATCAATAAAAATGGAAACGACAAATAAAACCAACGATTTATCAAGATACGAACTGCCCGAACTGAAACGCAAGGGCCTTTTTGGCTGGCAATACACGCCCACGCAATCAGCCGTCAAGAAAAAGGAATACTACCTCACCGACGACGCTGACGTGGTGGAATCCATCCTCGAAAAGCGCCAATTCGCCGAGCTGCGCTCATTGCATTGCAAGATGCTGACGCCGCTGGAGCTGTTGGTGGTGGGTGCGAAGGACAGCCAGTTTGCGGCGGCGCAAATCCGCAGGTATGTGCCCTACGAATTCAAGCCTGAATCCGAGATCATGGTCTTCAAAGGCGCCGATGCCGAGGCGTTGCTCGTCAACCTGAAAGACGTGAAGCCCGTCGACAAGGGCTTGTGGAAGTGATGTGATTTTTAGGCAGGCCGATTGGCCTGCCTTTTTTCCTTCATAAGCCCAAGGTGGTTTCTTCTAATTTGGCTCAATTAAATTTTTTATTCAGCCAAAACAATAAAAACAACACACAAGCCGCTATCTTTGCAAGTAACTAAAGTCATATCACAGAAAAAAACGAATATGAAAAACCATTTTCAAAAAGCAATCGGTATAGTCTGTTTTGTAGCATCGATGCTATGCTTGGCATTGACTATGATGTGTTGTCATGGCGGTTTTAATGCTAATAAGAATATTCACTACAGCGATATCGAAAAAATTCATATCGGAATGCCACTTGACAGTGTGGTCTTGATTTTGGGTCAGCCATACGCCTTCAGCAGCGACCTTGGATGTCATGATCTGACGTGTAAGAATCCACGTGTTGTTTCTGAGATTAAAATGACAAAAGGAACGGATGTTGTTCATTATGTAGACAGCGTATATCAAGATACGAATTATTGTTGCGAGGCAAATAGGGAGAATATGAAGAACATTGGAAAACACGCCACTCTCGATTATACGGAGGAGCCATCATTTCTAAAGAGCATTTTTAATTCTCCGATGTTTACTTACCCGATGTTGTGGATTCATTTGGACAGCAATTACCGAGTACGTGAAGTTTATGCGAAATACTACGGAAAGGGATGGGATGAGAAGTGCATATATTCACTATCTGAGAATCCTGCTAAGGATAGTCAGGATAACAACATAGAATTAATAGTAGATACGACTTTGTTCAGAAAGTGTTTCCCAAAATGATATAAAGCTCCGATAACATTCCAACACATAAATCGGGAATGCGTGTTGATGTCGTTCTTATTTTTCCTTTATATATCATTATAAATCAATAGACTATCCGTTGATTTCCAATTAAGCGGGTTTTAAACTGCTAATTTGGCAACTTAATCAGATGAAACAAAAAAGGCGTAACCCTTTCGGATTACACCTTTTTTGATAGTATAGTTGAACGTTTTTGAAAATGCATAACCATTTTAGAATGCAAGGCAGCATAAATTCGTTCATTATAATGAACAAAATTTGAAAAATTTTCATTTTGTTCATCGTAGTCAACAAAATTATACTATTTTTGCGCAATAAAAATAATGTGGTATGGAACTGATTTCAAGACCCAATTATTACTCAAAAGTGGAAAAGTTGCTTGGGACAGGCATCTTGATTGTTCTGACGGGCCAACGACGCGTCGGCAAAAGCTATGTTATGAAGGAACTTGTTCAGAGGAAGCAGCAAGAAGACGCATGTGTCATTTATATTGACAAGGAAAAGACTGCCTTCGATTTCATCGGGAATTACAAGGATTTGGTTGCTTATATTGAAAAGTGTATGGAACCAGGAAAGCATACTTATATCCTTATTGACGAGGTTCAAGAAATAGATGAATTTGAACGAGGGCTTAGGAATTACTATGATAGTCCAGATATTGACATCATCCTTACTGGCAGCAATTCAGATACGCTTTCAAGTGACTTGGCGACGCTGCTTTCAGGCAGGTATATTGAAATCTTTGTTCAAGGTCTCAGCTATGGAGAGTTCCTGATTTTCCATAACCTGGAAGACAATGACGATGCCCTCCGAAAGTATATCAACTATGGTGGACTCCCTGGACTTCGGCCTATGGGATTGGATGACCCCGAAGTCGTGCGACAGTATTTGCAAGGTGTTTATAACACCATTTTGGTAAAGGATATCGTTAGCCGAAAAAAAGTAAGAAATGTACCTTTTCTGGAGAATCTGATAAAATATGTCGGCGACAATATCGGCAAACCACTGTCGGCAACCAACATTCAGAACTATATGACGTCAAACAAGAACGTAGTTTCAAAAAACCTCATTCTTAAATATTTGAAGGCAACTGCCGAGGCATTTCTCATACAGAATGTCACTCGCTACAACCTACATGGAAAAAAGCTGCTAGAGAGCAACGACAAATATTACTTTGGCGACGTAGGGCTTCGCAATTACGTTACGGGCGGAAGACGCGCCAATGACATCGAGAAAATCGTTGAAAACCTAGTTTATCAGCATCTCATACGATTGGGGTATAAAGTCAATGTCGGGCAAATGTATGCAACAGAGATTGACTTCGTGGGGACGAAGGGAGATGATACCATCTACGTTCAGGCCTCCTATCTCATCACCGAAGAGTCCACCTTCGAGAGAGAATTTGGGAACTTACAGAAGATTAACGACAACTACCCCAAATATGTGATTTCGATGACTCCATTCATGGATTCCAGCAAATATGAGGGCATTATTCACATCCCACTTGCCGAGTTCTTGAAGAAAGGGTTCCTTGATAAGTGATGATAAGTCGCACCTTGTCGCTAATTAAGTCGCGTTGCAAATATGTAGCAAATACGAGAGAAAAATTAATTAATTTGCGTAAAACTTGAAAATAAAAAAGGTGTAACCCATTGGATTACACCTTTTTGATAGTGATTCAAGAAGCGGTTACTTCACCTCCTCAAAGTCCGCATCAGTGACGGTATCATCACCGCCATTGTTCTGCGAGCCTTGGTTCGGGTTGCCGCCTTGGAAGCCGCCGCCCATGTTGTTCGGGTCGAAGCCGCCTTGCGGGCCGCCTTGGGCACCGGCGTTCTTGTACATCTCCTCGCTGGCCTTCTGCCACATGGCGTTCATCTCGGCCATGGCTGCGTCGATGCCGGCGATGTCCTGGCTCTGGTGGGCGGTCTTCAGCTTGCCGAGGGCAGCCTCGATTTCAGCCTTCTTGTCGGCAGGCAGCTTGTCGCCATATTCCTTCAGCTGCTTCTCGGTCTGGAAGATGACGCTGTCGGCTTGGTTCAGCTTGTCGACGCGCTCGCGTTCCTTCTTGTCGGCTTCGGCGTTGGCCTGGGCTTCGTTCTTCATGCGCTCGATTTCAGCGTCGGTCAAGCCCGACGAGGCCTCGATGCGGATGCTCTGGGTCTTGCCCGTGGCCTTGTCCTTGGCGCTCACGTTCAGGATACCGTTGGAGTCGATGTCGAAGGTGACTTCGATTTGCGGGATGCCACGCGGCGCTGGCGGGATGCTGTCGAGGATGAAACGACCGATGGTCTTGTTCTGTGCAGCCATGGGACGCTCGCCTTGCAGCACGTGGATTTCAACCGAAGGCTGGTTGTCGGCAGCGGTCGAGAAGACCTCCGACTTGCGGGTCGGGATGGTGGTGTTGGCGTCGATCAGCTTGGTCATCACGCCACCGAGGGTCTCGATGCCGAGGCTCAACGGGGTGACGTCAAGCAGCAGCACGTCCTTCACTTCGCCAGTCAAGACGCCGCCTTGGATGGAGGCGCCGATGGCCACCACTTCGTCGGGGTTGACGCCCTTCGAAGGCTCCTTCTTGAAGAAGTCGCGGACGATGTTCTGGATGGCCGGGATACGGGTGGAACCACCGACCAAGATGACATCGTCGATGTCGTTGACGGTCAAGCCAGCATCTTGCAGGGCACGACGGCAAGGCTCGATGGTGTCGTGGATCAGCTTGTCGGCCAATTGCTCGAACTTGGCGCGGCTCAGCGTGCGAACCAAGTGCTGCGGGATGCCGTTGACAGGCATGATGTAAGGCAGGTTGATTTCGGTCTCGCTCGACGAGCTTAACTCGATCTTTGCCTTTTCGGCAGCTTCCTTCAAGCGTTGCAGTGCCATCGGGTCCTTACGCAGGTCGATGCCGTTGTCCTTCTGGAACTCTTCGGCTAACCAGTTGATGATGACTTCGTCGAAGTCGTCGCCGCCGAGGTGGGTGTTGCCGTTGGTCGACTTCACCTCAAACACGCCGTCGCCCAATTCCAGGATGGAAATATCGAAGGTGCCGCCGCCGAGGTCGTACACAGCGACTTTCACATCGTTCTTCTTTTTGTCCAAGCCGTAAGCCAAAGCAGCAGCCGTAGGCTCGTTGATGATACGGCGCACTTTCAGGCCGGCGATTTCGCCAGCTTCCTTGGTGGCCTGACGCTGGGCGTCGTTGAAGTAAGCCGGCACGGTGATAACGGCCTCAGTGACGGTCTGTCCGAGGAAGTCCTCAGCGGTCTTCTTCATCTTTTGCAGCACCATGGCAGAGATTTCCTGCGGGGTGTACTGCTTGCCGTCGATGTCGATACGAGGCGTGTTGTTGGGGCCTTGCATGACCTTGTAAGGCACACGCTTCATTTCAGCGCCGACCTTGTCGTAGGTCTCGCCCATGAAACGCTTGATGGAATAGACGGTGCGCAGCGGATTGGTGATGGCCTGACGTTTGGCAGGCTCGCCGACTTTACGTTCTCCGCTGTCGGTGAATGCGACGACCGACGGGGTGGTGCGGTGGCCTTCGCTGTTGGCGATGACGACAGGCTCGTTGCCTTCCATCACGGCCACGCATGAGTTGGTTGTACCTAAATCGATACCGATGATCTTTGACATTTTCTTGTTCTCCTATTTTTATTTGTTACTTATTTGTTTATTCCTTTTTATTTGTGTCGCGAGACGCTGGACTGCGCAACGCGAGACTTCGTGGTTGCATGATTGCAACGGCCTCCTTTTGTCAATCTTTGTGCCAAACGAAAAAACTGACAAAATGGCAATTTTTGACGCTTTGGTTGATTTTCCGCCAAAAAATTCATGCCAAATTTGGGATTTTTCTTACCTTTGCACCTTTATTTCCAAATTCAAACCACGAAGACAAATGAGAAAATACATACTGCTTATTGTTTGCACCTTGATTTCGACGGTTGCCTTCTCGCAAGACAACAAGGGCCTTTTCAGCCGCCTGAAAGAGATTTTCGTCGTTCACGACACCATATACATCTATGCCGATTCGGTGGCCGTCGACACCCTTCACGAACAAGACCACGGCGACGAAATCGACGAGGAAAGCATTGATGAGGAAGAGGAGGATGTGGAAGGCGAGATTGAGGTCACAGGCCTCATCCCTACGCCTTTCGACACGCTCGACACCGATGACCGTTTCCACAAGGTCATCCTTTTCGACAATGGCACTTGGGTGGCCTACAACCTCGATGCGCCCGAAATCCCCGACTCGCTCGATGCCGAGTATTGGGACACCGAAATCATACATATAAAAGGTGTGAAGCTGGAAGACCTTCCCGATGAAATAGAACTCAGGTTGATGGATTCGGCGCATGGCTACTGCATCCCGCATAGAGGCCCCATCACTTCAGGCTTCCAATACAGGAGAAGGCATGCCCACAAAGGCGTTGACATTGGGTTGGACAAGGGCGACAACATTTATGCCGCGTTCGATGGCATGGTGCGCATCGCCATGCCCACGCGCATGTCGGGCGGCTATGGCAACGTGGTCGTCATCAGGCACGTCAACGGGTTGGAGACCTACTATGGCCACTTGTCGAAATACCTTGTCAAGCCTGGCGACGTGGTGCGTGCAGGCGATGTCATTGGCTATGGCGGCTCGACGGGGCGTTCCACCGGACCCCATCTCCACTTCGAGACCCGATATATGGGGCAGGCCTTCGACCCCGAGCGTGTGTTCGATTTCGCCAACAGGGAAATCCGAAGCGAGATTCTCGTGCTCAAGAAACATTACTTCAATGTCAACTCGCACTATGGCATGACCGACCAACAATCGGCCAAGGCTTCCACAAAGCCACCCAAAGGAGCATCCACCGGCAGCTCCGGATCCGTTTATTATAAGGTGAAGAAAGGCGACACGCTGAGCAAGATCGCAAAGAAAAACAATACGACGGTGAAGAAGCTCTGCCAGCTGAACAAGATCAGGGAAACCAAGACATTGCAAATCGGCCAGAGACTTCGCGTCAGATAAACAACAAACCCCGAAAGCCACTGCGACTTCCGGGGTTTTCAGTGCATTGACGCTCGCACCTATTTCATCCAAGCCTCAACGTCCTCAAGGCTCAAAGCTGGGATGTCGAGCTTGTTCTTCTTTCTCAAACCGTTCAGTTTCTCACGCAAGGCGGTGGGCTTCTCGGCTTTCAGTTGCTCGATGGTGTTGTAGCCATTGGTGAGCAATAAGGTTGCCCAGGTCTCGGCCATACCAAGCGCCATGAAGTCTTCTTTCGTGGCGTTTTTCACCACCTTTTCGGGACGCATCATCGGGAACAGCAGCACCTCTTGGATGGTCGTCTGACCCGTGAGCAGCATCACAAAGCGGTCGATGCCGATACCCATGCCGGAGGTCGGGGGCATACCGTATTCCAAAGCGCGGAGGAAGTCCTGGTCGATGAACATGGCCTCGTCGTCGCCACGCTCGCTGAGTTTCATCTGCTCCTCGAAGCGGGCACGTTGGTCGATGGGGTCGTTCAACTCGGTGTAGGCGTTGGCCAACTCCTTGCCGTTCACCATCAGCTCGAAGCGCTCGGTCAGCTCGGGGTTGTTGCGGTGACGCTTGCAGAGCGGCGACATCTCGACGGGATAATCCGTGATGAAGGTCGGCTGGATGTAGGTGCCTTCGCACTTCTCGCCAAAGATTTCGTCGATCAGCTTGCCCTTGCCCATCGAGGCGTCAACTTCGATGCCGAGTTGCTTGCACACGTCGCGAAGCTGGGCTTCGTCCATGCCCGTGATGTCGATGCCAGTCTTCTCCTTGATGCTGTCAATCATCGTGATACGCTTGAAGGGACGCTTGAAACTGATTTCGTTGTCGCCCACCTTCACGGTTTCCTTGCCCAACACATCCATCACGCAGCGATGGATCATCTCCTCGGTGTAGTCCATCATCCAGAGGTAGTCCTTGTAGGCCACATAGATCTCAAGTCCCGTGAACTCGGGGTTATGGGTGCGGTCCATACCCTCGTTGCGGAAGTTGCGCGAGAACTCATACACGCCCTCGAAGCCGCCCACGATGAGGCGCTTCAGGTAAAGCTCGTCGGCAATACGCAAGTACATCGGGATGTCCAAGGCATTGTGGTGAGTGATGAAAGGACGCGCCGTGGCGCCGCCAGGGATGGCTTGCAGCACAGGCGTTTCCACCTCAAGGTAGCCGCTCTCGTTGAAGAAACGTCGGATACTGTCGATGATGCGGGTGCGGGCGATGAAGATGTCCTTCACCTTGTCGTTGACCACGAGGTCGACGTAACGCATACGGTAGCGCAGTTCGGGGTCGTTGAATTCGTCGTACTTCACGCCGTCCTTCTCCTTGACGATAGGCAGCGGACGGAGCGATTTGCTCAGCACCGTCAGTTCCTTGACGTGCACCGAGATTTCGCCCATCTGCGTGCGGAAGGCGAAGCCTTTCACGCCGATGAAGTCGCCGATGTCCAAAAGGCGCTTGAAGACGGTGTTATACATCGTCTTGTCCTCGTCGGGGCAGATCTCGTCGCGCTTGATATACAGCTGGATGCGGCCTTTCGAGTCCTGCAGTTCGCAGAACGAGGCGGCGCCCATGATGCGGCGGCTCATGATGCGGCCCGCGAGGGTGACCTCCTGGAATTGGTCGGGGTTGTTGTCGTCAAATTGGTTGAGGATGTCCGTGGTGAACACGCTCACGGGGAACGCGGCCTGCGGATACGGGTTGATGCCGAGCTTGTAGAGTTCGGCCAACGAATTACGTCTGATTTGTTCCTGTTCGCTTAACATGATGTGATGCGTTAATTTGGCGGCAAAGGTACAAAAACGCTTTGATTTTATCGCCATTATGATGGCTTATTGGGATAAAATGTTTATTTTTGCGCTCACAAAAACGGATTCGATTATGAGTACGACCACGCAAATCATCACAAAAATGATTGCCGAGTACTTCAAGACGCAGCCCATCTTGAAGGCTTGGCTTTTTGGCTCGTTTGCCCGAGGCGAAGAAACACCAGATAGCGACATCGACCTACTTGTCGTCTATGATGAAAATGCAAGAGTTAGCCTCTTGAAACATGCAGCAATGATTGTCGATTTAGAAACGATATTGAATCGTCCCGTTGATATTGTTGAGGACGGCACCTTGCTGCCTTTTGCCGTTGAAAGTGCCAATCGTGACAAAAAATTGATTTATGAGAGAGCCAATTAGAGACAAGGAACGGTTGGAGCACATACTTGAATCCATCGACCGAATTCAGAAAAATGTGGCGGATTTGGATTGGGAACACATTCGTGAGAATGAGATTTTCTACTATGGTCTTGTAAAAAACATCGAAATCATAGGAGAAGCCGCATATCATCTGACCAAGGAATTCCGTGAGGCCAATGTTGAGATACCTTGGAATTTGATCATCAGAATGCGCCACGTATTGGTGCATGATTATTATCAGATTGATGAAAAGGAAGTTCAGTATGTCATTGAAGACAATCTGTTGCCTCTTCGCAATCAAATTGTTTCTTGTATTTCCAATACCGATTGGGAAACATGGGAGAAGCAAGAAATAGCCCCTGTTGAATCCGCAGTTCATAAAAATATGGTACAATCGGCTCGCCGAATGTTGAGTAAAGGATATAGTGCGAAAGAGATTTCCGAAATTACTGGTTTAAGCTTTGAGGAGATTTCAATGCTGTGATTTAGTTATCTTTATTATGATTGTCATTGTGGCGAAGTTGAGGCGGTATGGGATTTATGATGAGGGGTGAAATAGCCCGATTATTCAAGAGAACAAAGCCAACGAATTACGTCTGATTTGTTCCTGTTCGCTTAACATGGTGTGATGCGTTAATTTGGCGGCAGAGGTACGGTTTTTTGGGACAAAATCACCTAAAATGTTGCGTGGGAATAGCAAAGAAAAGTGAATGTGAAAAAAATCACATCAAATAATCCACGACAGACTTCCAATCGGGGAATTGTTCGCTGCCAAATTGAATCCATTCACCTGCAAATTCACTTGTTCCATTTTTGCCTCTATCATCGATAAGGTAATCTCCTTGACACAAATCTTTCCTGTGAGTGATGACCATTCGTTTGTGAAACACATCGTCAAAGTATTTGGTCACCCACGAAACCTTGTCTGCCCATGCCGAAGGGTTTTTCCAAGGAGCAGTCGATAGGATAAAGACATCAAATTTTGTTGCCAATTGATGCACGGCTTCAATAGCCCCAGGCATAGGATCCATTAAGGCAAAAATCCCAGGGACTTCATCCAGACGCCCTTCATATTCCGCTTTTGTTTTTTCGTCTAATCTGTTGATTCCCGAACCGAAATCAACCAAGACATTATCCATATCAAAAAATAATCTTTTCATGATCAGTAAGTTAATTATTTATTTAGTCACCTCCACAATCTTCTCTCCCAAGGCCAGCTGGATTAGGGCGATGGTTTATAGCCAAACATAATTATTCGCTTTTCGGATAAAGTGCCCTAAACATCCGCAGGGTTTCCTTGTTGGGTTTCTTGAACTCGCATGGCTCAAATTGGCACTTGGAATAGAATGGTACAGCCGAATAGCCACCCTCAATATAAGCCTCCACGGTCAAAAACATACAGCCTGCCGTTTTCTGTCGCTGAGCCATGTCGGCAATTGCATTGACAATGGCTTTCCCGATGCCCTTTGAACGATGTTTTTCTTCAACGGCCAAATACGCGATTTCCAAAGCCGGATAATGATGCTTGCTTAAAAAAGTATCGACATAGTTTCTCGACAAATCAGGCTTGTTGGCAGTATTAATACCCTATGCCATTTCTTCAAGAGAATCGGAGTCAAGTTCCAAAGAATCAAAACTTAACGCAAACATGGCAACCAACTTCGAACCAAGATGAACAGAATATGTGTTGCAATAATGGTTGCGGATGCTGTCTTCTAAACCAGAATGGATAAAATCATCCATTGCTTTGATGCCGCAGTGAAAATCCGCCAATGAAGTAGCGTTTTCAATCTGCCGAATGGTCAAATTGTTCATACCCACTTCACTTCGTATTTTGGAGTGGTTTCCTCTGTTTCGGACACTGTGTTTCTGTGCCAAATGGCCAAAACCTCGCTCCAAATCTTTCTGGCGAATTCACCTGTGATAATCTCCCTTTTTGAATCAATGCCTAACATAGTCGTATGTATTTATGGTGCAAAAATAGTGGTTTTCCGCTCTTGTCGCAACATTAAAGGTCGTTTTTTCCAAAAAGCCTACTTCACCACCTCCACAATCTTCTCCCCCAAGGCCAGCTGAATCACGGCGATGGTCTTGCAGGTGAAGTTGTGGCCAATCATGAACCATCGCGAACCATCTGCGGTACATTTCTCGAGTGGCAGGGTGCAAAAGCGTGAAAAAATCGTACCTTTGCAGCCTCAATATTCGTCGAAATGAAGAAATCGCTTATTATCATAGTCGCGGCATTGCTTTTTGCCTCGTGTGGCGAAAAGCAGCCCAAAGAGACGCCAACCACCACCGACAAGCCTAAGAAAACCGTTGTGGTGCCTAATTTCAATGCCGACTCGGCCTACCAATTTGTGGCCAAACAGACCCAATTCGGGCCTCGCGTGCCCGAAACCCAAGCCCATGCCGATTGCGCCGAATGGCTCGCGGCCAAGCTCGGAGAGTTTGCCGACACGGTCGTTGTGCAGGACTTCCGCACGCGCCTCTACGATGGTCGTGGCATCGACGGGAAGAACATCATCGGCGTGTTCAATCCCGAGGCCAAGAAACGCATCGTGCTGTGCGCCCACTGGGACTCGCGTCCCTTTGCCGACCACGACCCCAACGTTGCCAACACGCACACGCCTATCGATGGCGCTAACGACGGTGCCAGTGGGGTAGGGGTGTTACTCGAGTGTGCCCGCCTGTTCCATTTGCAGGCCTTGCCTGAACGTTTGGGCATCGACATCGTGCTCTTCGACCTTGAGGACTACGGCCCGCATCAGGACGAGGCCGAGAAATATTACGACGACCGCGTCAACTTCTGGGCGTTAGGCTCGCAGTATTGGTCGAAGAACCCGCATGTGTATGGCTACAAGGCCTATTATGGCATCTTGCTCGACATGGTGGGCGGCCCCAACCCCAACTTCCCGAAGGAGTATTATTCGCAGGGCTATGCCGCTTGGGTGAGCAACAAGGTGTGGCGCCGCGCCTTCGACCTTGGCTACCGTCCCTATTTCAGCAATGAATTGGGCACGATGATCAGCGACGACCACATCCCGATGAACCAAATCGCAGGCATCCCCACCATCGACATCATCGACCTGCAACCCAACAGCATCAATCAGTGCTTCCCCGACGTGTGGCACACGGTGAACGACAACCTCGAAAACATCGACAAGACGACCCTCGGCATGGTAGGCGACCTGCTGGTGCATGTGGTTTATGAGGAATAAAAAATCGGAAAAAAGCCTTGTTTTTTGTTTTTTGCCTATCTTTGCATCTCGAACAACAACTTTATCATTAACCTAAATTGATTACAAAAATGAAGAAATTCTTGCTTGTTTTAGTCGCAGTCTTTGGCTTAGGCATTGCTGCGAACGCTCAGAACTGGATTGGTGTACGTGGCGCTTTTGGTAGCAGCTCAGGTGCCGAACTCTCTTTCCAGCATGGTTTCAACGCCAACAATCGCCTGGAACTCGATTTGGGCTGGAGTAAGCATAAAACCTATGGCTACTTCAATCTTTCGGCTGTCTATCAGTGGATGGGCGGTATTGCCGGCAACCTTGGCTGGTTCGCCGGTGTGGGTGCCAATGCCGGTGTATGGAATGGCTACAGCGAAGGCAGCTTCGGCCTTGGTTTCCTTGCCCAAGCTGGATTGGAGTACAACTTCCAGGCCGTGCCGTTCCAAATCACGCTCGACTTCCGTCCGCAGTGGGATGTGTTGGGTGCGGCAAGCGGATTTGGCTATGCCGGTGCGCTCGGTATCCGCTACAGATGGTAAGCCAAACTAAACCAACAGAAAAAGGCCGCAAACATCGCGTTGCGGCCTTTTCTTTTTTGCAGCTTTCACACTACTGCCCAATGATGTATTCGTTGAGTTCGTTTTTCGACGACTCGTAGGAAAACACCTCGTTGATCATGTAGTACTTGTTTTTCTCGGTGCAGTAGGCATAGGCATATTTGGCAAACTCCAACTTGTTGTTCTCGAATGAGAACATGCGGCAGATGGCGGCAATCTGATGCACGCACATCGGGTTGGCAGAGATGGCTTGCTTGGCGATGGTGAGCTTACCGCTGTCGAAGGCGTTCTCGGCTAACATGTCGCGAAACTCGTTGAAGTCGGTCTCGTTCATGCAGGGACTCACGGGCTGTGGCGGCATGGGCGGAGGAACAATCTGCCCGTTTTGCCCGTTCTGCCCATACGGAGGTTCGGGTGTCCACGTCTCGGTGATGAGGTCCATCGTCAGCTCGGGACGGATGTTGGCCTGCGAGTATTCCATGCCAAAGAAGTGGTTCATCTGCGTGATGCTGACCGCACGCGTTCGGCGCAGGTCGACGAACTGGCCCACGCAGTTCTGCATCTCGTTGTTGAGCTCCACGCGCACATAGAAGCTGTCTTCCCACATGTTGCGGATGCAGATGGAGCGGACGGGCTGTTCGTTTTGCAGCACGTCGTCGACATAGAGCCAGAAGGTGATGTGTCGGGGCGCCACCACGGTCAAAATCGTGGATTGGGGTTGCTGGTGTCCGCCGCCATGACGTTTTCTGACGGAAGCCTCTTGTGCCATGCCAGGCAAGGCCATCAAGAGGATGAGGCTGAAAAGTAGGTGTTTTTTCATTTGGGTTAGGGTTTTGGATGAAACAATGTAGAGACGGTGTGCACACCGTCTCTACAAGTACAAATATCATTCCACAATGATTTTCTTTGTTACTACCTTGCCTCCGATGACGTTGACGAAATAAATGCCGGCAGGCAGGTCGCTGACGTCGATAGTGGCCTGCTTGTCCATCACGAAGCCACGCACCTCTTGGCCGTAGGCGTTGAGGATGTGGACGCAGAGCATGCCTGTCTCATAATCGGTGGCGATGGTCATCTGGCTTTTCACGGGGTTGGGTGAGATGCTTACCGTGAATGGGTCTTTCTCGAAATCGACGTATTCTTTCACGTCGACCAGCACGCCGTCGCTGTTGGAACGGCTCACCACCATGCCCGACACGCGCAGAAGCGGGTTGTTGGGATTGGAGCATTGGATGCAAGAGTTCTGTCCATCGTGGCAGTCGGGATAGTTGGGGTGGCATTGGTCGATGTAGGTCGGGTCGAACTGATAGAAGAGATGGGCTCCGCCTTGAGGCAGGTAATCGTTCAGGTCGAAGTCCCACACCATACCCATGCTGCCGGGGCACCAGCCGCCACGGTTATAAGTCCAAGTGCCGTTTTGAGGCTGACAGCTGGCGGGGTTTGGGTTGCAGGTTTGCCACAGGTGTTGGTCGAACTTGTTTTGCCCGTTGACGAGCACATGGTGCGTGGCTTCATAGAACTCAGCTGCGTTACCCGTGTTGTAGGCGCCGCCACTGGTGTTGCTCCAGTTGTGACCCGTGGTGATGATTTTAAGGTGGGCTTCCTCAGCGTTTTCGGCAAACTCGACGTCCATCTCGGGCACGGGCTGCTGGTTGGCGTAGTCGCCGAAGTCGTAGGTGCCGAACCAGATGGGCTGCACATCGCTGTAAAGGTAGTCAGGCGTGCCTTTCTGCATGTTGAAGGTCAGGATGGGGTTGTAGCTCCAGCGGTCCCAAATCTCGTAATAGACTTCAAACTCCACCAGGCCTTGGAGGATGGAGGTGTAGTCGGTGACGTCAAGGTCATCGTCGCATTCCACGCCGAAGGGCGAGCAATAGCGGAACAGCTCCACCCACTCGCCACGGAAGTTCTTCACGCGCACATAGCCGACATGGTCGTAAGGGTCGCATTCGCCGTTGACGCACTGGTGGTCGTAGTGGGCGTTGATGCTCGTGAAAGCACCCACATGCGAGGGTAGGGCATACTCGCCGCGCACGGTCTGGCTCGAAGAGGTCACCACCAAGTCGCCATTCATGGCCACGGCATCCACGTTGTCGAAATCGCTGGTCACCGTGAAGTGGTTGCTCACCGAGGTTGTCTTGCCTCCCGACTGCGTGATGGTGGCAGTGAGGTCGAAGTCCCCAAATGAGGTGGGTTCCCACATGGCGTACCAATAGCCGTTGTTCGGGTCGTCGGGGTAGGCGGTTTGCAAGCGCACCGTTTCGCTGCCGATGGTGCATGACACATCCTCAAACTTAATGACATTGCCGTGCTCGACGTAAACGCTCAGCACCAGCATCATCGGCTTCAGTTCCTGCATGTAGACGTTCAGGTTGTCGTAAGGTCTGCGAATGGTGATTTCGGGCGTGTAGTTGTCGGGGTCAACGACTTCAAACGTGCGGTTGACGGCTGGAGCGGCTTGCCACTGGGTGCCGTCTCCAGGTTGTGTGGCACGCACCTTCACGATGCCTTCTTGTCCGCTGAGGGTGATGGTGTTGCCGCTCAAAGTGGCGGGTCCTTCGATGATTTCGAACGTGACAGGCAGTCCCGAGGTGGCCGTGGCGTTGAGCTGGAAGGGTTGGTCGCTGATGAGCTTGTCGGGGATGGCCTCAAACTCAATGAATTGCGATGCCAGTCCAGCAGGGGTGTGGCGCACCACGAGGTTGTCGAAGCCGCCGTGCGAGCTGCTGAGGAAGAACACGCCGTCCCACATGGCGGGGTCGAAGCGGTCGCCGCTGCCTGGGGTGAGGCCCGCGTTGATGCCTTGTATCTCAGGGATGGGCTCAAACTCGCCCGTGCAGTCGTAGTCGGCGAAGAGTGTCACCGAGCCTTGGCCGCCGTTGGCTTCAAGGTCAATCATGATTTTCCAGCGGGTCCACGGCGTTTGGCCGCCAGTGTAGTCGATGTCGACGGGCAGGGTGTTGTCGGGCAACACGATGCCGCTGACGAACGAGGGGCGTGGGTCGTTGCCCGAGGTGACGAAATAGATGCCGCCGTCTTGCGTAGGCAAGGCAGGGTTGGGGCAGGTGGCCTCGTAGCTCATCGGAGGCAGCACGGTGCCATCGCCATCGGCGTCGTAGCCGATGCCGAAGCAGGCACCCCACCAGTTGCGGAGCATGTCGAGTTCCACTTCGATGATGCCACCTGTCGAGAAGTCGAACTCGAAGTCAGAGGTCGACTTATGGGTGGCCACTTCGCCGAAGTTGGTGTTGGCGTTGTCGAAGAAGGCGCCCATGGTCTCGTCGGGTGTGGTGTAGCCTCCAGCGCCGAGGTATTCGGTCTTCAGCTGTCCGCCGCCCGCGCTGTGGGCGCGAGCCACCCAGCCGTGCTGACCGTTGAGCACCGCGTTTTCGGTGAAGTCGTTGAAGTCGCAAGTGGCCACGGTTTGAGCCGATACACCGAGGGCAAAAGCGACGATGGCAAGGAGAAGGATTGTTTTTTTCATGAAGTAGTTGTTTTGTTGGTGAGAGAATGCCGCCACATCGTGACAGCATTCTCAATTTGTTTAGGATTTGTTTTCTAATTTTTTATTCAATGACGACTTTCTTCGTCACCACCTTGCCGCCCACAATGTGGACGAAATACATACCCGAAGGCAGGTCGCTCACGTCGATGGTGGCCGATCCTTTCATGTTGAAATGGCGGATTTCGGCACCTTGAGCGTTGTAGATGTGAACGCCAGCATAGCCTTGTTCATAGTCGGTGGCAATCGTCATCTGGTTCTTCACGGGGTTGGGCGTGATGCTCACTTGGAAGGGATCCGCGTCGACGTCGGGCCACTCGGGAACGGCCGTCAGGATGTCGGTGCTGTGGCTATAGGTCACCAGCTTGCCCGATACCCTCAGGATGGGGTTGTAGGTGTTTTGGCAGTCGGGGCAGTTGTTCTGTCCGTTGACGCAGTCGGGATAGTTGGGGTGGCATTGGTCGATGTAGGTTGGGTCGAACTCATAAAGAAGGTTGGCTGAGCCGTTGGCGAGATAGTCGTCTAAGCCGAAGTTCCACACCATGCCGATGCTGCCGGGGCACCAGCCAGCGCGGTTGTAGGTCCAGGTGCCGTTTTGGGGTTGGCAGCCAGCAGGGTTGGGGTTGCAGGTGCGCCAGAGGTGTTGTGTGTAGCTCGTGGCACCATTGATCTTGATGTTGTGTGTGGCTTCGTAGAACTCGGCGGCATTGCCCGTGTTGTAGGCGTTGTAGTTGCCCAAGTCGCTCCAGTTGTGGCCCGTGGTCACAATGCGTAGGTTGGCTTTCTCGACGCAGGGGTCGAACTCAACTGTGCGCTCGGGGACGGGGCAGGGGTTGGCATAGTCGCCGAAGGCATAACCGCCAAACCACAGCTCCTGCATGTCGACGTAGGGGTATTCGGGCGTGCCTTTGGTGTATTCGAACACGGCTGTCGGGCCGTAGCCGCTGCCGCTCCACACGTCGAAGTGGATTTCAAATTCAACGAGACCTTGAAGCACCGAGGTGAAGTCGGTGGCGTCCATGTCGTCTTCGCACTGCACGCCGAAGGGGGTGATGTAACGGTACAGCTCCACCCACTCGCCACGATAGTTCTTCACGCGGCAGTAGCCCATGCGGTCGTAGGGGTCGCAGCCGCTCTGACCGCCCACGCAGTTGTGGTAATAGTGCATGTTGATGGCGTTGAAAGCATTGACATGGGTCGGGAAGACGTATTCGCCATGGTTGGTTTGTGCGCTGGGTGTTACAACCAAGTCGCCGTCGAAAGCGGTCGTGGCAAAGTCGGTGTAGGCGGTGGTCACCTCAAACGTGTTGGAAGCCGTGGTCACTTTGCCGCCCGTCTGGGTGATGCTGACGGTCATGTTGTAGGAGCCTTCGCCCGAGGGGGTCCAGGTGGTGTACCAATAGCCGTTGGCAGGGTCTTCGGGGTGGTCGGTCTTTAGGGGCAGCGTTTGTCCGTCGACGCTTGCGGTTACCGTTTCAAATTTGAGGACGTCGGGGTGCTCGATGTGGGCACTCAGGACCACCATCACGGGGTTCTCGAAGTTGGGCATGTAGACCTTGGTGCCTTCATAGGGTCGGCGGATGGTGATTTCGGGGGCGTAGTTGTCGGGGTCGACGACGTAGAACGTGCGGTTGAGTGCGGGGGCGGCCATCCATTGCGTGCCGTCGCCGGGCTGAATGGCACGCACCTTCACTTCGCCTTCCTCGCCAGTCAAGGTGAGGATGTTGCCTTCAACCGTGGCAGGGCCATAAACCACCTCAAAGCTCACGGGGAGTCCCGAAGTGGCCGTGGCGTTCAAGGTGATGGGGCCGGCAGTAATCAATTGGTCGGAAATGGGGTCAAAGTCGATGAACTGCTGGGTTAGGCCTCCAGGGAAGTGACGGACGGTGAAGTTGTCGAAGCAGCCCCAGCCGCTGTTGAGCAGGAAGATCTTGTCCCACATGGCAGGGTCGAACTTGTCGCCGCTGCCAGGGGTGAGGCCGATGGGCAGACCTTGGCATTCGGGGACGGGCTCAAACTCGCCGTTGGGCACGTCGCGCATCATGTATAAGGTGACGGCACCGGCACCGTCGTTGGCGTCGAGGTCGATGGAGATGCGCCAGCGGTACCATTGGTGCGAAGGCTCGAAGTTGATGTTGGCCGACAGCTTGTTGTTGGGCAGCACGACACCGCTTGTGAAGCGTGGGTCGTTGCCAGGCACGTTGGTGGTCAGCATGTACATGCCGCCGTCGGGCGAGTTGCTGGTCGAGTCGGGGATGATGGGCTCGTGGTTGCCACGGATGGGGGGCAGCACGAAACCGTCGCCGTTGCCGTCGTAGCCGATGCCGAAGAGGTCGCCCCAGTGCTCGCGCCACATGTCGCATTCCACTTCGATGATGCCGCCCGTGCTGAAGTCGAAGCCGTATTCGGCGATGCTGCGGGTGGCGATGTCGCCGTAGCTGGTGCCTGAGCAGGTGGAGAACACGCCGATGGTCTCGTCGGGCGTGGGTTGCCAAGGCGTGTTGTTGAAGAAGTAGGCGAAATAGCCTGTGTAGAGGTATCTGCCGCCATTGCCGGCGCTGTGGGGTCTGGTGATCCAGCCGTCTTGACCGTTGAGTGCAGGACGGTTGTTCTCGTCGCCGGTGTCCAAGTAGTCGTTGAAGTCGAAGGTGACTTCAGTTTGTGCCGTGAGGCCAAGGACGAAGGCCATCAGAGCGAGGAGTAGTAAAGAAATCTTTTTCATATAGATAGATTGAATTGATAATTGAATGGGCAAAAATACATACTTTGTTTTGATTATGCAATTTTTTGGTGATTTTGGAAAAATAATCTCAGTTTTGGCAGATTTGCAATCCGCCAGCCAAGAATATCAGCATTTTAATGCTGAAAATACACGTTTTGTCCTTGCTTTTCCGAAAAAACCACTATATTTGCCGCTGAAAAAGAACTTGTTGCCATGAGAGTTACCGTCATAGAAAGGGGTTGCAAATCCCCATACTCGGCTCCAGCGAATTGCAAATTCGCTGGAACTGGGTTAATCCCGGATTAATGATTTATCAACCTTTCAAATAAGCAAGAAAGAAATGAAAAAGCTGTTTAATTATTGTTTCTATAGGATTGCTCTTTTTTACAAAAGACACATTCCACTTGAAGACTATCTTGGGCAAGGTATTTTTCTACAGATATTTGCCATTCTCCTATATATCTTGACCTTACTTGAATTAGTTTTGAGATTCTACGGTCTAAAACTTACCAAAGGAATAGCCATTATCTTTTTAGTGCCCTTTGTAATCCTTACAATAATGATAAACCGTATATTTCCCAGAAAAGAAGAATTATTTTATGAATTATCTTTAAAATACCAACACGAAAAACACAAATGGATAAAAGGACTGTGTGTGTGTTTGTATATTATAATGTCATTTGTTTGTTTTTTAAGTGTATTACTCGTGTTCAGATAGCCATTATTTATCAACCATTTAAATAAATAGACGAATATTCACCATGTAATCTCTAGTTCAATATATATACTATCGTCTCACCAAATTCTATAAGAATACTTTTGGAATAGAGGATTCGCCGGGGTTTCTTCTAATTCATAGCTGCTTCAGTTGGGGATTACTAGTGCTAGTTTTTGCAATATGCACTTACACATTATCATTAGAAACGATTGTCTTATGGAAGTTTGGATTCAAACTGAACAATAATCTAATAATTATCACGGCACTTCCGTTTGCTTTGTTTTATATCTTTGCAGAACGATTCATAGGGGATTTAAAACTAAGATACAAAGAATTAGAGAAGAAATACCTAAACGAAAAACTGTCTTGGCTAAAAGGGATACTTGTAGCTTTATTTGTTGTTTTCTCTCTTGTGAGCTTCATAATGGCGCTTCATTATTGCAGATGAATTGTATAGTCATGAATGACGCACCCTTGACCCCGTCCTGGCGGATTTGCAATCCGCCTGCCTTGAGTATCAGCATTTTCAATGCGAAAAAATCCTTGTGCAATCGAATGGAAACCCTTACCTTTGTCCCCCGAAACGAAAGGCCGAAGCCATGGAAGCCACAGCAAACATAAGGGGATTGCAAATCCCCCTACTCGACACCAGCGGATTGCAAATCCGCTGGAACGGGGGACTTATGGAAAAAGGGCAGATGTCAACAAATGAATTTCTTATAAGAACGGCCGTGTCTGCTGTGGAAATTGGACTTGCCAGTGTGCCAGTTCCAATATTAGGGCAAATATGTATGATGGCATCAATCGCTTTAACTGCCTATGATATTAGTGGTGGATTTGATAACACTTTATATAACCAAAATTGGATTAATGAAAGATGAACATGCTTGAGAAAATATACAACAGATTTTTTTACGCCATAATGATGCATTATATGCATGTGCGTAGCGGAAATGACACTCCCAAGATAGATGACCTTGTGGTTGCTATTATCATCCTTTCATGCATATTATATGCCGATATGTTATCTTTAGGAATGATGATTGAATTTTTAATCAAGCAAAAATATTTGATGTATATTGATGATATTCTCGCTGCAATCGTTTTATTGTTTAACATCATTTATTTTGTCAGGAGAAAAAAGTATCAAACCATATTTGAATACTTTCAAACAACAGAAGATGAAAAGACTCGTAGAAAATGGAATCATTATTGTTTAGCTTTTATCTTGGTTTCTTTTGCTTTTATGATTATTATACCCTGCTGTTTCCGATAATGAAATTTGGCTCAGCGACCATTATGGTACTGATGCCAATTTGTTTGTTTTCCCGAAAAAAGCGTTATATTTGCATGTGAAACAACTCGATAACCATGAAATTCCTTGAATATCTTTTCCCCCGTTCTGGCGGATTTGCAATCCGCCAGCCACGAGTATCAGCATTTGCAATGCGAAACCATCCAAGCTATGAATATGCGCCAATATAAAAAACTGGCGGCCAGTGGAATGCTGACCGCCAGTTTTGGTTTTGATGATATAAATGAAACTCAATTGTTATTGGTCACAAGACGAACGGCAAAACCGAAATACCTTTTTGCTCCACTGCCATTTGGCTGCGTATTAAAAGATGAGTTTAAGTAACTGGTGTGGAAGTTTATATAAAAGGCATTTGAAGTTCCTTTTGACTCTTGGTAGGTAGAAGTCCAATATTCACCATATTTATTATGACCTGTCAAGCTATTAATTTTGTTTCCTTCTCGATAACCAGTTAAAGGGAAAAACACGGCACCGGCATTTTCCATCTCTGCCCATTCTGCGGTTTCATAAACATTTGTGGTATAATTGAATACCCCGTATCCTTGGAATTCAAGTTCGTCTGGCATTTCCCAATTATCGGGAAGCAAGACGAATCCGTAAACGCCACAAACCGTGGCCGGTCCGCACTTGTTTTTGGCATCGTCTCTGCCTTTCAGCAAATAATAAAACTCGTCGTTTGACAAGGTTTTCCATTGATTAGATTGGTTCCCACCGTTGCTAATTGCGTTGAAAATGCCCCAATCTGCATTTGCATTCTCGCCTGTCAAGTTGTAGAAATAACTGTTGTTATGCGTTGGGCCATATCCAAATCCATGGTCAACATCTACGGTTTTGCAGTCGCTGTCGTATGGATGATAATACATGTTTCCGTTATTCCATCCACTTGTGCCCCAGCCAAATAAATCTATCCAGCCATCGTAATTTGGGGCAATCAGCGAGTTGTCGGATTTCACGCCGTTTTCCACTACGTTGCCACGAACATCATCGCCTACAAAATCGTATTGGTGTTCTGCGAAACGCCAAGTGTTTGTAGAGGCTTGATATTGAAGGTTGCCCCCGTTCTGGCGGATTTGCAATCCGCCAGCCACGAGTATCAGCATTTGCAATGCGAAACCATCCAAGCTATGAATATGCGCCAATATAAAAAACTGGCGGCCAGTGGAATGCTGACCGCCAGTTTTGGTTTTGATGATATAAATGAAACTCAATTGTTATTGGTCACAAGACGAACGGCAAAACCGAAATACCTTTTTGCTTCGCGTTTTGCGAACTCTTCAACAATGTAACTTTTCCCAATGCGCCGTGCTCCTTCGATGAGTAATGCGATTTCTCCTTTCCTATTTCTCTTCCAATCAAGTAGTTGGCTGTAAATCTTTCTTTTCATAATGGTATGGTTTGCACCTTTTTTAGATTTTTCACGCTGCAAAAATACACCTTTTTGAGATTTTTTACAAGCCTGTTTTACACCTTTTTGAGATTTTTTGAAGGTTGATTTTACACTTTTTTGAGATTTTTGCCTTATTCCACCACCAGTTTCCGCGTCACCAAGCTGCCACCGAGCATCTGCAAGGTGTAGACACCGGCAGGCCAACGGCTGACGTCGATGGTGCGCTGGCCTTCGACGGTGAAGGTGGTCACAATTTGTCCCTGCATGTTGAGCACCATCACGCTGACGGCTCCCTTGTCATAGTCGGTGCGAATGGTGATTTGGCTCTTGGCGGGGTTGGGATAAATCTCGGCGGTGAAAGTTTCTTTGGGTTGCTTAGGATGTATGCTGGTAAGGATTTCTTGGTTGTCGCTGTAGGTGACAATTTTGCCCGATACGCGCAATATTGGATTGTCGGGAGCGGCACATTCGGTGCAGGTGATGCCATCATGGCATTCGGGATGGTTGGGATGGCAGACGTCCAAGTAGTTCGGGTCGAATTGGTAGGACAACTCAACACAATCGCCTGGGAAAACATTGAGTACATAGTCCCATACCATGGCGATGCTGCCGGGGCACCATCCGCTGCGGTTGTAGGTCCAGGTGCCGTTCTGTGGCTGGCAGCCAGCGGGGTTGGGCGTGCAGGTGCGCCACAGGTGTTGGTCGAAGCTGACGTATCCATTCTCGAGGATGTGATGCGTGGCTTCGTAGAACTCGGCGGCATTGCCCGTGTTGAAGGAGTTGTTGGTGCCGCTGCTCCAGTTGTGGCCGGTGGTGGTGAGCTTGAGTTTGGCAAGAAATGCGTCTTCGCTCATTTGGTAATTTACTGAAGGAACGGGCTGCTGGTTGGCGTAGTCGCCGAAGGGGTATGTGCCAAACCAAACCTCATCCACATCAGCATAGAGGAAGTCGGGAGTGCCACCTGTGAAGCTGAAAATCAAAGTGGGATTGTAGCCGCTGCCAGCCCAGCTCTCCATGTAGAACTCAAGCTCGACCAAGCCCTGTAGCAAAGAAGTGTAGTCGGTTACGTCCACGTCGTCTTCGCATTGCACGCCGAAGGGGGTGATGTAGCGGAACAGCTCCATCCATTCACCACGGTAATTCCTGATTTTCACGCCACCCACACGGTCGTAACCATCGCAGTCGTTGTTGACGCAAGTGTGGTCGTAATGGGCCAGAATCTCGCTGAACGCACCCACATGCGATGGAAATACATACTCGCCTTTGGCGCTGTGATGGGTTGGGTCGCAAATGAGGTCGCCATTCATCGTCACCACGTCCAGGTGGTTTTCAACCGGGAATTTTATCGTAAAAGCGTTGCTGACCGTTGTCACTTTGCCGCCGCTTTGGGTCACGCTGACGGTCATGTCAAAGTCGCCATAATTCGAAGGCGTCCAGAAACCATAGTAATAACCGTTGTCAGGGTCGTCGGGATAGTCGGTATGAAGGGCAATGTCCTCGCCGTCGATGGTGGCGGTGATGTCGGTGAACTTGATGACTTCAGGATGCTCGATGTAGGCTGAGACAACAATCATAAACGGGGATATGTCACCATCGTTTTCACCTAAATAGACATTGGTGCCGTCGTAGGGGCGACGGATTTTCACCTCTGGGTCGTAGGCATATGGATCGACCACTTCAAACGTCTTCACCACATCGGGGGCAGGCAGCCAGTTTTCGTTGCCGGATTGTGTGGCTTTCAGCCTGACGATGCCCGTCTCGCCTGTCAAGGTCAGGACGTTGCCGCTGATGGTGGCAGGGCCTTCCATCATCTCGAAGCTGACGGGCAGTCCCGAAGAAGCTGTGGCTTCGAGCGTAATCGGTTGGTTGAAAGTCAGTTGGTTGGGAATGTCGGCCATTTCGATAAGCTGCGCGTTGCCGTCGGGCTGTTGGCGAACCAATAGGTTGTCGAAGCCGCCCGTGCCGCCTTGCGAGTGGAAGAAGAGGCCGTCCCAAACGCGGTAGTCGTTTTTGTCGCCGCTGCCGGGCGTGAGGTTCATGCAGACGTTGGTGCAGCCCGCCATCTGGAGCCATTCGCCTTCGCAATTGGGCTTGACGAACACCGTCACCGCACCTGCGCCGTCGTAGGCCGTGAAGTCGAACGACATCTTGTAGCGGCTCCAGCCGCCTTGTTCGTAGTTGAACTCGACGCTTGTGCCGTCGGGGAGGCACACCTTCGAGTGGCCGCTGTCGCCTTGGCTCTTCACGAAGAGATAGACGCCGCCGTCGCTGTCGGTCATGCCGGGCAGGATGTGGCCGTCGCCGTCAGCGTCGAGGCCTACGCCAAAGAAGGCGCCCCACCAGGTGCGGTTCATGTCCATCTCGAGGTCCATGATGCCGCCGTTCTGGAAATTGAAGTTGAAGTTGGGCGAGGCCTTGCGTGTGGCTGTGCGTCCCACGCCCGAGCCGCCATAAGGATACCAGATGGCGAGGCTTTCGTCGGGGGCCATGTCGGAGCCGCAAACGTAGCTGACGTCGAAGTCTTGCGACGAGGTGGCGCTGTGATAGTGTGTCAGCCAGCCGTCTTGGCCGTTGAGGTTTTGCGAGCCTTCGGTGAGGCTGTTGAAGTCATAGACGTATTCCACTTGGGCGCTCAGCGCGAGGGCCAGCAGGCAGAACAATGCGAGTAGTGAGGTTTTCTTCATGGGACGATGTTTATTACGGGTCCTTCGGCAGGCTCAGGAACCCTGTTTGACATTAGATTTTGGGGACAAAAATAACAAATCTATTGAAGATGGGCGCATTTTTGGAAAAATTCGCTATTTTTGCCGTTTCTAATCAAACGACTTGAACGATGAAGAAACTGTTATTATCCGTCTCGCTTTTGGCTTGTTTGGCTGCCTTCAACGCTTGCACAACCGATGTCGAACTCTATGCCGACTACAAGGAAATCCCTGTTGTCTACGGTTTGCTCGATGTCTCTCAAGACACCAACTATGTTCGTATCAACCGCGCTTTTTCGGGCAGCAACGACAATCCTATCAATGCCCACGAAGTGGCTTTGATTGCCGACTCGTCAAATTATCCGGGCAAGCTGAAGGCTTATCTCGCTGAATATGTGCAAGGTTATGGCGGCCATTATGAATCCACGGGCCGTACCTTGGAGCTTGACACCATTACGATTCACGATAAAATGGAAGGAACGTTTTACTCCCCCGACCAAAAGGTGTATTGGACGAAAGAACGCTTGCAGGTCAATAACGGAGAAAACAAGTACAAATACAAGCTTTATGTCCATTTGGACAACGACACCGTTACGGCCGAGACCAACTTGGTGGGCGGTGAAGGCTTCAAGATTACGACGGGTACGCTGAGTTTCATGGCCGAAGAAAACGACTTCACGTCGCAAATCAAGTTTACGCTTGCCGCCAATGCTGTTTTCTACGACATGAGAATGGTGTTCTACTATCGCGAATCCGTCAATGGCGGCCCCATGACCGAAAAGCAAGTGTCGTATTCGTTTGGCGCCAAGGCCCAAAGTGAATTGGGGCATGATCTCAACAGCAATATCTATTATGTGTCATACGACCAAAACACGCTTTTCCACCTCCTGGAAGAAGCCATCGGCGGCGACACCATCATCGACCCGAACCATCCTAACGTGGTCAGGTACTTTGACCCGAAACCCATGAAAGTGTTTATGTCGGCTGGCGGCGACGAGCTTTACACCTACATCCAGGTGAACCAACAGACCGGCTATTCGCAGTCCATCCCCGACTACACGAACGTCATCGGCGGCTATGGCGTGTTCTCTTCGAGGATCAATCTGACCAAGGACATGGCAATTTCGTCGAGCGCCCAGAGAGACCTCTATGCCAAGTCATGGGGTTTCGTCGAGCAATAAAATTATTTACCAAATTCAAGTTTTATGATTCGTTCAATGACAGGCTACGGCATTGCCGAGCAAACCTATAATGCCAAGAAAATATCAGTTGAGATCAAGACGCTCAACAGCAAGCAGCTCGACCTTCAGGTCAAGGCACCCAACGAATTGCGTGCGGCTGAGTTGGAGCTTCGCAACCACATCGCCTCCAAGCTGCAACGCGGCAAGGTCGACGTGGTGATCACAATCACCGACACCGATCTGACCCAAACCTACCATATCGACCAAGACATCGTGGAAGCTTATCTCGACCAGATCAAGGAGATTTCGAAGAATTTGCATATTGCGCCGAGTGACGACATGGCCGGACTGCTCTTCCGTATGCCCGGCATCTTCAACGTTCCGGTGACGAGCTACGACGATGACTTTATGGGCAAAGTGGATGAGACCCTCGACCAAGCCTTGGAGCTGGTCGACGGCTTCCGCATTCAGGAAGGCCAGACCTTGAAGAAAGACCTGCTGCATCGTGTTGAGTTGATACTTGGCCTTTTGGAACAGGTGGAGCCTTACGAGAAGAGTCGCCACGACGTCATCAAGCAGCGCATTACGAAAAACCTTGCCGAGCTGACCACTTCGGGGCAATACGACGAAAACCGTTTCGAGCAGGAACTCATCTACTATCTCGAAAAACTCGACATCACCGAAGAGAAAGTGCGCCTGCGCCAGCATTGCAACTACTTCAACGAGAGCTGCGACGACGACCAAGCAGGCAAGAAACTCGGCTTCATTGCCCAGGAGATGGGCCGCGAAATCAACACCCTCGGCTCAAAGGCCAACGAGGTGAACATCCAGAAACTTGTCGTCAAGATGAAAGACGAATTGGAGAAGATCAAGGAACAGGTGTGTAATATTTTGTAATGGCATATGGCTTTTGGCCTCTGGCTTCTGGCAGCCCCTCCCCAGAGCGTCATTGCGGACCTGATTCGCAATCTCCTACAGACAAGGAAAGCTGCCAAGAGCCAGTAGCTAGTAGCCAGAAGCAATAAAAAACAACTATGAAAAAGGGAAAACTTCTGATATTCAGTGCGCCATCGGGTTCAGGTAAGAGCACGTTGCTCAACTATGTGATGAGCCAGATTCCCGAAATGGCATTTTCGGTTTCGGCCACCACCCGCCCTCCGCGTGGCGAAGAGGTGAACGGACGCGAGTATTATTTCCTCACGATGGAGGACTTCAAGCGCCGCGTCGAAAACGGCGAGTTCCTCGAATGGGAAGAGGTCTATCCGGGCCGTTGCTACGGCACCTTGCTCTCCGTTGTCGAGAAGATGCAGGACGAAGGCAAGCACGTGGCTTTCGACGTCGACGTGTGTGGCGGCGTGAACGTCAAGAAACATTATGGCGACCAAGCTCTTTCGGTATTCATCCAAGCCCCTTCGGTGGAGGTACTGCGTGAGCGGCTTGTCAACCGGCAGACCGACTCGATGGAAGACATCGAAGCCCGTCTCTCGAAGGCCGCATGGGAGATGGAGTTTGCCCAAGGCAAGTTCGACCGCACGGTCATCAACGACGACCTTGAGACTGCCAAACGCGAGATTTTGGAAGTGGTTCAGGCGTTTTTGAAAGAATGAAGAAAATCGGCATATACTCCGGGTCGTTCAACCCCATCCACCACGGTCATGTGATGTTGGCCAACTATCTCGTCGAGTTCTCCGACTTGGACGAGCTGTGGTTTGTAGTGTCGCCGCAAAACCCACTCAAGAAAAAAGAAGACCTTTTGGACGATGACGAACGGCTGAAAATGGTTCAGCTTGCCGTGGACGACGACTCTCGTTTCAAGGTCAGCGACATTGAGATGCACCTGCCCACGCCATCCTATACCATTAATACTTTGACCGCGCTTTCGGAGCAATACCCCGACTGCCAATTTGTTTTCATCTGTGGGATGGACAGCCTGCAAAACTTCAAGAACTGGCGCGAATACCAGAAGATCTTGGACAATTACGAGCTTTTGGTCTTTCCTCGCGCAGGCTACGATGGCGGTGAGCTTATTAATTATCCTTCGGTGACGGTGCTGAAGACCCCGATTCTGGAGATTTCGTCCACTTTCATCCGCCAGTGCATCAAGGAAGGGCGCGACATGAGGCATTTCATGCCGGAGAGGGCTTTCAACTATTTGAAACAGAATCGGTTTTACTTGTAGCAATCAAATTCGTCAGGTCGATAAACTCCTGCACCGACAGCTGCTCAGGCCGTTTGTTGAACACCTCGTTTTCGATGATTTCCGGGCCGAGCATCGGGCGCAGCGAGTTGCGCATGGTCTTTCGCCGCTGGTTGAAGGCCTGCTTGACGATGCTCACGAACAGCTTTTCGTCGCAGCCCAAATCGGTCGTGGCGTTGCGCCGCATCTTGATGACCGCCGACTTCACCTTGGGCGGCGGGTTGAACACGTTCTCGTTGACGGTGAAGAGGTAGTCGATGTCGTACCATGCCTGCATCAGTACGCTGAGGATGCCGTAGGTCTTGCTGCCTTCCTTTGCAGCCATGCGCTCTGCCATCTCTTTTTGCACCATGCCGACCACTTCGACGACCAACTCCTTGTATTTCAATACCTGGAAGAAAATCTGGCTGCTGATGTTGTAGGGGAAGTTGCCGATGACGGCCATGTTTCGTTGCCCGAAACGGCTGAGGTCGGCACGCAGGAAGTCGCCTTCAATCAGCCTGTCGCCAAGCATGGGAAAATGCTTTTGCAAATAGGCGATGGACTCCTTGTCGATTTCGATGACGTGGAACTTGTCCAAAACGTCTTGCACCAAATATTGGGTCAACACGCCCGTGCCTGCGCCCACTTCGATGACGCTCTCCACATCGGGCGACAATTGCTCGACGATGCGTTGGGCGATGTTCATGTCGGTCAAAAAATGCTGGCCTAAACTCTTTTTCGGTCTAACTTCTTGCATGGATTTCTTTTTTTTGGGACAGGGGTTTACACCGCCTGCCTATCATCTGTCGTCCCTACGGGACTTCCCACCAACTCTAAACACTAAACTCTAAACTTATAGCTTCCTGTAATTCTTCTTCGCTTGGGCGGTATAGATGCTTGTCGGGTATTCGTCAATCAGTTTTTCGTAGTGCTGTTTTGCCAATTCTTTGTTCTTCAGCTCGTTTTGCTCTATCATGGCGGAACGCATCAAGGCGGCATCGGCCATGTAGCTGTCGGGATGTTGCTCCACGATTTGCAAGAACAGTTGCTCGGCGGTTTGGAAGTCTTTCCGCTTTTCCGCAATCTCTCCCTTTCGGAAAAGGGCGTGCGGCTTGCTGACGTAGTTGCCTGTGGCGATGATGTCGTCAAGCAGGGCGACGGCTTCGTCTTCGCGTTGTTGGTAGATGCGGTAGTCGGCCCGCGCCAAACGGTTAAGCTCGTTGCCGGTGGTGTCGGCTTCGAGGTTGTCCTTGATGACGAGCGAGAGCGTCATGGCATCGTTGGCGATGAGCTTCGAGGTGGCCGCTTTCAGCACCTTGAGTTGGCTCTCGGCCCATTCGTACTCGCCGATGAAATAGCGCAGTTGTGCGTTCTTGTAGCGGGCTTCGTGGCCGAGCGGGTCTTCCTTGAGGCTCTTGTCGACTTGGCTATATAACAAGGTGGCTTCCCACACCTCGTCGTTGCGAAGGTAGATGTCGGCGAGTTTCAGTTTGAGCGTGGCTTGGTCTTGCTTTGCGCCGATTTGCGTAATTGATTGTTGGAGCAGGCTGATGGCTTCGTCGCTTTGGTCGAGTTGGTAGGCCATGATGTCGGCTTCGGTCAAGGCGAGTTTGGTCAAGTCGTTGGTGTTGACGTCGTTGTAGGCCTCCCTGATGCGGTCCACCAAGCGATTGTAGGCTCGTGTGTCGGTGCTGTTGGTCGCCAACAGTTTCTGGTAGTCGGCCTTGATGATGCCAGCGAGGGCTTGTCCGTAAAACGGGTCACTCTTGCCTTTGTCGGTGATGTAGACATAGCCTTGTCGCGCAATGTCGAATTGCTTGTTGTTGAGGCAAATGCTTGATAAGTTGTAGATTTGCGCGTCTTGGTCGTGGGTTTTCCGGTCGATGCTTTGGCATTGTGCCAAGGCGATGTCGTAGTCTTCCTGTTGCAGGGCAAACCAAACCATTAATTGGGCAAATTCGAGGTTGTCGGGTTTCTGTTGCGTGTGTTGCAGCAGCGCGATGCGCATTTCGTCGGCGATGCTGTTGTTTACGTCGTAAAAGAGAAGGGTCTGCAAGCGGTTGCGGATGTTGTTGTATTGTCCGGGATGGACCTCCAGCTCAAGGAGATAATAGCGGAAGGCCTCTTGGTAGTTGGCCATCGACTGGTTGATGTAGGCCATGTCGAGGTAGAAGGTCTCCTTGCCGTCGAGCATCTTGTTGCCTTTGTTGAGGATGTCGAGGGCCATGTCGTAGAGTGCTCGCGATTGGAAGGCGTAGCTGAGATTGCGGATGACGGAGCCGTTGGGTGCCATGTCTTTAACGACTTCGTCGAAGCGTTTCTTGGCCCTGTCGGTTTTGCCTTGCAGGGTGTAGACATAGATGAGGTCGGCGATGCCTTTGCTGTTGTTGGGATCCTTTTTCAGGTAGTTTTTCAGTTCTTTCTCGGCCTTGTCGTAGTCTTTCAGCTGGACAAGGCATTCTACGTATTGCTGAAAGTGGTATTGCAACGAGGCTTTCTCGTAGAGGGCGTGATACAAGTCGCGGGCTTTCTCGTAGTCGTGTTCGCGGAAGTATTGTCCGGCCAATTGCTCGTCAATCTGGATTTGCTCTTTTTGTTGCGCATCAATCCGTTTCCCTCTGGGTGGGGTGGTGATTTGGGCATGTGCCTGAAGGAGAAACAGGTTGACAATCAGGAAGAAAATCCATCGTTTGTTCATGGTGGGGTAGGGCTTACTTCTGTTTCTTGAGGTTGTTCAGTTTTGTGCGGCAGTCGCTGAGGCGGTCGTCGAAATAGGCAACTTGGTTGCTCAGCTTGTCGACGTGTTGGGTCTCGTCGGCAAGGTAGATTTCCACCAACGAGTCGTTGAGGTAGTGGCTTTCGGCATCGGCTTTGAGGCGATCGAGTTGGAGCAGGGTCGAGTCGATGTCGGCTTCCATGATGGGCTTGGTGGCCTTGAACTGTTCGATGTAGGCGCCAATGAGTTGCAGTTCCTCGAAGGCTTGGTCCACCTCGTCGGGGTGGAGGTATTGCAACAGCGAGTCGTAGGTCAAAAAATCCTTTTCGAGCTGAGCCAAATACCGGCTTTCTATCTTGTCCAAGGCTTTGGCCTCTTTCCTGACTTGGCTTTGCAGCGCGTTGATCTTGGCGGTGCTGCCCTTGGGTTGGCAGCCTGCGAGGAGGATCAGAGCGGCGAGGCCGATGATGGTGTTTCTGACCTTATGGAGATGCATGGCTATGTGTTTTGTAAGGGTTGCAAAGATACGCATTTTGGATGAAACGCGACTTTATGGTATGAAAAAACCCGACTATCACGGGGATGGTCGGGGGTCGTAAAACGGTATGCTATGAACAATTATTCAGTGACTTGACCTTCGACGGGAAGGATGGAGACAAACGACTTGCCTTCTTTCTTCTTCTGGAACTCGACGATGCCATCGCACAGGGCATACAGGGTGTGATCCTTGCCCATGCCGACGTTCTTGCCAGGATAGTGCTTCGTGCCGCGCTGACGAACGATGATGTTGCCAGCAATGGCGGCTTGTCCACCGAAAAGTTTTATTCCGAGTCGCTTACTAGCTGACTCACGACCGTTCTCGGAACTACCAACGCCTTTTTTGTGTGCCATAACTTATGATGTTTTTCGGGTTTTTACTCTGTGATGTTGTCAATCTGGATCTTGCTCAGATACTGACGGTGACCGTTAGAAGTCTGATATCCTTTTCTTCTCTTCTTCTTGAAAACGATAATCTTGTTGCCTTTGAGGTGCTGCATCACCGTGGCTTCGACATTGGCGCCGGCTACCGTCGGGGCTCCCACTTTCGTCGAACCTTCGTTTTCAATCAATAACACTTTGTCGAAAGAAACCTTGCTTCCTTCTTCTTCATGCAGCCTGTTGACGAAGATCTGCTGACCCTTCTCAACCTTGAACTGTTGTCCTGCGATTTCTACTATTGCGTACATTTCTCGATATCTTTTAATTAGATACTGACTCTCATTTTTTCGGACTGCAAAAATACACATTTTTTCAATCGGTCAAGATTTTCTTTTCGTTTTTCTCGTTATTTTTCTTCAAAAAGTCGTTGTTGTTTTTGTAAAGCATTGAAATACAATATTATATAAAATCGCATTAATTATTCGCCATCGTTCTCAAAACCCATTAATTGTCGGTTTTTCGGCCTCATTAATGCCTTTGTTGGCATCGTTTTGGCTGGCAAACGGCCCCAACTTTGCCTCTTGTTGTGTTTCGTCTCGTAAATTTATGTACTTTTGCAGCGGTTTTGTCATCGGCATTAATACACCTATTAATTAATAATGAACGAAAACGACCTCAAGGTATTGATTGAGAAAGTCAAAGGCGGCGACAGGGAGTCGTTCAACCAACTCTTCCGTCGCTATTATTCGCCTTTGGTGCGTTTTTGCATTCGTTTTGTGGCCGATGCCGACCAAGCCGCCGAAATCGTGCAAGACCTGTTCGTCAAGCTGTGGACCAACCGCGAGAAACTCACTGTCAACACTTCTTTCGAGTCGTATATGCTGCGTTCGGTGCGCAATGCGGCCATCACCTATATTAATAAGGAACGCTCCCACACCGAAGCCAACGAACGCCTTTATACCGATGAGTCGGATGCCAACGACCCTTCCGAAACCCTGCAATCCAACAACTTGGAGTCGTCGTATCGCGAGGTGCTTGCCCACATGCCCGAAAAACGCCGTGAGGTGTTTCTCGCCAGCCGTTTCGATGGACTGAAATATGCCGAGATTGCCGAAAAACTTGGCATGTCGCAAAAGACCGTGGAGGCCCACATGAGCGCTGCCATCAAGCAACTGAGGGAAGGCCTGAAAGCCTATCTCTAAGCGAAAATCCTTGGCCGGCAAAAAAAATCGGAAAAAATTCGGTTTTCGACTAAGGGTAAAATCCAAGTTGTTAGTCTTATAGGTGAATTAGCGAGAAAAATACAAGCAAAATGAACTCGGTAAACAACAAATATGAAGCATTAATCACGAGCTACCTCGACGGGCAATGCACGTCGGAGGAGGCTCTTGAACTGCTATCGTGGGTGGCCGAGAGCGAAGACAATCGCTTGTATTTCAAGTCGCTCAAGGAAAAGGACGAAGTTTGGACCCTTACCGACTTCGCCATGCCCGACGACATCGACGTGGATGCCGCCCTCGATGCGGTCAACGCGAAGATTGATGCCATCGAAGAAGAAAACGAGGCCAAGAAGATTGAGATGCCGTGGCTCCGCCGTAACTACCAATACGTTTCGGGCATCGCCGCAGCCCTCGTCGTCGCCTTGTTCTTCGGTTTCCTCGTGGCAAAACCTTTCAACTCGAACATCACCGTGGCCTATAACGGTCAGGACGAGACTTCATCGTTGATCTTGCCCGACGGCACTTCGGTCGACTTCAACGCCGAAGGTGCCATCACCTATCCGAAACATTTCACCAAGTCGGCCCGTTCGGTCGACTTTGAGGGCGCTGCCTATTTCGATGTCGTCAGAGATGAGGAACGTCCTTTCGTCATCCACTGCGACGGCATGGATGTTGAAGTGTTAGGCACCTCCTTCCTCCTCAATGCCGACAAAGATGCCGAGCGCTACACCGTCGACCTCTATACCGGCAAGGTGAGGATGACCTCTTTCGACAAGAAAGGCCGTGAGCTTGCCCATGTGGACGTGCTGCCTGGCGAGCGTGGCGTGTTTGATGCCAACGAAGGCGAGCTGAAGATGATGAGCTATTCCGAAGTGAAGGAAGAAGAGCTGATGACCGAACATGTGTTGGTCTTCAACAACGAGAAACTGTCGAAGATCGTCGAGGCTTTGGAGTACATCTACAAGGTTGACATCGACCTTGGCGAGTCGTGCGCCTCAAAGAAACTGACTGCCCGTTTCTCCGACGACGAGTCGATCGACGATGTGCTTGAGACCATCGCTCTGGTGTCGGAAGTGACGGTCAGCAAGAAAGGCGAGACCTATCTTATCCGCTAAAGAATTTCCATTCCCCAAGTCATTTTTTTCGATGAAATGAGACTACCTCATTTTTTTGTCGTATCTTAGCGGCCTGTTTTGAATTATCTTGGAAATGGAATACCCGCAAACCGATATATATGTTGATAGACAGGAAGATGGCTGCCGCGTTAGGGCGTGGTTGCCTCTTTTGTTTCTGTTTTTCATGGCCTTGGCCTTGCCGCAACGCGCTTGGTCTCAGTCGTTCAACCCGCTGATTTCGTTCTCGGTGGAGTCGTGCACCTTGGACAAGGCGTTGGAGAAACTCTTTGCCGAATACGAATTGAACGTGGCCTTTAGTAAGGCAGAGTTGAGCAAGATAAGGATCGAGAGCTATTCGTGTTCCTACAAGTCGGTCGAAGAAGTGCTGGCCGACCTGCTGAAAGGCACCGACTATGGTTTCAAGAAGATTGGCAAGCAGTATGTCATCAGGAAAAACCAGCAATTGGTCAACGACCCCGAAGCCGTGGTGACCACTCCTGTCGAGCCTAAGCCAGAAATCATCAAGCCGAAGCGCGACACGGTGGTCAGCAAGACGGGCGACACCATTCGCATTTACGACACATTGCAGGTGATTCGCACCGTGATGCGCTACGACACCATCGTTGAAGTGAAACATGAGGTGAAAACCGATACGGTTTATACAGTGAAATACAGGGGTTTGGAGATTCCGTGGCCCAAGTTCAAGGACAACGGTTGGTTCATTACGCCCTCGGTGGCATTGTCGTCGGCGCAATTCAGGCACGAGGGAGGGATGCCAACGATTGAGGACGGCTCGTTGGAAGTGACGCCAAGTTTCGCTTTCGGCATCGGCCTCGATGGCGGCTACAAGCGCAACCGTCTGAGCGTAGGTATGAACCTTTCGTATCGCTCGGTGCGCTATCGCTTCCTGCTCGAACAGACCCTTTTCGATGGCGACTATTACGTGAACGACACCCTCGACACCTATTATGTGGTGCATCCCGAAGGCGACACCACCTACCAATACATCCTTGACTCGACCTATGTGCCGCTGACGACGACAAACTATGCTTATCGCGATGTCAACCAGCTGGATTATCTCGCCGTGGGCCTTTTCGCCACCTTCGATTTCGTCAGGACGGAGCATTTCAGGGCTTTCGTCAAGGCGGGTGCCTCGTTGGATTTCTTGCTCAAAGCGTCGGGGTCGTTGTATGTCACCGAATTGCCTTTCCATGCGCCCATCGCCAAGAGTCAGGTGGAGCCGGTCCGGCTGTCGTATTTTGGCGGTTTGGGTGTTGCCGTGAAGGTGGCCAACCGTGTCGAGTTGGTGCCCGAGGTGCATTACCGTGTGACCAACGGCGCCTTGTATCGTGCCGATTTCCCTTTCGACATGAGGATGCGCCAATGGGATTTCCGTTTGGGTTTGACCTATTATTTCTAAGCCATGAGACCACTCCGCTACATAAGGCTGCTTCTGCTGTTGCTCCTGACGGTGCCTGCCGTTTGGGGTAGGGCGCAGCATTATGTTGCCATCAACGGCGAGGTCGACAGCCTGATGGTGTTGCCCAAGTTGGGCGGCGACTCGGCCTATTTGGTCAACGAATCGTTGACGGTGCTTGATGGCGGCACGTTGCGTGTTGAAGGCGGCGTGAGGATGTATTTTGGGCAGTCGGCCTACCTGCGTGTAGATGGTGGCAGCCTCTTCCTCGATGGCGGACGCAACGATTCCATCTATCTGCTCTGTTACGAGTTTTCGCACGACTGGGCAGGCCTTCAGCTGAAGAATATTGCTGAGGACGATACGGTGCGCATCACCTATGTCGATGTGGTGGGTGCCCTGACGGCCATCAACGCCTCCACGAGTAGCGGCGCGAACATCAGCCACTGCTCGTTCAACAACTATTACGCTGGTAAGGGCATTGAACTGATTGATTGCGACAACTTCTTGGTCGACAGCTGTTTGTTCTACCAATGCGTGGCAGGCATCGAACTGAAATCGAGGGCGGCTGATAGCGAGGACAATGTGTTTTCGCACAACATTTTCGACCAAGGCCAGATCAATATCGAGATTTCCAATGTGGCCTACGGTTTCAAGTGCAACCGCAACCATGTCACAGCCAACTGTTTCCAAGGCGCGCCAACGGCCATCAGTTTCGAGGCTGTGGGCGGCATTTCCGACAAGGATGCTACCAACTATATCGAGGACAACCTGATTTCGTCGGACCTGCCCGAAGGCGGCTCCGGCTATTCGTCATACGGCATCAAGGCCTCCGTTGACTCGCTGGTGATCCGCAACAACGTGTTTTGGAGCAACGACGAAGCCGTCAGGATGATGCGGGTGTGTCATCTCGTTTTTGAGCACAACACTTTCTTCGACAATGAGTTGGTCGTATCCAACCTGCTTGAGGCAGGCTCTGCCACTTTTGTGGGCAACACCATCAGCGAGGCCAAGAAACGCATTGTGAGCTTCCCTTCGGCGAAATCGCGTTGGAACGGCAACAACTTTTTGCACTACAAGAAAGATGTCACGCTCTTCGCCAATGTCTCGTCGGAGGATGTCGACATGCGGGGCAACTTTTGGGACGCGGCGACCGTTGCCGACATCGAAAGCGTCATCCTCGACAAGCACGACACGCCGACTTTGGGCGAAATCTTTTACGAAGAACGTCTGGCGGAATGCGACACCACGGCCCCCATCGCCCCGCCTTTCAGGGTGAAGAAACAGTTTGTGAACAACAAGTGGCTGATTTCGTGGGAAAAAAACATGGAAGCCGATGTCGACCATTATGTTTTGTTTTATGGTGATTTCAATTACTATAAGTTTGCCCACCATATCGACGGCATCACGGAGAATTCATATATGCTGACACCGCAACAGGCTGAGGCCGTTGCTGTTGTGGCTTGCGACCGCGCCTACGACCCCGATGTGTATGCCTCTGTGGGACAAAGTGCCTATGCCTTTGCCGACTATTATCCCTATGCTGGTCCCGACGGCGAACTTTGTGCCCCACAGCCAAGTTTCGCTGTGGCCAGTGCCAACATCCCATATATGTACAGCAGTTTTGTGTGGCGTACTTCGGGGACTGGTGTGTTTTCTGATTCCATTTCGTTGAGTCCCAGATATTTCCCGTCCGATGAAGACTTTGAAGCAGGGAATGTGACCTTGACCCTCAGGGTGACCAGCAACGGTGTCACCAAGACCGACGCTTTGCAACTCAGTCTCTTCAAGGCCTTGGGCGTGTATGCCGGCGAGGACGGCTTCAGCGGCTTGGACCGCCCGGTGATGTTGGACCAGTCCGAGGCCCAAAACTACGACTCGTTGCGGTGGTGCTCGATGGGCGATGGACGTTTTGAAGACTCGTTAGCACTGCATACTGTCTATTATCCTGGAGCCAGCGACAAGGAAGCCGGCTATGTGAAGTTGCTGCTCGAAGCCTGGTCGTATTGTGGCTATGCCCACGACACCGTCCGCTTCGACTTGTTCAAGGACTATGCCCTCGAAGGGCGTGTGTGGTCGCAAGGACAAGGCCGACCCAATACGCAGGTGCTGGCGGCGGCGATGAGCGACGACCAGCTTTTTGGTTCGGGCTTCTATCGCACCGAGACCGATGAGAACGGCTTCTTTAGGTTCGACGCTTTGCTGCCCGACACTTACGTTTTGTATGCCTTCCCCGACACGATTGCCCCAGAGGTCGGTGGATGCTATTATTTGGGCGACCTGCAATGGAACGCGTCGAACATGATCCTCGTGGACGGCGATGTCTATGACGTCGACATCGAAATGCCACAGGTGGTGCCTGGCTTCCATACGGGCACGGGCAGCATCAGCGGCGTGTTCGACTATCCCAACGAACCTTTCAAGGGCCGCGACTTCTATTGCCAACCGTGGCTGCGCGAAGGCAGCGACGAGACTTACTGTACCGACGGCCTGTCGAATGTGGGCATCCTTTTGCTCAATGCGGGCAAGCAACGCATCTTGGGGTTCGCCTTGACCGACCCCAACGGCGGTTTCAGTTTCCGGAACCTGCCTTTGGGCACTTATCAGGTGATGGCTGACCTGCCACGCTACGGGCGGGGAATGTGCGAAGAGATTACCTTGACGGCTACGGAGCCTTCGGTGAACGGTTTGCATCTCTTTGTCAACCAAGACGGTAAGGTGGCAATGCGTCAACAGAACGGCTGTTTGATAGCATCGACATTGAGCGTGTATCCCAATCCTGCCAAAGAGACGATTACCATAGGCGGATTGCAAGGAAATAAGGAATATAAAGTCAACATAATGAATGAATTAGGTATGACGATGCTTCCCGAAACGGCGATGAGTTCCGACTTTTTTGGTGAGATTTCTGTCGCAGTGGGCGCGTTGCGGTCGGGTGTCTATTTCATTCAGGTGAAAGACGAAATGTCGTCGATGACAGTCAAGATGGTGAAACTATGAAAGGGTTGGTTATGAGGAAGTTCATTGTTGTTCTCGCGGTTATGGCCTTTGCATTGGTGCATCATAGTGCTTGGGCGCAGGTGGCCATCAGCGGTAGCGTCACCGATCAGGATGAATTTACGCCCATCGAAGGTGCCGCTGTGACTTTCTCTGGCATTACCGAAACAAATGATACCATTGTCTGTCAGTTCTTTACCGATACCTTGGGCCTGTTTTACGATAGTATAGCTACAGGTTCCTATTGCATTTGGGCCTCGGCTGAGGGTTACGAGACCTCGTTCTGGCCCGATTCGTTGCTCATCTTTGATGACTCTTTGCTGATCAATGTCGGTTTTGTGTTGCATGAGGTGTATGAGCCGGTGCGTTATGTGGCAGCCCGTCAGTTTACCAACGACTTGGTACGCGTCAGCTGGTCGATGCACGATCCTTTGCTTTACGAGGACTTCGAGACGGGCAATTTCAGCCGTTTTGCCTGGAACAACACAATCAGCGAGCATCCTTGGGCCATCGACTCGACCCATGCCTATGAGGGCGGCTATTGCATGAAATCGACATGCGAAGGCGAAGGCGGTGGCGTGTCGCAGATTGAAGTCTCGGTCTATGTCCCCTTGGAAGGCAAGATGAGTTTTTACAGCAAGATTTCATCGGAGAGTTCGTGGGACATGGGACGTTTCTATCTCGATGGCGTGAAGAAAATGGAGTGTTCGGGAGAGGAGGACTGGGCCGAGCATGAGTTCGACATCACCGTGGGCGAGCATGTGTTTCGCTGGGATTATGTCAAGGACGCTTCCACCGAAGTTGGCGACGACTGCTTCTATGTGGACTGCATCCGGTTCTATCGGGCCGACAGCGCCAAATGCGACCGCTCGTTCCGCCATTACGACCTTTTCCGTAGCCGTTTCGAGGAAACACCCGTGCTGCTGGCCTCGCACCTCACGGATACCGTCTTTATGGAGATGAATTGGAACAGCCTGCCTTGGGGCAAGTACCGCTGGGGCGTGAGTCGCTATTACGAAGGCAACCGTGGCAGTTCCGACACCATTTGGTCGGCCTATCTCAACAAGGACATGACCACGACGCTTGAAATTAACGCGACCACCAATGTGGGCATTGTGCCTGCGGGAGCCACGGTGTCGCTGACTTCGCACAACGGGCAAGGCCACGACTACCAAGCTCAATTGGATGCCAACGGGCACCTCGTGATGCCCAACGTCTATCGTGACGCTTACGACCTGAGGCTGCATCTCGACGGCTTTGTGGATTATGTGTCCGACTCCGTGCTTCCCGTGATGATGCCGACACAGATTGACATCGAATTGACGGAGGCTATTTCGGGCATCGATAGCCTTTATGTCTCTTCGACGGGTTGGGCGATGTGGTGGCTCGAAGAGGCGAAAGGCCGTGATTTGCAATATTTTGAAATCCAATTGAATGGAGTCGATGCGGGCACGACCATAAACAATCGAGTCCAACTCGATGTCGCTCAGCTGACGGAGGGCGACACCTGCGTGACCAAGGTGCGGCCCGTGTATCTTTCGGGAGCGGGCGAGTGGCGCGTCTGCCAGTGGGTGTATCGTCCGTGTTCCAATTTCGCAGGTAGCCCGAGTGGCCTGTCATGGGCATTGCATAATGAGGCCTTGCAGCTTTCGTGGGGTTATCCCGAAGGCAACTTCTTGGGAGCCATGTTGTTCCGCGAAGGCGAATACCTCGGTTTTGTGGAGGGGAATACCTATTTGGACGGGACTGTGGAGTTGCATGGCGAAGTGGAGTATTGCTTGCGGTTAGTGTATGGTGGCGACCTCGATGGCACCTACCATTCCATGTCGTGCATGCAATGCACTACGGCTGTCTTTCCTGCCTATTGCGACCCGCCCGCAAAGCTTGACGCAGTGATGTATGACGACGGTGGCGACGATTTCGGTGCCTTGGTGTCGTGGGGCGAGCGTCCCGAACCCATCAACCAATGGCTTGGTTATGACAACGGCATTTTCAAACGCTCTTTGGGCGGCGACGATGAGCCTCGCATCTTCTGGGCCATCCGCTTCGATGCCGACACTTTGGCTCATTATGCAGGCAGCGCCTTGAAGAAGGTCTCGCTCTACGATGTGGGTGCCGGCACCTATCAGCTTTGGGTTTATGTGGGTGGCGAAACTACGCCGCGCACAGTCGTCCGTTCGCAAAGCATGACCCTTGCGGGGACGAATGCCTGGCACGAGGAAGCCATCACGCCTGCCTATGTCATCCCCGACGGCGAGCCGATTTGGATTGTGGTGGGCCAACAAGGACTGTCGCGACCGGCTGCGGCGTGTCAGGACATGGGCGAGGCTGACGGACGTTGGGTGTCGCTCGACGGCGAGACCTGGACCGACATGCACACCTTCAACATGAACTACACTTGGATGCTCAGGGCTTTCTTCTCCAACCAGAGAGGACAATGGATGACCCTCGACCGCGATGGCTATACCTTGCAACATTATAATCTCTACCGCTCGCCCGACAATGTGGATTATCAGCAGATTGCATCTGTGCCTGCCGTTGACGGGCAGCTGTATTACGAGTATCGCGACAACCTTTCGGACGTGATGCACGACTATGTCTATTACCGCTTGACTGCCTTCTATCTATCGGACGACGGCGAGACCTGTGAGTCGGACTATGCCACCGCCTTTGACGACCCATCGCAGAACTATGTCGTGATTGATGTCACAGCGACGGAAGAGCGCGAAACCGTAAGTGTCAAGCTCTATCCCAATCCCTCCCGAGGTTGGCTAACGGTGGAGGCCGAAGGGATGCGGCGTTTGGAGGTCTTCAATGCCAAAGGGCAGAAGATGAAGGAAGAAACATGCCAAGACGATGTGCATCAGCTTCAGCTTTCGGGGTTGCAGGATGGTCTGTATTGGCTTCGCATCGAAACCGCAAACAGTGTGGCGGTGAAGCGGTTTGTGGTTTGCGGAGAGTGATTTTTGCTCAATCGGGCGAAAAACCGTACCTTTGCCGCCTAAATTCGGCACCCCATGATTTCAATCCAAAACCTCAGCATGCACTTCACCGGCGAAGACCTCTTCACCGACATTTCCTTTTTGATTCGCGAGAAAGACCGCATCGGCTTGGTCGGCAAGAATGGCGCAGGCAAGACTACATTGCTCAAACTGATTTGCGGCATCGAACAACCATCGAAAGGCGATGTGATTATCCCTCAGGGCGTTACCATCGGCTATCTCCCGCAGGAAAAGAACGTGAACAGCGAGAAAACGGTTTTGGACGAAGCCTTGACCGCTTTCGACGAATACCACATGTTGGAGAAGGATTTGGAACGGATGCAACAGGAATTGGCCGAGCGCACCGACTATGAAAGCCCGCAATATGAGAAACTTATCGTCAGAATGAGCAACCTGAACGACCGATTGGCCTTGCTCGGCGGCAACAGCATCGAGGGCGAGGCTGAAAGGATTCTGGTGGGCTTGGGCTTCAGCCACGACGACATGCTGCGCCCCATGCGCGAGTTCAGCAACGGCTGGCAGATGCGCGTGGAGTTGGCCAAAATCCTGCTGAAAAAGCCCAATCTCCTGCTTCTCGACGAGCCTACCAACCACTTGGACATCGAGTCCATCCAATGGCTCGAAGGCTTCCTGAAGGCGTATTATGGCGCCATCCTGATGGTCTCGCACGACCGCGCTTTCCTCGACAACATCACCATCCGCACGGTGGAAATCTCGAACGGGAAGATTTACGACTACAAGGTGCCCTATTCGGAGTATGTCAGCTTGCGCGAGGAGCGCGTCGACATGCAACGCTCGGCCTACGAGAACCAGCAACGCGAAATCAAGAACATCGAGGCGTTTATCGAGCGGTTCCGCTACAAGGCGACCAAGGCAAAGCAGGTGCAGAGCCGTGTGAAATTACTCGAGAAGATGGATGAAATCGTGGTCGACGACATCGACTCGACGGCCATCCACTTCAAGTTCCCGCCCGCGCCACACAGCGGCAAGGTGACGCTCGAACTCAACCACGTCGGCAAATCATACGGCGACAAGGTAATCCTCAAAGACATTAATCTGTTGATTCCGCGAGGGGAGAAGATCGCTTTTGTGGGGCGCAACGGCGAGGGCAAATCCACGCTGTCGAAAATCATCTGTGGCGTGCTCGACCACGAGGGCGAGGTGAAACTCGGCCACGAGGTGAAGATTGGCTATTACGCCCAAAACCAGCAGGACATGCTCGACATGAACAAGACCGTTTTTGAGACTTTGGACGACGTGGCCGTTGGCGATATGCGCTTGAAGGTGAAGGCCTTGCTCGGTGCGTTCCTGTTTCGTGGCGACGACATCGACAAGAAGGTGAAGGTGCTTTCGGGCGGCGAGAAAGCCCGACTCTCGTTGGCCAAGATGCTGCTTTTCCCGACCAATTTGCTTGTCCTCGACGAGCCTACCAACCATTTGGACATGCTCTCGAAGGACATCCTGAAAAACGCCCTGATCCAATACGACGGCACACTCATCATCGTCTCCCACGACCGCGACTTCCTGCAAGGCCTGACCAACAAAGTCTACGAGTTCCGTAAGCCGAACATCAAGGAATACATCGGCGATATTTACGATTTTTTGGAACAGAAGAACCTCAATCACTTGAAAGAGTTGGAGATAGCAGCCAAGCAACAGCCCCAAAAAACGGTTGCAGAGCCTGTTTCGCAAAACAAACTCAATTACGAGCGCAAGAAACAGATTGACGCCAAACTCCGCAAGGTCGACAAGGAAATCCAACGTTTGGAGGAGGCCATTGGCAAACTTGAAGCCGAGCTTGCCGAACAAGACGCCATTATGGCCAACCCCGAACAACATCCTGAAATAAAGGTGGACAACGACTGGTATTGGGCGTATGGCAAGAAGAAAGAGGAACTGCAAAACCTCATGGACGACTGGGGCGAGAAGCAAATGGAGCGCGAGGAAGTGATGGCGGAGTACGAGAAGTGATTTTCGGAGATTATTACCGATTTTCTGCTGCTAAGTCCCAATTTTTTCGACTTAACAGCAAGTTATCTGCAAAAAAATGTTCGATAACCTGCTGCTAAGTCATTTCTTTAACCACTTAGCAGCAGATCATCGCGTTGTTTTTCCGAAATCGTGATAAAACAGGATTCCAAGAAATGCTTATTTTTGCCTCGAAATTTGAAACATGATGTTCTTCCAACCGCGCATAGGACTGCATTACCACGAGGGTTTCAAGGGCTACAGAACGCTCGTCATGGGCGCGAAGCATCATTGCATCCTAAGACATTGCCCGTATTATGAGGATTGTGTAATTGGAAGAAATTGTGCAACTTACGACAAGATTTGCCCTGCTTACGGCGACCACCATGATTTGCGCCTTTCGCAAAGCAACCAAATCGAAATCGACGCGTTTTTGGAGGAATACGACCGTTATCCGACCTATTCCTATTTCACGAAATTGATGTTGGGCAAGACCGACGATTGCACCGAAGCCGAAAAAACGGCGTTTTGGGAGCAAGTGGCTTTCGCCAACTATCTGCAATATTTCTGTCCTTCGCCACAAGTGCCTGAATATGAAGAAGAAGGGCTGAACTATCGCGCTGAGGACTGGGCGGCATTCTTGGAGTTGCTGGAGACCGTGCAGCCCGAGGTGCTTATGGTGTGGAATCCGGCCTTGAAAACCCTGTTGGACAAGAAGATAGCCGCAGGAGAGATAGCAGGCTTGTCCCATTTCGACGATTTCCGTTCCGAGACTTTGACCATCAACCGCTATCTGTATAAGGTGCAGCCCAAGAAAACGCCGGAAGAGTTGTTCGCCGACTTTCGTGTGGCGTTTTGCCCTGAAAAAGACGAGGCGGAAGCTGCCCGACTGATGCTGAACGCCTTGCAGAAGGCGCGTTTCCGCCATTTTGCTCCTGCCGTAGAGCTTTCGGCGGAAATGGTTGAAGCCGCCAATCCCAACATCTGGGACAAGACGTTGATGCGGCATCTCATCGGAAAATTGCAAAGGGAATCGGGCTTGGATGACATTGTAACTGTTTTTGAATCAGAGATTAAGCCATACGTTTCTGATGACTGTTGCGCTTCGTCAGTGCCTTTGCGCTTCGTTGAAACAAGAGCCATCGATGTGGGTGGCCCGTTGAGGGAACTCTCGTGGTTCGACTTGGGGAAAACGGCTTCGGTCGATGATGTGGATACGGTGGCGCTTTTCCTAAACCAATTCAACGACAAACTTAGGGATTTTCTTAAAGCTTTAATTGATAAGAAGTTAAAACACCTTCTCGCATTGGTGCGGATAAAAGACGCCGACAGATTGCTGCCCGAGGTGGCCGAAAGTCCGTGTCTGGCTTCCATCGCGGAAAAGGGTGAGGCACTGTTGGTCCGTTCAGCGCCGACGCAGGCGAAAAGGTGGCACTCGAACATGATGGGAAACGGCAGCATCTCCGTCGCGGCAACCTCGTGCGGGGCATGTCGCTCCGTCCGTCCGATTATCTTTCGTCGCAGATGTCGAAGTCGGAATTGAATGGTTTGGTTTACAGTGTTTTCCATCAGCATCGCATTGCCATTCCCACGGCCAAGGGCGAGCGTGACTTGGTGGAATTGTTGGAGGGTTTGCTGAGCAGGAATTACATTTGCAGGCAGGGCAAGCGACTGAAGGCGGTGTGGGGCAAGGCGGGGCAGTTGCTTTACCGGGGCTTGTATGAGGCTGGGCTGTCGTGGAACGAGTTGGAGGGCTTGTTTGCCGACGACAACATGGCCAAAAACGCCAACATGAAAAAGGTCGCCAAGCAGCTCGAAACTCCATCGCCAGCAGGCAAGTATTACCGCGATCTGTTTGGTTTTTGAAGTTGATTTACGAATCTTTACGATTTAAAAGCATTTATTTTCAACGGTTTAACCATGCTTTTCTCTTCCAGAAAATGGCGGCGTTGATTTCTCTGTACTTTTGCGTCAAATAACAATAAATTTTTGGTTTATGACGGCAAAAGTTGAACACGGTCTTAGAATTACTCCCAAACGCATCATTCGCGTCAACGGCCAAGTATTGACGCCAGACATGGTAGTCACCGTGACGACCAAAATGCAAGTCTCCGACCCGTTCTATAATGGAGCGGTGGAGATACAGGAAATGTACATGCGCATCTATGGCTTCGATTACAAGAAAGCGGGCTGTAGGAAGGATTATTTCACCGTTGAGGCATTAGGATGACGAACGGTTCCACCATCACAAACCCCTGCCCCCGCTGCCAAGCCACGGTGACATTGCACTTCCTGCCTGCTGGTGCAATGGTGGACCCATGCCCACCGCCGAGGCTTTTGCCGTTTACCACCGTCCGTTGCCCGAAATGCGGAAAGAAGGCCCTCTTCTGGACAGGTTTCCGGCAGGTGGTGGAATAAGAATCGGAACCGTAAAACTGGTCTATTGCCTGCGGAAAGTGGGAAAAAATGGCACATTCCGCAGCGAATAGACGGTTTTTTTGTATTTTTGTAGTCCAAAACTATGGTGTTATGCTTATCGGACGGAAGGAAGAAAGGACGCTTTTGGCAAGATTGAAAGACGAGGAGGAGTCTTCGTTTGTCGCGGTTTACGGGAGACGGCGAGTGGGGAAGACTTTCCTTGTCAGGAAAGCGTTTGATGACAGATTTACGTTTTTCCATACAGGACTGGCCCATTCGCCACTCAACAAGCAATTGGAGGCGTGGCGCTCGTCGCTACGCGAGAGCGGGATGCCAAAAGCACGGCTGCCTCATACATGGCTTGATGCCTTCGACATGCTGAAAGAGTTGGTTAAAACCTCCAACGAGCCTAAAAAGGTGGTTTTCATTGATGAACTTCCGTGGTTAGACACGCATCGGTCGGGCTTTTTGCCCGCATTGGAGCATTTTTGGAATGGTTGGGCTTCGGGCCGTAATGACATTATACTGATAGTGTGCGGTTCGGCCACCTCATGGATTATCAACAATATCGTACAGAACCACGGTGGTCTCCACAATCGGCTTACTCACCGTATCCACCTCCAGCCTTTCACGTTGCATGAATGTGAGTCTTATGCTGCATCAAAGCGATTAGGCATGAATCGCCGTCAGATAATGGAGTGTTACATGATAATGGGCGGAGTGCCTTACTATTGGTCGAAATTGGAACGCGACCGCAGCCTTGCGCAAAATGTCGACGATTTGTTTTTCAAGCAGGATGCTGTTTTGAGGGATGAATTTGGCAACTTGTACGCCTCCCTGTTCAAGAGGCCAGAGCCATATATTGCCGTCGTGGATGCTCTTGGTACAAAAAAGGCTGGCATGACACGGGAGGAGCTTATAAAATTGGGAGGCATGAGCGATAACGGCAAATTGACCGAGGTGCTTGAAGACCTTGAATCATGCGGATTTATTCGTAGATACAGGGCTTTCGGGCTGAAAAACAAAAACGCGCTGTTTCAACTAATTGACCCATATACGTTGTTTTATTACAAGTTCGTGCGGCATAACGAACAGGCCGACGAACATTTTTGGCTGTCGAATATAGGCTCTCCGGCGTACTACAGTTGGTGTGGTTTGGCATTTGAACGCTTGTGTTTGTTGCACTTGCCGCAAATCAAGGCGGCGTTAGGCATTAGTGGTGTGGTCGCCAATGCGTATGCGTGGGTGTCGCCCAAAAAAGACCGTGAAGAAGGCGCTCAGATAGACTTGGTGATTGACCGCAACGATGAGGTTATCGACATTTGTGAGATGAAATATACCAAGGACCCGTATATTGTCAGCGATGAGGAATCAAGGAAAATCACACATCGTTTGTCGCGCTTCATCGCCGAGACATCCACACGCAAGGCCGTGCATCTTGTTCTTGTCTCAGCCTCTGGAGTTGTGAAAAACCCAAATATGTTTGATTTTCAGAATATTCTGACCGCAGAAGACCTTTTTGCTTTCTGAAAGCAGGTCTATTGCCTGCGGAAAGTGGGAAAAAATGGCACATTCCGCAGCGAATAGACATAATTTTGCGCCAATTTTGTGGTGTAATAAGTTGATTTGTGCGAATATGGCAACAAAAATCAAACAAATAACAGACTCTGCAGGCATCCAGAAGCTGGAAGAATGCCTAAATTTGTAATTCTCCTAATGATGAACACAATTGAAAAACAACGTCTTAATCACCTCACCCACTGGCCCGACGAAATCGTCAATGCCATCGCGTCGACGGAGGAGGCCAATATTTACATCAAAGCCGGACTGAAAGCCGCCCGCATCGGCAACCGCTGGGCTTTGATACGCTCCGACATTGATTGGGCCGACTTCAGTGTGCGGCGCAACACTTGGCTCAAAAACCGCCTCGCCGACTACGACCGCTGGAAGGACTACAACAACGCCGACCTCATCGGCGAAGGCTTCCCGCCCCGCGATGTGAACGGCGACCCTTACGAGCTGCACCACATCGGGCAACGCCAGGACTCGCCCTTCGCCGAACTCACTTGGGCCGAGCACATGGGCGACGGCAACAACACCATCCTCCACCAAGCAGGGAAGGAGTCGGAAATCGACCGCCAGCAGTTCGACCGCGAGAAATCGGACTATTGGAAGGCCCGCTTCAAGGCATTCACGAAGTCTGAACTGGTTTGATATACAAATCATAGATGTCAAGCTGCTAATTGGTGTTTTTTTTGTAAGTTTGCAACGTAAAAGCAAAAATGGCAGGACGATGGAACCAGTAAACAGAAGATACCCCGTTGGGATACAGACTTTTTCAGAGGTCAGGAAAGGCAATTATCTGTATATTGACAAGACGGATTTGGTTTGGGAGATGACAGGAATGAAATTCGTTTTCCTCAGTCGCCCGCGAAGGTTTGGCAAGAGTTTGCTCACCACAACGTTGGATTCCTACTTCAAAGGGCAGAAAGAATTGTTTGAGGGGTTGAAAATCATGGAGTTGGAGAAGGAGTGGGAGAGCTATCCTGTCATTCATATTGATTTAAGCGAGGCCAAAGGCTGTGAGTCGGCAAGCGATTTGCGTGATGCTTTGCTGTTGCTGCTTAAGCCCGAAACAGCGGTTTATGGTCGTGACGATGATGAGAAATATCCCGGCTCCGTCCTTAGAGGGTTGATACGCCGTGCATACGAAAAGACTGGCAAGCAAGTTGTTGTTCTCATTGACGAGTATGACGCGCCGCTGCTTGAAGTCCTGCACGAGGACGATCGTCTCGCCGATTTCCGCCGTGTCATGCAGGAGTTCTACCAGCCTTTGAAGGCCAACGAAGCCAAGATACGCTTCTGTTTTGTCACGGGCATCACCAAATTCAGCCAGCTCAGCATTTTCTCCACCATCAACAACCTGACCAACATCTCGATGGACGACAAATATGCCGCCATCTGTGGCATCACGGAGGATGAGTTTGCCAATGACATGGCCCCCGATATTGAGATGCTTGCCAAGGAATACGAATGTACCCCCGATGAGATGCGCGCCAAGCTGAAGCAGCAATACGACGGCTACCGGTTTGCGGGCAAGTCGCCCGACATCTACAATCCTTTCAGTCTGCTCAAGTGCTTCAACCAAAGGAAGATAGCCAACTATTGGTTCGAGAGTGGAACGCCGACATTCCTGATTAGGCAGATGCAACAATTCAGGACGGACATCACTACCATGGAAAGCATTGAGGCTTCTGCCACGTCGTTTGACTGTCCCACTGAAGCCATGACTACCGCATTGCCTTTGCTATATCAGAGCGGCTACGTCACCATCAAGGATTATGATAGGGAGGCTGACTCGTACATCCTTTCCATACCCAACAAAGAGGTCCTGACGGGGTTCGTTTACGGTCTGGTCCCCACATACATCGGCCTTGACAGTGGCATGGTGCGCGACGGTTTTGCCATCAAGTTTTGGCGTTTCATGAAAAAGGGTGACGTAGACAACGCCATGGCCGAGCTGAAATCATTCCTCGCGAGCATACCGTATGTCGAAGGATTCAAGAAGAAATTGGAGAGCGTGTCGAACTATGAAGGTTTCTATGAATACACCTTTTGGCTCATCTTCAACATGTTGAATTTCTACGCCCGTACGCAAGTGAAGTGCGCCCAAGGCCGCATCGACGTTGTGTTGCAGATGCCTGATGCCACCTACGTTTTTGAACTAAAGGTGAACGGAACGGCACAGGAAGCACTCGACCAAATCAGTGGCAGGAATTATGCGCTTCCCTACGAAACCGAAGGCCGCAAGGTGGTGAAGATAGGTGTCCAATTCGATCGCGATACGATGACGGTGGGTGATTATGTCGTGGAAGGATTGTGATTCACGGAAAAACAAAATAAAATGCGGAACGAGACGATGTCGCTCCGCATTTTTTATGGTTGGGATGTCAATGCTTATTCAATGACCATGTCAAACGGCATGCGTGCCTGGATTCCCGTGTTCTTTTGCAGGTTCTCAATGCCTTTCACGTAGTCGTAGTAGGCACCGAGCTTACTGCGCATGGCCGCATCCAATTTGTCGGAGTCGGAGCCACTCAGCGATTCCATCAGGCGAGTGGCGAAGTCCTTTTGCTTGGGCCATTCGGTCACTTTGTAGTCGTTGCCAAGGTTGGCTTTTTCGACGGCGTAGGCGATGGCGTCTTCCATGTCGCCAAGTTGGTCAACGAGGCCGATTCCAAGGGCATCGGCACCCGACCATACGCGACCTTGGCCAATGCTGTCGACGAAGGATTGCGTCAGGCCACGGCCTTCGGCCACACGCTTGGTGAACTGGTCGTAGGTCTTCACCACGTTCTCTTGCAGCTTGCCGTATTGGAACTCGGTGAGCGGCTGGGTGATCGTGCCGAAGTCGGCGTTCTCGTTGGTCTTGGCCACGTCGAAGGTCAAACCGATCTTGTCGTTCAGGAAGCCTTGGGCGTTGGGGAAGGTACCGAACACGCCGATGCTGCCCGTGAGGGTGGTGGCGTCGGCAAAGATGTAGTCGCCCTTGGCCGAAATCCAGTAACCGCCCGAAGCGGCGTAGTTGCCCATCGAGACGATGACGGGCTTCACTTCCTTGGTCAAGTCAAGTTCGCGTCCGATGATGGCCGAAGCCACGGCACTGCCGCCGGGCGAGTTGACGCGCAGCACGACTGCCTTCACGTTGTCGTCCTCGCGGGCCTTGCGGATGGTCTTGCTGAGGTTCTCGGAATAGATGTTGGTGTTTTCGTCGCCCTTGCCGTCGAAGATTTGCCCAGAGGCGTAGATAACGGCCACCTCGTTCTTGCTCAGGCTCTTGTCTTTGTAGGTTTTGGCATACTTGGCATTGCTGATGGCGTTGATGCTCTTGTTGCTTCCTGTCAGGCCTTTCAGCTCGTCAAGCACTTGGTCTTTGTAGTAAAGGTTGTCAACAAGGCCATATTCCAAGGCTTTTTGCGCATCGAAAATGGTTTCCAGGTTGTCAGCGATATGGTCGAGCTTCGCAACACCGATGTTGCGGCTTTGGCTGATGTCGCCGAGGATTTGTCCCCAAACGCTGCCTAACAGTTTGTCCATCTGTTCGCGATTGGCTTCGCTCATCTTGTCGAGGAAATAAGGTTCCACGGCGCTCTTGAAACGGTTGTTGGGTCCGCGCACAATCTGCATCTCGACGTCGAGTTTGTCGAGGAGGTGCTTGTAGAACATGATTTGTGAGGCCATGCCATGCAGGTCGAGGGCGCCTTCTGGGTTGAGGAAGATCTTGTCGGCGATGGAGGCTATGTAATAGGCGCTTTGCGAATAGCTCTCGCCGTAGGTGACGATGAACTTGCCCGACTCCTTGAATTCGATGAGTTTGTCGCGGATTTCTTGCAAGGTGGCCGTGGAAGTGGGTATGCTGCTCAGTTCCATGTAGATACCTTTGATGTTGGCATCGGTCTTGGCTTGCTCGATGTTGCGCAGGATGTCGTTCATGCCAGTCATGTCTTGCGACTCCATCGTCTGGAAGTTGATGCCGCCAAACGGGTTGTCGGTGGTGCGGTCGGGAATGGCGTAGTCGAGCTTCATGTAAAGCACCGAATTGGGTTTCAGGGTGGTGGAAGTCTCCGTCTCGGTCTTCGAGAGGCTTGAGATCATGGACGAAACCACACCCACCTTGATGAAAAAGTTGATCACCAAGGCAATCAATGTGCCGATGAATGCGGCAAGGACAACTTTGTAGAATTTCATGATGATGTTGGATTTGAGATTTAAGATTCGAAATTCAAGATTAGTTGGGGGCAAAAGTACAACATTTGTTGAAATATCGGATTGTTTTGTTGTGGAAAAGAATTACCTTTGCCGAAAATCTCGAAGATGGAAACAGCTTATGTGCTTTTTGGGTCGAATTTGGGCGACAAGGAGGCGCTTTTTGCGCAGGCTTGCCTATTAATTAATAATAGGTGTGGGCGTGTGGTGAAAGTTTCGTCAGCCTACGAGTCGGAGCCGTGGGGTTTTGAGGCCGAGGAATGGTTCTTGAATCGGGTGATTGTGTTGGAAACGGAGTCGTCGCCCGAAGTGCTGTTGGATGCCTTGCTTCAGATTGAGAAGGAGTTGGGGCGGGTGCGTAATCCCGAGGCGAAGGGATACTCGTCGCGCACCGTCGATTTGGACATCCTATATTATGGCAACCGCATCGTTTTGACAGACCGCCTTACCATTCCCCATCCGCGACTACACCAGCGCCGTTTTGCTCTTTTGCCACTATGCGAGGTTGCACCCCAACTTGTGCATCCCGCGTTCAACTTCACCCAAACCGAGCTGTTGCGGCGTTGCCACGACTTTTCGGAAGTAAGAAAAATCGAAAACCCATGCAATACAACTATATAGCCATAGAAGGGACCATAGGTGCGGGCAAGACTTCGCTCGCCACGCGCATCGCCAACGATTTCAATGGGAAACTCGTGCTCGAGGAGTTTGAAGGCGACAAGAACCCGTTTCTGCCCAAGTTCTACAAGGAACCGGAAAAATATTCTTTCCAGCTCGAAATGACTTTCCTCGCTTTGCGGTTCCAGCAGCTGAAGGACAAGCTCGGTGCCCTCGACCTGTTCCACGACTTCATCATTTCGGACTATTATGTGGCCAAGTCGCTGATTTTCTCGCGCAACAACTTGCAAGAGGATGAATACCAGCTGTTCTCGCGTTTCTTCAATATCATTTTTTCGGATATGCCCAAGCCCGAGCTGTTGGTATACCTCTATTCCGATGTTGCGCGTTTGCAGCAGAACATCCGCAAGCGGGGAAGGAGCTATGAGCAGGAAATCAGCGATGCCTATCTGGAGAACATCCAGCAGGGCTATTTCGACTTCTTGCGGCAGCAGCAGGACAACATGCGCATCTTGATTATCGACACGAGCCGCCTCGACTTTGTGGCCAACGAGCGAGACTACCAAGGCATCATCGAGGCCATCGACCAGCCTTACGACATCGGGCTGCATCGGGTGGCGTTGTGACATTTCGGCAAGGCACAAAAAAAGCCGCTCGATTGTGAGCGGCTTTTTTTGGTTGGTTAAGGGAACAATTACTTTCTCTCAACGACTTTCATCACTTGCTCTTGCACCGTCTCCATGGTGTAGACTTCGGCACGACGGAGTTGAGGCAGGATGTCCTTTTCGAGTTCAGGATAGATGTCGCACATCTCGCGGATGGTTTGCTCCTTGTTGTTCGAGCTGTTGACATTGTTGACGATGGCGTCCTTGTCCTTCAGGTTGCTGTTGCGAACCAGTTCGACGAAGGTGTTCCAGTCGGGGCCGTAGCCCTTGCCGCTGATTTCGACAGCCGTCTTCTTGGCAACCTTCTTCATTTGCTTGTCGGCAGCGTTGGCACGGTTGTTCGACAGTTCGTTGTTGTGGCCTTCTTCACCTTCGGGTGATGCCCAGGCGCGGACTTCGAACTTGGTCACGCCAGCCTTCAGCAGGTCGTTGAAAGCGGCATCGGCATCCTTGTTGAGTTTTCTTCTGCCGTTGATGTCGTAAGAATCCTTGTTGTAGAAATAGGTGAGTTTCTTCACGGCCACTTCCTTGTCGACGGTTTCGTAGATGGTGTCGTAAACCTTTTCAGGAGCCTTGGCGATGACACCGTCGGCCAGTTTCACGGTCGAACCGGTGGTGAAGTATTCGTTCTTCACGATTTCGTCTTGGGTGGGATAGATGGTGCCGTTGTAGACATAGAACATCGGGTCGCCCTTCAGTTCGCAGTTGGCCATCTCTTCTTGGTAAGGCATGCAGTAGTGCTTGGTGAACTCGCCGCCTTCCTTGTAGTTGACGCGGAAGTCGCCTTCGCCCTTGACCTTTTCACCCACGAAGGTGATGGGGTCGATGTTGATTTGGCCACCGTTGTAGGCCAAATAAGGCTGCAGGTTCATGACGGCTTGCTTTTGGAAGTATTCGGCAGGGATGGTGACGATGACATCGAAGCAAACGTTGCCGTCTTCGCCTTGGACCAACGGGTCAGGATTGACGCGGTAGGTGATCTTCTTCGACTCGCGGGCCATCTTCTCGATGTCGCAAGGATTGTTGAACTTCACGCGCAGACCGAGGTTGAGCTGGCTGTACATGTCCTTGTCGTTGATGATACGGCCTTCTTCGCTTGACTTGGCCACTTGGTCGAGAGCATCGGTACCGGTGAAGGTGTAGGTGTAATCGAGGAAGAGGTCAAACTTGGGAGCGATGTTGAAGGTGAACTCCATACCGACGGGCACATTGAAGGAAAGCTCGCGCTTTTCGGCACCAGCGGCAAGTTGATCACCGACGGTCTCGGTCTTTTGGTCCACAAGGATTTGGTTGACGGCACCAGCTTTGTAGTAGAGGCCGCCAATACCGATGTGAGGCACCAGGTTGATGACTCTTCTCGGGTTGTAGTTGAACATGTTGAACAGGTTGAAGGTCAAGTTCAAGCTACCTTCAATGTAGTTCGACTGGTCGAGGCCAAGGTCATAGAGCACTCTGCCGTCGTTGTTGTTGAGGAACACCAAGGCTTGTTCGTGTTTGTGGCCTGCGAGGGTACCGTAGCCGCCTTTGAGGTTCAGGCCAATGACCTTGCCAAATTGGTAACCGACTCCGAAGTGGGCATCCCAGTTGGGCTGGAGAGCCATGTCTTTGAAATGGTTGAAATCATCCCAAATGCCGCCGTTGTAGTTGGCCAGGTCGCCATGGTTGATGGAGAGACCTCCGTCAAGCTGGATGTACCAATACTTCTCAGCAGGTTTTGATTTCTTCTTGCCTTCCTGAGCATTCATGCTGAAGGGAAGGACAGCCATGACGACAAGCATCAATAGCTTTGAAATAGTCAAATTTTTCTTCATAACGCAATTGTGTTAGGTTTGTAATTTAATTAGTTGATTTTATTGATTTCTAATACTTTCTCTTTGGTCTAACTATTCTATTTAGCGAACAAAAATAGGAATAATTTCAATCGGTTGTACCAAAAAGTGATTTTTTTTGCTTTTTTTTTCGGTTTTTTCGCCAAAAAAGCCTGTAAAACAGCACTATTTGGCGGTAAGATGCAACTGCTCGAAAATCTTCCACATGACGATGCCGGCGCAAACCGACACGTTGATGGAGTGTTTGGTGCCTTCTTGTGGCAACTCGATGGCACCGTCGCAATAGGGTAGGGCTTCCTCGCTCACGCCTTCCACCTCGTTACCAAGGATATATGCAGTTCGAGGTTTAAACTTGAAATCCTGCAAAGCCACGCTGCCTTCCACCTGCTCGACGGCATAAATTTGGTAGCCTTCGGCTCTCAGGGCTTGGCATGCTGCCTCAGTGGTCGCGAAATGGCGCCACTTCACCGTTTCGTCGGCACCCAAGGCGGTCTTGTGGATCTCGCGGTGGGGCGGACAGGCCGTGATGCCGCACAAAAACAGCTCGCCGATGCGGAAGGCGTCGGCGGTGCGGAAAAACGCGCCCACGTTGCTCAACGAACGGATGTTGTCGAGTACTATTATAATAGGTGTCTTTTCGGCACGCTCGAATTCTTCTTTGCTGAGGCGGTTCAATTCGTCTGTTCTGAGTTTTCGCATCGTTCCTTATTTTGCTGCAAAATAAGTGAAAATTGGTGTCGGCATGGCAAAAATGCGGATTTTTTTGGACGAACGAGCCAATTGTCTCAAACAAAACACTAATTTTGTACTCTTTTTTGAAAGACACGAGACTGCGGGACGCGAGACGCGAGACCATCCCCCAGTCTCGTGTCTCGAAATCCCGTGTCTCGCGTCACTAACAAAACCGATATATCATGGCAGAGAAAGCAACCGAAACCCCGTTGATGAAGCAGTATTTTTCGTTCAAGGCGAAATATCCCGACGCGATGCTGCTTTTCCGTGTGGGCGATTTTTATGAGACGTATGGCGAGGATGCCGTGAAATCGTCTGAGATTCTTGGTATTGTACTCACCAAACGGTCGAGCGCAATTGCCGATTCCGTCGAATTGGCGGGCTTTCCGCATCATGCCTTGGACACCTATCTGCCCAAGTTGGTCCGAGCCGGACTGAAAGTGGCTATCTGCGAGCAACTTGAGGATCCCAAACTGACCAAGAAATTAGTGAAACGCGGTGTGGTGGAGTTGGTTACGCCAGGTGTGACATATAATGACAATGTGCTTGAGCAAAAGGAGAACAATTTCTTGGCATCGGTCCATCTCGACAAGGAGGTTTCGGGCGTGGCGTTTTTGGATGTCTCAACGGGCGAGTTTTATTTGACTCAAGGTGCTAACGAATACATTGACAAGCTGTTGCAAAGTTTCAATCCCTCTGAGGTTTTGGTGCAACGCAACAAGCGCAAGGACTTCATCGACCTGTTCAGCGCGAAGTATTACCTTACCGTTTTCGATGATTGGGTCTTCACCGACGACTATGCCAACGAGATCCTGAACAAGCATTTCAACACGGTTTCGCTGAAGGGTTTCGGTGTCGACGATTTCCCAAAGGGCATCGTTGCGGCAGGTGCGGCTATCCATTATCTGATTGAGACACAACACGATAAAATCGACCATATTACCGCATTGTCGCGCATCGACCAAGGGCAATATGTGTGGCTCGACAAGTTCACCATCCGCAACTTGGAGCTGCTGCACACGTCCAATGTCAATGCAAAGACCTTGATCGACGTCATCGACAAGACCGTTTCGCCGATGGGTGGCCGACTGATGCGTCGTTGGCTGAGCCTACCGCTGAAAAACAAGGAGCAAATCGAGGCGCGGTATGAGGTGGTGCGCTATTTCGTGGAGCATCGCGACCAAATCCAGAAGTTCCAGGATGCCATCCGTCAGGTGGGCGACTTGGAACGATTAATATCTAAGGTGTCGCTGGCACGGGTCAACCCTCGTGAGCTGTTGCAAGTGGGGCGCGCACTGGACCAAATCGAGGTGCTGAAAAAAAACTGTGAGGATAGTCAATACCCAGCCTTGCAACGCTTTGCTGAACAGTTCAATCCTTGTGTCTCCATTCGTGAACGCATCAAAAAAGACTTGAATTCCGATGCTCCTGCCTTGCTTTCCAAAGGCAACTACATTGCAGAGGGCGTGGATGCTGAGTTGGACGACTTGCGCAACCTGTCGCGTTCGGGCAAGGAATACCTCATGGGGATACAACGTCGCGAGATGGAAGCCACGGGCATAACTTCGTTGAAGGTAGGCTATAACAACGTGTTTGGTTACTATCTCGAAGTCACCAACTCGCATAAGGACAAGGTGCCAGCAGAATGGATCCGCAAGCAGACTTTGACCAATGCTGAGCGTTACATCACCGAGGAACTGAAGGAATACGAGCAGAAAATCCTTGGTGCTGAGGAGAAAATCAGCGTCATCGAGCAGCGCGTTTACAACGAATTGGTTACAGCCGTGACCGAGTTTGTGGAGCCCATCCAGGTGGATGCCTCCATCGTGGCCCGCATCGACTGCCTTGTCAGTTTTGCTGATATTTCGCTGAAATACAATTATGTGCAGCCTGTCATCGACGGTTCGTTTGTCCTCGACATCAAGGAAGGTCGCCATCCCGTCATTGAGCAGATGATGCCTGTGGGTGAGAGTTACATCGCCAACGACGTCTACCTCGACCGCGACAAGCAGCAAATCATCATCATCACGGGACCCAACATGTCGGGTAAGTCGGCACTGCTTCGTCAAACGGCATTAATAGTGCTGATGGCGCAGATGGGCTGTTTCGTGCCTGCGGCGTCGGCACGTATCGGTCTGGTCGACAAGATTTTCACCCGTGTTGGTGCCTCCGACAACATCTCGTCAGGTGAATCTACGTTTATGGTGGAGATGAACGAGACGGCGAGCATTTTGAATAACGTGTCGTCAAGGAGCCTTGTGCTTTTAGACGAAATCGGACGCGGCACCAGCACTTACGATGGCATTAGCATCGCTTGGGCCATCACTGAGTTTTTGCACGACCACCCCGTGAGTCGCGCCAAGGTGATGTTTGCCACGCACTACCACGAGCTGAACGAGATGGAGGATTCCTTTGCCCGCATCAAGAATTACCATGTTTCGGTGAAGGAAGTCGGCAACAAGGTGGTGTTTTTGCGCAAGCTGAAGCGCGGCGGCAGTGCCCACAGTTTCGGTATCCACGTGGCCGAAATGGCCGGAATGCCGCGCAAGGTCATCGAACGTGCCACGGCTTTACTTAGTGTTTTGGAAAAGTCGCACACCAGCGAGGAGGTTGAAAAAGCTGCCGCAAAAAAACAAGACGATGCCATGCAGCTGAGTTTCATCCAATTGGACGCCCCGTTGTTGCTCCAAATCAAAGAGGACATTCTCAACACGAACATCGACACGCTGACTCCCGTTGAGGCTTTGATGAAGCTGAATGAGATCAAAAAACTGCTTTCCAAAGTATAGTTTTAACGTAATTTTATGCTTTGGAAAGCAGAAAAATTCCGATTTTTATACTTTGGAAAGCAGAAAATTTTCATTTTTTATGCTTTGGAAAGCAGAAAATGTATTGTTATTTCGCCATTTACGACGTGGAAATAGGCCATCTGAACCGCATTCCCTTGTGGATGTTTGGGATGCTGTATTGACATCCGTTGAGGCATTGATGAAGCTGAATGAGATCAAGAAGTTGCTGAATCGTTGATTGCCTTTTTCCAAAACCACCAGACCCCGTAAGCGAGTAAAACGAGGCCAACGACAAGGATAATCAGATAAAAGGTGTTGGTTTGGTTGCTTATATCTATGGCAGTAAGTGAATTGTTGGTGACATGGATGATGAGACCTGGAATGATGCTGCCTGTGCGCCAGTAGAGCCAGCCAGCGAGTATTCCGAACAGCATAGCCGTGACAAAATTCGCCCCAAATCCATGAAACGAAGCGAAAATAATGGCAGAGACGAGGATGGCTATCCACGGGCGGCATCGCGTTTTCAGCAGACCACCAAGAAGAATGCCGCGAAAACCAATTTCTTCTCCTATTGGGGCAAAAATGCAGGCATTGAGTATTCCGGCAATTCCGGAAACAAGCCGTTGACGACGCTCTAATTCTTCACCCTGAAATTGAAGGTCAACATCAAGCAAAGACAATGCTGAAAACAAAACAAACGCTTGAGATGCGGCAATCAAGACAGACATGCCGACGGCAGGCCAGACCATACGCCGCTCAATGTGACCAAATGACAGCTCAACATAGCGTTTGCCGAAAAAAATGATAATCATTAGGACATATCCCAATAGTTGCGACCATTTCAAGATTCCATAGTTTGCAGGGCTCATAAAGAAGCGTCCTACGATTGCACCGATGATTGGTAGAGCCAAAAACAAGCCCAACCAAAGCAGAAACAGCTTTATCGTTTTACCTATTCCATCGTCCATATTTCTATTGTTTTAATGTGCAAAACTACAACTTTTGATGAAAGCCAAAGTATTCGGATTTGAACTGGAACTCCGTTTGTTATGCATCCTGATTGTCATTCTCCAAATCCTCCAAAACCTGCTCCAACATGAGTTCCACATCAGGTGAAACATACACATTGCTAATGTAGTAGGAAACCCACATGATAATGGCAATGAAGAGGCTCACAAAGAAAACGCCGAGTCCTCTCGCTAATTCATTGTGTATAGCCAAGTAGATTGCCAAGACGATTGCAAACAACACTAAGAACGAAATGGAAAAAACCCACAAGAACTTGTTGGCTTTTTTGAAGGTTTTCAGGGCTTTACGGATTCTCTGGACATACTCTGTCACGTTCATGGAGGCAGAAATGGTTTTATGGGTCATTAGGTAAACATAGATGCTTAAAACCACGATTCCCAAGCACCAAAGCCCAAAATAAAGCCCAAGAAAATAAGATAAAAAAGGAGCCAACACACCGAATAAGACGATTCTGCCAATCAGTTTCCGCTGCAATTCGGAAAGGTGCTTTTTTGTGGCTTCACTGACAAGCCTTTCGTCAACGATGCTTTCGTTTTCCAACTTTTCATTCAAGGTGGCCAATTGCGCCCGCATTTCTTCCAATTCGTTGTTTTCCATGGTTTTGCGTTTTAATCGTTTGACATTTTCTTCAGTTGTTCCTTGATCCTGACCAATTTGACGGAGACGTTCTTCGTGGAGATGCCAATGATTTGCCCGATTTCCTCATAGCTCATGTTTTCGAGCCAAAGCAAAATGATGGCTCTGTCCACCATGCCGAGTTTGTTGATGCGGTGGTAGAGTTGCTGGATTTGCCGGGTGTCATCGTCGGTGTCGGTGAAGAGGTTGATGTCCATCGAGAGCGGCACGGTTTCCACGCTGCGTTTCTTTTTGCGCTCGGCGGTGAGGCAGGTGTTGAGGCTGACGCGCCAAATCCAAGTCTTCACGTCGCATTGCCCCTTGAACGAGTCGAAGCCTCGCCACAGGTTGATGAGCGTCTCTTGGAACAGGTCGTTGGCCTCGTCGTTGTCTTTCGAGAAGAGATAGCACACGGTGTAAATCGTGTTTTTGTGTGCTTTCACGATGGCGGTAAACTCAATTTCTTTCTCCTTCATTGTCGGAATCGTTTGCCTATTAGACGCAAAACCAGCGAAAAAACTACAAAGGAAGAAAAATTTTCTCGAAAATGTTTGCAGTATTGAAAAAAGTTGTACTTTTGCAGCGCAATTCGCAAGCGGAAATCCAAAAAAAAGGATTACCGATTGTTGAAGACAAGCGGAAATAGCTCAGTTGGTAGAGCACGACCTTGCCAAGGTCGGGGTCGCGAGTTCGAGTCTCGTTTTCCGCTCCGCTTTTGCGGAAATAGCTCAGTTGGTAGAGCACGACCTTGCCAAGGTCGGGGTCGCGAGTT
>R27__coassemble_86_pt1 | contig 81753 bp, 58 predicted proteins | sample R27__metabat2_low_PE_013 | metagenome-assembled genome bin R27 | reverse complement strand
CGAGATGAACTTGAAGCCACGTGTCTCATCGAAACGCTGTGCGGCCTTCACCAAACCGAGGTTGCCCTCATCGATAAGGTCTTGAAGGCTAAGCCCCTGGTTTTGATACTGTTTGGCCACCGAAACGACAAAGCGCAGGTTGGCCCTGACCAATTTGTCCAACGCGGCCTGGTCGCCGGCCTTGATGCGTTGCGCCAATTCGACTTCCTCGTCGGTGGTCAGCAACGTCTCTTTCGCAATGTCGGAGAGGTACTTGTCCAAAGTCCCCGTGTTGCGGTTGGTGATCTGTTTTGAAATCTTCAGTTGTCTCATTTCTTCAAATCTTTTTATTGTTTTACATTTCCGTTAGTTTTATTCTCTCTCATCATACCAATCTCCTCTTTTTTTGATTTTAGCATAATCTTTCGGGTTGGGAGAGACAGATGCCTGTCCATCTCTCCCAATCCAAACTTAAAATCCTATCAAAAACCGTACCGAAATTTCTGGTTCTCAGGAAAAAATGCAGCTCCTATGCAATTTTAGTTGAAATAGAAGTTCACCACCATGCCGTTCGGATAAACGCCTTCCATGCTGGTGCGGCGCGAACGGTTGTTATTCAGGGCACTCTCAAGGTCGGTCTTGCTGTTCACGGCATTCCCGTTGACCTTAGTGATGACAAAGCCTTCGGTGATGCCCGAACCCATGAAACGACCTTGACGGATCTCGACGATCTTCAAGCCGCTCTTGATGTTGAGGCGGGCCTTGTCGTTCTGGTTGACGGGTTGCAGCATCAGGCCAAGGTCGGAGTTGAAGAAGCTTTCACCATTCTTGACCACGTCCACATTGCCGGCTTCGTTGAGCAGCGTCAGCTCATAGTGGTGATGGCTACCGTGGCGGTTCACCTCAACGTCCACCTTGTCGCCAGGACGATATTGGCCAACGGACTCACGAAGTTGCGTGGTGGAGTTCACTTTCTTGCCAGCGACAGACGTAATCACATCGCCCGCTTTGATGCCTGCCAATTTGGCAGCACCGCCTTCCGTAACCTCGGCAACATACACGCCTTCAATGTTTTCCAACCCCTCCTTATCGGCCAACTCTTGGGTCAGTTCGGCGATTTGCACACCGAGATAACCGCGTTGGGTGGTGCCATAAAGCAGCAGGTCGTCGACGACCTTGCGGACGATATTGGACGGAATGGCAAAGGAATAGCCTTCGTAAGAGCCTGTGTGCGAAGCGATAGCCGCATTGATGCCGACCAACTCACCCTTCGTGTTCACCAAAGCGCCACCACTGTTGCCAGGATTGACGGCTGCATCGGTCTGGATGAACGATTCCACCGAGGTACCTTCACCCAAAATGCTGAGGTTACGCGCCTTGGCACTCACGATGCCCGCCGTGACGGTAGAAGTCAGTTTGAAAGGATTACCCACGGCCAACACCCATTCGCCGATACGGACATTGTCGGAATCGCCAAAGGTAAGGTACTGCAAGTCACTGGCTTCCACCTTGATAAGGGCCAAGTCGGTGGTAGGGTCGGTACCAATAATGGTAGCAGTCTTCTTTACCTTATTGTTAAAAGTGACTTCCACCTCGTCGGCGCCTTCCACGACATGGTTGTTCGTTACGATGTAGCCATCAGGAGTCAGGACAACACCCGAACCGTAAGCTACCATCGTATTGTTGCGCGTTTGACCCGGATAGCCGTAAAGCTGGCCGAGCAAGGCACCGAAGAAGTCGTTGTAGGTATTGCTTTGTCTCACAACCTTTGTCATGATGTGCACCACTGCATCAACGCTACGTTCGGCGGCGTCAACAAAGTCGGGCGTGCTTTCGGTCGGCAGGAAAGCCGCACGCTGCACTTGGGGCTGCTGCACCTGCTCGATTTGCGTGACAGGTTGCTGCTCAGCTTGTTCAGTCGTTTCGTTCGTCTGTTGGTTTTGGTTGCCACACGATGCCAGCGCCATCATTCCGGCCAGCATCCAAATCATGCTCACTTTTCTCATCTTATCTCAATTTTATGGTTTCTTTACTTCCTTATAGTCTCATTAATGCCATTTTTCGACCTTTATTGCACCAAAATGCGTATTTTTGTCGAAAATTTTGGCGGATAAAGGCAATCAAAATGTGTGCCAGTCTGCCGACAAACGAAGAGTTTTCAACGAATTGGAGCAAATGTTCATCAAAAACGAAACGATAACGCTGCGCCCTGCCGAGCCTGAAGATGCAGAGCGGATTTTCCTTTGGGAGAACGACCGTGACGTGTGGCGCGTGAGCGGCACCCACGCCCCTTACTCGCGCTTCCAAATCGAGCAGTTCCTATTGGGCAACAACGACTTGCAAGCCAACAAGCAGCTCCGACTGATGATCAACCTGACCGAGAGCGGACAGACCATCGGCTGCATCGACATTTACGACTACGACGGCTTCAACCAACGCGCCAGTTTGGGCATCCTCATCGACAAAGCGCACCGCAGGCAGGGCTATGCCAAGGCCGCGCTTGCCTTGTGCGTCGAATACCTTTTCCGTGACCTATTGCTCCACCAAGTGCATTGCGCCATTGACGCGCTGAACACCGAAAGCCAACAACTGTTCGAAAGCCTTGGCTTCGTCCTTTGCGGACGGAGAAAGGAATGGATAAGGACGGCGGAGGGGTTCATTGACGAATTGGAATACCAACTTTTGAAATAGATTTGAATATGGTCAAAATACAAACCACCTTACCCGACGAGAAAAAAGGCAAGAAGAAAAGCAAAAAGAAAAGCGGCAAACGCGCCTCTTTCACCGTGTTATTAGTGCTTGGCATCTTGTTGGTCTTTGCGGCTGCCTTCGGCTTCTGGCTCTATAAAACCGTCATGTCGCCCAACGTGCAAACTGCTGATGGAAAACCCGTTGAACTGTTCATCCCCACCGGCTCCAACTACGAACAGGTGAAATACCGCCTCTCCAACGCACAATGTCTCGTCAACGAGAAGAGTTTCAACTGGGTAGCCAACAAAAAGGAACTGCCTGCCAACATCCATCCCGGACGCTACATCGTGAATAATGGCATGAACAACAACCAATTGGTCAACATGTTGCGTGGCGGCCTGCAAACGCCTGTCAAAGTGAAATTCAACAACATCCGCGACGTTGACCAACTGGCTGGACGCATCGCCAAGCAAATCGAAGCCGATTCTACCTCCATTTCCGCAAAGCTTCATGACCAGCAGTATATCAACCAATTGGGTTTCAACAAATACACCATCCCTGCCCTTTTCCTGCCCGACACTTACGAATTCTACTGGAACACCGATGCCGAGGGCTTTGTCGTGCGGATGTTCCAAGAATACAACAAGTTCTGGACCGAGGAACGCAAACAACAAGCACAAAGCAAAGGCTTGACACCCATTCAAGCGAGTACGTTAGCCTCCATCGTCAACAAGGAAACCAACATGACCGACGAGATGCCACGCGTGGCAGGGGTTTACATCAATAGATTGAAAAACAACTGGTTGCTTCAGGCCGACCCCACCCTCATCTTCGCCTGGAACGATTATACGATACGCCGTGTACTCGACCGCCACAAGGAGATCGAGTCTCCCTACAACACCTATAAATACATAGGCTTGCCTCCGGGACCCATCTGCATACCGTCCATCGCCGCCATCAAGGCCGTGCTCAACGCTGAGGACCACCATTACTTCTACTTCTGCGCCAAGGAGGACTTCTCCGGCTATCACAACTTCGCCAAGACCCTCAGCGAGCACAACCGCAACGCGGCACGATACCAGCAGGCGTTGAACCAAAGGGGAATAATGAAATAATTGACAATTGACAATTGACAATTGACAATTGATAATTGAAAATTGACAATTGAAAATTGACAATTGAAAACTGAACAACTGAATAACTGAACAACTGACAAAAATGAAAGCCTTCAAAGCATACGACATCCGTGGTGAATGGGGCACCGACCTCAACGCCGACATCGCATACCGCATCGGCTACTTCCTGCCTGATGTGCTCGACACTGACACCTACCTCGTGGGTCGCGACATGCGTCTCTCCTCCCCGACCCTGTTCGAAGCCCTCACTTGTGGCCTCACCGACCGTGGCAAGGACGTGGACAGCATCGGACTTGCCACAACACCATTGGTCTATTGGGCCACAGCCAAATACGGCTATGGTGCTTCTATCCAGATCACGGCATCGCACAACCCAAAGAACCACAACGGCTTGAAAATCTCGGCCAAAAACGCATTGCCCGTGGGCTACGACACTGGTCTCAACCGCCTCGAAGCCTTGGTGGAAAGCGACAGGTCCACGACACCTTGCGAAATGAAAGGCCAAATCCGAGAGAAGAACGTCTATGCCGATTATTTGGCATTCCAAAAGCAGTTTGTCGGCGAACATGGAAACCTCAACATCGCCGTGGATTGCTCCAACGGCATGTCGTCGCTCTTCGTCCACGACCTGATTGGCAAAGCGCATTACATCAACGACAACTTGGACGGCAACTTCCCCAACCACGAACCCAACCCATTGGAAGCCAACGCCCAAGAGCAAATCAAGGCCTTGGTGCTGAAAGAGGAATGCGACATCGGCTTGCTTTTCGACGGCGACGCCGACCGCATCACTTTCATCGATGAGAAAGGCCGCTTCATCAGCCCTGACCTCATCATCGCTTTCCTTGGCGATTATTTCATCGGCGAGCAACACCAGAAAGGAATTGTTTTACAAGACATTAGAAGTTCACGCGCCATTCAGGAATACCTCAATCACTACGGTGCGAAAGTGGAAACTTGGCGTGTTGGTCGAGCTTATGCAGCACTGAAACTCAGGGAGTTGGACGGATGCTACGGCGGCGAGTTAGCCGGACACTATTATTTCCGCGATTTCTATTATTCCGATTCCGCCCTTTTGGCCGCTTCCATCGTTTTGCGCCTTTTGAGCGAGCGCAAAAAGGAAGGCAAAACGATGAGCCAGATTATCGACGAGATTACACCTTATTATAATAGTGGCGAAATCAACTTCAAGATTGAGCGCAAACAAGAAGCCATGGACGCAGTTCGCGACCATTTCACAAGCATCGAAAAACCTGTGCGTTTCCTCGATTTCGACGGCTATCGTTTGGATTATCCCGACTGGTGGTTCAACATACGTCCCTCAAACACAGAGCTTTACCTACGTTTCCTCTGCGAAGCCAAAAGCGAGACAAAATTGGACGAAATCATCAACACCGTGAAACAAATCGTGAATCGATTGGCATAATACCACTATTTTGCTTACCTTTGCAAAAATTTGAACCAATGAAAAGACTGACTTTGTTATTATCGACCGTGCTGCTTTTGGCTTTGGCCTCATGCGAAAACCCTGCGAAATCAAGAGTTTACACCGAGGAAGGCTCCAAGTTGCTCTTGCGTTACAGCAAATTTGACGAAGCCGAGGAGACCTTGACCAAGGCCATCAGTTACGACAAGCACAACTTTGAGGCCTATTATTATCGTGGCTGTGCCAAGGTCAACGCGAAAAAATACCAGGAAGCCGTTGCCGATTTCGAGAAGGCCATCGAATTGAAACCCGACTATGCCGATGCCTATTTCAATTTGGGGCGCACCTATTATTTGATGAACAACGAAGACAAGGCCTGCGAAAACTATAAATTAGCCGCGCAATACGGTCGGGCCAACTTGGATGACTACCTGAAGCGGTGCAACTGATCACTCTATGATTTCCTGCTCGCCAAAGGCTTCTTCAGCGATGACATCGCCATCTTCGTTGTAGGTTTTCCAAAGCCCCGTTTTCACGCCCTTGGCATATTGTCCTTCCTCTTTCAAGGCGGTGGAAGGATAATAGGTCTTGGTAGGGCCATCAAGCACGCCGTTATGATATTGGCATTCCATGATTTTCACGCCCGAGTCAGAATATTTAAGGCACTTTCCTTCCGGCTGACCTTCAACATATTGCATCTCCTCAGCAAGCACACCGTTGTTGGGATTGTAGAGCCTTGACCAACCATGCACCTTGCCGTTTTTGTTGTCTTCAACAAGACGAAGCTGACCCGTTTTGGCGTCAAAATACTTCCACTCACCGTCCTTCTTTTGGTTGAGGTAATATCCCGTGGCAATCACACGGCCATTCGGGGCGAAGGTCTTGTTCAAAGCCTTTTCTCCTGACTTGTCGAACTCGTTGGTAGCCTTCAAGTTACCCTGTTCGTCATAGTACTTGAACGTACCTTTGCATTTGTCGTTCTTGAACTGGCCTTCATAGCGCAACTGACCATTGGCATAAAAGTCTCGCCACTGGCCTTGCCGACGGCCTTTGGCATCGGTACGATTGAAGTCCTGCGCCATGGCTGCGACCGTAAACAACAGACTCACAAGGAGGAAACAATATCTTTTCATGATTTCTTTGGTTTTGACGATGCAAATTTACGGAAATAACTTAATTTTGCACGGTTTTATTGTATGGCCGAATATTCATCCATATTGCTCGAAAACGCGGTGGAGTCGCTTTCCAAGTTGCCTGGCATCGGAAAGAAGACGGCTTTGCGCTTGGCGTTGCATCTTCTCAATGAAGACGACATGGAGACCGAGCAACTCGCTGATTCACTGCTCAAAATGAAGCACAACATCATGCTTTGCGAGCGGTGCTACAACATCAGCGACACCAAGGTTTGCTCCATTTGCAGCAATCCCCGTCGCGACGAAAACACGCTTTGCGTAGTGGCCGACATGCGTGATGTTTTGGCCATCGAACGGACGGCTTCATACAATGGGCTTTACCATGTTTTGGGTGGTGTCATCAGCCCGATTGAAGGCGTTTCGCCCAACGATTTGAAGATTGCCCAATTGGTGCAACGTGTGCATAATGAAGACATCAAGGAAATCATCTTGGCCTTGCCTGCCACCATCGAGGGCGACACAACCAATTTCTACATTTTCAGGCAGTTGAAGGACTTCGAAGGCAAGGTTTCCGTCATCTCCAAAGGCATTGCAGTGGGCGATGCCTTGGAATACGTCGACGAAGTGACCTTAGGACGGTCGATACAGAATAGGATTCCGTTCAACCAGAAATGACAAAAAACCATGCGGACGCATGCTATGCGTCCCTACATGGTTCCATCAAACAATTCCAGCTGGTTCTCCGTCAGAAACATTTCTTGCGGCACCTCGTATTCGTAGGCGGTGATGAAACGCGCTATATTCTTCTTAATCAACTTGATGGGAGTCGTTTTTCGGGCTTTGCAATAATTGCGCAGCGAACGGTATTGTCCAGCCGACAGCTTGAAGGTGATCGCGTGATAGTGGTAATTGCGACGCTTCCGTTTCTTATTTTGTCCCATAACACCTTGATTTGATGGCACGAAATAACAAAAAATCAACATAAAATCCAAATTATCGCAATTTTTTCTACCTTTGTCGACCCAAAACGCAAGCAGGAAATGAAAATCGCCGTAATCGGAGAATCCAACATCGACATTGCAGTCAAGCCACATGGCGAGCCGCGACAAGGTGGCTGCACGCCTGGCGACATACGTTTCTATCATGGCGGTGTGGCTCGCAACATTGCGCACAATCTTGCCATGCTGGGGCATGAGGTGCAATTGGTCTCGGTTTTCGGGGACGACCGTTTTGCCGAGCAAATGATGGCGGAATGTGAACAAGCCGGCATCGACCTTTCGCTATCCACGCAATACGAGAGCATGAAAAGTCCTATCTTCCTCAGTTTCAATGACGAAGTAGGCAACATGCAATCCGCTGTTTCCGACATTGAACTCAACAGCTTTCTGGACTTGGACTGGCTCATGAAGCGAATTGATGCCATCAACCGCGCTGATTTGATCGTTGCCGACACGCTCTTGAGCGTCGAAGCCCTTACCTTCCTGATTGACCACTGTTTGGTTCCGCTATACATCGACACCGTTTCACCCAACCGCGCCTTGCGTCTCGCCGAGGCCATGAAACAATCTTATAGGAAGTCGTTTTTCGCTTTGAAATGCAACCTCGCCGAAGCCCAAGCGCTGACAGGCATTGCCGACGCAAACGAATCGGCAATTTTTTTGGTCGACAAAGGCATTGAAAACGTTTATATTACCTTAGGTGAAGACGGTGTCATTTTCTGTTCACGAAAAGAACATCATCGTTTTCCCGCTATAGAAACAGAAGCCGTCAATGTGACTGGTTCGGGCGATGCCTTTTTTGCGGGCGTAATCCATGCCAACGCGATTGGAATCAACGACGCAGCCGCTGTCGACTACGGCCTGAAAGCCGCCTGCCATAACGTAAAAAGCGAAGCACCGGTCAATCCGGAGCTTCGCTTTTCAATGTTACCGTGAATTTCTAATTTATATTGCTATTCATCGAGTTCTGATTGTTGCTTACCAGCGCAAATAACATGTCTCATACTCTCGCCTATTACACGGGTTCCACCATAATAGCCTGTGAAATGACAATGTTCACAATAATACCCCGTGTCATCGCCAAAGACATTAGGCAATGAAAACACCGATAATCTGGCAGTGCAGTTTGGGCATTTCACCATAGAACGTTGATACAATAATGTGGAATCCACAACCTTTGGATAACCCTCTTTGCAATATGGGCATGATTCGTATTCCGTTTGGTCATACCAATGACCATACTTGCATATTATCCACTTTTGTACAGGTTGTTGTTCTACACATGTAGTTCTATGGTTACGAAACAGTTTGCTGCATATTTCCTTTATCCTCATAGGGATGTCATTTCTTCTTTTCACCGGCAACATAAAAACCGTTCTTATCTTCCAAACGATAAACCATTTGAAGGTTTTCCAGACCAAGATCCTTCAAGTCAGATTGCATATTCTTCCATTGCAGATTCACTCCCATACAGTAGTTCTCACAAGCTGTTTGCATTTTTTCCTTTTCACTATCGGTGATTAAAGACTTGGATTGTGGCATTCTAAACACAGTTATTATCTTATCCGATCTTGAGTCAGTTTCCATACTTTTGATTTCTATGCTGAATTTTCCAGCAGAGATCGTTGATGGAAATCCTCCCAACTCCTTCTCCATAGCAGCAACGATAGCATCCATATACAATTGTTTGGAATTATCAATCCCTTCTTCCACCTTAAACTCGTGTTTCTTCAAAAGCCTATTATCATTCCATATTTCAATTTTATAGGAGCCTGCCTTCCAGTGTCCCTTGTCCTCACCACCCCAACCGTCCAGCTCCACAGTGTTGCCGCTGCCTCGTTGCAAGGATACAGATGTCTCATAGCTAAAACCTGTCGGCGACTTGGAGCTTGTGGAAAGCGTGCCGTCTGCCGTAAAGAACTTCACTTTCAGGGTGACGTCGCCGACCTTGTTGCCCGTATAGGTTATCTTTGGCTTGAGATACATCGTCCTGTCGGCATATAAGGTTGACCCATAGGCCGTTTCAATTGTGCCGTCTTTATAGATGTTTCCGATTTCAATCTTGCTGATTGTTAAGGGTTGGATGTTGCCACCTGAGCCAGCTTGCTCGTCGCAGGTTTCGATGATCTTGTCTTCCACAGTATCCATGATAGAAACGAGCTTGTAAAAGACTTCCTTGAATGCTTCTGACGACCTCAGGAACATCTCTCCTGCCAATCGCAGTGTCTTTGAGGAAGCCATGTAGTTGCACTTTATGGCCTTGTATCGCTCCGTGAGTCTTTCGGATGCCAATCTCAAGACTGTCTCGGGATACCTATCGGGCACTGAAACGTATTCTTCAAGAGCCACATACATCGGGGAGGTGTTGGCATCTGAGATGACAACAAAATAAACGCCTCCTTGCCGCTTGAACTTGATGTCGCCGTCGCTGTCGATTTCGGGCGTGAATCCTTCCTCCTTGAGGAAGTTGAGGATTTCGGTGCGCAGCTTGAGCTGGCTGCTGGTCAGGTCTTTTTGTGCGAAGGCCGCATTGCAGGCCACAAAGCACAATAATAAAAATAGTACTTTTTTCATTGTGGTATAATTTATATGATATGTCATAGTAAAAATGGTAAGGGACAGGAGTGCCATCCCCTACCATACATCGTCATAGATCAATCATCACTGGCACTGTCAAACAACAATCGACCTCTGTTGTCCTTGACAATCAGCCTTAAGTCGAGCGCATCAACAGCCTCGCCCGCCAATTCCCACATGTGGAGAAGAGCGCCCAACACCAGAGAAGTTTGCTCATCTTCGTTCATGTCATATTTTGACTTCTTGGTAGTGTATGTAAAATCGAACCCTGGCGATTTTTCATTGCCATTGAAACGAACGGATGCCAACGACAAACCGTCGTATTCTCCATCAAGTTCTACAGGCAAATAGGAATTCAATTCGTTCATCAAAGCCCTTAATTCTGCCAGCTCTGCTCTGCTTAAAGTGGACGCACCGCTCTTTTGAGCAGCGGTTATTTCCTTCCAATTGCCATTTGAGTCACGTTTATATGACCTTACGAGTTTGCCTCTCGGGTCATACATCTTTACTGTTGATGCGTCTTGGCTTCCATCTTCATAACCATAGACGGTCTTTGAGCAAATCAAGCCTTGGGGGCAAACTGGCTTCCCATTGACATCAAATGTCTCCTCTATTGTTTTTCGTCCCTGTTCGTCATAGGTATAAACCTCTTTATGGTAACCTTCTTTGGAATTTGTAGGTTTCCCTTCGGCATTGAAATAAGCCTCCGAGGTTATGTTGTCACGGCTGTCGTAAGTGTAAACGATTTTGTGGCAACCATGGTTCTTTGAAGTCATGGGGGCGCCGTCGACACCATAAAACATTCGCGCAATGAGGTTGTCACGGTTGTCGTATTCCCGGACTACTTTATGGCAGCCTCGGCTTGTCGCCACAATAGGCTTGTCGCCCTTGTCGAAATAACTTTCTGTGGTCTGATTGCCATGATCATCATACTCATTCCTCACAATTGAGAAATCTTCACTTTGGAATGGAATGAAACTGCCTTTCCCGTCTTTTGCCGCACGATATGTGCAATTACCGAACCTGTCATATTCAGCAACGGCTTCAGGACACCAAACCTTGGGGTCAATCGGCTTTCCATCCGTTCCATAGTTCAGCTCATGGACGTTGTTTCCGAAAGCATCGTATTCATGCACTGTAACAGAAAAGCCATTTTTACAGGTCGTAGGCTTACCTGAAGCATCAAAATAAGAGAACTTTGTTATGTTTCCATAGGCATCGTATTCATACCTGATCGTTGAAGCCTTGCCTTCGACCGCAGCCGGATCCCCCTTGATGTCATAGTAGCTTTCTTCTATCTTTTGGTTCTTGTTGTCATATGTCATGACATGACGATGCCAGTTCAAACTATTTGTGGCTGGTTGGCCATCCAGATACACGGCCACCTCCGTCTGATTGTCACAATCATCGTATTTCGCCCTCAACACCAATTTCCCTTTCCGGATCTTCTCGTCGGGACCAATCGGATAGTTTTCCAACATATTGCCATTGCGGTCGTGCCTATAATTTGAGCCAGCATCTGACACCAATTTCCCGCTTACATCATAATATCTCTCGGTCTTAAGGTTTCCGTTCTCATCGTAAGTGTAAGTGCAACGTGCATATCCGGATTTGGCAGTGCATAGATTGCCTTTATCGTCAAAAAATTCACGTTCTGTTTCGTTGCCCATGTCATCGTACTTCATCTTCCAACCTGCAACATTGTCATTGGTAAGTGAAAGCGAGTCCCCTTGGGGAGTATAGTAACTAACCGAAACCAAATTGCCGCTTGGGTCATATTCGTTTCTGCACGACCCAACATGATTGTAGGTCTCGTAACAAGGCATGGAATCTGCGTCAAGGTAGGTGTACTTAGTTATTCGTCCGAACTTGTCGTATTCATTGATTATCCCGCTGAAGCCGCTGTTATTCGTTATCGGCTTGCGGTCAACCCCATAGTACATAGCACTCGTTTGGTTTCCAACCGAATCATAGGTCAATCGGATTCCTGCATATTGGTTGTAAGCCAACGTGAGGTTTCCGTCAAGGTCATAGTACCATAGCTCCACGGGGTTTCCCTTGCCATCATTTACGCATTCAAAACTATGGTATCCATTGGACGAAACGGGATGTCCCTCGACATCGAAAGTCTGTACCTTGTTTTGGAATCCATGTTCATCATAGGCAACTTTCGAATAGGAATACCGCTCGCCTTTCATATAGATTGGGTTTCCGTCAAGCCCAAGCAATCTTTGGGAAACCTGATCTCCTTTGTCATACTCCATTATCATTGCACTGCAATTAAAGTCCCTGCGCATCATCATCTCTCCATCAAGGCTTTCATAAACTTGCTTTACGGTATTGCCCCATTCATCCACATAGTTGCGACAGACAGGAATACCTAATCCTTTTTCCCCAGCAGATTCTCGCGAAGGCGAAAGGTATGTAAAGCGAACAGCATCATCTTTATCGTTATATTCACGGGTACGGATAGCCAATCCATATCTAGTCGCCTTTACATCTCCGTCTTGGTTGATAAAGATTTCCTCTCTTACCCTCCCCAATTCATCAAGAACGTATTTGCGTCCATACAAACCATCGGCATCCGCCACTGGCACATTCTGGAATCCAGCATATTTTAACTCCGTGACATGGCCATTTTCATCATAAGTGAGCAAATATCTTGAAATGCGGCTTTTTTTGGCGCTTTCATCTGTATTTTTTTTAAACGTGGTTACCGTTTCCGCTCCCAATGTTTTTTCCGTCCCTAAACCATCATCATATCGGAAAATGGCCACGCTGAGGTCGCTATTCACATAGTCCTTGATCATTTCGACCCTGCCAGTTTGGAGATAAATCTTCACATAATCCAGTTTTCCATCCTCGTTGTAATAATACCGGCAATCGGACGGGCGGTCAATGTCATCCGTCGTGTGATGGCTTATGATGCTACCTTTGCTGTTGACAAGCGACATGCGATGTACTTTATGCCGGCTACATTCAATTCGATACGATTGACTCCTATTAGCCACCTCCTCGCTTGTCAGTTTATGGATTCCCACCGGCACACCCCACTGCTCCACATAGTCCTTGTAATAAGACACCTTGACTCGATTATAGTCCCAGAACCAGCCACCTACGCCGATGACGAGCGCAATGGCTGCAGCAATGCCTGCCTTAACCCCAACCGGAATCTTAGGTGGATAAACAGCTTCATGCAAGGCCTTTTTGAACTCCTCGCACGATTGGTAGCGGTCTTTCCTGTTTTTCGCTGTTGCTTTGTCGATTACTTTCTGTACCCTTGTCGAATGTTGTTCATAGTAGCTCTTGATGCGAGGCAAGGGGTCTTCCATCACTTTCCGATTGATGTCGAATTCACTCAAAGTTGTAGTGTCATATGGTGGACGACCGATCAACATTTGGTGAAGCAACACGCCGAGAGAATAGATGTCTGAACGCGAATCCAGATTCTCACCTTTTGTCTGTTCGGGACTCATGTAGGAAGGCGTTCCCATAATCACCTTTTTCGTTGGCCCACCGGTGATTACGATATCTTCATTCTTAATGATTTGAGCGATACCAAAGTCAAGGACTTTCGGAACAATCCTTTCTTCCCCATCACTTGTTTTTTCTTTCTTTATGATAATGTTGGCGGGTTTGATATCTAGGTGCATGATGCCTTTTCCATGCCCGCCTCTTTTATGGGCATAGCCGACAGCGTCAAGGATTGGCTCGAAAATCGGGCAGATGCGGCTTTCCACGATCAGGCCTGTCTCCTTGCGAATGTATTGGTCAAGGCTCAGCCCCTCCACATACTCCATTATGAGATAGACATTGCCTTTCTCATCGATGTGATAGTTCTTGAACTGTACAATGTTAGGGTGGTTCAAAGATGCCAAGCTCTCGGCTTCTTGCTGGAGAAGTTGCCGCGTGAAGTCGGTAATCATGTTGGCATTGATTACTTTGACAGCGGCCATTTCGCCCTCGATGAACTTGTGTCGGGCCCTGTAGACGCTGCCCATGCCTCCCCTTCCGATGAGGTCATGTTCCGTAAAGATGTAGTTAAGGATTTCCATATTCGATTAAGTTTTTATAATTCAATTCGTTAATTGGAGAAAATGATGATTAGATTAAGCACAAGCCCTACAACAAATCCAATCCAGCCTAACTCCCCTGCGGATTTGGCGGCAATAGGCGATGTCTTTTTCATGGTGAAAGACAAAATCCATCCAACTATTGGGAACAAGAATGAAAGGACACCCAAACCTATTGAGAGTTTGTCTTCTGTCGGCAAAGGAGGTGGCGGATTGTCTACTTTGGCAAACTCTTCAGGAATTTTTTCATACAAGTTCACAAATACCTCATCCCAATCCAACCTGATTTCGGGACGGCCAGCGAGATGAACTTCAGGTAATGCCTTAGCTCCATCAAAATACAAAACCTCTGCGTTTTTGTCGCCATAATTGTTAGAGACCACGATTTTCTTCAGGTTGAAAGGAAAAGACATACTGCCATTATGCAGATACACTCCATCAACACCCGTCCCATTTGTACTATTATCCGCTATCTCAATAATAGAACCAACCGAAGAACTGGCAGGCATATGTTTATACCTGATTGTCAAATGAGAGCGGCTCACATATTGGTTTTGGATAACGATGTCGCAATCTTCCTTTTTGCCTACAGTAACCTTAGCTCCATCAAAAACGGTTCCGCCGCCATCATCACCTTTTATTGCCGCTTCGAAAGCCTTTGATGTTTGGAAGCGCTTTGTCATGTCCTTATCAACAGCTTTGAAAATGATGGCTTGGATATCATCAGAAAGCTCGGGGCGCATCTTCTTGGCACTTGGGAAACTATCATTCAAGATGGACATTTTTGTTTCCATATCATTGCTTCTCTGCATTACAGCATGAGTTCCCGTCACCATGTAATGGAGCAAGCAGCCAAGGGAATAAATATCAGTCCGATAATCAATGCTGAGCGCTTTTACCTGTTCAGGACTCATGTAGCCATCGGTTCCTACAAGAGTGCCTACTGTTTTTCCCGTCGATGTGTTCATATCCTTGACAATGCCAAAATCAATGACACAGATTTCCCCGTTTGGGCGAATCATGATGTTGCTTGGCTTGATGTCGCGATGCACTTTGCCATTATCATGAATATAGGAAAAGGCTTTCAGTATTTTTGACATCATGTCGCGGGCTTTTCTCTCATCAAATGGACCCTCTCTATTCACCCTTTGTTGAATGGTTTCTCCGTCCACCAACTCCATGGGCATATACAAGTTGCCATGACTATCTTGAAAAGCATGTCCCCTAATACCAACAACCGATGGATGATGTAATCTTTCCAATGACTCCACCTCGTTGTAGAACATCTGCCTCACTCCAGGGTCGAAGCAATATTGGTTGTCCATCATCTTGACAGCCACAATTTCGCCATTTGGGGCTTGAGCCTTATAGACGCATCCCATGCCTCCTCGACCGACCTCGCTCAAAAAATGGTAGCCATTAATTACTTTTATGTCTTCCATACCAAACTGTCAATTTGAAGTTTGCCGATCAACTATTTGCCTTGAAAATCCGTAGCAAAACCTCGCCTTCCACTCCACTCCTAACTTTGATAGGAATAGTTGCGTTGAATGATATGTCCTCTTTCTTCTTGATAATGACAATACACTTTTGGCCATCACATTCTAAAGCATACCAACCTTTATCCGCACTTCGTTCCAAAAAAGAATGTCCTGCTTTTATTATCCAGTAATCTGCTGGATCTTGACCTCTTTTGTCGCATAAAACTATGCGATATCCGTCCTTGTTAACATAAACCACAATAGTATCATTCACATTTTCTACTTTCTCCACAATAGAATCTGTTTTTGGTTTCTCTGTTGGAGTTGTTGGTTGAGATGGCGTTGGTGTATGAACAGTTGGTTTCTCTTCGATTACCTTCACTGTAAAACTAAACTCATACGACTCTGTTTCGTTTTGCATAGTAAAGTGCAAAGGCTCAACCAGCTTCTTTTTCATCTTCTTGGCTGGCTTTGTCAGTCTCAACACAACCTTTCGTTCATTAAACAATAACTCAACAATTGATTCCACTGGTTTGACCGAAGCAGGATTCAGTTCCGCATCAAGTTTGTCAATCCTTTTTAGAACTTTGCCTTCAGATTCTTTGATTAATGTAAAAAACTGCTCAAACTCAATGGTAAGCAACTCTTGTTGGTCGGCTAGTATGCTTATTTCACCAAGATTCACCTGTTCTTTGCGCAATTCCACAACAGTATTTTCTATAACAGTGTTTTCATCCAATTCTATGCTGTCTTCGGCGGGTATTGGTTCTTTTGGTTTTGGATTCTTAAGCAACATCCAAGCAACAATTCCACAAATCAACACGGCAGCAGCGACTGCTACTATGACGAATGTCTTTTTCTTCCAAAACGGCGCATCACTCACAAATCCTGGCTTGGCGGAAAACTCAACCAAGGCACAGGTAATGTTGTCGAGACCACCATTATCGTTGGCTCTTTGGACAAGTGTGTTAGCGCGTTGTTGGGTTGTCATCTCAAGATTGCCTGCAATATGGGCGATATGCTTGTCATCCACCATGTTGCTCAAACCATCCGAGCATAAAAGGAACACATCACCAGCCTCTGGTGAAATGGGCTCTTCGCGCACCGTCGCAGGCTTCATGTTCGGTATGCCCAAAGCGTTGGTGATTTCATTCTTTCGAGGATGATGCTCGGCTTGTTCTTTACTGATTGCCCCGGCATCAACCAATTCTTGCACGTATGAATGGTCCACCGTAAGTTGCCTGATGGTCTTGGAGCGCACAAGGTAAATTCGGCTGTCGCCCACATGACCGATATACACTTTGCCATTGCGGACTATCAGCAACACGCAAGTAGAACCCATGCCAGTAAGCTCCGGATGGGTTCTTGCATGATTCAAGATGGCTTGGTTGGCAGCATCAATCGCCTCGCCGATGGCTTCCCTTGGGTCGTTTCGGAAATTCTCTCTCAGGAATTCAAGTATAGTCTCTACAGCAATGTGTGAGGCCGTAGCGCCCCCAACATGGCCTCCCATGCCATCGCACACCACAACGACACGGCCATTGGGCGTATCGGCCTTGCCGAGATAGTCCTCGTTGGCGGCGCGTTTTTTCCCGACATCGGTTGCGCCAACCACAAAGCAATATTGGCTATAGTTTTCTGTATTATTCTCCATGTCAGTTTTGGTTTAGGTAAAGCGGAGGAATGGCAAGGAATACAAACTTTGTCCGTCCAAGCACAATGATATCATTGTCTTTCAGTTCAATGGGCGTGAGTATGTTGTAGGCCTTCCCATTGATGTAGGTGCCGCCCGAAGAGCCTTTGTCTTGTGCCGCAAACTGACCTGTGGCAGAGATGTATTGGATCATAAGATGCTCACGCGACATGGTGTCGTCATTAAGGACCTTGATTGTGCTGTTTCCTCCACGGCCAATGAGATTGGCACCTTCGTAAATCTTATACACTTCTCCTTGCGGATTGTGGCTATAGGAAATGAGAAGCCCGACCAAAAAGCCTCCACCGAAATCGTTGATGCCCGTTTGTCCTTCTCCTCCCAGAATACGGATGCGCGTCCTTTGTCCGTCGTTATCCACATCTTCATTCAGCGGAACAGTAGGCCTGGTCGGGTCTGTTGGGTTGTTTTGCCCAAATGAACTATTGGGGATGGTAGGGTCATCAAAGCCGTTGCCGCCGTTCACTTTTGTCTTTTCAGTACCATCCTCTTGGGGACAGAATGGGCAGTTTTGCCCATAGATGGACGCATCGTATGCGTGGCCGTTTTTACAAGTTTTCGTTGCCATAATGTTATGATAATTAGATTGTTGATTGTTATAATTATTGTTTGTCAATAATCGGTTAAAGTCAAATATTGGTTCACCGTTGCTATCTACACCAATGCAAAACCTACATAGTAAGGAGTCAAAAAAATTACACTCTAAACAGTTCTTCATTGTTTCGATCATATATATAGTTTGATGAATACTTTTATTTGTTATTTTGCAAAATTAGCGGCCTTTTGTGGCTGCACTGCATGGTTGTATCCTTGCGAGATGCCGAGATAACCTGAAACGATTATGCCTGCGAAACGTCCGTGGCAGTCGAAAACAGGCGAACCGCTTGCCCCTTGGTGGATAGTAATATTGTGTCCGTATGTATATTCGCCTCGTTCTTGCGTGATTTCACCGCTTTGGTTGTTGGCTTCAATCCCAATATCTGTTGTTGCAATAATGAAAGATTGCGGGAAACCTATCGTATAAACCTTGTCACCAAGTTCCATGTCATTCACATGCGCGACATCGTCAAGATTAACGATTCTTTTGACCGAACTTGGCGTTTCCTTTGTATTGATTTGAATGACAGCCACATCCAAATCATCAGTTTGGCTTGTCTTTATTACCGAACAAGGAATGAAATCCGACCGTGAGCCGAAGTGGGTGTCATTAAGCAATATGTTAGTGTTCTCAACATAATCGACTTCGACATTTCGGGCAATGTAAAGATAGGCTCCTGCCTCATTTTCATCATCAGTATCCCTTGCCAAAGAGACAAAAACATTTTGCACGGCCTCTTTGATTATATTGGCTTCTTTTTCCTTTTCTTTATCTGTAACAGAAACGACATGCCTATTAGTCATGATTTTCCCGTCATTTGAAATGAAGAATCCCGTTCCACTCCCTGCACTCATACCTGCATCGGGTTCTCCATCCTCGACATGACAGTAATTCAGTTTAGAGAAGGAATCGTCCAAATCGCCTATAAGTTTTCCGTTAACCGTAACACGATAGCCTGCCTCTTGATAGATCAATACAACAGAGTTTTTGTACATGGCGTAAATTTCAGAAGGCTGAAATTCTTTTTCAGGTAGTAGTTTCGGGACAAGGAACCACAATCCGACGATGAGCGCAACGCCAGCCGCGATGCCAGCCACCCATTTCCAAATTTGCGAAGGTAGTTCTGGTTTCCTTGGGAAAACCTTTTCCCATTCCAACGGATATTTGTTGGCAATAAGCACTTTGTCGCCCGACTGAAGCACTTTCTCTCCACTAATGGGAAATCCGTTGACAAACGTGCCGTTTGTGGAATCACAATCCACAATGCTAACGCTGCCATTTTGCTTCTTACACAGCAACGCGTGTCGGCGAGAAGTGTCTGGATAGGGAAAGCGGATGTCATTATCCAATTCTTTTCCGATTTTCTTCACCTCGACAGCATCCGTTGGACGGTAGTTTTTAGGCTTGGGCACGGGTGGTTTCACATCGGTAGTAACAAGTTTTTGCCAGTCAAGTATCACACCTTGGGTTTTACCGCCCAAACGAACAACTTGCCCTGGCTTGAGTTTCGTCGTGTCGGCAATCCTTTTGCCATCCACGAAAGTGCCATTGGTTGAATTCAGGTCTTTGATGGTCACATCCCCAGTATCATAAACAGTAAGGATGGCATGTTGTCTGGAAACGATGTCGTTATTGACCACAAAATCATTTGATGAACTTTTGCCAATTTTAATGGTTTTCACAAGTCCCATAGTTGTAAATTTAGATTTTGTTTGCAAAAGACAGATTATTTCCATAATCGACCAAATAATAATGTAGCGTGATTGCAACATGTCGCAATTTCACTACACATCTCGCTTGTCATTTTTAGAACACCTCAGTCTCCGAGCAACATCTTCGGAATACAGATTGAAAAAATCAAAGTCAAGAATGACTGAAAGTTGCGACAGAACACCAGAATCCACCGTCGGTGACTCGAAAATGCGATAGACCTTAGTGCGATGGCAACCCAATTCGCGTGACAATTCGACCACGGTCATTTTCCTTTCCAAGAATTTCTTCTTTATTTCTTTTCCAATATGAACAGCCATGTTGTTCCTAATTCGTTATACAACACCCCAAACTCCCCAACGAAGTGCGTATGTCAACAAAAAGCGTGGGAGTCTAAACCTGATGCCCGCCTGACAACCTGAGGCCTTCGCATGCCCACCCCGTCAAGACGAGCAACGAAGAACCCACGCCGATATGTCAAGCCCTTAGGCACTAATGCACCTAAAAACCATCGGAACAACATATCAAGACATAGCTCGTTGCCTTGAATTTGACGGAGTTGAAAGTTGCGAAGTTTCAGGTTGTCAAAACCAAAGCGCAAGTTACGCTTCTATTAAATAATCCGCATCTCGCATCGCTTATAAAGCAGAAAAACCGCTCACCAATGCTTTGATGCGGAGCGCAAAAATACAAAAAAAATGGAGACTGCTTAGCGCAATCTCCATTTTTGTAGGCTGTCAATAACTTCTTAGAAGCTGAAACCAATGCGACCCATGATCATCACGGGACGAATTGTACCAAATGTGTTGTAATTATTGTTAGTAGTAGTCTCATTGTTAATAATGGACTTGGTCTTAACAGTCTGGTCGCCTTTCACCTGGGCCTTGCCAAGGTCGTAGAAGCTGACGCCAACCACAAGGTTCTTGGCCACTTCAAAGCCGGCACCCACCTGATAGGCAAAGCTGAAAGCATTGTCATACTTCTGGGTGGTGGTCACCTGCGATTCGATATTGCCGATATTGCCTTTGCCAACAGTTTCCATAGCGGTGATGAAACGAAGGTTGCCACCGGCACCAGCCTCGACATAGATGCCCAAATTGGGGTTGAAATGATAGATGTAGTTCAAGCCGAGCATGGCAGGCACATTGATGTACTTGGGAGTGGAGTTGTATGTGAAACTGCCGCCCACCCATTGGTTGCCAGCCTGACTTTCGGCATTGCGATAAGCGGTCTTCAGGTCACCATTGGGGCCATTGTAGATACCATCGACAGAAAGCATCACGCCGAGACCTTTGACGCCGACATTGAAATACCACTTGAGGCCGACATTGAAGCCAATGCCAGCACCGCCATCGTCGGCATCCAAGTCAAACGAAGTCAACGCGAAGTCGTCGAATCCATCAAAATCGGCATAGTCTTTCAGCGGGAAAGCACCACTGAGGAACATAGCGCCACGAGTTTGGGCCATTGCCTGACCGCCCATAATCATCAATGCGGCCAAAGCGAAAACTTTTACTAATTTCTTCATTTTTAGATAATTTTTAGGTTAGATTTTCCGTTTGATTTAAAACGCGGCAAAATTACGAAAACTTTCGTACTTTTGCGTTCCAATTCTAAAAATATGCTCCAAAGTCTAAAACAGTTCAAAGAACGCCATCCATTTACCTCGCTAATGTTGCTCGCTATCTTGGTGAGAATCATCACAGTAGCCTTTGTCCCAGGCTTCGGTTCGCGTGGCGAGTTGCAACATCCGACCCTATTCATCGGCTTTTTGGACAAGATGAAAGACCTTTTCGGCATTGGCGAGTCGCAAGGCGTAATGTTCGCAAGTCGCGCACTCTATGCCGCCGTGTCGCTGTTCACCGTCTCGATGATTTACCGCATCGTCGACTTGACCGCCGGCAAAAGCAACGCCTGGCTGTTGGCACTCATCCCTACCTTCAGCATCATCATGCCCTCGTTCGGCATCATCGAAAATGCCAGCGCATTCTTGGGCTTGCCTCTGGTTCTATACGGTTCCAACGTGGTGCTTCGTCAGGAGATTCTGCGCAAAAACAACCTCACCGAAAACGTGCATCGCACCTCATTCTTTATTGCTGGCCTTATGCTCGGTTTGGGCATTTGTTTCTGGTACGAAAGCGTTTTCGTCGTTTTCAGCATTCTATTGATACTCTGTTTGAAACGCAACATAAAGGGCGTATTGATGACCTTGATTGGGGCCCTTGTTTCCATCATTGCCATAGGGCTATTGCTGTTGGTTCTTAATGTCAACCCATTGAAATACATCGTATTATGACCAAAGAAGAAGCCCGTTTGCGCATCGCAGCCCTCAGCGACGAATTGGAGCAGCACAACTATAATTATTACATCCTTGCCAAGCCGACCATCAGCGACTATGAGTTTGACATGAAACTCGAAGAACTGGCACGCTTGGAAAAAGAGTTTCCCGAGTTTCTCTCCCCTGCCTCGCCTACCCAGCGCGTGGGTGGCGGCATCACGAAGGAATTTCAAAGCGTGAAACACCGCTATCCGATGCTTTCGTTGGCCAACAGCTACAGCCGTGAGGAGATTGCCGACTTCATCAACCGAATCAAAAAGACTGTCAATGAAGAAGTTGAGTTTTGCTGTGAGCTGAAATTCGACGGACTCAGCATCAGCCTGCAATATGAACAAGGTGTGCTCGTCCGTGCCGTCACCCGTGGCGACGGCACCCAAGGCGACGACGTGACCACCAACGTGAAGACCATCCACGCTGTGCCTCTTAAACTGCACGGCGATTTCCCCGACTTCTTCGAGATGCGCGGCGAAATCGTGATGCCTTTCGAGAGTTTCAACCGACTGAACGAAGCCCGCGCCGAGGCTGGCGATGACCTGTTTGCCAACCCACGCAACGCTGCTGCGGGAACGCTTAAATTGCAGGACAGCAAGGAAGTGGCGCGTCGCAAACTCGACAATTACTGCTATTACATGATGATGGACGGCCTCGAAGACCGCTACCAGACGCACTACCAAAGCCTGCAAGCCGCCCGCAAGTGGGGCTTCAACATCTCCAACTTCATGGCCCTTTGCAAGACCATCGACGAAATCTTTGAGTTCATCGACTATTGGGACGTGAAACGCCACGAACTGCCCTTCGCCATCGATGGTATTGTGCTGAAAGTCAACAGCTATGCGCAACAACAAGCCTTAGGCTTCACGGCCAAATCCCCGAAATGGGCCATTGCCTACAAGTTCAAGGCCGAGGAAGTGGAGACCGAGCTGCAAAGCGTTGATTTCCAAGTGGGACGGCACGGAACAATAACGCCTGTGGCCAATCTTACCCCAGTGCAATTGGCCGGCACCACCGTGAAACGCGCCACCTTAAACAATGAGGACTTCATCCGCCAGTTCGACTTGCACTATGGCGACACCGTCACCGTGGTGAAAGGCGGCGAAATCATCCCGAAAATCATCGGTGTCAACCTCGACAAACGTCAAGTTGGAGCGCAACCTGTGGAGTTCGTCAAGACCTGCCCGATTTGCGGCACGCCACTCGTCCAGAATGAAGGCGAAGCGGCCTGGTATTGCCCCAATAGTTCGGGTTGCTCGCCACAAATCCGTGGCCGAATCGAGCACTTCATTGGTCGTAAGGCCATGAACATCGAGAGTCTTGGCGAAGGCAAGGTGGAGTTGCTTTACGAAGAAGGCTTGGTGCGCAATGTCGCTGATTTGTACGACCTTACGTTTGAAAAACTCTACGGTTTGGAGAAAGTCATCACCATCGAGGACGAGTTTAGCCTTATGCCTGTGGCCACGCGCAAGGTCAGCTTCAAGGAAAAGACCGCGCAGAACATCTTAGACGCTTTGGAGAAGTCGAAGTCGGTGCCGTTTGAGCGGGTGTTGTTTGCCTTGGGCATCAAGTTCGTGGGCGAGTCGGTGGCCAAGGTCTTGGCGAAGGCCTTGCACGACATCGACCATGTCATTAACGCCAGCGTGGAAGAAATGACTGAAATCAACGAGATTGGCGAGAAGATTGCCCTTTCGGTGAGGACATTCTTTGACGAACCGCAAAATATCGAAATTGTTGAACGGCTGAAAGCCAAAGGTTTGCAGTTTGCCATGGCCGAGCAAGCCGTTTCCGACAAGGAACAGGTTCTAGTTGGAAAGACCTTTGTGGTGAGCGGTGTGTTCCAGAACTATTCCCGCGACGGCATCAAGGAGACCATCGAGGCCTACGGCGGCAAGAACGTGGGCAGCATCTCTGGAAAGACCGACTACGTGTTGGCCGGCGACAAAATGGGACCTGAGAAACGCAAAAAGGCCGAATCATTGGGCGTTCCCATCATTACCGAGGCCGATTTTGACGCGATGATTGGCGTTTCAAGGTCAGCGGAAGAAAATGGTTTGCTGTTTTAGTGCATTTTTTAGGGAAAAAGTCTTATGTTTGCAGCATGATTTGAAAATTATGAGTTACAATTTGAGTGAAAAAGGAACCACTAAGTTCGTTGATACTGAAATCACTTTGAGCCAAAAAGAGTTGGAAGACAAATGCTACTCTTTGGAAGAGTCCAAAAGACTTTTGGTGAAAAAGATTCATTTTCATTATGCTGTTCATAGTTTATTGTATCATTGATTTTATTACCTTTGCACTTCATTTTGAATTTTGAATTTTAAATATTTAAATCTTTAAATCTTAAATACTTACGATAATGAGAATAGAAAAAATCATCGCTCGCGAAATCTTGGATTCTCGCGGCAACCCCACGGTGGAAGTGGATGTTATGCTTGAATGTGGCGTGATGGGTCGCGCCTCGGTGCCTTCGGGTGCCTCGACTGGCGAACACGAAGCCCTCGAACTTCGCGACGGCGACAAGAAACGCTACGGCGGCAAGGGTACGCTGAAAGCCGTCGACAACGTCAACAAGATTATCGCCCCCGAAATCATCGGCATGTCAGCCTTAGACCAACGCGCCATCGACCACAAGATGCTCGCTTTGGACGGCACCAAGACCAAGTCGAAGCTCGGCGCCAACGCCATCCTTGGTGTCTCATTGGCCGTGGCCAAAGCTGCCGCCAACTACTTGGACATCCCGCTCTACCGCTATATCGGTGGCACCAACACCTACACGCTGCCCGTCCCGATGATGAACATCATCAACGGCGGCTCGCACAGTGATGCCCCCATCGCCTTCCAAGAGTTCATGATCCGTCCCGTGGGCGCTCCTTGCTTCCGCGAGGGTCTGCGCATGGGCGCCGAAGTGTTCCACACCTTGGCCAAGCTGCTGAAGAAGCGCGGCCTCAGCACCGCCGTCGGCGACGAAGGTGGCTTCGCCCCTGCCCTCAACGACACCGAGGATGCCTTGAGCATCATCTGCGACGCCATCCGTGAAGCCGGTTACGAGCCTGGCAAGGACGTGAGAATCGCCTTGGACTGCGCCGCTTCGGAATTTGCTTACAACGAAGGCGGCAAGTGGTTCTACGACTATCGCGAACTCAAGAACGGCACGAAGAAAGACCCCAACGGCAAGCGCTTCAGCTCCGACGAGCAGGTCGACTTCCTTGAGGAACTCATCAAGAAGTACCCCATCGACTCCATCGAGGACGGCATGGGCGAGGAAGACTGGGACGGCTGGAAGAAACTCACCGACCGCATCGGCGACCGCTGCCAGCTCGTCGGCGACGACCTCTTCGTCACCAACGTCGACTTCCTCTCGAAGGGCATCCAACTCGGCTGCGCCAACTCCATATTAATTAAGGTGAACCAAATCGGCTCGCTGAGCGAGACCTTGGACGCCATCGACATGGCCCATCGTCACGGCTACACCACCGTCACGAGCCACCGCTCAGGCGAGACCGAGGACGCCACCATCGCCGACATCGCCGTGGCCACCAACAGCGGCCAAATCAAGACCGGCTCGCTGAGCCGCAGCGACCGCATGGCCAAGTACAACCAACTGCTCCGCATCGAGGAAGAATTGGGCGACCTGGCTGTTTATGGATATAAGAAGCTGAAGTAAGCGGATTTCCCTCACACTTCATTCAAATAAAAAACTGCGGCAGACTGTCGCAGTTTTTTTTCATCACTTAGCTTACATCGTTCAAGTCAAAGTAAAGCAGACGGGTATCATCGTCTTTGTCGGCATCATTGAGTGGGACAAAGCCATTTTTCAGATAAAATGGAACAGCATTGGCGTAAGCATCTACCGTTAAGAAACGGCAACCCGTTTTGTTATCTACGACGAAATAACTTTTGATGAAATCAAGAAGGAAAGACCCTATACTATTTCCTTTCATTGACTTTGCTACTGCAAAACGGCCACTCTTTGCTGCTGGATAACTTTTGATACGCTTGGCATTAACAAATCTATTCCTAAAACGATTATACTCTGTCTTGGTATCAAAATCCGCCATTGAAATGCGGTCATTCAACAAACAGAAAAAGGCGGCTACACAATGGTCATCTTCTTTGTCAAGAAGTGTGTAGGTTACCGCCAGTTTTTCTTTTCGTTAAGGTTGTGCATCATTCAATACAAAATCATTCAAGTCAGCATCGCCACAATCGAATGATTCGATTCTCTCATCTTCAGCCAACTTGTAAATACGATATTGCGCAAAAAGCCTCTTCTTTTTCCATATCCTAGAAATTAGCCGTTGCCATCAACATTTCTTCTCACGCAGAAAACGCAGAAATTGTAGAGACGTGCCATGGCGCGTCTCTACTTTTTTTCTCAGGTTTCAATAAAATATAAAGCTTTATTTCTCGTAATAGCCTTTCTTGCTATATTGAGTCCAGCGGATGTACATCTCTTGATAATGATCCTTGATAAACTCCGAAATTTTGGCAATTTCGCGATCATTGAGGATACCACGGTTCTGTAAGACCGAATCGCCATTGCTTTTCACAAAGAATTTGGCAGAGCCACCCTCTGTGAGTTTTTTGTCACTGGCATGCACATGCATACATTCCACTACACAGAACGATGTAAAATACAAATAGTAACCCGCCACCTTGAAATCATAGTACTTTGGCATGATTCAGTCCTCCATATATTTCAGGTTCTGTTGTAGATAATTGCTCGCAATGGAGATCTCGATGTCGTCCATAGTGGTCTCAAGCACCTCGCCATCAGCACTAAACACAACGGCTTTGTCGGGACTGTTCAGATTCAACACATGGATGCCATCTTCCATACGGGTAAAAGCATATCCATTGACGATGATGTCGGCCTTGTCGGCAATGGTCTTAATATCAAGCATAAGCAACACGCACAGTTTTAATCGGTTTCAGAAAATCAGCGGAGTCGATATATAATCCGTCAAGGATGGGCTTGAGGTCTATGTACTCCTCCTCCGGCTCGGCATTATGGCGGTACTTGGCCAGCACTACCAGATAGCCGTCGTCCCACTTCACAACATCCACATAGTGTTCCAGGCTGTAAGGAGCCTTAAAACGGATATGATAGCCTCCGAAGCTGAAAGCCGTAAAGCCCTCGCTGTTGCTGAGAACAGCCTCGTTCTCACTGGATTCTATGTTGTTACGCTCTGCCATTTGTTTTCCTATTCGGGTACAAAAATACAAATAACATTCCAAATCGTGTTTGTTTTTCAAAAAAATAAAATAGGCGCGCGCATCACCGAGGAATACGTCCAAGTGCAAGTCGTCAACGTCAGCACCGGCGAGTTCGATGGGAACGTGACGGTGAACTTGTGATTTACCCAAACACTGCCTTCAACCGCTTCATCGCCTCTTCCACCGTGCTACGCGGGCAGGCCAGATTGATGCGGAAGAAGCCGCTGCCAGCCTCCACGCCAAAGTCCTTGCCACGGTTGAGGCCGAGTTGGGCTTCCTGGGTCATCTTGTGCCACAGCTCTTCCTCCGAAAGGCCATAGCCGTTGAAGTCGAGCCACATCATGTAGGTGGCCTGCGGCTTGTGGAACTTCACCTTGGGCAAATTGGTCGTCAAGAAATCGGAAACATAGTCGATGTTGCCTTGCACATAGTCAAGCAATTGGCCAAGCCATTCGTCGCCTTGGGTCATGGCGGTTTGGGTGGCCACCTTGCCGAAGATGTTGCCGAGATGGGCTTCGAGGGCTTCCACATAATCGTTGTAGGTCTTCCTCAGCTCCTCGTTGGGGATGATGGCCGTCGAAGTGGCCAAGCCAGCGAGGTTGAATGTCTTGGAAGCCGCGTGGAAAGTGATGCTGTTTTGCGCAAAGGTTTCGTCAAGCATGGCAAACGGACGGTGGCGGTAGCCCGGCAGCACCAAGTCGCAGTGGATTTCGTCGGAGATGACCAACACGTTGTTCTTCACGCAGATTTCGCCCAACAGAAGCAGTTCGTTCATCGTCCAGCTACGCCCTACGGGGTTGTGGGGATTGCAGAGGATCAGCATCTTGGCGGTCTTGCATTGCTCCACGAGTTGGTCGAAGTTGAAGCCGTAGCCGTCGGCCCTATTAATTAAGGTGTTGTAGACGAGCTTCCGACCGTGGCTGGTCACGGCATGGTGGAACGGCGGATAGACCGGCGGCTGGATGATGATTTCGTCGCCCGGCTTGGTGAAGGCCAGCACGGCCATGTTGAAACCACACACCACACCCGGCACAAACGACATCCATTCCGTCTTGACACCCCAGTGGTGGCGACGCGCCAGCCAATCCGCAATCGACTGGAAATAAGGCTCATCTTTGAAGTGATAGCCATAAACGGGATGCTCAGCCCGTTTCATGACCGCCTCGCGAATGAAGTCGGGAGTCTCAAAATCCATGTCGGCCACCCACATGGGCAGCACGTCGGGGTTGCCAAACACCTGTTGGCGCAAATCATACTTAACACAGTTAGTATCAGCGCGATTGATTATCTTGTCGAAGTCGTATTTCATCATTTTTGAAGTTTTGGAGGCGCAAAGTTGCGAAAATTTTTCCATTTTTGAGGTAGGGTAAGGAAAAAAGATGTACTTTTGCAGCCGCAAATGACGAAGTATCGTTCTTTCAAATCTTGGGGGAGTCGCATAGTGGCAATTGCAACAGACTGTAAATCTGTCCGGGTATCCGTTCGGTGGTTCGAGTCCACCCTCCCCCACTTTCAAGAAAACATGATGGAAAAGAGATGACAACAGAGTGAATTTGAATGCACCTGCCCCAAACCGAACGCACAAACACTAAAATCATAATTAAAAGGTTTAAATACCACACATACAATAACTTACAAACACAGGTCAAAACATAATATATCGCAAACGACTGGAAATAAAAACAAAATTTTCAAAATTTTTGCATCTTGTTTTGCATCAACTAATGTAAATATTACATATCTTTGCAGTAAATATTGAGTTTATGAAGATATTTGTCGCCAAATTAGCATTTAAGACCACATCGGAAGATTTGAGGGCTTTGTTCGAACAATTCGGAACGGTTGACGTTTGCAAAGTCATCATGGACCATGAGACGGGTCGCTCGAAATGTTACGGATTCGTTGAAATGCCCAACGATGCCGAAGCCTATAAAGCCATCGTGGAGACCGACGAGACCGTTTTCATGGGTAACGAACTGCAAGTCAAGAAGTCGCGTCCGCAGACAGCTGCCGCACAAAAGCCAGAGAAGACCGTTCGGTCGAAGCGTCAGCGGAAGCCTTTCTATCCGAAAAAAGAGGAATAATCCAAACTGTTTTGGATTTTTTTCGCAAAAGGCTACCAACACTTGAAAAAAAAGTCGTACCTTTGCAGCCGCAAATCGCAAGATTCAACGCAGTTAAAGCGATGGTCTGGTAGCTCAGCTGGATAGAGCAACAGCCTTCTAAGCTGTGGGTCTTGGGTTCGAATCCCAACCGGATCACGACAAAAGGGACTTCTTCGGGAGTCCTTTTTGTTTGTTTCCACCTCACTTTGCAACATTTTGCCTATTTTTGCAGCCAAAATAAATAAGGTATGATCCAAGCGACAGGCATACACAAATCCTATGGCAGCCTTGAGGTGCTCAAAGGCATCGACCTCCATATCAACAAGCGAGAAATCGTCAGCATCGTGGGCGCATCGGGCGCTGGTAAGTCGACCCTGCTTCATATCATCGGCACCTTAGACAAGGCCGACCGTGGACGGCTTCTCATTGACGGAACAGAAGTGAACAAATTGAACGACACCCAGTTAGCGGCTTTCCGAAACCAAAAAATCGGCTTTGTGTTCCAGTTTCACCACCTCTTGCCCGAATTTACGGCCATCGAGAACATCTGCATCCCAGCCTACATTGCTGGCATAGGCAAGAAAGAGGCCATGACGAAAGCCGAAAAACTACTTGATTACCTGAACCTTACTGCGCGTAAGGACCACAAGCCTTCCGAGCTTTCGGGTGGCGAACAACAACGCATTGCCGTGGCCCGCGCCCTCGTCAACGAGCCTGCCGTGGTGCTCGCCGACGAGCCTTCGGGCAACCTCGACTCGAAGTCGGCGCAAGAACTCCACAAGCTCTTTTTCCGCCTCCGCGACGAGATGAACCAGACCTTCGTCATCGTCACCCACAACCCCGATTTGGCCGCCATGTCGGACAGGACGATTACGATTAGGGATGGGAGGATTTAGTTTAGAGTTGAGAGTTTAGAGTTGTTCAGTTTGCAGTTGACAGTTTGCGTCATTGCAAGGAACGAAGCAGTGCAGAGTTGAAAGTTTAGAGTTTTATGGGAGAGTTACAATAATAATCGAAAGGTTCCGTTATAACCTAATTAAAGATAGAATAATGAATAAAAGAATCTTGTTTTCCATATTTTTTGGTGCCTCGCTTTTGATGGGAGCCAATGTTGCCCAAGCCCAGAACACCGAATCATACGAGTCGCTGATGAAGAAAGGCAACGACAAGTTCAACGCCAAGGACTTCATCAGCGCGAAAACCTATTATGAGATGGCCCTGAAACAGAAGTCGGGCGACGCCACAGCCAAGAAGAAACTTGAAGAAACCGTCAAAAAAATCCAGGAAGACGGTGCCCGACAGGAGGTCTTTTATGCCCACCTCGATGCCGGCGACCAGCTATATGGCCAGCAGAAATACGAGGAGGCCTTGACGGAATACGAAGCCGCCTTGAAGGTCTTCCCCGACGACAAATACGTTGGCGGTCAGGCCGATGCGGTGCGTGCCATCCTCAAGGAACGGCAGGACAAACAGGATGCCTACGACAACGCCATGAACTTGGGCGAGAGCCTCTTGGCCGAGGACAATTATGACGCCGCCATCATGCAATTCGAAACTGCCAGCGCAATTTTCCCCACCGACAAACTGCCCAAAGAGAAAATGGCCGAAGCCCGTCAGAAGAAACAACTCTATGAAGAAAAGGTGGCCCGCTTCGACAAGCTCATGGAAGATGCACGCCAACAAGGGCTACGCAAGAACTACGAGGCCGCTTTGGAGAAGATTAACCAAGCCCTTGAACTCTTCCCCAACGACTTGGAAGCCAACGCCAAACGCAACGAATTCCAAGCTGCAAAGGGTGTGGCTGACCGCTATAATGGCATCATCGCCGCTGCCGACCAACTCTATGAGAACAAGGCTTATAAGGAGGCCAAAGCGCAGTATCAGAACGCATTGGCCGTCGTAGCCGGTGACGCCTACGCCACCGACATGATTGCCCGCCTCGACCCGCTCATTGCCGAACAAGATGCCGAGGAAGCAGCACGCATTGCTGCCGAACAAGAAGCCGCGCGTTTGGCTGCCGAGGCCGAAGCCGCTCGATTGGCCGCCGAAGCAGAAGCAGCAAGAATCGCTGCCGAGCAAGAGGCCGCACGCATTGCTGCGGAACAGGAAGCGGCACGTTTAGCCGCAGAAGAAGCCGCTCGAATCGCCGCAGAGCAAGAAGCTGCCCGTCTCGCTGCCGAGGCCGAAGCCGCTCGCTTAGCTGCCGAAGCAGAAGCTGCGCGACAAGCCACCATCAAGGGCATGCTTGATGCCGCCGATGAATTGTTCAACCAGCAAGACTATGCCAACGCGAAAGTGAAATACCAAGAAGTGGTGGCTTTCGACGAAGGCAATGCCACGGCCACGGCCAAAATCCAACAGATTGATGGCATCTTTGCACAAATGGCGGCTGAAATCGAAGAACACTACAACCATGCCATGGGTGCGGGCAACACCGCCATGACTGCCGAGAAGTTCGCCGAAGCCATCACGCACTACCAGTCCGCCTTGATCTACAAACCCGAAGACCCAACGGCTACCGCTCAATTGGCAGCTGCCGAAAAGGCCGAAAACGACCGTCTTGCCGTTTTGAGGGCCCAATACGACAAGTTCGTCAAGGAAGGCGACGCCAACTTCAGAAGCAACACCTTCGACAAGGCCATTGATGCCTACACCAAGGCTGAAGAACTTGGCTTGGAGACCTACCCCACCGAGATGATTGCCCGCATCGGCGAAATCATCGAGCAGAACAAATTGTATGAGTTGAACAGCGAGCCAATCCTATTGGCTGCCGGACAAGCCCAACGCTTCGAGTTCAACAAGATCGAAGTGGCTGTGCGTCGTTCCAACTACATCATCATCAAGGTACGCAACCCGCACCCCGAGAAGACCTTCCCGATGATCGTCTCCTTCGGTGGCGAAGGCGGCAAGAACGGCGGCTTCGTGTTGCCCATCGCGGCCACTGCCGACGAGAAGACCTTCATCTTCCGCATCGGCTCGCAATACAAGTGGTTCAGCGAAGACAACACCTGGATCGAGATCATCTCCGAGAACAACGAGGTGGAAATCGGCAAGTTAGAGGTTTCGAGAAGCAACTAAAAAATCTCAGTTGGCACTGTTACCGGTGTGTGCTCTGGTTCGCTAAGACTGGTGACCGATAGTACGCTGTCGACCACATACTTTTGCATACCGCGCCAGGGCAAAGCGCCCTTGTATTCCTTGTAATGCACTTGCACAAACTTTCCTGCACTGGCTTCCAGCTCTTTGGCCACATTCTTGTCGGCCACCGAAAAGTCAAAGGTATTCGATTGTACGCCTGATGTATGGGACTGGTTGTTGTAACCGGCCTGAATGAGCAGCCCCTCGTAGGTCTTGAACACATAGCCTTTGTAGACAATGCGGTTGAGTTCGCCCGCCTTCACGCCTTCGCCAAAGACGAAATAAAACTTGAAATAGAAGAATCCGGCCGCAGCCAAAAGGATGAGGAACAACAAAGTCCCAAAAATCTTTCTTCCCGTTCCTCTTTTTTTCTTAGGTTGTTCTGAGTAATCGTAGTCGTTCATAATAATTATTTATTTGATTTTCAATTTCTTCTGGAAATAATCACAAATTCCTGTAATACCGCAGATCTCGCATTTCGGCTTACGGGCAAGACAGACATAACGTCCGTGCAGGATGAGCCAATGGTGTGCCTTCGAGACGACCTCTTGTGGCAAATGCGCCACCAAGGTCTTTTCGGTCTCCAACACGGTCTTGGAGTTTTTCGTCAGGCCGATGCGGTTCGACACGCGAAAGACATGCGTATCCACCGGCATGGCCGACTGGTGGAAAGCCACGGCAAGCATCACGTTGGCAGTCTTGCGGCCAACGCCAGGCAGCTTCTGCAAGTCCTCCAAACTGTCGGGCACGATGCCGTTGAAGTCACGCACCAAGGTCTGCGCCATGCCCAACAGGTTCTTGGCCTTGTTGTTGGGATAGGAGATGCTCTTGATGTAGGTGTAAATCTCTTCTACCGAGGACGTTGCCATGTCGTTGGCCGTCGGGAAACGTTCAAACAAGGCCGGCGTGGTCATGTTGACGCGCTTGTCGGTGCATTGCGCCGAGAGAATCACCGCCACCAATAGCTGATAAGGATCCTGATAGTGCAACTCCGACTCGGCCACAGGCATGTGTTCCGAGAAATAGGCTACAAAAGCATCATATTTCTGTTGTAACTTGGTTTTCATTTTTCTTCTCACAAAACCTGCAAAACCTACAAAACTTATCTGATATGGAAAGCACACCAACCGGCTGCTTTCCAGCGGCAAGGCGGTTGCCGAGCCGCATTCAAATGCAGGTTTTGCCTTGTTTTGGGTGTTTTGTTCCTAAATGATTTCCCCTTGTTCGTCTACAAGAACGCCCCAACTCACCGCCGTCATCGTATCGCCTTCAAAGAAGAAGTCGACCATGGCATCCTCGAACGAAACGCGAAGCTCGCCATCTTCCTCTTCTTCGGTCAGATCCTTGAACCCGTTGGCTTTCATCAACTTGACGACATCGTCTTTCTTGAGGTCAAACACTTTTTGGCCGAACAGCGTAGCCGCTTCATTCTCAGTCTCGAAGCAGGCCACAACCGACTTGGTGACACCTTCGAAGTAGATATTGGTCTGGAGCGCATCATATTCGTAGTAGATGGAGCGGTTGCCCGTCTCCTCCATGTCGTTCAATTCCTCATAGAAGTCAGGCATGTTCAGCAACTTGACTGTCTCGTCAAGGCTCATTCCGAAAGGTATTTCGCCGTAGCCTTTCAGCGGCACAATGGTAAAGTCTTTCATCACGCTTATTATATTGGGCGGCTAAGATAGGCATTTTCCCAATGTATTCGGCAATTCCCGTAAAATTTTCTTCATTCAAACCGAATCGACTTGACGGGACTGATGCGGTTGATGACCGAAGTCGGGATGAGCAACATCAAGACCCACAGCAGGAACGTGCCGATATTGATGAGGGCTACCGTGCTGAAATGCAATTCGATAGGTACGGCTGAGAGATAATATGTTGCGGGATCGAGCTTGATGAAGCCCGTGTATTGTTGCAAGAAACAGAAGCCCAACCCAATGACGTTGCCGATAATCATTCCGATGAGCAAAATACGCAACGATCGGCGCAAAAACACCTCACGGACGAACTTGTTGCTCGCACCCATCGCCTTCAAAAGGCCTATGGTAGAAGTGCGTTCAATAATGATAATCAGCAACATGCTGATTACAGTGATGCCTGCCACAAGAAGCATCAAGGCCATGATGAGCCATACATTGGTATCGAGCAGGTCGAGCCAGTCGAAGATTTGGGGGTTGCTTTGTCGGGCGGTGTAGGAAGCCAGTTCGGAAGGCAAGGCGTAATAGAGTTTCTCATTGACCTGATCCACATCGGCATCCTCTTTCAACGCAATCTCAAGCCGTCCCGCCTCGTTGTCGCCCCATCCGTTCAGCTTGCGGATTTGGTTGAGGTCGGCGAAGACGAAGCGCTCGTCAAATTCATACAGCCCTGTCTCGAAGATGCCTTTCACGATGAATTTACGGCCACGCGCCTGCATGTCCTTGTCGATGAACCACACGCGCACGTCGTCGCCCACATGGAGCAGCATCTTGTCGGCTATCACCTTGGAAAGCAACACCTCGGTGGAGCGTTCGTCGGCCTTGTATTCAGGCGTTTGGCCTTCAACGAGGCAGTTGTGGAAATAGCTCCAGTCGTAGCTTTCGTCAACGCCCTTCAGCACCACGCCTTGAATCTCGTCGTCGGTCTTGATCATGCCCGCTTTGTTGGCCACCATCTGGTAATGGTTGATGCCTTCGATGGAGTTCAATCTACTGATTAACAGTGAATCCAATTGGAAAGGTGTCTCCTCCACAGACTCGTTTTTGTCCAACGACTGCACATGAATAGGAGCCACAAAACCTATCACCTTGTCACGGATCTGGTTCTTGAAGCCCACCACGACCGCCCAAGCGATGAGCATCACGATGATGGCCAAGGCCACGCTCGTGACGGCCAATCGCATCACCGTTGAGGAAAGATTTTCCTTCTGGAGCGAAAAAATACGGTCAGCTATGAATTTTGGGGCGGACATTTTGCCTTTTCAATTGAAATTGACCGCAAAAATACAAACATTTTGGGAAACGGCGAAACGATTTCTTGCGACGGCAAATCGCATATTCAGCCCACCAAATATTCCCCAACGGTCATCGTGTCGCGGTCGAACTGCACACCCACTTTGACAACCTCACGGCCTTCGGTTTGGTAAGGCAACGCATAACCCTTACCGTTGATTTGGTCGAGGGCTTCCTGTGCCGTTCCATTTACTTTCAGCTCAAAGACCCATGTCGTTTCGGGCATCTGCACCACGAAGTCGATGCGGCCACCAGTACACTTCACTTGGGTACGCGCATATACGTTTAGCATATTGAATATCAGCCAGAAAGTATATTCGTAGAAACCTTCGTAGTTCTTCACCTCGGCCAATTTCTTCTGGAAGCCTTCAACGAAAGGTATGCCCGCGAGGAAGGCCTTCATCTCTTGCATGGCCGCGTCGAGGTCGTTACGTTTCAAGGCTCTCCAGAACTTCAAGGCAAAGCCATCTTGCACCCGACTGCTGTCCAACCCGATATAGGAAGGAATCAACCCATCGATAAGTCCCACCCTGACTTCCTTGTTGGGGATGGAAAGAATGTATGAATCTGTCTCCTTGTCATAATCCTTGATGGTGATGTAGCCGCTTTGGTAAAGCAGTGGCAAGGCATTCTCCATGGCCTCCGTAGGGCGGTCGAAAGCCGAGGCCGAAGCCTCAATCCACTCCATCGTGGTGATGTCGGTACGGAAATGCTGCATCTGGCGGATAAGGAAAGTCGGGGTGCCGCTCTCAAACCAATAGCTGGCTATTTTTTTCAGGCCGAAGCACTTCAACAGACTGAAAGGGTTATAGATATCGGGCGAAACATCAGCAAAACGGTAACCGTCATATTGCAGTTTCAGTTTGGCGTGCATCTCTTCAGGCGTACATTCGTACTCTTGTGCCATCATGGCAATGTCGGGGGCCATATCGGTAGCAAGCTCTTGCCAAACCTGCGTGGGCGACTGAGGAAGATATATTTGGCATCATGTGCTAAGTTCCACACGAGGTCTGTCTTGTCAATATAAACATATCCACCCTTTCTGATTTCCGAAAAGGTCTGAATACCAATGGGATATTTTCGTTCTTGCATGTCCTTGACGTGTTTTATTGTGCAAAAATAGCAAAATTTTCCGGCTTAATGAATTTTGGGCCCGACATTTGCAGTATTTTCGATAATTTTGCAAAAGTAAAAAACAAACCGAAATGAAACGACAATTCTTTTCAATCGCTTTGCTCTTGCTGGCTTTCATGCCACTTGCCAAGGCACAGGTATTCAAGATGGACGACGAACCCCAATTGCAGTTTGTCGACAAGGCGCATTATGTTTCTGCCGCCATGCAAACCAATGATTATCTGCCACTTCTGCAAGGCAAACGCATCGGCATCGTGGGCAACCAAACGAGCATCGTGGGCGAGACGCATTTGGTCGACACATTGCTTTCGTTGGGTATAGATATAAGGAAAATCTACACGCCCGAACACGGTTTCCGTGGCACCGCCGACGCCGGAGCCAAGGTGAGCAGCGGCAAAGACGAGAAAACAGGCTTGCCCATCGTGTCGCTCTACGGCAAGAACAAGAAACCAACGCCCGAAATGCTGCAAGGCATCGACTTGATTCTCTTTGACTTGCAAGACGTTGGGGTGCGGTTCTACACCTACATTTCCACGATGAGTTATGTGATGGAAGCCGCCGCAGAAAACAACATTCCAGTCATCGTCCTCGACCGTCCCAATCCCAACGGCTTTTATGTGGACGGTCCCGTGTTGAAAACTGAAAACCAGTCGTTTGTGGGGTTGCACCAAGTTCCTGTTGTCTACGGCATGACCATCGGTGAGTACGCCAAGATGGTGAACGGTGAAGGCTGGCTGAAAAACGGCCTCCGCTGCGACCTCACCGTGATACCTATTAATAATTACAACCGCAACGCCATCTATGAGCTGCCCGTGCGCCCGTCGCCTAACCTGCCCAACTGGGAATCGGCATACCTCTACCCCACCCTTTGCCTTTTCGAAGGCAGCATCGTCAGCGTGGGACGCGGCACCGAGACTCCCTTCCAAATCTACGGCCACCCCAACATGAGAGGCAGCTACACTTTCACGCCCAAAAGCACAAGCGGCGCATCGAAGCCCTTGCTCGAAGGGCAACGCTGTCGTGGAGAGAACTTGGTTGAATTTGCTCACGATTATGCACTCAACGCCAACCAGCTCCATTTGGAATGGATCATCGAGGCCTACCAGCAACTGAAAGACAAAGGCTTCTTTACCAACTATTTCCGCCTGCTTTCGGGCGACAAACAGTTGCAGAAGGACATTGAGAACGGGAAAAACGCCAACGAGATTCGCGCCTCATGGAAAGAAGACTTGGGGGCGTTCAAGACGATCCGCGAAAAGTATCTGATGTATTGAGCGACTAACCGAAAGTCAGCTCGAGGAGCCACACGAACTCCTTGTAAGCCAACGTCTCCGAGAGGTCGCTTAAAGCTTCGCCCAACGAACGATAGTACCACTCAACATCGGCTTTGCCGCCTGGCGCATGGAACAGTTTCCACGTGGCATCGCCATAAAGATGATAGTCGCGGGCAATACCGCGAAGATTGGAGAGCTTGTCGCCAATGGCCACCACCTTGCTGTCGTAGGGTGCCAATGCTAGTTGTTCCACCTGCATGGCACGTTTCTCCCTCCATGTGAGATGATTTGATTCGGGAGCCGTCTCATGCTGGACAAGGAGTGCCACGCGGTCGCCAAACTTCTCCCGAATCTGTTCCAAGGTCACGTCGGTGTCTTCAACGGTATCGTGCAAGACGGCGGCGGCAAGCATTTCGGGATCGCTGGTGACGGTGGCCACAATTGCAGCGGCTTCCATAGGATGAAGGATATAGGGATAGCCTTTGCCACGGCGTTCGGTGCCGCGATGGGCAATGATGGCAAACTTGGCGGCCTCGTCGAAGAATGAGGTTTCGAGGGGATTGTTCATGGGATAAGTGTTTAATTGATAATTATTTGACTAAGGGACACGAGACTGCGAGACGCGGGAAAAAGTCACACCAGATTAATTTTCTTAGCTTGATTGATGAGGCGTTGGGCGCGTTGGACATTATAGTCGTTTTCGCCAAAAAGGGCTGCAAAAAGACGAACCAATCCGCCCTCGCCGAAGCCTTGCTTGAGGATAGCAACGATGCAGATGTTTTGCAATGCAACCGAATAGGCCACAATGTCGAGACCCGTGCCAGCCAATTGCAAAAGCGCCAACTGATAGGCACCGTCACTATAGGTTTTGCGAAGTCGTTCGATGTCGCCGATGGTCTTCATGCCCATATGGAGCAACACATTATAATAAGGTAGCAGGCTGTCTTCATAAAGCTCCGCCTGGTTGATGCCCGCTATCTTCTCCGCGAGACGATGGAAAGGCTTCAGCCCCAAGTAGCTACGGAAAGTATCGCCATCGAGCGGCACCTCGTCGAAATTGCCGCTTGCCACCAACGACTGCACATTGCGCCGGTAGTTATTGATCTCCTTGCGAATGCGGCTGAATTGCTCATCGGCAAGTTCGAGCATACCGGCCAAGCGGTTCATATTGCGCTGATACTCTTTCGGAATCTCCACGTCGCTCTTGTAGCCCATGTCGTGATACATGTTGGCCCACATGTGTTGGAGCATACTACGCATCTGCAACTCGAAACGGATTTGGTTCAGTTGGGGCATGTCAAGGTCATGATACATTCCTTCGGGTATGCGGCAGATATAGTGCAGCGACATATAGCCGAAACGGTCGATTTCGAGCATCTTGCGCTTGTCGACGGAGTTGTCCCAGTCGATTTCGAACATTTTTTCCACCAAGGCCGAGATGACATCCACCTCATCATTGAAAAATGTGATGACACGTATGCCTACAATATCAGTTACATCACTGATTGTCTTGTACTTATACCCTTTCAATTCCAACTTGTTCGTCAGGCTGTCTTCCGCTTTGATGCGCGACTCAAGCCCGGCAATATGAAGATGGTTTTCGTCGAGGCACTGGCGCAAACGCTCAAGCACGATGGACGAGATTTTCTCATACACAGGAAGATTCTCGCGATATTCATCGAGTATCATTTCGCTATGGAGATCGAGTTTCATAGGCATCAGAGAATGGTGATGATGTTCGAGAAACCGGTGATGTCGAAGACTTCTTTCACTCGAGAATCCATGTTGCGCATCACCATGGTGCCATGATGTGCCATGACGCTTTTCTGCAACAATAGGAACATACGCAAGCCTTGCGACGAGGTGTAGGTCATGCCCGAACAGTCGATGTCGATGTTGGGGCACTCGTCTTCCATCAGCGGAGCGATGTCATGCTGAAACTGGTCGGCATTGGTGGTGTCGATGCGACCTTCGAGGGTCACGAGCGTCTTTTCGTTTTGCTTTTTTATTGTGACTTTCATTTTTTTGATACGCAGGGACTTACGTCACCTGCTTACAGATATGCCGTCCCTACGGGACTGGATTATACTATCAGTTTTTAACTATCTTTCTCATTATCAACACATTGTTACCATCCTCATAATGGTATTCGATGCTATCCATCAGATTTTTGCAGAGATAGATGCCGAGACCGCCCACTTCGCGCTGGTCGGCGGAAAGGTTCACGTCGGGGTCGGCCTTTTCCAAAGGATTGAAGGGCACGCCAGCGTCGCGCAACTCGATGGTCAGCACCAGCGACTCGTGGTCGAGGCTTGTGCCGGCCTCAAGCCATCCGATGCCGCCTTCGTAAGCATAGCGCACCACGTTCTCTACGGCTTCCTCGACCGAAAGCTCAATCTTGAAGCGCAGGTCGGGGTCGTTGGGCATGTCGGGCGACGCCATCAGGAAGGCGATGATCTCGCTCGACTTGTCGGTTATGGGGTTGAATCGTTTCTTAGTCATGCCTTGTGGTCTAAAAAATCAGGCCACAAAGGTAATGCTTTTTTCGAAAAAACATACCAATTATTTCAGTTCATGGATTCCCTTCACCCGCTTGCCCCATCTCTCCAATCGGCAGGGGTATTATTCAGCGAACATTCCGTCGATCAAATCCTTGTAATGCTCGGCGATGATCTTGCGGCGGATTTTGAGGCTCGGCGTGACTTCTCCATCCTCGATGGTCCACTCGTGGTCCATCAGCTCAAAACGCTTGATCTTCTCGAAGTCGCCGAAGAACTTGTTGTAGGTGTCGACCTCCTGACGGTAACGCGCCACCACAAGGTTGTGCCTCACCATCTCCTCGTTCGACGCAACGATAATGTTGTTCTCATCGCACCAGTTCTTCAAATACTCGAAGTTGGGAACAATAAGGGCAGCGGCGAACTTCTGGTTCTCGCCCACCACCATCATGTTGCTGAAGAAAGGCGACTCAACGAAACGGTTCTCTATCAGTCCGGGCGAAATGTACTTGCCCATCGAGTCCTTGAAAACCTCCTTCATGCGTCCCGTGATTTTCAGCAGGCCGTCCTCGTCAAACTCGCCGATGTCGCCAGTGTGGAAGTAGCCGTTCTCGTCGATGGCCTCGCGGGTCTGCTCTTCATCCTTGTAGTAGCCCTTCATCACGCTCGATCCCTTCACGAGTATTTCGCCTGTCTCAGGTGCAATCTGCACGTCGAGGTTGCGACAGGTGACGCCAACGGTACCTGCCTTAACGATACGCCTTGTGATGCTGTTAACGCTTATCACCGGCGAGGTCTCCGTCAGGCCGTAGCCTTCAATGATTGGGATACCCATGGCTGCGAAAAGCTTCACCAAACGGGGATGCAAGGCCGCGCCGCCAGAGATGATGAACTCCAAATTGCCGCCAAAGGCCTTCCTCACATCCTTGAACACCAAGCAGTTGGCCAAACGCAGCTTCAGCAGGTAGAACCAGCCGTTGTTGCGTCCTGTTTCGTCGTAACGGTCGGCCAACTCAAAGGCCCAATTGAATACCTTTTTCTTCAAGCCCGTCAGTTTGTCGCCCTTGCGCATGATGCTGTTGTAGGCTTTCTCGATGACGCGCGGCACGGTGAGGAAATGGTTGGGCTTCACGTCGGCGATGTCGCGCATGATGGTGCCGAAGTTCTCGACGTAATAGGTTGAATTTCCGAGAAATACATGCGTGTAGAACACCGAACGTTCGAGGATGTGCGACAACGGCAGGAAACTCACGATCTTGTGGCTCGGTGGCACGGGGAAGTGAGGTCCGTAATACGCCACGTCTTGCATCAGGTTGCGATGGGTCAGCATCACGCCCTTGGGCATTCCAAGCGTTCCCGAAGTATAGATGATGGTGGCCACGTCGTCGGTGTCGACAGCATCTTCACGGGCCTTCAGTTCCTTCTTGGTCGCCTCGTCGGCTTTCACCTCCTTCAAGAAAGCATCAAGCGACTTGACGCCATCCACCTCCTTGAAAGAGAATACCTTAGGACGCTGTTCCATGGTCTCGATAATGTCTCTCACCTTGCCATAAATCAACTTGCCTTCAACGAAGATCACCTTTGGCGCGGCATGGTTGATGATATACTCATAGTCGCTGTGGCGCACCGTCGGATAGATGGGCACCAAGATGGCACCCGCCTGCTGTGCGGCAAAATCCACCATGTTCCACTGCGGGCAGTTGTTGGAAATCACCGCCACGCGATCGCCCTTCCGGACGCCTATTTGAATCAGCCCAAAACTGATGGCATCGGTCAGTTCGGCGAATTTCTGGCCGCTATATTTCACCCATTCGCCGTTATCCTTGCACGCCACCATGTCATCCTTATACCCATATTTCTCAACGAAATGAGGCACAAGTTCGAACACGCGCGACGGTATGTCGGGATAAGGCTGAACCGGTGTCGGTATGAATACATTCTTCTCCATATCCAAGAAAATTGCCGCGAAATTAGGATTTATTTCAATCAAACAGACTATTTATCCAAACGAAAGGCAATTTTGAAAACAAAATGGGGAATTTCTTCAACGAAAACTTTTTTCACTCGGTTTCGCCAGAATAATTATTTTTGCGACCTGAAACAAAATACGATGCTATCCATCTTCGACGACATGACCCAAGCTACCGAAGCCGAAGTGCAGCACATGTTGCCCTTGGTCGACGAGCAACGCCGCCACGAGGCATTGCGCTACAGACACCTCTTCGGCCAATTTGCCTGCCTCAAATCGTGGCTAATGTTGAAAGAGCTATTGAAACCATTGGGAATCAATAACATGGAAATGGATTTCAATGCTCATGGGAAGCCGTTTCTGGTTCACTATCCGCAAGTGCATTTCAACCTGAGCCACTGCAAGAACGGAATAGCCGTGGCTGTTGACTTCGCCCCCATCGGCATCGACATCGAGAGCTTCCGCAAGCCTGACTTGGCCCTCATCCGCAAGACGATGAATCCCGCAGAAGCGGAATGGATCCTCGCCTCCACCGACCCAACAGTGGCCTTCACCCAATATTGGACCAAGAAGGAAGCCGTGCTGAAACTGCGCGGCACCGGCCTCGTCGGCGACCTGCACGGCGTCCTCGACGGCGAAGGCTACCGCTTGGAGACCTATATAAATAAGGAAAAACGCTATGCCCTAAGCATAGCGTTTTCACATAACCTATAAAAAATCCTTTAAGCAATAATTCTTGTCCCGCAAGTCGGGTCGCCAAGGCGCGTGGCCTCGGTGATGATGGCCTCGTGGCCCGTAGCCTCCACGAAGAGGATGGCGGCACGCACCTTGGGTGCCATGCTGCCCTCGGTGAACTGGCCGTCGGCCAGGTGCTTCTTGGCCTCGGCAACGGTGATGGTGTCGAGAGCCTGCTCGTTGTCCTTGCGGAAGTTGATGTAGACCTTCGGCACGTCGGTGAGGATGTAGAACTCGTCGGCGTGGATGTCGATGGCAGTCATGGCGGAGGCAAGATCCTTGTCGATGACCGCCTCGATGCCGCCCAAACTGCCGTCGGCCTTCTCGATGACGGGGATGCCGCCACCGCCCACGGTGATGACCACGTTGCCCTGCTCGGCCAATTGCTTCACAATCTCAACGTTCTGGATGGCAATGGGTTTCGGCGATGCCACCACCTTGCGCCAACCGCGACCTTTAGGGTCTTCCTTGTAGACGGCACCCGTCTCGGCAGCGTATTTCTCGGCGTCTTCCTTAGAATAGTAAGGGCCGACGGGCTTGGTGGGGTTTTGGAACATCGGGTCGTTCTTGTCGACCACGACCTGCGTCACTAACGTGACCACGTTGCGCTTGATGCCTTCCTTGGCGAAGGTCTTGCCCAAGCCCATCTCAATCATGAAACCGATGAGACCTTGCGTCTCGGCCACGCAGAAGTCGATGGGCATGCCCGGCACGCCAAACTGGTGGCTACCGGCCTCGTGTTGCAGCATCACGTTGCCCACCTGCGGGCCGTTGCCATGGCCGATGACCAAGTTATAGTCGTTCTTCAAGAACGGGAGCAACGACTGGCACGTCTCGGTGACATTCTCCATCTGCTCCTTATAAGTACCTTTCTGTCCGCCTCTCAACAGGGCGTTTCCGCCAAAGGCGATAACAGCTAATTTCTTCATTATTCGTGATTTAAGATTTAAAATTCAAGATTTAAGATTTCAAGATAACTGAACAACTGAACAACTGCCAACTAATATTATCTTCTTTGGTAAGTCACAGTATAGCCATCGGAGCCGACAACGAGGTTCTTGTCGTCGACGGAGATGATGTCGAGCGTGTCGGCGAAGTCGCGTGGCACCGAGCCGCTGATGGACCCCGAAATGATGAGTTTCTTGCCTTGTTGCTCCCAATGCTTGTATTCGCGGAAGCCCGTATTGATGGATTTCACCTCTCCGTTTTCGAGCAAAGTGAAGCCCACTTCGCCGAGCAGACTGCCTTCGGCGGCGGGTTCAACCCATGTGCCGACCAACGAAGTTTTGTCGCACGAGGCCAAGACAAGCCCCATGAAACAAGCTAATACTATAGAAATCAAGTGTTTGTTCATTTTTTGACCCTTTCTGTTTTGAAGCGGCAAAGATACGAACTTTTCTTTCACAATACCAAGACAATCATTTGTTTTTGTCGGATTTCAACTTTTTCAACAGCCTTGCTATCTCGCCCACCCACAAAATCGTCGATGTGCTAATGATGATGCGAAGCCAGTCGGCCAACGGCAAAGGCTCCACGTTGAACATCTCGCCGCCAAAGCTGACAATCAGCACCTGACCGGCAGCTATTATTAATAAGGTGTAGCCGAAACCGCGTCGCACATCCTTGTCGAGCAGGCCTTTCAAGGCCGAATGGCCCGTTCGGTAGGCCTTAGCGTTGAAGATGTTCCAGAACTGCATGAAGACGAAGATGGTGAAGAAGAGCGACAGCTCCTTGGGCGTCAGTCCTCCCGTTTTCGAGAAGTTGAAATAGTTGGCGAAATAGTCGCGCAACGAGAAGTGGGCCAACGTCTCCACGCCGCAATGCGTGAAATACTGGATGAGGCCGAACAGCACGGCCACGAAAGCCAATCCAACGCCGAAAATCAAGCCACCCATCTCTTTGGTGATGATGAAGGCATCGCGCGAACGGGGCTTTTCGTTCAGCACGCCATGGTCGGGCGGCAGCGAGGCCAACGCCATGGCCGCAAAGGTGTCCATGATGAGGTTGATCCACAACATTTGGGTCACGGTGAGCGGCGAGGAAGTGCCCAACACGGCGCCCAAAAGCACGATGAGGCAGGCTGCCACGTTGATGGTCATCTGGAAAAGGATGAAACGCTGAATGTTGCGGTAGAGCGAGCGGCCCCACATCACGGCGCGGGCGATGCTCTTGAATGAGTTGTCGAGGATGGTGATGTCGCTGGCTTCCTTGGCCACCGAGGTGCCGTCGCCCATCGAAAGGCCAATCTGGGCCTTGTTCAAGGCGGGTGCGTCGTTGGTGCCGTCGCCAGTGACGGCCACCACCTCGCCCCTTTCCTGCAACAAGCGCACAAGGCGTTCCTTGTCGGACGGCCTGGCCCGCGACATGATCTTCAGGTCGGCAATGCGTTCGCGCAGTTCGTCGTCGGTCATCAAGTTAAACTCCTTGCCCGTGATCATCTGTCGTTCAGGGTCGTCGTTTTCGGTCCAAAGTCCCACCTGACGGCCAATCTCACGCGCCGTACCAGGCGTGTCGCCCGTTACAATCTTGATGCCGATGCCAGCATTGAGGCAATCTTGGATGGAGTCGGCCACATCGTCGCGAATCGGGTCGATGATGCCCACGATGCCGAGGAAACAGAGGTCGTCCACTTGCAGTTTGCCGTTCGCAAACACCTCATTCACTTCCTTTTCCGTGATGAACTTATAGGCGAAAGCCAAAGTGCGCATGGCCTTGCTTTGGTATTCCTGCAATTTCTCGTCCACTTGGTCCTTCACCCATTGGATACCGGCCTCGTTGTCGGCCATCTTGACCGTCGAGCAACGCTTCATCAGGATTTCGGGAGCGCCTTTCACATAAAGGGCATATTCGCCCGACAACGAAGTCTTCACAATCGTCGCCATGTATTTGTACTTGGTCGTGAAAGGCAGCTGCTTCACTACCTTGGCCTTGTCGCGGATACGGGCAAAGTCGACGCTGTTGTCGAACAGCCACAGCAGCAAGGCGCCCTCGGTCGGGTTGCCCACCACCTTCACTTTCTTTCCGTCGCTGTAGTCCAAGAACGCGGTAGTGTTCACTGCAATGCCCTCTTCGACCAATTTCGAGGCTTCGGAATCATCGAGGTTGCCATTCCTCAAGCAGAAGAAAAGACTGTTGCCCAAGCTCATGCGGTTTTTGGTCAGCGTGCCAGTCTTGTCGGTGCAAATCACCGTGGCCGCACCCATGGTCTCGCAGGCGTGCATCTTGCGCACCAAGTTGTTGGTCTCCAACATCCGTTTCATGCTCAACGCCAAGCTCAGTGTAACGCTCATCGGCAGGCCTTCGGGCACTGCTACAACAATGAGCGTGACCGCAATCATCAGTGTGTTAAGCAGATAACGAGCGAAGCCCATCCATTCAAATGGCGTTGCATCCAACTGAACGAAATACATCACCATGCGTAGCACAACAATCAGTCCTGCGATGACATAGCTGGCTATCGTAATGCCGTTCCCAAGGCGGTCAAGCTGTTCATTCAGAGGCGTTTTCACCTTGTTGTCGATTTGTGCGCCTTGATACACTTTGCCCCATTCGGTTTCGTCGCCCACCTTCTCGACCACAAAGGTGCCATGGCCTTCCATCACCTGGCTCCCACGGCAAACGTAGTTGGAAGGATAGGTCGCATCAGGCTTGAACTCCTCCTCCACCGTGGTTTTGCTACACGAAGGCTCGCCCGTCAGGTCGGCCTCGTTCACCCGCATCGCCACAGCTTCCATCAGCGTGCCGTCGGCAGGCACCTCATCACCCGTCTCAATCACCACCGAGTCGCCCACTACGACATCCTTCCGCTCGATGCGTTGGATGTAGCCGTCGCGATACACCGTCACCATCTGCTCGTCCTCGCTCTGGTTGAGGATGTCGAACTTCTTGTTGGCGCTCAGCTCAAAGACGAAGCCCACCGTTGTGGCCAACATCACCGCCACAAAGATGCCCAAAGGCTCAAGGAGCACGCTGGGGCCTTCAGCGCCCGTAAACAATTGATAGAGCGAAACAGCTACTGACAACAGCAAGGCTATCAGCAAAATACGAATGATTGGGTCGCTAAACTTCTCCAAAAACTGCTTCCAAAGCGGTTCCTTCGCAGGTGGAGTCAACACATTGTCACCATGTTTGCGGCGGCTCTCTTCCACCTCTTCTTGCGACAAACCGCGTTTATAATCTCTTGCCATAATTCAATTTTTCTTATTTTTGCAATGAAAAAAACGGCGCAAAAATACAATCTAGTATCAAACTGACTTGAGGTTGCAAGGTTACAACCCAAATTTTCTACTCACAACACAATGATATTCAAGGAAAAACACAAGACAGCCTTGGCCAAGGTGGTCTCCGATCTCGTCCAATGCGACGGCATCGTCAACCAGGGTGAGATCGACTTCCTGCAATTGGTCTACGGCCTGTTCAACATCACGCTCACCAGCCGCAAGAAAGCCACAAACATCAGCCTATCAGAAGCCGTTTCCACACTGAAAACACTTGGTAACCAAGAGAAAACGGCCATCCTCAGGGTCTTTCAGCAGCTTTCGCTTTCCGACGATGCCCTCGACCCCACCGAGTCGTTACTCATCACCGCCCTGCTCCTCTCCATCGGCATCGAGTTGCCCGAGACCGAAGGACTCAAGGCCAATTTCGTCTCCATCCCCAACCTCGGTTTCGACACGCGAAATGCAGTGCTCTACATTGAACCCAAATACAACAAAAGGACCAACGCCGCCATCCGACGCGATTACGATGCCATTTGCTCCCTGCTGCGACAATCGCAACGCGAGTTCTTCTATCTGCCCAAAGCCGTCGGCGAACTCAAAAAGAAAAGAAAGACCTTCCGCAACACCTTGAGTTATATCGAGCCTACCCTTTCGGAAAGCCAACTCGACCTCATCGACGCCAACCTGCACCAATTAGACAGCGTTTTCCTCTCCAAGGAAGTGTTTCTCAACTATCTCAACGCAAATCGGTTGAAAATCACAAAACCATCTTTCTTCCTGAAAATCAAGAACATGAAGCCTGGCATCTACCAAGACTTCCTCATCATCGAGACAGGTAAAGCCCCCTTGCTGACTTTGCAACGCTTAGTGCAACTCAACGCCAACATCCTCAGCCTCAATCCGCCCATCATTAGCGACAAGGAGGCCGAATTCGTCAAGAAGCTGACCTTGAAACACGACACTGCCCCAAAAGACGAGCTGAACTACACGGGATTCCACAAGATTCTCCTCGACATCCTGTTGAAATACGGCGGATCGCACGAGGTTAGCCGGCTATACATCAGCAGCCGTGGCGACATCTTCCTCACCGACCGCAACAACACCGAGGTGAAGATGCCCGCCCTCTGCAAGGCGCTCTACATTTTCTTCCTCATCCATGAAGAGGGACAGTCGCTCAACTACCTAAACGACAACAAGACAGAGCTTTACAAAATCTACCGCCGCATTTCGACCTATGGCGACGACGACCTGCTCCGCAAGGCCATCGACAACCTTACCGACTTCATCGGGTCGACGATGAACGCCAACCTCTCGCGCATCCGCAAGGCTTTCCGCGACATCCTCGGCGACGAAGCCAACATCTACCTCATCAAAGGCGAAAAAGGTGGACGAAAAATCATCCACCTCGACCGTCGCCTCGTGGTCTTCGAAGACATCGAGGCGTTCAAATAGTTCAAAATCAAGAATTAGAGAATTAAAGAATGGCATTTACATCTCTAATTCTCAAATTCTTGACCAAAACGAATCAAGCCAAATGCCCTTCCATGAGGAATGTGACATCGGAATTCGGCTCGATCTCGACAGCTTCTTTGCCGTAGCGCATCACAACCATCTTCTTGCCGCCTTTCAGATACATTTTGTCGTCGACCAGCCAAAGCGCCGTGGCTTCGCGCAGTCCGACCACTTTCATGTCCTGATTCACGGCGAGGTACTCGTTGATGCGATCTTGTCGCGTCTCGCCGCCATGCTTGATCATCTTGTCGATCTCGGGATGCGGGTCAAGATAGTGCGGGTTGATTTGGAACGGCACCAAGTTGAGGCAGTTGAACGACGCAGGTTGCACGATGGGCATGTCGTTGGTGGTGCACAGCGTCGGGCAAGCCACGTTGGATCCTGCGCTCCAGCCCATGTAAGGCACGCCAGCAAGGGCGCGGTTTCGGATGGCCTCCATCAGTCCATAGCGGTGCATCTCAGCCACCAGATGGAAGGTGTTGCCACCGCCCACCACGATGCAGTCGGCCTCGTTGACGGCTTTCACCTTGTCGTCGAAATGGTGCACCGAAATGAAGTTCTCCAAGCCGAACTTGGTGCGAAACACGTTCTTCACCTTGGCCTCGTAGGCATCGTAGCTCTCGGGATAGACCATGCCGCCGATGTTGACGCCCGCGAAAGGCACGAAAACGATGCGGCTCTCCTTATTAATATGGTTCTGCAAGCAGAAAAGCTCGATTTGGGTCGTGGCCCAAGCCAGATAATTCTCGCCAAAGTTGGTCGAATTGCTGATCAATAGTAATCTCATGACGTAAAATGTTTGAAAGTTGATGAGGCAAAGATAGGAAAAAACAGAATGCAGCAATGCAAAAAGTGAAAAACAAGGCGTTTCAGAAACGACAAGCAAAAATTATCATTTTCTTTTTCAACGAGTTGCATATAGAAAGAAAAAAAAATTGCATTTTTTCATTGCCATGAATGAAAAAAGCTGTACTTTTGCAGTGTCAAAAACGACTGGACTAGTAGCTCAATTGGATAGAGTCCCTGACTACGGATCAGGCGGTTGTGGGTTCGACTCCCGCCTAGTTCACTAAAAGGTTCCACAAAACGAACCTATTTTTTTGGCCCATTCGACTAGCGGTTAGGTCGTAAGTTTCTCACACTTAAAACAGCGGTTCGATTCCGCTATGGGCTACGAATAATCCCTGGCTTACCAAAAGTCAGGGATTTTTTCGTTCATTATCAACCAATTACTGCACGGCCACTCTACTCACTTCTTGCTTTCCAGCCCTATTAATCAACAAGGTATATATTCCTTTCGCCATGCCTTGCGTTGGGATGACCAAAGCCTCTGCATTGGCATTGCCAGAATACACCAAACGTCCCGTCATGTCATACAACCTAATGGAAGCCTCACAAGCCTCCGCAAAACGGATGTTGATTCGGTCCTTGGCAGGATTGGGGAAGATTTCGGCAATGGGAGTCGGCCCTTCGACAGGCTCAGGGGCCTCAATGCCCCAAGTGCCACAGGCTGCATTGATTTCGTTATCCAAATAATAGAAACGATCGTCCATCCACTTGCTCATGTAATCCATCTGCCCCGCATCGACGGTGAAAGCGGGCCAGGCTTCGTGTTCGCGCTCGTAAACACCAGCCGCAACCAATTCATCATACTGGTTTTGAACCATTTCCATGATATGATTGGTAGTCAGGATGTTGTTGCGCAAAGCATTGTAACGTGTTTTGGCTGTAGCCACAAAACCGTTTGTGGTGCAATCTTGGGTCAAACGGTCGTAGAAACCATTGCTCATCAGGCCGCCAGCATAGTTCGTTTGGCTGCCGTCGGTGTCCAAACCCCAAATGGCATCGAGGTCCCAAGGCAAGTACATATAAGTGCTCGACTTCTTGTAACGCGCCAAAAAGAGATTGCGTCCCATGTTGTCCATAGCCATCAACGCATTGATAAACAAGTAGTAATCAATGGCATTGGCTTTATCGAACTGAGCGGAGTATTGCGAATAGAACACATTGTCGGAAGAGTTCATCACGAAGTTGGTGAAGCTGTAGAGGTGATTCCAATCGATGGATGCCTCCTCTTCATTGGGATAGACCCACTCGTAGTTGTCCCAAGTGTCGAGCGTGTTGTCGTAGTCGGGCAGACTCTCAAAGGTAGGTGCGCCCGAGCCGTTGCCTTTGTAGAGAAGGCCACGCAACTCACCATTGAACTTCTTCAGTCCCAACTGTTTGCGGTCCATACGTTCGGTGAGGGCATAAACGCCTTGGTAGCTGTCGTTGATGAACACGTCGGCATATTCCATACGGATACCCGGCAAGGCATCGGGTTCGTCGGCGGCATAAGACAGCTGGTACATCTCCATCCACAGCTCGTTGGCCACTTTGTCGCGAAGGCGCAAAGGCTGGGCCCACATAGCCTCGAGGTTCCAGTCGTCGTCGCTGCGCATACCGAGAAACGTGGTGTCGGCCATCGTCGTCCCAGTGGCATCTGCCCACAGTTCAACGCGATACGATTTCTTGTCGTATTGTTGCGACGATGTGCCACGGATCTTGAATCCGGCATGCATCGTAATCACATACCCGTTGGCATCGGCCACGCTGATGGTGCCGTGAACAGCGGGTGAGTTGACGATAGGACCATCGGTCGCAATCGTGATGACGGGCATTGTCGTGCGATAAAGGGTATACTCCTCTCCTCTCACGACAAGCCTTTCCTTGCCGTTTTCGTGCCCCGTTGCCACTATGATTTTACTCTCATTATCAATGCCATAGGTTCCTTCTTTCTGTTGAAAGTCTTGCGCCTGCATCGTGCCTAATGCAAACAAAACCAAAAATGCCGCTAATACTGAATTTAGTTTCATACAATTCTCTATTTCATTAAAAATCAATCAATTCTAACCACTTCCATAATCCCTTCGATGGCTTTAATCTTATTCATCAGCTGCTCCAACGCCTCCACATCGGAGATTTGGAGCACGATTTTGCCTTCAAAATAACCCTCCTTGTCGCTGTTGAAGACGATGTTTTTCATATTCAGCTCCGAGTCTTCCGAAACCACCTTCGTGATTTTGCCCAAAAGTCCCATCACGTCGCGCCCGAAGATGCGTATGGTGGCTTGCGAGCCTTGCTCCTCAATCCCGTTCCACTTCACGTTGATGATGCGGTAGCCGTAACGCTGCTGCAAACTCTTGGCATTCGGGCAGTTGGTGCGATGGATGCTGATGGTGCCCTCGTTGGTGACGAAGCCAAACACATGGTCGCCAGGGATGGGATTGCAGCATTTGGCCAATTTGTAGGTCACGTTGTCGATGTCCTCGCCTATCGAAAGGGCTTCGGCAGCCTCGGCTTGCATTTCCTTTTTCCCAGTCTCAATCAGTTCAGGCACAGGCTTTTCCGATTTCTCAACGTTCTCATCGAATTTGGAAGTCAAGAAGTGCTTCACATCGGCGATGTCGATTTTCTCCGTCGAGATTTGGTGGTATAGTTGAAGCGAGTTTTCGAGCTTAAACTCTTTCACAAGCATGTCGACGACGGTTTCCGAGAAGGGCAGTTTCCAGTTTTTCAGCCTGCGCTGCAACATGCCCTTGCCCAATTCCGACTCTTTCAGTTCCTGTTCCTTGAGGTAACGCCGGATCTTGTTCTTGGCCTTCTCGGTCACCACTGCATTGAGCCAGTCGGCACGCGGCGACTGTTTCTTGCTCGTGATGATTTCCACCTTGTCGCCATTCTTCAGCTCGTGTCGGATGGGTACCATGCGCCCGTTAACGCGGGCCCCGTTGCAGGTCTCGCCCACGCGGGTGTGCACCTCATAGGCGAAGTCGAGCACCGTGGAGCCGATGGGCAACTGCTTCAGGTCGCCTTCGGGCGTGAAAATGAAGATCTTATCGGACTTGTATATCTTTCTGTACGAGTTCTCGAACGACACCAAACCCGGGTTTTCCAACACCTCGCGCACGTTGAGGAGCCATTCCTCGGAGGTTTGCTTTTCACCTTTATATAAATAGTGCGCCGCCTGTCCCGTTTCGGCGATGTCGTCCATGCGCGTGGTGCGGATCTGCACCTCAAACCACAGTTTGTCGTCGTATTTCACCGTCGTGTGCAGCGACTCGTAGCCCGTGGCCTTTGGCTTGGTGATCCAGTCGCGAAGGCGTTCGGGCATAGGGTCATAGATGTTGGTGATGGCCGAATAGACGCTCCAGCAGCACTCCTGCTCGTCCTTCAAGGCGCAGCGGATGATGACCCGTGCCGCCATCAGGTCGTAGACCTCCTCGAACGGCACGTTTTGGGCCTTCATCTTGGCGTAGATCGACGGAATCGACTTCAATCGCCACTTGATGGAATAGGCGAACTTCGGCTTGCCGTTCTTCTTGGTACGGTCCAATTCGGCATTGATGGCCTCCGAGATGCTTGCGATGAACAGCTCAGCCGTTTGCTTGCGAGCCTCATTAGTAGCCTCAATCTTGGCTTCAATCTCGTGGTACACCTCAGGGCTTTCATACAGCATCAGTTTGGCCTCAAGCTCGGCTTTCAGCTTGTAAAGTCCCAAACGGTGGACTATCGGGATGTAGATGTACTTGATTTCATGGAAATACTTCGCGAGGCGGTCTGGATCGACATCATTCTGATTGCGAACGTCATACACACGATGCACGATTTTCAGCAACACGGCCCGCATGTCCTCGATGAGCGAGAGGAACATCACCTGGAAATTGTCGGAGTTGTAGGCCACCTTTTCGGTATCCAACTTCGAGATCTCGCTGAAGTCTTCGAGCACGATGGCCACGGTCTTTCCGAACTCCTTTTCCAACTCCTTAATGCTTATATTCTCCTTGTAATCAATGCCGTGGAGGAACGAGGCGGCCACAGAGATGTAGCCCAAGCCCACCTCAAGCACGGCGATGCGTCCCATCTCGATGAGGTGGAGCATATAGGCCTTGCCCGACACCAAATACTTGCCGTCGTACTTCTCAAGACAATAGCGGTAGGCTTTGTCGATCAGCGCCAGATGCTCGGGCGCGTTGACAAAGGGATGGATGTCGGCCAACATCGACTCATAGGCCCGTTGGATGGCCAGAATTTCCAATGAAGAATAGCCCGCCATCAGTCCGTGATTTTAACCGTCAGTTGATGTCCAAGCAAAATGTCGTAATACGGCTTCAGCTCCTCGAAGCTGCCGTGCATCACTGCGCATTTGCCTTTGTAGTGCGTGATCCAGGCGCAAGTCTCGGCCTGTTCGCGGGTATGGTGGCACACCTTCATCAAGGTGTCGATGACATATTCAAAAGTGTTCACATCGTCGTTGATGAGGAGCAGACTCTTCTCGTTCTCAATAAGTTCCTCCTCCAGCACTTCAATATCTTCCTGTTCCTTGTTCATGGCTTCCAATCAGATTTTTCGGGGGTAAAAGTACGCATTATTTGCGAATCGGTATATGTAAAAACGTCCTAAATGTTTTTTTTCTTACTTTTGCCCGTCGAATTTCGGAAAAAGAATGCAGAACCGTTTCATCAAAAATATCATCTTCCTGCTGTTTCTCAACCTGTTGGTGAAGCCGTTCTGGATTCTCGGCATCGACCGCGAGGTGCAAAACCTGCTCGGCGATGCCTCCTACGGCACCTACCAGGCCCTCTTCAACTTCTCCTACCTCTTTTATATACTGCTCGACCTCGGCATCACCAACTTCAACAGCCGCGCCGTCGCGCAAGACCCCAAGAACCTCTCGAAACACTTCGGCGGCCTCACCGAAATCAAGCTGCTTTTGGGTGTGCTTTATGCCGTTGTCATCTTCGTGGTCGGCTATTTCCTTGGCTACAACGAAGGCCTGAAACTCAAGCTGTTGTTCGGGTGCGGACTGAACCAAATCCTGCTCTCGTTCATCCTCTTCCTCAGGTCGAACATACAAGGGCTGTTATTGTTCAAGCAAGACAGCATCCTCTCCGTCTTCGACCGTGTGTTGGCCATCGTCATCATGAGCCTCGTGCTGTGGAGCGGCTGGTTCCCGAAAGAGAAGTTTAACGTCATCTGGTATCTGCAAGCACAAACGTTGGCCTACATCTGCACCATCGTCTTTGCCCTCGTCGTCGTGATGCGCCACGTCGAGCACCTCAGCTTCAGAATCAACTTCCTGTATTTCAAGGAAATCCTGCGCCAAAGCCTGCCATTCGCCCTGCTCGTGCTCTTGATGAGCGTCTACAGCCGCATCGAGCCTTTCTTGTTGGAGCGTCTGTTGGACGACAACGGTGTGCAAGCAGGCGCTTACAGCCGAGCCTACCGCCTCTTCGATGCCGGCAACAACATCTCCAACCTCTTCGCTATCATGCTCTTGCCCATGTTTGCCGCCACACTGAAAAACAAGCTGGAACTCAATAACTTGGTCAAGACCTCGTTTAATGTCATCGTGGCCATGGCGGGCATCGTGCTCGTGATGTGCGTGTCTTATCGGCAGGAAATCATGCAATTGATGTATCGCTACGAAGAAGCTGAAACCTCGGCAGAATATGCCTTGCGCATCGGACAATATGCCAGTGTTTTCCCGTTGTTGATGGGTAGTTTCTTCTGTCTGTCAACGACTTACGTCTTTGGCACATTGCTCACCGCCAACGGCAGCCTCAAGCAGCTCAATCTTGTAGCCGCCTCGGGCGTGGTCATCAATATCTTGCTGAATCTCATCGTAATACCGAAGTTCAAATCGGTGGGCGCGGCTTTCACCAGCCTAAGCGTGCAAGCAGTCACGGCTTTCCTACAATACCTCATTGCCAAGCGCATCCTCAAATTCAAACTCGGTGGACGCTATTGGCTTCATATCGTGCTTTTCTTCGCATGCATCATCATCATCACCGTTCTCGCCCATCGGCTGATCAACAGTTGGCTGCTTGGTTTCGTCGTCGCTTTTGCCCTCAACTGCGGTGCCATCTTCGCCACTCGCCTGCTTAGCCTCAAAGAGATTGTCGGCCTCGTCATTCCGAAGGAAAAAAAGGCATAAATTGACTTTTTTCATTGCCATTTCAGCGGAAATCCCTATTTTTGGCAACTTATTCTACACAAAAATATGGAAGAACAACAGCATAACACCTACAGTTCCAAGTACTTATGTAAGCTTTTGGTGGAATACAGGAAGCCCATCCTCATCATTTTGGCCGTGGCCGCCCTTTGCGCCATCATTTTCAGCGCCCCGTTTTTCATCACACCTCTTTACAAGTCGACCACCATCATCTACCCCACTTCCAGCAATTCCATCTCCAAAGTGCTGATTAGCACCACCTACCAATCGGAAAAAGACATCATGAACATCGGCGAGGACGAGCAGACCGAACAGATGCTGCAAGTCCTGAACTCGAACCGCGTGCGCGACAAGGTCATCAGCCGATTCAACCTGATGGAGCACTACAACATCAAGCCCGACAGCAAATACCCCTTCACTAAGCTCAACAAGCTCTACGATTCGCGCATCAAGTTCCGCAGAACTGAATACAACGCAGTGAAAATCACCGTATTGGATTCCGATGCCGCCCTCTCGGCCCGCATCGCCAACGAGATTGCGGAGATCTTCGACAGCACGATGAACCAGATGCAGAAGGAAGTGGCCGTCGAGGCCTTCCGCATCGTCGAGCAGGAATACAACTGGCTCGTGGCCGAAATGGACATGCTTGAAGACTCGCTCAACACGCTGCGCAAGCTCGGCGTGTTCGACTACGAGTCGCAAGTGGAAATGCTCAGCCGCCAGATGGCCGTCGAATTGGGAAAAGGCAACACGCAAGGCGTCAACAACATACAGAAACAATTGGACATTTTGGCCGACTACGGCGGCGCCTCATACGCCATCAACCAACGTTTGGACAACGACCGCCTTCAACTCTCGTTGGTCAAGTCGAAATACGAGGAAGCCAAGGTGGATGCCACCGAGTTCATCCCGCACAAGTTCGTCGTCACTTCGGCCTTCCAAGCCGAACGCAAGAGCTATCCCGTGCGCTGGCTCATCGTGGTCATCACCGTCTTGAGCACTTTCCTGCTGCTTATCTTCTGCATCGTATTCTACGACCGCTCGAAGGACTTTTTTCGCCGAGAGGCCGAGAAAAACTCGGTCGGAACGACAGCGCAAAAAAGCCATAACCAATAAGTTGAATCAGTTTTTCACACCTAACCACACCACTACGAAAACAACACAAACAACAATGGATAACAATTTCAACAACCTTTCCTTAGTGCAAGTCATCCTGAAATGGAAGTGGCACATCATCATCATTACCGTGGCGGCGGCCCTCTGCGGTGCCATTTTCTCCGGCTCGGCCTTTATCACGCCGCTCTTCAAGTCCGTTGCCGTGGCCTATCCTGCCAACATCAGCCCCTATTCCGACGAAAGCGAGACCGAACAAATGCTCGAAATCATCAACTCGACCTCCATCATGGACGCCATCGTCGAAAAATACGACCTGTGGAACGACTACAAGATTGACAGGAACGACCAATTTGCCAGGACTTACATGATCAACGAATACCGCAGCAAGATCAAGATTGCCAAGACGCCCTACGAAGCCGTAAGCATCACCGTCATGGACAAGGATCCCGAAACCGCTTGCGGCATCGCAAGGGACATCCTCAACTTCTACGATGAGAAGGTGCACACCCTGCACAAGCAGAAGGTCGGCGAAGTGGTGACCATGTACGAAAGACAATTGAAAGAGAAACAGCACGACATCGACTCGCTGAAAAAACGCTACACCGACATTTGCACAACCTACGGAATATCAGACATTTCAAGCCAGTCGCGTGAAGTCACGAAGAGTATGCTTGGCGGCTCTGCCAAGGCCTCGGAGATGCAGACCAACATGGAGAAATTCGGTGCCGAGATCATCGACCTGCAAACCAAGATTGCAGCCGAGGGCAACACCTACGTCTCCATCAAGGTGGACTACGAGCAGAACCTGCGCTTCTACAACTCCGACCTCACCTACTCCAACATCATCACCGAACCCTTCCCGTCCGACAAGAAGGCCTTCCCCGTGCGTTGGGTGGTGGTCGCCCTGAGTGCTTTGGGAGCCTTGCTGCTCTCTATTGTGGCCGTGTTCGTCATCGAAAACCGCAAGCGTTTCGTCTTCGAAAACAAGTAAGCCGTGGAGAAGAAAGCGAAAATAGCTTGGCTTTATGTCATAGCGGCGCTGTTTGTGGCCGTGGGCATGTATCTCGTGGTGAAAAAGAACACCTACCTGTTCTTCGCCTTGCCTGTGGTGCTTGGCGTTTTGCTGCTCTACATCTTCTCGCTCGACAAAGTGCTGCTACTGACGGCGTTCACCGTGCCGCTTTCGGTCAACCTGAAAGCCTTGGACGCGGGCTTGGCCATCTCGCTCCCCGCCGAGCCGCTGCTGATGGGAATCTTGGTTTTGTTTGTGGCCAAGATGCTCTACGACGGCCATTACGACCGGCGCATCTCGCAACATCCCATCGCCATCGTCATCTATTGCATGTTCGCCTGGATGCTCGTCACCACCATCACGAGCGAGATGCCCGTGGTGTCCATCAAGTTCCTGGTTTCGAGGCTATGGTTCGTCATTCCCGCTTTCTTCCTGTGTGCCCTTTTGTTCAAAGACCCGAAACGTATCCATCAGTTCATATGGCTCTACATCGCCGCCCTTTGCATCGTGTGCCTCTACACCATCATCCACCATGCCCAATACGGCTTCGACGGCGACTCGGCCCACTGGGTGATGACACCATTCTACAACGACCACACGGCCTATGGCGCAGCCTTGGCCATCTATCTCATCATGGCCCTCACCTACTGTTTCATGCCAGGCATCAAGCGGGGTCGCAGGCTGATCATCATCGGTGTGGTCATCCTCTTGAGCGTTGCCCTGATGCTTTCCAACTGCCGTGCGGCCTGGATCAGCATGGTGGCGGCCTTGGCAGTGTTGGCGTGCGTGCTGCTGCGCATCAAGTTCCGCTGGATAGCCGCTGCCGTCGTGGTCTTGTTAGGCTTGTTCTTCGCCTTCCAAAACCAAATCATCGACGCGCTTGAGAAGAACAACCAAGACGCTTCGGGCGACCTTGTGGAGAACATCCAGAGCATCACCAACATCTCGACCGATGCCTCCAACCTTGAGCGCATCAACCGTTGGCAGTCGGCCTTCCGACTTTTCGATGACCGACCTGTCTTTGGTTGGGGTCCGGGCACCTACCAATTCGTATATGCACCCTATCAGATGTCGAAAGAGAAGACCATCATCAGCACCAACGCAGGCGATGGCGGCAACGCTCACTCGGAATATTTCGGCCCGTTGGCCGAGCAAGGCTTGGTAGGCTCGCTCTTAATGATGGTGTTCGTGGTGGTTACTGTCACCTGCGGCATCAAGACCTACGGTCGCTGCAAGAACAAGAGCGCCAAGGTGCTCGTGTTGGGTGCCACGCTGGCTTTATTCGGCTATTTCGTCCACGGCTTCCTCAACAACTTCTTAGACACCGACAAGTTGGCCATCCCCGTTTGGAGCCTTGCCGCACTGATTGCAGCCATCGACGTGTATTATGCGGACAGGGAGGAGTTTGAGGAAGAGAAGATTTGAGTTTCGGACAATTATTAATAACACAAGGCAAAAAACAAACTTGATATGAATCCAAACGAAGAAAAGAAAATTGACGACATCCACATGGGAAAACTCGTCAAGGCACAAGTGACCAAGAAAGGAATCCGCGTGTCATGGCTCGCCGACCAGTTGCATTGCCACCGGAACAACATCTACAAAATGTATGAGAAACAATGGATTGACACCCATTTGCTATTGCGATTGTGCGAACTCTTGGACTACGATTTCTTCGCCCCACTCTCAAACCACTACCAAGAAATCAGGAAAAACAAAATGCAAATAATCTAATTGCAAAACGCATAATAATTAGTAACATTATGCCTAAATATCGGGAACAGCATAATTATTAATCATTTATGGTTTCTCGTAGCTTTGCATCGTACGAATACCATTATTAATTAAATACACTAACGTTATGACAAACAGTACTTTACGAAGTGTCAGGACATATTTTGCCCTGATCAAGGACCGTTTGGGAAGCACAAGGGCTTTCCCATTAGTGATGCTTCTGCTTGCCTTCATGGCAACGGCAAAGGCAAACCCAGTTGATGAAGCAAGGGCGCGTCAAGCCGCCACCACCTTCCTCAACAACAACTGGGCGAGGACATACGGATTGACTGATGTCTCCTCTGCCGCAGGATTCGACAACCTCTACGTGTTCACCACCGAAAGCAGCTTCGTGATCATGGCTGCCGACGACCGCGTGCAGCCCGTCTTGGGTTATTCATTGACAGGCCAATTCGTCACCGAAAACATGCCTGACAACGTGCGCAGCTGGCTGCAAGGCTACAACGACAAAGTGCAGAGCGCCATCGACCAGAACCTGAGAGCATTGCCTCTGACGACCCAGCAATGGAACGCCTTGACAGAAGGCGACCCGAACTTCTGCAGGGCCACCACGGTGGTGGAGCCTCTTGTGCAGACCTACTGGAACCAAGGCAACCCCTACAACCTGCTGTGCCCCAACAGCTCTGTGACGGGCTGCGTGGCCACGGCCATGGCCCAAGTGATGAAGTACTGGGACTATCCCTCAACCGGAATGGGTTGGCACTCCTATATTCACCCAAATTATGGCGAGCTTAGGGCCGATTTCTATTCGACCACCTACGACTGGACCAACATGATCAGCACCTACAGCGGATCGAGCACCCAAGCCCAGCGGGAGGCTGTCGCCACATTAATGTACCACTGCGGCGTGGCGGTCGACATGGACTACTCGCCCAGCGGCAGCGGCGCCTACACCTCAGATGTAGCTGTCGCACTGAGGTCGTATTTCAACTATTCCTCTGACCTGCAATGGCTTCCGAGGTCGAGTTACGACGACGCGACATGGATTGCCATGCTTAAGGCCGACTTAGACCTGAACAGACCCATCCAATATTCGGGCAGTGGTTCGGGAGGCGGACACTCCTTCGTTTGCGACGGCTACGACAACAACGACTACTTCCACTTCAACTGGGGATGGGGAAGCTATTGCGACGGCTACTACTCCATCGACAACATGAACCCAGGCCCCGGCGGCATCGGTTCGGGCGCCAACGGCATTTATAATGACGGCCAAGCGGCCATCTTCGGCGTGCGCCCCTCGGAATGCACCGCCAACGCCCCTACCAACCTGACCTATACGCAAAACGGACGCAACATCACGCTGAGCTGGAATGCGGCAAGCGGCGCAAGCAGCTACAAAGTGTATTGCGAGAACAACTTGGTGGGCACAGCCACCTCCAACTCCTTCACGACGGCAGCTCCGTTCGGCACTTCCATCTATTACGTGAGAAGCGTCGACAATAACGGTCGCATGTCGCTCTCGTCGAACGTTGTGACCGTCACGGTCGACTATCAGGCCCCCGTCGTCGACGACCTTGCGGCCAACGTTACGGGCAACAACGTGAACCTCAGCTGGACCGCCCCCGAATGGTGCTATCCCGAAACGCCTACGGCAACCATGAGCTACGGCGACGGCTCGCTGTACTATTCCTTTACCTATACCTACTACGGACACAAATACCCAGCCTCCGACATCGCCCAATACGCCAACAAGTCGGTCTATAAAATAGGCACTTACATCCAATACCCCGGCACCTACACGGCCTACGTCTACACGGCTTCCAACTCGAGCAGCCCCGCCACCAAACAAATGGACTTCGACGTCACAGGATGGCAAGACATCGTTCTCGACCAGCCTCTCGTCCTTACGGGCACTGAAGACCTGTGGGTGGTGATGAAGCAGGAAAACACGGGCGCCGACTATCCTGCCCCGAGCTTCAACCTGAGCAGCTACAATGCCAATGCCTGCTATGGCGGATTCTCGTCACCCACGAATTTGTCGCCACTCAGCAGCTCCTATTCTATTTCGTGGTTCATCCGCACCTACGTCACCGACGGCATTTACACCTATAATATATATAGGGACGGCAACAACATCGCCAACAACGTGAGCACAACGACCTATGCCGACAACAACCTTGCCGCTGGCAGCTACAACTACTATGTGAAGACCAACTACTACGCCGGCGAGTCGGCAGCCTCCAACCAAGTTACGGCAGTGATTGGCGACGGCACCTATTACGCCATCGAGGCCACGGCCAACCCGAGCAATGGCGGCACCGTCACCGGCGCCGGCACCTTTGCCGAGGGCAGCACCTGCACCCTGACCGCCACAGCCAACGCTGGCTACAGCTTCATCAATTGGACCAAGAACGGCACACAAGTCTCGACCAACCCGACCTACAGCTTCACCGTGACCGAAGCGGCCAGTTTCGTGGCCAACTTCGAGATTAACAGCTACGAAATCACCGCCACGGTCAACCCCGCTGGAACGGGTACTGTGACTGGAGCAGGCACCTACAACTACGGTGAGACCTGCACGCTGACCGCGACGGCCAACGAAGGCTATAGCTTTAACAACTGGACCCTGTATGGCACCGAGGTCTCAACCGATGTCATCTATAGCTTCACCGTGACCAATGCCGCCGACTATGTGGCCAACTTCAGCCAAGAGATTGTTGGAGGCGACTACATCGAAATTGGCGTGGGTGGAGAAACAACCAACAGCTACCTGCCCAGCTACTCGTTATACAACTACTCGCTGACACAGCAGATCTACACCGCTGACGAGATTGGCATGGCCTGCACCATCAACAGCATCGGATTCTTCAATGGCGGAACAGCAAAGACGCGCAACTACACCTTCTACCTTGCCCACACCGACAAGGCCGCTTTCGACAGCAACACCGACTGGATTGCGGCAACCGCCGACAACCAAGTGTTCAGCGGCAGCGTGACCATGGTGGCCGGCGACTGGACGACCATCACCTTGGACGCCCCGTTTGCATACGACGGCACGAGCAACCTTGTGCTCATTGCCGACGACAATACGGGCACATGGCAGAGTGGAATGGCCTGCCGCGTGTTCGACGCCAACGGCAACCAAGCCATCCGCGTCTACAGCGACGGCACCAACTACGACCCCTATGCACCAAGCAGCTACAACGGAACGCTTCTGGCCGTGAAGAACCAGCTTCAATTAGGCGTCACCATCCCCACCACCAGCGGAGAGCTCACCGTGCACGATGGCACAACTACCAATGGCTATGTGCCAGTCTACGGTTTCTATGCCGACGCCTACCTGAAGAGCGAAGCCGTCTATCCTGCCGAAGAGCTTGCAGAAATGGCCAATGGCGACATCAATTCCATCAAATACTACTCAAGCAACGCCAACGTCAGCTGGAGCGGCACCAACTTCCAAGTCTTCCTGACCGAAGTGGACGGCACCTCCATCAGCAGCTACTATGGTCCTGGCACCATCGTTTATGAAGGCAACTTGAGCATCGACGAAAATGGCGAGATGATTGTGAACTTCGCCACGCCTTACCACTATAACGGCGGCAACCTCTTGATTGGTGTGTACAACACCGCGCAAGGCAGCTATGTCACCAGCAACTGGTTTGGTGAAACGGTTAGCGACGCATCGATACAAGGCTATAGCTATAATGGTTTAGATGCGATTTCGGCCACGCAACGCAACTTCCTGCCCAAGACTACGTTTGCCTACGAGATTTCCGGTGTTGGACCTACCATCAACCTCGCTGTCACGCCCGACCCGATTGACCTCGGCCCGCGCCCCAACGGTGCCTGGATGCGTCCCTACACCTTCACCCTCAGCAACCTTGGTCCCGATGCCGACATCACCGACATTCAAGTGACCGACGGCTACTTCACGCTGCAAACCGGCGACTTGGCGATGCCTTTCACCATGACCACAGGTCAATCGGTTGAATTGGGCATGGAATGGGCCGAAGGCAACGGCACCATCGAGGCCAACTTGGTCGTCACCCACACTGAGGGTGAAGCCACGTTCGACGTGACGGCCTTGGCCTACGACCCCGTGGCAGGCGACGTTTGGGAGAACCCGATAGACGTGACCTCGTTCCCCTTCACGGCCACCGTCGATGCGACGACCGCACCTTATTATAATAACTACGTTATGCCCTTCCCGGAAATTGAGGACGGCAACGACGTGGTTTACAGGATGACCTTCGACAACGACACCTACCTCAGCGCCTCCGTGACCTCAGGCGACGACGGCAAGGTAGCCCTCTACCGCGAAGGCTTCAAAGGTCTTGGCGGCCCCGACATGGAGAACATCTACACCAATCCTATGGATGCCATCACGGCCGCTCCGTATGAGATCCAAATCGGAGAAGGCACCAGCACGACGGGCTATGCTCCTTTCTACACCTTATATAATTATAGCCTTAGCTCGATACTTTACACCGCTGCCGAAATGGAAGCTGCCGGCGCCACCACTGCCGAGATGAACAGCATCAGTTTCCATGCCACCAACGAGACTGGCTACCTCCAGCAAGGCATCAGCATTTGGATGGCCAACGTGGGCGACTCTGAAGTATCCAGCATCTCACCCCTTTCGTCCGGCATGACCTTGGTCTACACAGGTGCCATGACACCGACGATTGGTTGGAACGAGTTCGTCTTCAACGAAGGCAGCTTCGCTTGGGATGGCAGTAGCAATGTGCTCATCCTATGCCAGCGCAACAACGGCGAATGGAACTCTACCGTGCAATGGCAAGCCCACAACCCGGGCTTCTACGGCATGAGCTATCTATACACCGACAACCAACCCTACGATGTGATGAGCAGCCAATACGGCGGCATGAACCGCAGCAGCACCGCACGCCCGAACATCATCATGAAGGCAGGAAACAGAAGCGGCGGGCGCGGCAACAGAGACTTTGCCGATTTCATTGATTTCGAGGATGGCTACATGCCTGCCGGCTGGCAAGCCAGCAACACAGGCTCGGGCTGGGAAGTCTCGACTTCGTCAGGATATGGTTCCATCAATCCCTACAATGGTAGCTATGCCATCTACAACAACGGTGATGGCCACTACGACTACGAATTCTTTGTCTCCCCCGCTATGCAAATCAACGGGTCTGGTAGCCTGAGCTTCGCATGGTGTACTCCTAATTGGGCAGGCGACCAAAACAACCTCAGCGTTGGCTACGGCCTCTCCGCCGAAGGGCCTTGGACTTGGCTGATGGATAGCCAATCGAGCGAAAACTGGACGACCACTAACATCGACCTCCCCGGCCTCAACGGTACCTATCACCTTTGTTTCCGCAGCTACGACGGCTACGGCTACTGCACCGCCATTGATGACATTTCCATTAGTTTTGAGAATGAATCAATCCCCGACTACTGGACCGTGGTGCCCGGCACCTACTACCTCGTGGCCTCCTCCACCTCGGATGAGTTCACCGTGGAAATCAATACCGACGACGTGCCTTGCCCGGAAGCACCAATCCTCGTCGCTCCCGAACACCAATCCATCGGCGCAAATCCATACAGCACGCAACTCAAATGGCAACTTGACGACCGCGCCACGGGATACTGCCTGCGCTTCGGCACCGACCCCGACAACCTCGAGACCGTCGTTGACTGGACGGAAGACCTTGCCCAAAACTACACCGTGCGCAACCTGAACTACCACACTGCCTACTACTGGCAAGTGTGCCAACGCAACGACGACTGCACCGAAGGCATTGATGGTCCCGTTTGGATGTTCGTCACCGAACTCAATGGGCCGACCGACCTTTGGGCCGACAGATACGAAATCATGGAAGGTGAGACGCTACAACTATACTGGACAGCACCCGCAGAGACCACCCGCGAACTGCTTTATTACGAAGTGCATGGCTATCGCTATGATGAGGAAGCCAACTGGGAGGAACTCGTGAACGCCACCACCACCGACACCTATTATGAAGTGACAGGCCTCACCCATCAGCCAAACACTACTACTTACTTCTTTGTGAACGCCGTCTACGACATTGACTTGCCCTACTACTATGCAGCCTCATCGTATTCTATCTTCATCTACGTGAACGCTTTCGGCGCTGTGGAAGGCCATGTGTATGAGCAAGACGGCTCCACGGGCATCGCCAATGCCAACGTGACCGTGTTCGGCTACGACTATTATGGCTTCTATCAGGAAAACACCTTTGTCACTAACGAAGAAGGGTACTTCACTGTCGAATTTCCGTTAGGCTACGCTTACAATGCCTATGCCAACGCCGCCGGCTACCAAGAAGCCTACTACGACGGTTCATTTGACGTTGCCTATGGAGAGACCACTTCCAATGTCGACATCATCATGGACGAAGTGTTCTGGCCTGTGATGGAAGTCGTTGCTGAGTACTATCCCAATGCCAATGTTTACGACAGCGATGCCGTGCAAGTGAACTGGACGATGAACACCAATGGCTGGCACTCCTACTGCGAATATGAGTATTACAACTCATGGAAATCCCTCGAAGGCTCCACAAACTGGGCCTATTACTACCCAGTTGATGTTCTCACCTATTACATCGGTACCGCACTGACCAAGGTATCACTCTACAGCGATGGCTCTGGCTACACAGGCGGCAACTACACCTGCAACATCTACAAGGGAGGCAACATGCCTTCGGAAGGCGAACTCATTTTGACCCTCACTGTCGATGTGCCTCAATATGTGGGAGACTGGGTTGACTTCAACCTTCCCGTGCCTATCGACATCACAGGAAGAGAAAACCTATGGGTGGCCTGGACGGCCAACACCGCCCCTGGCGAATATCCCGCACCCGCTTGCTATGGTAATAATGACAACGGCTCATGGGTAAATTTCGGAGGCGTAGAAAACGGCTATAGTTGGAGCCATGTAGATAATGATAATATTTGGATGATGCGCCAATACTTCTCCGACCTTGCCGGACGTGGCATCTACCACTATGCCAACAACAACGTGAAGCCTGCCAAATTCAGCACGGCCAGTATGGCTGACAAGGCTCCCATCCATAATTCAGCCAGCAATGGTGAAATCGCCGCTTGCACTCGTCCGAATGGAGCCCCTGTCCCGCTGAAGACTCACGAGCAAAACCGCTCGCTGCAATACTACCGCGTGTATCGCACCGACTACTTCAACAACGGCCCGTTCACCGAAGAGAACACCGTCCTCGTGGCCGACAACGTGACCGACCACAGCATCATCGACGAGACCTTTGGCGACCTGCCGATGGGCACCTACAAATACGGCGTGAGCTGCGTCTACGAAGGCAACCGCGAGAGCCGCATCACCTGGCTCAGCACCAAGTATGAGAGCCTTGAGGAATGCCAGAAGATCAACAGCAAGTTAGAACGCAACCGCGACAGCTTCTTCTTCGACTTCGAGGGCGACCTGCAAGGCTGGACCAACATCGATGCCGACGGCGACGGAAATACGTGGTTCCACAGTACGAACCACCCCAATTACGACTATACAGGTTTAGGCCACAATGGCACGAATGGATTCGCCATCTCCGCTTCTTACCAAGACAACGGTGTCGGTGCCTTCAATGCCAACAACTACTTGGTCTCTCCGCAAATGTACCTCATTAGCGAAGGTTCCTACATCAACTTCTGGGCCGACTACGGCAACGACAGCTATCCCGACTATTTCGAGGTTTGCGTTTCTACTGCCGAAACCCCGACGGCTGCTGACTTTATGGCGGTTTGGGGTGGCAATGCCAAGTCGGCAAGCAACGGCAGCAAGGCATCTGTACGAGGCAGCGATAACCATCAAACGCGCTCCGGCAACTGGCGTTACCACAGTGTCGACCTGAGCGCCTACGCTGGCCAGCAAGTGTGGATTGCCTTCCACCATCAAGACTATGACATGTACGAAATTTATATTGATGACGTGGAAATCAACGCATCTACAGGCACGCCCATCCAACTCGCCCGCGAGTCGGCAATCACCTGGTCGAACCCGATGGATAGGGATATGTACCTCTACAACGCCGTCGACATCACCGTGACGCTCAACAGTGGCGACAGCCCGGAAGGGATTTGGGTCGAGCTTAGCCAACCACAAGAACAATTTGAGCTGAATCCGTTCAACAACAGTCTCTATTTCTATATGGACGAGACGGGCTACCACGCTTGGGACGTCTTCCGCAAGGGAACCTATTATGTCTACATCTGGAAAGAAGGTTACAATTCCATTTGGCAAGAAGTGACCATCGACGATGAGACCCACCTCGTCTTCGAATTGGAGGAAATCATGGAAAGCGTGAGCGACCTCTTCGTGAGCCGCACCGGTTGGGCCATGTGGAAAGGCTTAGGCAACGACGCGCCTGAACTGAATTATGGAAGCAATTTCTTCACCGACTTCGAGCAAGGCATGCCCGAAGGCTGGACAACCATCGACGCCGATGGCGACGGCTACAATTGGATACTTGGCTCGCAATCTCCTGGTGTTTACCACAATGTGGGTATCAGCACTGATGGCATGGGACACGATGCCTCTAACGGCTTTGTGTGCTCAGGTTCTTGGTCAAATGCAGCTGGTATGGTATTGTATCCCGACAACTACTTGGTTTCGCCACAAGTGGACCTGGGCGGCACCTTCAGTTTCTGGGCCTGCTCGCAAGACATCGCCTATGTCGCTGAGCATTTCGGCGTGGCTGTCAGCACCACGAACACCAACCCGTACAACTTCACCCTGCTCAGCGAATGGACGATGAGTGCCAAGGGACAAGGCGGCAAAGCCAACCCAGGCTCCACTCGCAGCGGCAACCGCGACCAAGGAGCATGGTACCAGTTCACCGTCGACTTGAGTGCATACGCCGGTCAAACGGGCTACATCGCCATCCGCCACTTCAACTGCTACGACCAGTTCATCCTGAACGTCGATGATGTTGAGCTCACCAATGGCCGTGGCAACCGCCACTTCGAGGAAATCGCCTGGACGCTGAGCGACGACGACGAGAACGTGCTTGCCACCGGCACCACGGTGAACGACTATCTGCAAGTGCCCACCGATGGCCTTGTGGAAGGCCAAGTGTACCGCTTCACGGTAGCCCACAACTACTCCTCGGGCCTGAACCAGTCGCAAACCTGCCGCTGGGTCTACCAGCCTTGCGACAACTTTGAGGGCGCAAGCGACCTCGACGCCATCGTCGCTGAAGATGGTGTCAACCTCAGCTGGACGTATCCTGAGACATCAGACAGGACAGACGGCTTGAGAGAAGTGATCAACGATGGCAATTGGTACTATTATGACAATGGAGTTTACCAGGATGGCATCGGCACCGGTGGCAACAGCTTCTATTGGGGCGTGATGTTCCCTGCTGGAAGCTATGAAGGCGATGCCGTCACAAAGGTTTCAGCTTTCGACCGTGAAGCCATGACGGGAACCGTCACAATCTATAACGACAATGAATCCATACCGACCGTGGCTTTGGGATCGGCAGAAGTCATTTTCACCGGCTCCAATGAATTTGTTGAATTTGAGTTTGTCGAACCGATAGAAATCGACCCCTCCAAGAACGTTTGGGTCGTGTTCTACAACGCCAGCGGAGCCTCCTATCCCGCGTCCACTTGCGGCAACACAGGCGATGCCAACGGTCGCTGGGTGAGCCTTGACGGCATTACATGGCAAGACATGGCCTCACTTGGTTTGGATTATACCTTTATGATACGCGCCTATATTGAAGAAACCAGCGCCGAGCCAAGCCCCGTCGGCAATCCTTTTGCCGCGGCCATCTTCCGCAACGGCGAATGGATTGGCCTCACCACCGAACAGAACTTCGTCGACGCCGATGGCAATGACAACAGCCAGTATGAAGTGCGCATCGTTTATGACGGCATGAAGCAATGCCCCTACAACAACGCCTACTTCACCATGAGCTGCCCGCAAAGCGTGATCGCCAAGAGCATCCAGACCAACAACCTCAACGAAGGCTGGAACTGGTGGAGCACCTACATCGAGCAAGACGGAATCGATGGCATGGGCATGTTGCAGACCTCGCTCGGCGACAACGGTTTGCTCATCAAGTCGCAAACCGCATTCACCTCCTACGCCGGTGGCATGTGGGTTGGCCTGCTCAACGAACTCGGCAACGAGCAGTCGTATCATGTGCAAACCAATGCGTCATGCACCGTGAGTTTGGAAGGTCCAAAAGTCGATCCTGCCAACCATCCCATCAACCTCAGCACCGGCTGGAACTGGATAGGCTATCCCGTCCGCACGTCAATGAGCATTGAAGACGCCATGGCCAACCACGCACCCACTGTGGGCGACATGGTGAAGTCGCAACAAGACGGCTTCTCCACCTACTATGGCGACAACTACGGTTGGATTGGCTCGCTGCACACACTCAGACCTGGCATGGGCCTCATGTACAAGTCGGAGAACGATGCTATCTTCACCTACGCCAGCGCATCGAGAGGCGAAAACGTGGCCAACCTCACCGCCGATGGCAACCACTGGCAGCCTAACCTGTCGGCCTATCCCGACAACATGAACCTGATGGCCGTGGTTGAGCTGGAAGACGCGGAGCTTAGTTCCGAGCGTTACGAGATAGCCGCCTTCGCCGATGGCGAGTGCCATGGCAGCGTCAAGCTGATGTATGTGGAGCCGCTGCACCGCCACATGGCCTTCCTGACCGTGGCTGGCGATGATGCCGCCCACCTGCAATTCGGCCTCTACGACACCGAGACGGGTGCTGAATACCTCTATGCCGACGAACTCATCAGCTACCAAACCAACGCCACCTTGGGCAACCTCGACGAGCCAGTAGTGCTCCACTTCCGTGGCAGCACGGGCATCGACGAAATGGGCAACCTCATTGAGGTGTATCCCAACCCAGTGGAAAGCGGCGCACGCTTCAACATCAACCTGCCGATGGAGAGCAAGCTCCCCGTGAGGATCGAAATCGTCAATGCGTTAGGTTCGGCACTCTCCGTGGAGACCTTCACGCAGCTGCCCGCCAGCATGATGGCTCCGCGCACCGCTGGTGTCTATACGCTGAGAATCCATGTTGAAGGCAAGGGAATGTATTGCCGCAAACTAGTTGTCAGATAAACGTGATAATGGCTTTGTGACCATGGCCGCTTCAATGCGGTCATGGTCGCAGTGGCCGAAAGTCAATTGGAGTAACAAATGATAAATAGAACAAGATAAAATCCAACCAACATGAAAAAAGTATTATTAATAGCACTATCATTAGTAGTCGGCATGGCAGGTTTCGGCCAAAGAGTCAATCCGGCCAATGCGTCGTTTAGTGTGACCTGCGCGAAGCCGAGCCCCGTCATGGTGAAAGACGGAGCGCAGACACCGGGTAGGCAATTCAGCATACCAGAGCGTAAACCCATCACTCCAAGTCGCAACGCCGGAAGAGACTATTGGAGCGACATTGAAGAGTATTGGGCAATGGTCACTTGCTACGATTTGCAGTCGAATTCAGCTCTTGGCAACCGCATTGCCACCTGGCCCGACGGAACAGCTTCATTCGTGGCCACATGGGACAACTCATGGAACACGTCCTTCCCCAATCGTGGTACAGGTTATAACTACTACGATGGTGAGAGCATAGGCGAAGAACCTTGGGAACGTCAAGAACCCATGAGATCGGGATGGCCTTCCATCGCTGCCTGCGGCAACGGAGAAATCTTAGCCTCACACGCATCGGGCACCAACATCTATTATCGCCCCACCAAAGGCCAAGGGGAATGGACGCTTGTACACAACTACCCCGACATTACTTGGCCGAGAATCATTTGCAGCGGCGACAACGACCAGTACGTCCATCTTGTGGCTGCCAATCAAGAATATGTGGGAGATGTTTACATAAACACCATTTACTATGCCCGTTCCACCGACGGTGGGCAGACCTGGAGCGACATGATTGAATTCCCTGGTCTCGACAACAGCATTGACGGTGAATACCGCAACCAGCTGAGTGCCGATCACTATGTGATGGCTTCCAACGGCAACAACGTAGCCGTCATGTTCTCCTCTTACACCACCGAAGTGTTTTACATGATTTCGCACGACAACGGCACAACTTGGGAACGTCAAATCGTGGCGCCTTTCCCTGTTGAAGGCGTCCATGCCATTAGTTTCGACGACTATCCCGAAGGGATGGAATACGGAATGAGCACTTCCGACGACTCGCACAGCATCGCCATCGATGCCAACGGCGTCGTGCATGTGGCCTTCGGTCTGTTCCGTTGGAAACCCAATGACAGTAACAACTATAGTTACTGGCCGTTCCAGGGCTATGGCATCGTTTACTGGAATTCAGAATATGTCAACGAACAAGGTGGGCATGAGATACCTCTGTTTGGCAACTACAGCGGCGATGCCATCCATGCCGATTGGGCGGAAGAAAACGGTGGGCTGGGCTACACGCTGTTCGCCGACCGTATCAGGGAATTGGCCGATGCCGACGGCAACCAGCACCTCCACATCTTTGGCTACATCGATGAAGACGGCGATGGCGTTACCAATTACGACACGGAAGCATATCTTCTTAACAGGACATGGAACTATCGCACAAAAGGAATCGCCACCATGCCTGGCATTTCCGTTGACGAGAGAGGCAACTTGGCCATTATTTACAGCGTTTTGTCCGAAACCAGGCTAAATGGGGAAAACAATCTTCCCTACAGAAGCGCTTATGTCACATGTCGGGATTCTCACGGCAATTGGTTCGACGAAGCCTACGACCTTTCATCAGAAGACTTCATGCATTCTATAGATGAAGTCTATTATACGTTTGCCGCAGCCAAAGCCTACAATGGTTCGTTCTGGGTGGGCTATTTCGCCGACGACCAGCAAGGCTTGTACCTCGACATGAGTTACTCAGGAGATCATCCGAACAGCAACGGAGGCAATTTGACAGACAACATTATGTATGTGGTGAAGATTACGCCCACGCTGGAAGGATGGGAAGGTGGATGTGTCATTACCGCCAGAGCCAACCCCACCTATGGCGGAACCGTGACAGGCGGAGGACGCTACGAAGAAGGCGAAACCTGCACGCTGACGGCAACAGCCAACGAATACGGCACCTTCCTCAACTGGACGAAGAACGGCACTGTGGTCTCCACCAACCCGACCTACAGCTTCACCGTGACGGAATCAGCCACATTCGTCGCCAATTTCGAAATGAGCAGTTTTGAGATCACCGCTGTTGCCGATCCAGTGGAAGGCGGTTATATTGAGGGAGCGGGATACTATGTCTACAATTCTTACTGTTATCTGTATGCACATCCCAATGAAGGTTACACTTTCGTCAATTGGACTGTGGATGGAGAAATAGTATCAACGAATTTAGATTATGGTTTCCGAGTGAACGGCCCTCACAACACAATTGTAGCCCATTTCGCTGAAATCAACAACAGATACGTCTCTTTGGAGCCTACCAACCGTAATGTCATCATTGAGACCTTCACCGGACGCAATTGCGGTTACGACACCGATGCCCACCGCATGGCCAACGAATTGGCCGCCGCCAATCCCGACCGTGTGTGGCCCATCAACGTACACGGTGGATATTATTCCCCCACTTCCTATCCCAACCTAAACACTTGGGCAGGAGCTGAAATCCAAAGCGGATTCAACGTATACGCTTGGCCATCAGGAGCCATCAACCGCACCACGAGTGAAGCAGTGAACCGTAATGAATGGGAAGGACTGACCAACACGCAATTATCGGAAGCCGCCGAATGCAACATCGGCGGTATTGTTGAAATCGACCCCGACACCCGAATCGCCACCATTACAGTGGAAGTGTACTACACGGACTATCCTAATTATAGCAATGGCTTCTTAACGATTGCCATGCTTCAAGACAGCATCCTCGGAAGCCAGTCTGATTTTGGCAACTACAATCCAGCGCAATGGGTAGGCGACCAATATGCCCACTTGCATGTCCTCCGCGACATCATCAGCGAAAGCGGTAGCCCGTGGGGAGATCGCTTACCAGGCTATCCTTATCCCGGCTATTTCTATACTCATACCTATACCTACCAAATCCCCGAAACAATCGGCAACCCCAATGGCGTTGAAGTCGACCTCAACAACATCCACTTCCTTGCTTGGGTGTTTGATGGTTATGATGGGACTCCTGGTAATCATAGCAAAATCATAAATGCTTGCAATTTGAGTGCCTTTGTATATCCTTACCATTGGGCTGTGAATCCCAACCAGTATGAGAGCAACATGACCGTCACGGGTGCCATCGTGCTTGAGGGCGAAGAGCTGCAAGAGGCCAACCGTTACGAGCTTGGCGCCTTCTGCGGCGAGGAATGCCGTGGCCGCGAGAAGCTCACCTATGTGCCCGAGTTCGACCGCTATGTGGTGTTCCTCACGCTCTATGGCAACGACAACGACCAGCTCACCTTCCGCCTCTACGACTACGAGGCTGAAGCGGAAGTGGACATCGAATGCGCCGAGACCATCACCTTCATGACCGACGACAACTTAGGCTCGATGTTCGATCCCTTCGTGTTCCACTTCAATTCGGCGCCGGCTGAAGTCACCCAAACCACCGACTTCGCCCAAGGCTGGAACTGGTGGAGCACTTACATCAACACTAACGGCTACAACAGCTTGGGTGTGCTGGAAGAGGCTCTCGGATCCAACGCACTGCAAATCAAGTCGCAAAGCGACTTCGCGCAGTACCTGGAAATCCCCGGCTACGGCGGCTACTGGTACGGTACCTTGGACACCATCCTCTCCAACAAACAAACCTACTTGATCCAAAACGCTGCATCATGCCAAATCGAGTTCACAGGCATACCCGTCTCGCCTGCCGACCATCCCATCACCATCACTCAAGGCTGGAACTGGATTGGTTTCCCGAGCAGCAGTGCCATCTCTTTCGCAGATGCCTTCGCTGGCTTCACGCCTACCGATGGCGACCAGGTGAAGTCGCAGAGCAGTTTTACCCAATACATGGAAATCCCTGGCTATGGCGGCATCTGGTACGGCGGTCTCGAATCCGAAAACCTCACGCCTGGCATGGGCCTGATGTACAAGTCGATGGGTTCTGGCTCAGCAACGCTCGTCTATCCCAATGCCGGTCGTTCCGTCGAGCATGTGACCTCTGTTGACAAGCACTGGACCAACGATGTCCACGCCTATCCGGGCAACATGACCCTGATGGCCGTCGTCGAACTTGACGATGTGGAGCTGGCTTCCGACAACTACGAACTGGCCGCCTTCGCCAATGGCGAGTGCCGTGGCAGCGCCAAGTTGACCTATGTGGAGCCGCTCAGCCGCTACATGGCGTTCCTCACCATCGCCGGCGACGAGGCCGCAGACCTCTACTTCGGCCTCTACGACCGCACGACGGGCATGGAGAACTTCGAGAGTAGCGACCTGCTCATCTATGCCACCGATGCTTCAGTAGGCAGCTTCAACGAGCCGATGGTGGTCCGCTTCCGTGGCACCACAGGCATCAACGACCTCGAAAGCAGCCTGCAAGTGTATCCCAACCCTGTTGCCCCTGGCCAACGCATCAGCATCACCCTGCCGATTGGCAGCAAGGTGCGTGTTGAAACCGTCAATGCCCTCGGCGCGATAGTTTCCACCGAGACTTCAACCAAGGCTCCTGTCTCCATCCTTGCCCCCAACATTTCGGGTGTGTACACACTCCGCATCACCGTTGACGGCAAAGGAACCTATTGCAGGAAGTTAGTTGTTGAATAAGATGCTTGTAATGAGGGGGCAACCCTGCCGGATGCCCCCTCTCTTCTCACAACAACCTGACAATTAAATTAACAGCATTATGAAGAAATTCTTATTGATACTCACCATGATGGTGGCATTCGTCTTTGAGGCCAACGCCTACCATTGGATCGTGAACATCAACCAGTACGCCAACAGCATGACCTTTGTTGGGGTAGTCCAGATTGATGGCGTGGAGCTGACGGGTACCAATTATGAAATCGGTGCTTTTAGTGGTGACGAATGTCGCGGACGCGAGATGATGACCGCCCAATTGGTGCCGATATTCAACCGTTACTACATCATGCTCACCGTTTATGGCAACGATGGCGATGCGATTGACTTCCGCGTCTATGACCACACTCTTGGCGAAGAGCTTAACCTCATCAGTTCCAACGCCTTGACCTTCGTCACCAATGGCACCCACGGCAATGCCTTGGCACCTTTCGTATTCGATTTCGTAAGCGCAGTCACCATGCATAATGTCGCCGCCACGGTCGACCCGGCTTTGAGCGGCACCGTCGTAGGCACTGGCGAATACGAACACGGCCAAACCTGCTCCCTGACCGCCACGGCCAACTCAGGATATGCCTTCGAAAACTGGACGGAAAGCGGCACGGTGGTTTCCACCAATGCCACCTACAGTTTCACCGTCACGGGCGACAGAACCTTGGTGGCTCATTTCACGAACAGCCCTGCCAACTACAGCATCGTGGCTACCGCGAATCCGACAGCGGGCGGCACTGTCAGCGGCGCAGGCACCTACCAGCAAGGCAATACTTGCACCTTAACCGCCACGGCCAACGAGGGATATACCTTTGAAAACTGGACGGAGAACGGCACTGTGGTTTCCACCAACGCCACCTACAGCTTCACCGTCACTGGCAACAGGGCGCTTGTGGCTAACTTCACCGTGACATCGGGCGGATACCACTGGTATGTCAACCCGTACACCTACCCCAACAGCATGACCATAACAGGTGTGGTCAACATCGATGGCGTTGAGCAAGCCACCAACCAGTTGGAGATTGGTGCATTCTGCGGCAACGAATGTCGCGGACGCGCTAAGCTCTCACTCTTGCAAATCTTCAACCGTTACTACCTCTCGCTCATGATCTATGGAAACGACGGCGATGCCATCACCTTCCGCATCTATGACCACTCCATCGGGCAGGAGCTGGACCTGATTTGCTCCAACACAGAGACTTTTGTCACCAATCAAGTGACAGGTAACCCCATGACTCCTTATGTGTTCGACTTCGTGACTGCCATTGAAACGCACAACATTACGGCGACGGCCCATCCAGCCGAAGGCGGAAGCATCAGCGGCACTGGCAGTTACGAACACGGCCAAACCTGTACCCTGACCGCCACGGCCAACTCAGGATATGCCTTCGAAAACTGGACGGAAAACGGCACGGTGGTTTCCACCAATGCCACCTACAGCTTCACCGTCACGGGTGACAGAACCTTAGTGGCCAACTTCACAAACCAACCGTCGAACTACACCATCAACGCGACAGCCTCGCCTGCCGAAGGCGGAACCATCAGCGGGGCAGGCACCTACCAGCAAGGCACCACCTGCACCCTGACCGCCACGGCCAATACCGGCTACAGCTTCAGCAAATGGACGGAAAACGACATCGAGGTCTCCACCAACGCCAACTACAGCTTCACCGTCACGGGAAGCAGGAACTTGGTGGCCCATTTCACAGAGACTTCAAACGAGTTCTACTGGGATGTCGACATCCATGCCTATCCCAACACCATGACGGTGACAGGCATCGTCTTGATCGACGGTATTGAGCAGACCTCCACCGCCATCGAGCTGGGTGCATTCTGCGGCGACGAATGTCGCGGACGCAACAAAATCACCGACAGGTATAATGTGCCTCCTTTCTTCCGTTGCTTTATGATGCTCACCATCTACGGCAACAGTGGCGACCCGCTGAGTTTCAAACTCTACGACCATGACACCCAACAAGAGCTTGACCTGAGATGCATCAATGTCATGAGTTTCACAGAGAATGACATCTTGGGAAACCTTATGACTCCTTATGAATTCAATTTCGTGAGCACATTATACTATGATGTCACCGCAGTGGCCACACCTACAGAAGGAGGAACCGTTGAAGGCGCAGGACGTTATGAGGAAAACACCGAATGTACGCTGACAGCCACGGCCAACGAAGGATACCATTTCGTGAATTGGACCCAAAACGGTAATGTGGTTTCCACCGACGCCACCTATACCTTCACCGTCACTGAGAATGTCGACTTTGTGGCCCGTTTCGCATTGAACAGCTACGAAATCACCGCCTCTGTGACGCCTGAGGACGCAGGCACGACAGAAGGTGCCGGCACCTACAACCACTTCAGCACATGCCAACTGAGCGCCATCGCCAACGAGGGATACCATTTCCTGAATTGGACGCTCAATGACGAAGTGGTGTCAACCGATGCGCAATATATCTTTGAAGTGACCGGTCCTGCACATCTCGTGGCCCATTTCGAGCTGAACAGCTATGAGATTACCGCCGCCGTGATGCCTGAAGGAACAGGTACGGTGGATGGCACTGGAACCTACAACCACTTCAGCACCTGCACGTTGAAGGCCATCCCCACCGTGGGGTATCATTTTGTGAACTGGACTATCAACAATGAGGTTGTTTCGACCGAAATTGAATACAGCTTCATGGTGACAGCCCCCGTCAGTTTAGTGGCTCACTTCGAGATTAACCAATATCAGATTACCGTGGAGGCCTCGCCTGCCATTGGCGGCACCGCCAACGGTGGCGGCATCTATACCCACGGCAGCACAGCCACACTGACGGCTACATCGAATGAGCATTTCACCTTCGTCAATTGGATGAAAGACGGAGTGGAAATCACTACCGACTCGATATATTCCTTCATCGTGACAGAGGAAGCCACCTACACGGCCTACTTTGAACGCATCACGCAAACCCAAACCACGCAATTCGGCGCAGGCTGGACTTGGTATTCATCCTACATCGAGCAAGAAGGCATCGATGGCTTGGGCATGCTGTCGTCAAGCCTCGGGACTGTGGGACTTCAAATCAAGTCGCAAACCAGCAGCTACATTTACATGGATCTGTCGGCGTATGGACTTCCCGGAATATGGTACGGCGAACTTGAAAACACAGGCCTCAACAACGAATCGAGCTACAAGGTGCAAACCACAGCCTCTTGCGAGGTGAACATGACGGGCAGCGCCATCCATCCCGATGCACACCCCATCACCATCAATCCGGGCTGGAACTGGATAGGCTATCCCAGCGACGTCACCCTGAGCTTCGAGGCTGCCTTCGCCAACGTGACGCCCCATGATGGCGACAAGGTCAAGACGCAGACCGAAACGATGCAATACAACGACTGGGGCGCCATCGCGCTTTGGTGGGGCGACCTCGACAGCATCAGACCAGGCAACGGCATGATGTATTATTCGAATAGCAGCGAGCCTTTCACCTTCATCTATCCCGAGCAGGAACGCAGCTCAAAGGTGGTGTGCCACAATGCGCCAAAACATACCGAAAGCCACTGGACGAGCAACCCGGCCGCCTATCCCGACAACATGACCGTTACGCTCGTCATCGAGCTTGACAACCTGGAAATCCGTTCCAACGAATACGAAATCGCGGCCTTTGCCGATGGCGTATGTCGCGGCTCCGCCCGGTTGAACTATGTTGAACCCCTCGACCGCTACTATGCTTCACTCGTCATTGCCGGCGACGAAACCACCGACCTCAGTTTCGGCCTCTTCGACGCCGTGTCAGGCAAGGAATTGTTTACCGCGTCCGAACGCATCAACTATGCCGCCGACACCAATTACGGCAGCCTCAAAACACCATTCGTCGTGCACTTCCGCAGCGCAACGGGTGTGGATGAATTCAGCAACCTTTTGCATGTCTATCCCAACCCTGTGGACAAAGGCCAAGTCATCAACCTCAATCTGCCGACCAACGGCAACCGCGCAGTTCGAGTGGAAATCATCGATGCCATGGGAACCGTAATTCTTTCGGAATCTTCGGCTGCACTACCTGTGAGCATCTCCGCACCGAGTGTACCCGGCATGTATCTGTTGCGCATCCTCACCACCGACAAGGATGTTTGCCACAAAAAACTGATTGTCAGATAATAACTAATCTAATCAATATCAAATCAATTAAAAACTCAACATCATGAGAAGATTTTTTCTAATCACATTCCTGACCGCATTTGCACTATTTGCACATGCACAAAACCATTGGCAGGTTAACTACCACCAGTATGAGTTTAGCGCTGTCATCAATTGCCTACCCGAGTTGGACGGGGTGCAACTGACCTCAAGCAACTATGAGATTGGCGCCTTTTGTGGCGACGAGCTTCGCGGAAGCAGATACCCCATAGGATCCATGATAGTTCCTTCAGGACCGATGGCGGGAACCTACTACTACTTCGGCTTGACCGTTTATGCCAACAGTGATGGCGACCCCATCACCTTCAAGTTGTATGACCACGACACACAAGAAGAAGTGGCTGCCGTATGCAGTACGACTTACAATTTTGTAAACAACGATGCGCAAGGCAACCCATTAATTCCTTACATCATCACTTTCACCTCCGTCCAAACCTACGCCATCACTGCCACGGCCAACCCGACTGAAGGCGGCACAACCACCGGCGGCGGCAACTACCAGGAAGGCGAGACCTGCACCCTGACGGCCACGGCCAACACGGGCTACCATTTCGTCAACTGGACGAAAGACAACGTGGTGGTTACCACCGAGAGCACCTATACCTTCACCGTTGGGACGGAAGACGAAGCCTATGTCGCCAACTTTGAGCTTAACAGCTACAACATCACGGCTACGGCCAACCCAACCGCTGGCGGCACCGTGACGGGTGGTGGCACCTACAACCACTTCTCGACCTGCAACCTGACAGCAACACCCGCTACGGGCTACCATTTTGTCAATTGGACAAAAGATGGCGTCCAAGTTTCCACTTCGGCCAGCTTCAGTTTCACCGTAACCGAAGCTGCTGCTTATGTAGCCAACTTCGAAATCAACAGCTATGAGATTACAGCCACGGTCAGCCCTGCCGGAACTGGTAGCGTGACTGGAGCTGGCACCTACAACCACTTTGACAACTGCACCCTCACCGCTACGGCCAACACGGGCTACCATTTCGTCAACTGGACCAAGAACGGCACCGTCGTCTCGACCAATGCCACCTACAGTTTCGAGGTGACTGAAGCCGCCGCTTTCGTCGCCAACTTCGAGATCAACAGTTACGACATCACGGTTTCGGCCAACCCGACCGCTGGCGGCACCGTGACGGGTGGTGGCACCTACAACCATTTCCAAAGCTGCACTGTGACCGCAACGGAAAACACGGGCTACCACTTCCTGAACTGGACCAAGAACGGCACCGTGGTATCCACCAACACCACTTACACCTTCACCGTGACCGAGGCTGTCGCTTTGGTCGCCAACTTCGAAATCAACAGCTATGAGATTACCGCCACGGTCAACCCCGCTGGAACTGGTAGCGTGACTGGAGCTGGCACTTACAACCACTTTGACAACTGCACCCTCACCGCTACGGCTAACACGGGCTACCATTTCGTCAATTGGACCAAGAACGGCACCGTGGTTTCGACCAATGCCACCTACAGTTTCGAGGTGACTGAAGCCGCCGCTTTCGTGGCCAACTTCGAGATCAACAACTATGAGATTACGACCGCTGCCAACCCGAACGCTGGCGGCAACACCACTGGTGACGGCTCCTACGACCACTTCTCGACCTGCAACCTGACCGCGACGGCCAACGAGGGCTATCACTTCGTCAACTGGACCTTGAACGGCCAACAAGTCTCTACCGAGGCCAACTACAGTTTCACCGTGGAAGGCGGCGGCAACTATGTGGCCAACTTCCAGCTCAACAGCTATGAGATCATTGCCACGGCCAACCCGACCGCTGGAGGCACCATCGCCGGAGCCGGCACCTACAACCACTTCGAGACTTGCACCCTGACCGCTACCGTCAACACGGACTACCACTTCATCAACTGGACACGTGACGGACAGGAAGTCTCCACCGACCTCAGCATCAGCTTCACGGTCACTGGCCCCGCCACCTACGTCGCCAACTTCGAGATCAACAGCTACGACATTACGGTTTCGGCCAACCCGTCCGTCGGCGGCACCGCTGAAGGCGCCGGCACCTACAACCACTTCGACAACTGCACCTTGACCGCCACGCCGAGCGAAGGCTATTCGTTCGTCAGCTGGACCTTGAACGGCCAAGTGGTCAGCACAAGCGCCAACTACTCGTTCACCGTAACAGGTGGAGGCAACTATGTGGCCAACTTCTCGCTCAACAGCTACAACATCACCGCCACGGCCAACCCGACCGCCGGCGGAGCCGTCAGCGGAGCCGGCACCTACAACCACTTCGAGACTTGCACCCTGACCGCTACCGTCAAC
>R27__coassemble_84_pt1 | contig 82962 bp, 74 predicted proteins | sample R27__metabat2_low_PE_013 | metagenome-assembled genome bin R27 | reverse complement strand
ACATCATGGACTGCATACTCTACATCAACAAGACGGGCTGCCAATGGCGGATGGTCCCCAAGGACTTCCCGCCCTACAACCTTGTGTTCTACTACTTTACGAAGTGGAAGCGCGAGGGCGTCTTCGAGGACATCATGGACACGCTGCGGGAGAAGCTTCGCGTCGTGCTTGGCAGGGAGGAAAGCCCGAGCCTCGGCATCATTGACTCAAGAAGCGTCAAGACCACCCAGCATGTTGACAATGAGCGCGGCATTGACGGCAACAAGAAGGTAAAAGGGAGGAAAGACCAGGTCGTGGTTGACACGCTGGGTCTCCCGATGGCCGTCTCCGTCCACGAGGCGAACATCCACGACAGCAAGGGAGCAGAATCGGCGTTGAAGAAGCTCGCCCACAAGTTCCCGAGGCTGAAGAAGATACTTGCCGACGGCGGCTACAGGGGTGACGAGCTGAAGGAGACAGCCCGCAAGACGCTCGGGTGCCAGTTTGAAGTCGTGCTCCGGCCCGACAAAAGCCCTAAGAAGTTCTGTGTCATCCCCTTGAGATGGATTGTCGAAAGGTCTTTCGCCTGGCTGGCTGTACAACTTCAGAAGGATTGCCTTGGACTACGAGTTCTACTCCGAATCCGCCGAGGCAATGATTCAAATCGCCTTCTCCAAAATCATGCTTAACAAATTATCGAATTGAAATTTAAACAAACTCTAAATAAATGAACATATATGTAATTTATACTTCGGTATGAAGTCCTTAGCACAAACTCTTATTCTATACTTCTGAGCGACAAACACTTAACATTTTTTCCTTAAAAACACACCTGAAAAAACACACTTTTTCCGATGATTTTAGGTGGCAAAAATACACTTTTTCCGAAAAATAGAGCGTCAAAAAACACATTTTTTCCGAAATCTCTTTATGCGGTTATCCGAAGAAACAAAAGAAAGCTCCTACGGAGCACACCTCATTAGTTTAATGTTTGTTATTAACAGAAAGCTCCTATGGAGCATTTTTTTCAGACTTTCAAAACAGCGAACCGTCCTTCCAAACTCCTTGCGCCATTCGAAAAACGAACCCTGCGGAAAACGTGATACACCTCTTCGGTATGGTGCAGGTGACCGAAAAGATGGTATCGGGGCCTGACATTCATCACACTCTTATACAGGTAATAGTCGCCATAATTGATGCCATCTTGCTCGTCCAAGATACCCAAAGGTGGCTGGTGCGTGAGCAACACGTCGGTATCGTTTGGAATGCGGCCAAACAATTCCGGGAAGTTACCCTCCAAATCGTCCTGGACAAACATGGGCACGCCGTAAAACTTGATACCGTCGATGGTGATGGCGTCGTTGCTGAGGTAATGCACGTCGTCGGGCAGACCTTCCAACTTGGCGCCATAAAGGCAAAAGTCGTGGTTCCCCGCAATAAAAATCTTGTGCTTATACGGCAGGTCGCCAAACCATTCAACGAAGTCCTTGACTTCTTCCTCGGTGCCGTCCTCGGTAAAGTCGCCCGTGTGGACGATGATGTCGGCTTCCGGCAAGCCATTCAGCTGACGATGCTTGCTGTGCGTATCGGAAATGTGTAGTATTTTCATTCGTTTAAACAGCATCTATGGAATATTTAACTTCATCAGTGACCTCCAAAACCTCAACCTTGGGGAATAGCGAGCCAAAGTCCTCCGAATGTTCAGTGTGGATGGGGACGATTCGCTTTGGCTGGATATGCTCAACAATCTGTTGCAGCGAGGCAATGTCGGCATGTCCGCTGGTATGGATGTCGGGCAGTTTCTTCCTCAGTTCCGGCTTTTCCGCCAGCCAAGCTTTCATGCTATTGATTTCAGGCTTGTCCTGCTCCCAGTATTGCGCCCAGATGGAGTTGGTGAGACATACCTTCGCATCGGCAAGATGATTTTTGAGGTCGGCCAGCAGCTTCGGACGGAAAACCAGCACATATTTCGACGGATTCACCTGCAAATCCTCTTGTTCCAATTTTGTCGCACCTTTGCGCAAACTGTATACCAATTGTTCGTCTTTTTCAATCATCCTCTTCGTAAAATACCAAGGGAAATAAATTTGAAAACCGGTGTATCCCTTATTCGGAATGCTTGGATGAGTTTGGCTCACAAGTTCCAAGATGTAGGCCGAGTAAGGGTCGACGCCCAAAATCCGGTGGGTTTTCCCGCACGCCCTATACAAGTCCACGATTCTGTCAATGTTTTGCGAAGAGCACCACACTAAATGCAGGCTGTCGGGATTCGACGAGATTTGCTCGACAAACGCATTCTCGACATCCTTTTCCGTCTTCTGCCTCGCTCCCCTGCCCAGGTTGGTGCCTTCCAGAAAGAGGTAATCCACGTTTTGCGGAAGATTGGTATACAACACGCCTTTCTTTCCATGCAGCCTGATGTCGCCGCTGTAGAGAATCCGTTTGTCGCCCACCTCAAAGAGGAACGCACAAGCCCCAAAGGCCGAATGGTCGACGTCGTATTTCGTGACGCGGAAGTCTTTGACCGTCACCGTGTCGGCAACGGGTTGCACATCAAGATGTTTCGTAAGGTCTTCGCCAAACATGCCCGATACTTTCATCAGGTTGGCTGTTTCTTTTGTGGCATAGACCTTGGTGCCTTCGGGGGCTTCGCGGAGCAGGCCGTAGTGGTCGCCGTGGTAGTGACTGAGAAAGATGGCGTCGCAATCGCGCGTCCATTCCTTTGCGTCTACAAGGATCTTTTCTTGAACCTCCGCAGGTTGCTCCTCGAAATCCAAGGGCAGGCCACAGTCGACGAGGATTTTGGTGTTTGCCGTGGCAAGCTCCACGCAGTTCCCACCGATTTGGTGGGAACCACGGTGGATAGTGAAGGTTATTGTGTTTTTTGAAGTAGTATTATTCATAAAGCCAAGTATTTCCTTCTTGTTTCAATTTTTCTTCTATAAATCCCTCTTCCAAATTATCACATTTCCACATACGTGGTTCTCGTCCTTTATAAATTTGAATTACATAAAAGCAAAATTCTTTATTATTTTCATCAACTTTGAGCTTAGAGACAGCTTTTTCAAGGCTCTTTTTCAACGGATTGGCATTCGACTTGTTATTGCATTTGTCGAGTGGCATTTTTCGATTATAGACAACTGATAGAGAAATGACCTTTTTGATTGTATTTCGATTATCCAAAAGCTTCATATAATCAAAAGCAAATCCTTTTGCATTCATACCCTCAGCCATTTTAAACTCCACAGCATAATTAGGATTCATATAATCACCAAGTGCAAAGTCTATCCAAGCAGCATGTCCACTATCAAAGTTTTCTCTTGGTTCGTAAAATCCGTCTTCGTCCAACGCATAAACGCCACCTTCTTTAAACTGATTACCATCATTATCATCATTCTTTTTTATTGCTGTTGCCCATTCAGGATGAAAAGTGCTTCCTTCGTTTGATAAGTGGACTTTATAATCAGTCTTACTTTGTATTAAATAAGAGAACCTGTGATGCAAGTAACGTTCGTTCCAATGAATACTATTAGATTTTGAAATGCCTATTAATTCATTGATTAACTGTTTGATAATTTCTTCAACATTCATTTCATTAATTTTAAGGTTAATGCATATTTTTCAGCCTGCAAAAATAACCACATTCACGATTTTTCAAACCATTTCCGCTTTTTACCCTTCAATTAATAGGAAAACAGTGGCCAAAGTATAGTTTGTATACTACCCATGTGTTGCTCGATTTTTGAGTCCAAATAACTGGAATCAAGCATCTGATCCAATCCATTTAAAGGAGTTTTCAGGACAAGCTGGGCTGCGGCCATACTAATGTCGAGTTTTTGGCAAAGACGCTCGCCGGCTTCATTGGCATCATCGCTTTTTCTAATTATTTCTATCACGTTATCTGCTTTAATATTTTGGTATTGAAGATTTTGCAGTTCAACCAAAGCATTGATGTGTTTTGCCAAAGCCTCGCAGATGTCGCCGAAATTCTCGGCGACAATCTGGTCAAGGTCTGTTTCGATGAGCATGGCGGTTTGCATGTCTTGTTTCTCGATTCGGATGTTCATTGGGGTCATAATAGTCCTTTTGTTGTTGCCATTCGCCATAAATACGGAGACATACCGACTCCGTTGATCGTAAATTCAAGCGCCCTTTCTTTCGTAATTGAATGATTTCCACGATTTTTTTCAATAGCCACCATTCTCGTCAGGTTTTCGCAGATTGTTTCATTTACCGTATTAAGCGTTTGGTACGGAATACCATATTTGAACTTTTCACCAATTACCATAAGATTGCCAACTGGATTAGACGTATCTACCAAAGTGTCGCACTCGTCGTTTTTGGTAAAGTCATTGGCTTGTTTGCTATACGGGAGTTTGGGGTCTTGTTCTTGTTTTGTATAATACGCGCTGTGAATCACGCCCTCTTCGTTCAGAACACTAAACACAAACGAGGTTCGCTGGTACTTGCCACAGATCTTCTTCGCTGCGTCAACCGACATGTTGAATATGGCGCATGGGCGATAAAAGTTTCCGTTTTTTTCCATCGCTTGAGCGCAGGCGTAGCCACTGCTCTTAAAGATTGAGAGCAGTGGACGCCTTGTATTTTGGTTGTACCGTTTAATTATCCATTGGTCATCCGGAGCGTCTGAAGCCACTACCACAATGGTCCGAATGCCTTTAAAGCTATGTTTGTTCATCAGCTTTGATTTATTGTTCTAAAAGATATTGAAAATCAGGGTCTTTTACCACTTTCTTTAACTCGGCCACCACGTTGGGTAGTTTCACGATGGGCTGGCCGAGGCGCGTGGTCACGTTGGGGTAGCGAGCCTTCACCCATTCCACCACTTGGTTGCGGACTTCGTTGTCGAAATAGAGCCTCACTTGCAGCGGCGTCTTGATTTCGGCGGCGTTGGCCAAGGAGGTGTCGAGCTGGCCGTTCTCGATCGGGTTTTCCATGGTGATGCCGAGCACGTAGGGCACGATGGCGCCGATAAGCGAGCCTTTGTCGGCCTCGGGGTTCACTCCCATTTCGGTGCGGATGCCGGTCACCATTTTGCCCAGGACGATCATCCCCTCGGCGAGTCCGGCGGCGCAGATGGCATCCATTTCGGCGACGACGGCGGGGTGGTCGGTGCCCAGCTCCGGGAAGCGGTCCCTGATTTTCATTTCGAGCTGGGTGCGGAAGGCGTCGATGTTGGCGCGGGCTTGCAGTTGCTCTTTTCTTTTTCTCTCTTGTTGCTTGTGCGATTTTTTGGTGCTCATTGTGTGTTTGTTTGTCGGTTTTCGGCATATAATACGATTGAACGAAATGCAACGGACTCAAAAAAGTTGTAAAACACTATAACACAATGAAATAAATTTTATATTTTATGTGCGTAAACCGTGCGTAAAACAAGAATCCAGCTGCTAAGTCGCCTTTTTCATCCATGGCCGAAGCATATACTCTGTCTCTTTCATGGTCCAAAGAATCTTTTCTTTTTCGCCTTCCCTGACGAATTTGAAACAAAGATTGGCGAACTCTATCTTCACGCCACTTTGGTTGTCGTGGTCCATAAGGTGATGGATAAACGCTTCCAGCAGATCCTTCACCCGCTTGATGTCGGCTTCATTTTCGGGGTCAATGGTTTTGTAGTAAGCCCATCTGACGATGGCCAACATGAAACCAATTTCCCAGTCCTCCAAGCGTTTTTCCACTTGTTCGACAAGCGCAATTGCCTCTGCTTCATTCATTTCCTTGTTTTCGGTAAGCCAACGCATCGACGTACCGCGTGCAACCGCCCTGTCGCAAACAAAGGTCGTGCGAAGCTTCGCCTCTTCAGCATCAAGTCCAAATTTGTCGTTTGTTTTCATAAGATTAGTCCGATTAAAATGACGATAACGATGATAACGACGACCGTGATGACAAGGTCTTTCAGCCATCGTCCGGCCCTTTGGAAGACGCTCAAGTTGTCCTCCGTTTCATCGGCGCTTGACAAGTTGTTTTCGCCTTCGAGAAGGCATTTTCTGGAACAATAGTATCGCCTGTTCCATCGCGGGCCGCCTATGTAGCCTTCTCCATCGGGGAAGCGTCTCCCGCACCATTCGCAAGTTGTCATGTTTCTTTCTGTTTTTGTTACACTTTGATTTAGGGGGGAGTCTGAGTCCCCGAAGGGACTCAGACATTGTAGATCCTCACAATTTTGTTCTTCGCTTGCGCCTTCCTGATGGTGTCCCAAGTGCCTCGGCTTGAGGCCGTCACAAAGGCGAGGATGATGTCGGAGTTTTCCACGATGTCGGTGTTTCGCTTCAGCGGGGCACCGCGACCGTACTTGCCGTAATCGGGTTTGAACTCCTGGAGCGGGTAGCCGTGTTCCGAAGCGTAACGGGCGGCTAACGAATCGGCGCCCTTGGCGCCACCTGAGACGATTTTCTCCACTTTGATCTTGGTTTTTTCCACGAAGCTGTCGACCGTGGCAGCCAGCAGAGAGTAGTCCAAGAACTCCCTTGATCCAACGATTCCTAATCGCATTTTTACTTGATTTTAAAGAACGGTTTTTTGAAATTTCTGCCGCCTAATACGATTGGGATTATTGCAACGAATGAAATTTTTGTGCAAATCGTTGAAATACAATTATATAATTTTAAAAAAACATGTGCGAGAAACGTGCGTATTTCGGTTTTTTTCCCTATTTTTGCAGTCCAAAAAAAGGAAGAAAATGCCAGTAAGATTCACCTTGGAAAAGCGAACCAACAAGCAGGGCGAGTGCCCCATCAGAATATCGTGGAGTTTTTGTGGACAACGTTACCAGACCACCTTGAGGATTTCGGTCGAGGAAACGGATTGGGACGAAGAGAACAGAATGGTGAGAGCCGAGACTCACAACCACAATGGGCAATCAGCCGATGAGATTAATCTTTTTATCAAACGTGTCGAACTTGTGGTGTCAAGTATTGAGCAACATTTTCATGGAAACGAAAAGGAACTAACCAAGGAAATGATGAAACGGGCCGTCAGCGATGCCTTGTCGGAAGACATTGCCCGTCCGGAGGATATTCTGAGACGCGACATAGAAGGATTGGAATCTCAGGCTGAGCTTGTGACCGAATATTATGAAGGCCCTGATAATCAATATTACAAACTTATCTGTGATGCCAAGAGCAAGTTCAACTCGGACAGATTCAAAATCCTCCAAGAGCTATTTGGCAGAAGAGACAGGATAATTGTGCCCGAAAATTGCTTTAAGCCATTTAGGGAACCCGGCAATATGTATTCTACAACAAAATACACGAAAATCGACTATAAGAAGGTGTTTGGGGTGTGAGCAGCCCCTACAATTCTATCCCATAAAGGTGCATCTTGTTATATAGGGTCTTGCGGTCGATCTTCAGCAGTTTGGCCGCCACGGTCTTGTTGCCCCTCGCCTTCTGCAAAGCAGCTTCAATCTGCTCCTTCTCATGCTCGGGACGCAAGGCCCAGTCGTCTTCGTCGGTGGCGATAACCGTTTTCTTGTTGGGCGCACTGAACACCGGAAGATCGTCCATCTCGATACTCTCCCCCTCGGCAAACAGCACACACCGACGCACCACGTTGCGCAACTCGCGCAGGTTGCCGTTCCAGCGCTGTTCCTTCATGCGTTGCATCGCATCGGGGGTGATGCCTTTCACGTTCTTGCTCAATTCCTCGTTGGCCTGACGGATGAAAAAAGCGGTCAGCTCGTCGAAGTCCTCAAGACGGTCGCGCAAAGGCGGAACCTCGATGGTGAACTCATTGATCCTATGGAACAAATCCTGGCGGAACCTCCCCTCCTCGATGGCTTGTTCCAAGTTCTCGTTTGTGGCGGCAAGGATGCGCACGTCAACATGGATGTCGGTGGCCGACCCCACAGGACGCACTTTCTGCTCCTGCAACGCACGGAGCAGCTGCATCTGCACCTCGTAGGGCAGGTTGCCCACCTCGTCAAGAAACACCGTACCGCCTTTGGCTTGCTCGAACACGCCCTTCTTGTCGGCAATGGCCGAGGTGAACGAGCCTTTCAAATGGCCAAACAACTCACTGGGAGCCAACTCTTTGGAAAGGCTTCCACAATCGACAGGAATGAACGGGCCGTCTCTAAACTGGCTCAGTTCATGGATCATGCGGGCGATGTATTCCTTGCCCGTGCCGCTCTCGCCAAGGATGAGGACGGAGAACTTGGTCGGGGCGACGAGTTCCACATGTTTGTAGAGCCTCTGCATCGACGGACTGTTGCCCCTCACCCACTGCTTGTTGCTCGGCATGAAGGTTTCGCCCGTTTCCTCCTCCGACGAGGCCAAGGCCGCAGCGATCTTCTCCTCAAGCACGCTTGGGTTGATGGGCTTCTTGAGGTAGTCGAAAGCACCGAGTTTCATGGCCGAGACGGCGGTCTGCACCTCGGCATAGCCCGTCATCACGATGATGGGCACCTTGCTCTTCAGCGTCTCGCGCACCCAAGTCATCAGGATGATGCCATCGCCGTCGGGCAAACGCAAATCGGTCAAAATCAAGTCGAAAGCCTTCGACGAGATCTCGGTTTTCGCTTGTTCGTAACGCGATGCGAGCACGGCCTCATAGCCGTTTTTCTTCAGCCAGGTCTGAATCATCAGGCCGAAGGTGGCATCGTCTTCCACAACTAAAATTCTACATTTCATGGCGCAAAGGTAACAATTTTCCATCGATTCCACAAAATTACACACAAAAAAAAGCCCCACATTGGGGAAATGTGAGGCGATTTTAAAAAAATTGAAAACGAGCAGAATTCCGTCAACGGAATTATTTTATGGAGACCACCAGATAGTTAGACATGCTCCAGAAAGCGTCCTTGTCGAGGATTTGCAGCACGACGTTGCCTTCCTCGCTCTCGGTGAGCTGGTAGCTGCTTTCGGGATGGGTGGTCATGATTTTGGGTCGCTTGGTGTTCAAGGGAATGTTGACCAACTCGCGCTTGTCGCTTTGCACGAACTGGCTCTTGTCGAATCCCTCCTTGTTGATGGCGCTGGCTTGGAAGAGACCACCTTTGCTGACAATGCCCTTTTCGACCAAGGTCTGCTGCGGCCCGATAGCAATCCAAACGGCGTTGAGCATGGCATCCTGGTTTTGGATGGTGGCCTGCTGTGCCGCGTTCTGGACGTTCATCACATCAATGTTCGAGTTAAGCTCGTCGATGTTCTGGCTCAAGTCGGTGACTTGCTCGTTAAGCTCGGCGATCTGTTGGCGGCTTTGCTGGAGTTCGTCCTTCAGCGAGGCGATATAGGTGTCTTTCTCTTCCAACTGTTTCTTCAGGCGGCTGACGGTTTGCTGGAGCGCCTTTGAGGAGGCACCTTGCGCGGCTAACTGTTTCTCAAGGTCGTTGATCTTGTTGCGGTTCTCTTGCAGCGTCTGCTGGATGGCATTGATTTCCGACACGGCCTTGTTGGTGTTGCCCTCCTGGTTTTCCATCATGATGATGTTTTCCTGGGCACGCACCGACTCAAGCGCGTTCTCAATCTCGTTGATGGTGTTCAAGGCTTGGTCGAAGCCACCTTTGGCGGCCACGGCTTCGGTATACAGCGAATCGCGCTCGGCGAGAAGGGTTTGGTACTTCTCCGAACGCTCCACATTGCATGAGACTGCTGCACCCAGCAGCAACGACACGGCTAAAAATGACCAATTGGTTTTCATAGTTTTGATGTTTTACCTCATCCATAGCATATTTCATACCTAATTTATTATCACAACGAAAATCATTGACAATCAAATGACTAACAAATGACTTTTACCATATATTAAATGTGGAATTTTGTGGAAATTTCCACAATATGGCCCAAAACGTGGAAACTTGTGGAATCAGAGGTAGACGAAGCCCGTGCCCTTGTGGCGCGGTAAAGGGAAGATGGAAGTGTTCACATCAGGACGGACGTGGTGCTTGCGGAACTGCTCGTAGAGGCATTGCATGGCGCGTTCGGGCGTATTGTTGTTCTCGCTAAGGTGGCAAAGCATGATGTTCTTGATGCCCGGATGGTATATTTCGGCCAAGAACCTTGCCGACTCGATGTTGCTCAGATGCCCAAAAGGTCCTGAAATCCTCTGCTTTAGATGGTAAGGATAAGAACCTTTCTCCAACATTTCGACATCGTAGTTAGCCTCGATGACGATATTGTCGGCGCGACGGATCTGTTCCTTCACCACGTTGTCGAGCATCCCGATGTCGGTGGCAATAGTCAATGTATGACCTTCAAAATCAAAACGATAACCCATTGCACCACGGCCATCGTGCATCACGGGAAACGACTCGATGCGGATGTCGGCAATAGAGAAGGGCACCCCCGGCTCCACCTCATGGAACAGCCCGTTGTCAATCGCCTTGGTGGCCTTGCCCTCAGCCAAGCCTTGAAGGCAATCGGAATGGGCATAGATGGGGATGGGATGTTGCTTGGTCAGGATCTCCAGCCCCTTCACATGGTCGATGTGGTCGTGGGTGACCAAGATGGCCTTGACGTTGCTCATGCCCAAGTCATTCTTCCGGAGGCCCGTCGTGACTTGCAAGGCGCTGATACCCACGTCAACCAAGACGCCTTCATCCTGCTTGCCCACGAAGTAGCAATTGCCGCTGCTGCCCGAGGCGAAGCTGCAAAAGACAAAAGGCGAAAGGCATGAAAAGAGGTCCATTGCAAATCATTTTGGGCGCAAAAGTAGGAATTAAATTGGTTTTTTCCTTATTTTTGTCCGCCAAATTTATCAACAATGGAATACGATTTCGACCCCAACGCGGCAGCCGTCGCCAACTCAGGCATCTATGGCCTGCCCTGCACCGCCGAAGAGGCGCAGATTATCATCATACCCGTCGAATGGGAACTTACAACGAGCTACAACCGAGGCACCGTCGACGGCCCCGAAGCCGTCAGGGAAGCTTCACTCCAAGTAGACCTCTGCCACCACGACTACCCCGACTTGTGGGAAAAGGGCATCTGGTTGGACGAGTTCCCTTCTGAGCTCCGCGAGCTACACGAAGAGATGGAGCCTATCAGCCAGAAACTCATCGACGCGCTGTACGACGGTTCCTACGACGAAAATCCAGAAGTTTTCGAGCCACTTTATTCCGAAATAGAAGAAGCCACCGAGAAGAAAAACGCCTGGCTGCGCGACCGTATCGCCTACTGGAAAGCCCAAGGCAAGGTGGTCGGCATTCTGGGCGGCGATCACAGCTGCCCCCTCGCCTACCACCAATACCTTAATAATATAGGCGAGGAATACGGCATCCTGCACGCCGACGCCCACTGCGACCTGCGCGAGGCTTTCGAAGGCTTCAAATACTCACACGCTTCCATTTTCTACAACACATTGAAATTCAACAACGTGAAGAAGTTGGTGCAAGTCGGAATCCGCGACTATTGCCACCAGGAGAAAGCCTTGGTAGAGAGCCAGCCCGACCGCATCAAGGTCTTCTTCGACCGCGACTGCCGCCGCCGCATGTTTGAAGGCGCGACATGGAAAAGCATTGTGGATGAGATGGTTGCTGCCTTGCCCAAGAAAGTCTACCTCTCCATCGACATCGATGCCTTGGACCCGAAGCTCTGCCCCAACACGGGCACGCCCGTTCCCAGCGGCTTGGAATACGAGGAGCTGATGTACCTGCTCAACCGCATCCGCGAGGCCGGCAAGGAAATCATCGGCTTCGACCTATGCGAGGTCTCCCCTGCCCCCAAGGGCGGCGACTGGGACGGCAACGTGGGTGCAAGGGTGCTGTTCCACTTATGTGGCGTGGCGGCGAGATAAACTGGTTACAATTCAGGTATTTTATACTCTGGATGCAATTCATAGAACTTGCGTTCGTATTGCCTAATACGGCTCAACGAGCGGCGTGTCCAGAGCAAACGGAGCGCATTGCGTTCCTCTTCCGTCAGGTGCCAGGGGATGTCTGTCGAATCGTGCAGTCGGTTGGTCAATGAATAAAGAAGCAAGGCCGCCGAAACGCTGATGTTGTAGCTTTCAGTGAACCCGAACATCGGGATGCGCACGTGCATGTCGGCATTTTCGACGGCATAATCCGAAAGACCCAATTTTTCCGTTCCGAACACCAAGGCAATGGGTTGGTCGAGCGGCAAAGTGTCGGGCGTGAAGTCGTCGCGATGAGGGCAGGTGGCCACAATCCTATAGCCCCTTTCGTGCAATTTCCCGTAAGCCTCCGGCGTATTGAACTCCTTTGACTCGTAATGATACAGGTTGAGCCACTTCGTGCTGCCCATCACCACTTCGGGGTTCACGTCATAATGGTTCATGTTTTCCACGATATGGACATCCTGGATGCCGCGCAATTCGCAGCTGCGCAACACCGCGCTTGCATTGTGGGGCTGGAAAATGTCCTCCAAAACGACCGTGACATGGCGGGTACGATAGTCGAGGATCTCCTCAAAACGCCGGCGGCGCTCATCGGTGATGAACTGCGTCAGGAAAGCGAGCATGGCTGTGTCGCGAGCGGCATCAGCCTGTTTCTCAGCATCCTGCATCTCACGACCGTCATAAACGATGGATTTCTTCATTGGCTCAATAATATTAAAATAGGAGTGCAAAAATACGAAAAAAGAAAAAATTGCAAAAAAATGGTCGATGGTAAACCGAAAAAGCGTACTTTTGCACGCAAAATTTTGAATCGTTATGGCAAAACAAGACACAAAACAAGCAGAAGAAAGACTTGAAAACGTTGAATCGGCCTTAAGCAAAACCGAACTTTGGATTGAAAACAACCAAAAGACCTTGTGGATTATCCTCATTGCACTGTTGGTGGTGGCTTTCGCCATCTATGGCATCAGCAGATACAACAAGCAGCGCAACGAGAAAGCGATGAACGCGAGCTTCTCGCAAGAGGTCGCATTTGAGCAAGAGGCCACAAAAGCCATCGACTTCGCCTCCTACTACATGGAGAACGAGAACTATGCCACCGCCCTGAACGGCGAAGGCGAGAAAGCCGGCTTCCTTGAAATCGTCGACCAATACGGTTCCACCAAGGCCGGCAAATTGGCCGCCTACTATGCAGGCCTTTGCTACCTGAAGCAAGGCGACTACAACAACGCCATCGAATACCTCAAGAAATACACCAACGACGACAAGATCCTGTCGGCCTTGGCCTTGGGTCTCATTGGCGACTGCTACCTTGAGCTTGGCGACCAACAGAATGCCGTCTCCTATTACGAGAGAGCCAGCAAGACCAACCCCAACGAATTCAACACGCCCATGCTGCTCAGCAAATTGGGCTTGACCTACGAAATCATGGGCAACTACAGCAAGGCTTTGGAGACCTACAAGAGCCTCAAGAAGAACTATCCGAACAGCAACGAGGCCTTCGAAATCAGCAAGAACATCGCCTATCTTGAAGAGAAAATGAAATAATTTTGAGGTTAATATTTTTGCAAGCCTGGCTCGTTTGGGTCAGGCTTTTTTTTGACAGCCTATGAAAGACAAGACCAGAATCGCCTATTTCGGCACGCCCGAATTTGCCGCCTCACAGTTGGAGGCCATCCTCAAGGCCGGCTATGAAGTGGCCGTCGTCGTCACCATGCCCGACAAGCCCGCCGGGCGCGGACGCAAGATCCAATATTCCGATGTCAAGAAGACCGCCTTGGAACACAACCTGCCACTGCTCCAGCCCGAAAAGCTGAAATCGCCGGAGTTTTTGGAGCAGCTGGCCTCATACCAAGCCAACCTTTTCATCGTGGTGGCCTTCAGGATGTTGCCAGCCGTGGTATGGCAGATGCCCGAACTTGGAACCTTCAACCTCCATGCCTCGCTCCTGCCGCAGTATCGTGGCGCCGCCCCCATCAACTTCGCCATCATCAACGGGGAGACCGAGACGGGACTCACCACCTTCTTCCTCAATGAGGAAATCGACAAAGGAGCCATCATCATGCGCGAGAAAGTCGCCATCCGCCCCGACGAAACCGCCGGCGAGCTTCACGACGAGCTGATGCTATTGGGCAACAAGGTGGTGGTCGAGACCATCAAAGCCATAGAAAATGGCGTAACCAACCCTAAACTCCAAGAAGAACTCACTAACAACCAACAGCTTAAGCCAGCGCCGAAAATCACGAAAGAGTTCTGCAACGTGGATTGGAGCCGCGACTGCAAGACCATCTTCGACCACATCAGAGGGCTGTCGCCCTACCCCGCCGCCCACACCCAACTCGTGTCGGAAAACGGCGAGCAGATCGACCTTAAAATTTTCGGATCGGAGATGGAAGTCGGTCCAACCCATGTTGAAATTGGCCGTGTCGTCACCGACAACAAGAGATTCCTCAAGATCGCAACGAACGATGGTTTCATCCATCTCACGCAGGTGCAACAAGCTGGGAAAAAGGCCATGCCGATTGCCGATTTCTTGAGAGGGACTCCACTAAATGGCCTTTGGACAACCCGTTTTGAATAAGGAAGATGCCCAAATGAGGGAAAAAAACGTTTTTTTTCATAAAAATGTCACATTTTTTCACAAAAATGCTTGCATTATTCAAAAATGCACTATTTTTGTCGGGTAAATGTTTAACCACTAATTACAACTAACTATGAATAAAGTAGAATTAATCGCTGCCGTAGCCGAAAAGGCCGGCATGACCAAAGTTGATGCTAGAAAAGCGGTTGACGCCATGATCGACGTCGCCAAAGAAGAACTGAAAAAGGACGGAAAGATTGCCCTCGTTGGTTTCGGAACCATGGGCATTAACGAGCGTCCCGCCAGACAAGGCCGCAACCCCAGAACGGGCAAGACCATTAAGATTGCAGCAAAGAAAGTCGTGAAATTCAAACCCGCTGCAAATCTGCTGAAATAATATCACCCAAGCAACAAAACAAAAAAAGCTGTCGTTACCGACGGCTTTTTTTGTTGCCTTTACTTAGCTTCGCCCCCTTTTCGTCGGCCTGCAAAACGCCATTGTCGATGAGAAACCGGATGGTCTCCAACACGTCATCTTCCCTATGCTCCGAGCAACCGGAAACCACCTCATTGATGGGACGGCTCCCTTCTGCCATCATGCTCGCCAATCTTTCCTCTATCGTACCGTAAGGCACCGGCTCAATGCCACGACTCAAGCAAACATCGCACCGGCCACAAGTCTTTCGGGTGTCCTCATTGAAATAGCGCAACAGCTGCACACTGCGGCATTCCTCGTCGTTGTTCACGAAATCGATGACAGCTTTCACACGTTCTTCTGCATCTTTCTTTCGGTCATAGTAATTCTCTTTCGACAACCCAAAATGCTTTGTGTCAGCAAATTCCGAAAGGAACAATATCTGTGGTTTATCGTTGCGTGGCGCATAGGAAATGAAATGATAGGCTTCGAGTTTCTTCAATTGCTCCACCACCTTTTCGGCTGTGAGCCCCGACTTCTTGGCCAAGGTCTCCTCGTTGACTTTCACGAAATCCGTCATCACCCCCGGAAGGCTGCGCAACATGCACTTAATCAATTCGCTATATTGCGGATTATTGACCTGAAAACCATAAATGTCGTCACGCGAGGCCTTGATCATCACCTTGGAAGGCTCGTCGAAGCTGTCGGAGAGCAGCAGAAAACCCTCTTTCTCAAGGAGTTTCAGCGTATGGAACACCTCTACGACCGAAAAATTGTAACGATTGGCAAATTCCTGCATGACAAACGGATAGGAAACATTCTCGCCCGCTCCAACAGGGATATTGAAATAGTTTCCCAAGGCATTATAAATCAACTTGATGCGGTCGAGTTCAGGAAAAGATTGCGCCAAGTTCTCCTTCAACTTCTGGATGTCGGCAGGCGAAACGAGCAGGAAGGCTTCTGACGGTTTCAGGTCGCGACCGGCGCGACCCGCCTCTTGAAAATACGCCTCGATGCTGTCGGGCAGGTCCATGTGGATGACGAGGCGCACGTCAGGCTTGTCGATGCCCATGCCAAAAGCATTGGTGGCCGCGATGACCTTCACCTTGCCCTTCATCCAAAGGTCCTGACGCTCGTCGCGGGTCTTTGAATCCAGTCCTGCATGATAGAAAGTAGCTGGGATGCCTACCGAGTTGAGCCAATCGGCGATGACCTGTGTGCGTTTGCGGTTGCGCACATAGACGATGGCGCTGCCTTCCTTCATGGCTTCCAACTTGCGGCGCAACACACCGTATTTATCCGCTTCATGCAACACATTGTAGGTCACGTTCTTGCGTTCAAAACTACTTTGGAACACGTTCTTCTGCTTGAAACCGAGACGCAACTGTATGTCGTCGACCACCTTGGCCGTAGCCGTGGCAGTCAAGGCCAAGACGGGTGCCTTGGGCATATACGGCCTGATATCGGCAATCTTCAGATACGGCGGACGAAAGTCGTAGCCCCATTGCGAGATGCAATGCGACTCGTCGACAGCCAACAGGCATACTTTCATCTTCTTCAGTGCCTCGATGAAGGCATCCGTCTGAAGGCGCTCGGGCGAAACGTAGAGGAACTTTAGCCTCCCATAAGCCGCCTGATTATAAGCTAATTCCAACGCATCGGGGTGCATACCAGAATAGATGGCCGCAGCAGGTATGCCTTTCTCCACGAGATGCGCCACCTGGTCTTTCATTAGCGCGATGAGCGGCGTGATGACGAGACAAAGACCATCCATCGCCATCGCCGGCACCTGAAAGCAAATGCTCTTGCCTCCACCTGTGGGCAACAGCGCGAGCGTGTCCTTCCCTGCCATCACGGAGTCGACGATTTCTTCTTGGAGGGGGCGGAAGTTGGGAAAGCCCCAGTATCGGTTCAATATCAATCGGGTTTGGTTGCTCATTATTTCAGTTGCAATAATGGATTATTGAGCAAAACATCAATAAGTTGGTGATATATTTGACAATCAGCGACTTTTGTTATCGTTGTCACTTTGTCACCTGCATCTTTGGAGGATGCGCCACAATGGAATATCTTTTCTGTTTTCCGTTTATAATCAATGACAATATATCTATCGTGGTAGATTCCACATGTTTTTTGGAATGTCACTGTATGCTGAGGATATTGTGCGTGGAAATCATCATAATCGCTTTGGTGCAGACCACGACCCATATTATCACTAAACACGGTAATCGTCACACTTGGATTTGCGTTTTTCAACAACACCAACGTCTTTAACCCAATATAATTGTCAACCACATAGATAGTCTTTTTTGCAGATTTGTAGATAGTGCCAAAAGCAATATTAGCCTCAACAGATTCGCCGTTTAATATCAAGTATTCGCGCCGTGTCTGAGGATCGGTGAAGTCTTGAATGACTTTGGCCAAATCTGCCTTCGTGACCATGTTATTCTTGATTTCAGCAATATCAGCCGTGTTTTGTGTAGTCTGTATCGACAGCTGGAGCAGTTCGCGATTGCCGACAAGACTTCTGTTGTCAATGATGAAGTCTTTCATCTCCTTGAAAGCCCTGACCAAAGCTTTGCTTTGTTGGGTGGCAAGGTCACCTTTCAATACGGTCATCAGCATGTAAACACCTTGTTCGGTGAATACATATGGAAGGTATTTTGAAAACCTGCCTTGTTCCAATTCTAAGGTCAAGTTTTTTGACCTTAAAACCCCAGTATCATCATTCCTATCTGAAAAAGAGGCATTTACAAGATATTTTGAGGTCAAAAATTTTAACCTTAAAACTTCTTTGTACTCTTCCTTGGTCAATTGGAAGCGGAAATCGTCGTCGAATTTTGCAAGGTTGTTCTTGACCTGTTGGTTGAAAGCCTTGGTCGAATAGCCATAAATCTCGGCTAAATCGGCATCAAGCATCACTTTCATCCCTCGAATGGTATAAATGAGATCCTTGATGTTATCCGCAGTTGCTATCATGCTGTATCCTTGCATATTGAAGATTTTGACTGCAAAATTACAAGAAATCCGCAAATGTGCAAAACACATCACAAAAAAGGCCAAAAAATGTGTAGAGACGCCAAATTATGACGTCTCTATAAACATTAACCCATTGTCGTTCAACGAACTATATTATTTTGCGTCTTGAACGAGGCGTACGGCAAGCCCCCAATGGTAATCCGCTCCCTCGGGACGCACATCACTTTGGTGGATGAAGAGACTGCGGGCTTTCTCGATGTAGGTGGATGACCAGTAGCGACCAAATCCGTTCACATAATTCACCGTTGTGCCTTCACGTATTCCCGCACAAGGCAGAAACACTACGCCATTGGCTTCCAGAATGTCGCTCCAATCGGTTGCAGAAATATAGTTGCTTTCGTATCCGCCTTCTGCCTCATTGATGGCATTTAAGGAGTATGTGACCGTGCTCCATCCATCGGGAAGGAGCAAAAGGCCGCGCACGTTGTTGACGGTGGCTTTGGCAAAGCGCGATCCGTTACGTCTATTGAGGATATACTCCCATTGGTCGATGGCGAGCAGATGCCATAAACCTGCCTTGTTGCCGCCGTTGGAAATGGCGTTGTTCAGGCCCCAGTCGTATTTCGTTCCGGTTATACTCATGGCATCCATATCGTAATCAATGAGCCAAGGCTTGATGTCGTTGAAGCCGCTGGTGCCCCAACCGAACAAATCCACCCAACCTTGATAGAAGAGGCTGATGTTGCTGTTGGAGCTTCCGATGCAGTCATATTGATTTTCGGCGAAACGCCAAGAGTCCGTAGAGGCCTGGTATTGCAGATTGCCTTGCGAGAAGCGCACTGTCTTGCCGTTGCCCACAGAGAAAAGCCCTGAAAGGCTGCCTTCGGTAGATGGTGTGTCTCCATTGCCATTGTTGCCGCCATTCTCTCCGTTTTCCTTTTGGCAAGCTGAGAAGACACAGAGGAGCAGGCATAAACCCATGATAAAACTGTTTTTCTTCATTTCATTTTCAATTTTAGGAAAAGCCAAGAGGGAGATGATTCCCTCTCGGCTTTCAAGATTAAGGAATTAGTAGTTTTGAATGAGACGGACAGAGTAACCATAATTCCTACTAGGACTGTAATACCCTCCATATACACTACACGCACCTGCACCTCCATTATCATTCCCACTACGACCCCAATAGAATGATTCATTAGAGTAGAACTTGACATCACCATCAACATATCGTCTGCCTGCCATAGGCAAGAACACAGCACCAGCATTTTCCATAATAGCCCATTCTTCTTCATTATAAGTGTTGATTTCAAAATTACCAGCACTTCCTAAGAAGATCATTCCATCTGGTAAAATCCAAGCATCTGGCAAGAGTATCTTTCCTTTGACTCCATTCACGGTTCCATCCGATTGCAAGTAAGCATGATTTTGACGACTATTTACAATATAATTTATTTCATTTCCACCTGTTCTCCACAGACCTGCTTCATTTCCACCATTAACAATTGGATTATACACTCCCCAGTCCATATTGATATAATCTCCAGTCATTGAATAATTTGCATACTCACCATCCCAATAGCCATAACCATAACCATCTACCGACCAACCTGTGCTTTCTGTATCCCAAGGCCGGTAATAATGGTTGTTGTTGTTCCAACCAGAAGTGGCCCATCCAAAGAGGTCAATCCAGCCGGAATAGGATTGAGAAATCAGAGTATTGTCACATTTCACACCATTTTCATAAACAGTTCCATATTCTTGTCCACTATAAGTGCCTCCAACATAATCCCATTGGTGTTCGGCAAAGCGCCAAGTACCCGTTGAGGCTTGGTATTGCAGATTACCCTTGGAGAAGAACACCTGCTGCGTTTCGCTCACCGAGAACAAGGCGGGGATGGCTCCTTCGGGCGCGGTGTTGGGATGTGGCAAGGTGGTAAAAGTAACATCATTGCCGTAACTCACGCCTGCTTCGTTGGCGGCAAAGGCACGGACATGGTAGGTGGTATTGCCAAACAAATAGGTAATACGACTCTCAAACTCACCCATTCCACTTCCAGCCGTCAGCACGTTGCCATAAATCGTAGGATTGGGCGAAGTGCCCCAACAAACGCCACGACGAATAATATCGAGGCCTCCATCGGCCACAACCTCGCCACCACCAATGGCATAGAAATGGTTGAAATCTGTCACCTCGTGGGTTATCACTTGTGGCAGATAGGTCTCGTCGGCAGTCATAAAACTCACTTCATTACCGTAAGCATAGCCTTCGCTGTTGCGGGCGTATGCTCGCACATAATATGTCGTCATCATTTCGAGGCCCGACATGCGGCATTGGAACAGGCCCATGCCTTCGCCACCCGCCACCTTGTAATCAAAGACCGTTGGCTCTTGATGCGTGGCATAGCAAATGCCCCTTTCGGTAATCTCGGCATAACCGTCATTGATGACATTGCCGCCGCACACGGCCGTATTGATGGTAATATCAGACACTTCGTCAGTAGTCACTGTAGCCAGTGAAGGATGCTCAATGGTGCGAATCGTAATCACGTCGCCGAAGCTCGTGCCTTCGCTGTTGGTGGCAAAGGCGCGGATGTAATAAGTGGTGGCGTTGGTGAGGTTGGTCATCTCGCAGGTGTAGCGACCGATGCCTGTCCCTGCATAACGCACCGAATCGGACAAGGAAGGATTCTCAAACTTGCTGTAGCAAATACCACGCTCCGACACGAACGAGCCTCCATCGTTGGTCACATTACATTCCACCGATGCAGAAGTCATCGTTATGTTGCTGGCGGCTACGGTCTCCACCGTCGGCTTGTCTTGCTGGTCGGTGGTGGTGAAGTTGAAGATTTCGGTCCACATCAGGTTGTAGCCGTTGTAGAACTCATACCTGTAGTAGTACTTGGTCTTCTTTTCGAGATAGTTCATCTGGGTGATCCACTTGCCGTCAACCAATTCAAGTTTCGAGGTCTGGGCATACTTCAGTTGGTCGTCCTCGCAGTAGACCAAAAGGGCTTTGGTGATTTCATTGAGATATTGGAACTCGCACTCGAAATACGCCTGTGTAGAGCCAACGGTCTTCACCTCGTTTTCGACGGTGACCAGTTCCACATTGACATCGTCGGCTTTTTTGCCGCATCCCGTAAAGGCGAACAGAGCCGCCAAAATCAGTAAGTTTAATTTTTTCATATTTTTATTTATTTATTTGTTATTCAGTAAATTAATTATTTTGTAAATCTAAAACCAAGACCCAAACGAGCCTCGAAAACATTGAAATTGGTGCTAACACCATCCAAAGTGATGACAAATCGGCTTAAGTCGAACAAGAAGCCTGCACTAACGTCCACGCCGTGGGCTGAGAAACCGTCGTTGGTCACATAGTCGCCTTCCCAAAGCTGCCAAGCCACGGAACGCATACCGTAACCAACGCCGACCTTGGCATAAATGGCATCGGTCAACCGCATTAAGCCGCCCACCATCCCCGAAACCGCACTAATCTTGCTTTCAGGATTGTAGAAAGGCAGGATGTCGCCGATGTAGCCGTCTTTCTTGCAATGGTCTACCACCTGATAGCCCATATAATCGAAATCCAGACCTGTCATCAAGGTCACGAACCAGCCGAACTTGTCGTATTGTCCCACCGTGAATCCGACCATTGGGATACCCGAAGAACCATACGAGCCGTTGAGCGTGGCGAAAGTTTTCAAGCCTTTGCTTTTGGAAACGACTGGCTGGACTGGTTGGGCTGGCTTACTTTCTTGCGTAATGAACTTGAAACGAATCATGGGATAGTCGCCATAGCCCAAGTCCTGGAAAGCCTTCCAACGGATGGTCTTGTTTTTCCCAGCCGGAATGGAACGGTTGACGAATCCTGTTATTTTCATCGTGTCAGTGTAATGCTCACCGTCGTCAATGGAAATCAGCAGGCGCACATCGGAACGTGTCTTCAAATCGTAAGTGATGGTCACCATCTTGTCTTCCTGGACAGCGCGGATATTGGTCACATTGTCTTGCTGTGCCATGAGCGTTTGCACACCTATTATTAATAGGGCAGCCAAAATCATTCTTTTTTTCTTCATGGCTTCTCGGTTTTTTCGGGTTGCACTTCAGTAAAGGCGCCGCGAATGGTCATCTCGACCGATACGCGACGGTAGCCGCCACCTTTTTCCTTGTTTTCTACAGCGATACTTTGGAAAGTATTCTCGGTATGCTTCAAAGGCTCCACTTGCGTCTTCAAAAAGTCCTCAACGCCTTGGGTGCGCAGAAATGCCAGTTGGCCATTGGTGGTCACACCCGATTTTTGCGTCACGGTCATGTTGTAAGGAGCGCCATTCAAGGTGATGGGCTTGTCGGTGAAGTCGCCATATTCGCCTTTGTAGGCAATGCGCGAGCGGATGGGGGTGCCATCGGTTGCACCAGTAATCTTCGCGTCCACCTTGGCACCTTCCTTCAGGTAGTCGACAAGATCGTTTTCCAGCTTGCTTTTCAGGAAGTTGCACATCAACATACAGGCATTCGAGTTTTGGATGGTGTACTTGCCGAGGGCATAGTCGTCGGCGGCATCGGCAACAACGAGGGTTTCGTAGGCCACAGAGATAATGAGGTCGTTGTCCTCGACATCCGTCTGCACCTCAATCTTCACATTGTCGGAAACGCGCTGCCCCTCGGCGAGGTTGGCTTTCATTGCAGCCAGTTCCTCCTGCCAGTTGCGTTGGCGTTCCTCGTTGTCCTTTTGGATTTGCTCTTTAGTCTGTTCCTTTTTCAAGTATCGGTAATGGAACCGTTCCGACACCGTCTCGACATCCTGCCCAAAACATAGTGCGGACAGTGAAACCAAAATTGTCATGAGTAGAAATCTCTTCATAGATGGTTTGATTTTGTTGATTTGTATTTTTAGGCTATTTACTTTTCACAATCTGCGTTAAAAGCGAACTGGCCTGATTCGGGAGGTTAATTGTTCATCGGTGAATGTTAATGTAATACTATTTCGTTTGTTTATTGGGGCAAAGATAGGAATTTTCCGTTAGTGTGGGTGAAAAAGTTTTATTCTTTCATAGGATTATTAAAAATCGCCTTGAATCTAAAGCAAATACGACAAGGGTCCCGCCTCTCGGAGAGACCCTTGATGTAATTGTTACTCATTGCTTACGTCGTTTGCCCACCAGATAGGCCACGCCCAGTGCCGACAGCAACACGACAGCCGAACCGAGCGGCGCAGGTTGGTCGCCTTCCAAATCGTGGCCATTGGGAACGCCTGGCAACCCGTTGTCGTTCAGCAAGCTGTTTTGCCCGTAGCCTGCCCCGTAGTACATTTCATCGGCAACGAGACCTCGGCCAAACAAACCGCCGCCTCGACCATCCTTGCTGGTTAAATATTGCGCTTGCGTGCTTAATGCAATCCCCACGACAAGACTTAAAGTCATCATTATCTTTTTCATTGTGTCTCAGTTTTAGTTGACGATTACTTTTTGTGTCTTCGTTGCGCCGCCGTTCACCATGCGAACCACGTAAAGGCCTGCCCGCAAATCGGCCAGCGAAATGCCGTTGCCGTTCACATCCGCCGATTTCACCACCCGACCGAGAACGTCCGTCAGCGTCGCTTGGGCATGTTCGGCTTCAACGCTGAAATACAGCGTGTTGTCTTTGACAAAGCAGAAGGTCGCCGGTTCAGCCAGAGCGTCGTCCTCGCCGATTCCGGTGTTGTGCCTGAAAACGAGCACGAAACGCGCCTCATTCTCGTTTCCAATGGCTTGGAACGTGTAAGTGGGTTGCCGCAGGAGGTCGACATCGGCGCCCGTGGCATGGTCTATCAAATGGAGATAGTTGAAAGCAGCCACGTTCACGTCGACGGTCAAGGCGTAAGTTCCAGCGAGTCGGTTCTTGAACATCAAGTCCAGCGTCTCGCTTTCGCTTCCGACATGCGCGATGGCGAAGTTGCGGCCATCGTCACGGATCCAGAGGCTTGGCACGGTTTCGGAGAAGCCGTCCATCTTTTCGAGGCCGATGCCCGAACCGAGGTAAACGAAGCAGCGATCCTCTCCCCCATTGCCGGTCACGGCAACGCCCAACCGGCCTGCCGAAGCCTTGGCGCCGTTTTCCGCCGAAGCCGGAGCGTTTGTCTTTCCGAACTTGAGTTCGGTAGCCGCGACGGTCTTCACCAAAACGCCTTGTCCGGGCTGGATGGCATCTTCAAAGGTATGCACGTGCCATGCGCCTTCGTTGGTGAGGGTATAGTAGCCCGAAGCGAGGTTGGCATTGTCGATGGCTCCGCCTGCGCCTTTAAAGATTTGGTGCGGGAACGGGTTGCCGATGAGGTTGAAGCCGCCCAAGGCATCGGGGCGCTCGGTGCAGGTCAGCGGGTAGGTGACATCCGCAGCGTTCAGCGTCCCCGCGAAAGCGGGCGAGAACGAATTGTTGTTGGCATAAAGGTAGCCGCGCCCCGCCTCGAAAGTGGTGAAGTCGGGGTGGCCGGCCTTGTAGTTCTGCCACTCGGCGTTTGCCAGGTTGGTCTCGTCGTAGCGGTAGAGGTCGAAATTGGGCGTGACGAAACCGCTTCCTTCAATTTCCATGCCTTCCACGGGCGAGGCGATGGTGTACCAACCATCGGGATTGCTCGTGCTATATGCGACGATGTCCTTCTCAACCGTCGCACTGACGTTTGCAGAGGCATTGACGAGTTGTGCGCCGTCAGTGATGACGAGACCTGTTGCTATCGCATTTGTCAGTTCGCCCGTGACGGTCAAAGTCGTGCCCGATTGCAGCGTGAGGCTCTGGCCATCGGTGACGGTCAAAGCGCCCACGGTTGCGTCCATATCAAGCTGGCAGGCAGCATCGATGAACACTTCATCATTCGAGCCAGGCAATGCTCCGCCCTGCCAATTGGAGGGGTTGCTCCATTGGCCGGCGGTGGTGAAGTGGAAGGCGGGCTGTTCTGGTGAAGTGAAATTCAATATGTACGGCTCAATGGGATTGCCGTAGCCATCAAGGGTAAAAGTTATGGCTTCTGCTGAAGTCGGAACCAACTCCTGATTGCTACGATGATCATACAACTTGAATGTAAGTTGATGTCCATTCTCACCGTAGACATTCAATTCAGCCAGATAGCAATGGGTAAGGAAAAACTCATTAGCAAATGCTGCGCCTCTGCACTCATCACCGCAAAAAACACCCACTTCCAACTGGTCGGAATACTGTTCCACGCCGTCAATCTTTATAACTCCATAGATGGTCATAGAATAGGCATACTGGCCTTCGTCAATCGGAATCCAATGGTTGGCGTGCAACACTCCAACAGAAAGGCATACCACTAAGAATACAATAAGTTTTTTCATCGTTATTTGTTGTTTTAATTTATTTAAATTCAATCAGTTGCTTTTTATGAGTTTATGTGTCACAATTCTGCCATCCGTCACCACGCGCAGCAGATAGGCTCCTGTAGCCATTTCGTTCAGGTTGACTTGGAGTTTGGTGTTCTTGTCGTCCTTCGATAGAACGACCTGACCATAAATGTTGACGACCTCAATCTTTAGGATGCCCTCGCCTTCGACGTTGAAGATACCGTTTGAGGGATTTGGATAAACATGAATAGGCATTTCTATGTTATCCTCCGTGCCCATCCGACCAAAATGCAGTACAATTGGATCAGTCATCATACCTACCATGCCATTGGCTATGTACATCACATTGTCTTTCGACCAGCTTGCACTTTTGCCATCGGTCAGCACGAAGTGCAACCCCTCCTCGCCTTCTCCGTAGGCCATCAGCAGGGCCACGTAACGGTCAATGGGTTCCACATACATCAGTTTAACGCTGCCTCGGCACTCGTTGCCGACAAAGGCGGCCAACTCGTAATCCTCGGAGCGCAATTCTGCTCCATCCATGTCGATGACGGCGGTCACTATCATGTTGTTGGCATAGTTGGCCATGTTGGGCACGAACACGTTGCCCTCTGGCGTGATGTTGGCAACGGTTTCGCCACCCCTGCCCGTCTGGAACGTCAGCGTTTTCGTGGCGTTGCTGTACGATCTGTACATGTAACCTTGGCCGGGTTCCAGCGTGTTCAGCTGGCCGTACCAGCCTTGGTAGTCGCCGTATGAAAGGAACATGGATACGCTGTTCCTGCCCTTGATGACGTCGTTGGTCTCGGGTGAAAACCCAGCCATGGCAGCCTCCACAGTCATACTCTGGATGCTCGGGTAGCCTATCCAATTCCAGCCACTGTTGATAGTGATGGGATGATTCATCGGCAAAGCAGCATCGCCCACGATGATAGCATCACAGGTCTCATTAGTGCGTATCATGTACATCTGCTCATTTGCAATAGCATTGAGCGAGCCGTACCAATAGCCCGTGCCCTGATACTCGAAGTAGTCCACGCTCTTGTTCTTCCCTTGGATGCGAACGCCCGACGTTCCGAGACTGTTTTCAAGCATCTCCAATCCGTTGGTACCTTGCTGCTCAATGTAGGTGCTCCACCAGTTCCAGCCCGAAACGAGCGTGCGGCTCTGCACATACTGGAAGTGCGCCACATAATTAGCCGCATCCGTAACGGTGAATGTAGTGTTGGGGCTCGTCGAGACCACAGTGCCGTCCAAGGTCCAATTCAGGAACTGGAAGCCCGCGTTGGCGGTGGCCGTAAGTGTGCAAGTGGAACCCATGGTGTATTCACCCGTGCCTGTCACCATGCCAGCGCCTTCTGGGAAGGCCGTGGCGGTGATGTTCACGGTCGAGGTAAAGTTCAGCACGTATGGGTTGACAGGGTTGCCGTAGCCGTCGATGGTGAAAGTGATGGCTTCAGGAGGGGTAAGGTTGAGTTCTTGATGGGAAGCGTGATCGTAGAGCCTGAAAGTCATTTGTTCTCCGTTCTCGCCATAGATGTTCGCCTCAGCGAGATAGCGGTGCGTGAGGAAGAACTCGCTGAGCTTGGCCGTGCCTCGGCACTCATCGCCACAAAAGACCCCAAGCTCCAACTGGTTGTTGGTCTGCTCAACACCATCAATAGAGACAACCCCATATAAAGTCATGGTGAAGGGATATTGTCCATCGCCTACTGGAATCCAGTGGTTATCTTCGATGGTAAGATGCAGAATCTCTGTACGCAAACAACCAGCGTAAGTGGTAGTTTCGTAATAATAGGTACCGCTTTGAGTGAGAATCATATCGTGCCACACGTATTCGTCACGTGCTGTTACATAATATTCTTCTTCTTCGTCATAGTTAACGGTCAAGTGCAGGGTCACTATAGAGTCACAACCTTGTGCTGTGGTGAATTGTTGCGTGTAGTCGCCTGTTGTTTCATAGATTACGCCATTCCAGGTGAAGTTGCTGCAGGCTTCGGCATAGGAATACACATATACCGTCTGGTTGATGGCCAGATGCATAGTCACAATACTGTCGCAACCTTGGGAAGACACATAAGTCTGCTGATAATCGCCGCTAGAGTAGTAGGTCATGCCGTTCCAGGTATACTCATCACATGCAGTAATGGCAAACTCAACCTGAATAGCATTGTTCATGGCAATGAAATTAGTAAACTCGCTCCAGCCCGAAGCGGCTTGATAGGCATTTTCCGTATTGCAAGGCACCGTAACCGGGATGGATTTATCTACTCCATTAAACACATTCATACCCAAAGCCGGTGGAATAGATGCCATGCAGGACAGAGATGTCAGGCCGCTGCAATCCTGAAACGCATTGCCTTCAATCGAGGTCACAGAGTTAGGAATAGTCACTGAGGTCAGACTAATACAGCTACCGAAAGTTTGCCACCCAATTGTGGTCACAGAATTGGGGATAGTCAACGAGGCCATACTGCTACAACTTACGAACGCCCAAGCTCCAATCGTAGTCACGGAATTGGGTATAGTCACTGCTGTCAGGCTGCTACATCCGGAGAATGCATAGTTCCCAATCGAGGTCACGGAATTGGGTATAATCACTGCGGTCAGGCCTATGCAATTAGAAAATGCTGAACTTCCTATCGAAGTCACAGAGTTAGGAATGGTTACAGAGTTCAGACCACTGCAACCTTGGAACACATTTTGCTCAATCATCGTCATGGAGTGGGGAATGTCCACTGAGGACAAGCCGCTACAGTATTGGAACGCCCCGCCTCCAATTGTGGTCACGGAATTTGGGATAGTCAACGAGGTCAAGCCACTGCAAAATTGGAAAGCATGATGTCCAATCGTGGTCAAGGAATTGCCGAGGATTACTGAAGTCATGCCAGTACAACAATAAAAAGCATAGTATCCAACCGAAGTCACAGAGTCGGGGATAGTCACTGAGGTCAAGCCACGGCATTCCCAGAACGCATAGTTTCCAATCGTCATCACAGAACTGGGAATAGACGCTGAAGTCAGTCCGTTGCAACCATAAAATGCCCAATCTCCAATAGAAGTCACAGAGTTACCGATGGTCACCGAAGTCAAGCCACTGCAACCACGGAACGCTGCATTTCCAATTGAGGTCACACTCGGTCCAAGAATATAACTTACGACCTGGTCTCCAAACATACTTTTCAAATTAAAAGCGATATTATTAGCGTAATTTGCGGAAACAACGGCATCACTGTTGATGTTCACTAAGACCAAACTGCTACAACCTATGAACGCACTTCCTCCAATTGAGGTCACTGAGTTGGGGACGGTCACTGAGGTCAGGCCACTGCAATTCCGAAACGCTGAGTTCCCAATCAAGGTCACGGAGTCGCCGATGTTCAACGAGGTTAAGCCACTGCAACCATAAAACGCATAGTCTCCAATTGAGATCACGGAATTAGGGATAGTCAACGAGGTTAGGCCATTGCAACCATAAAACGCATAGTCTCCAATCGAAGTCACGGAATTGGGGATGACCAAATCCGTCACCAATATGTTATCGATATATAGATTGTGGCAGTAATAGAGAGGATTACTAGTAAGGTTTTCAAAACTTATTCCACACCATTGCCCAGCATCGCCCGTGTAATATACCGAGGTCAGGCTAGTGCAACCATAAAACGCATAGTCTCCAATCGAAGTCACGGAATAAGGAATTGTCACTGAAATCAGGTTACTACAGCCTTCAAACGTAGACTCTCCAATCGAAGTCACGGAATGGCCGATAATCACCGAGGTCAGGCCAGTGCAACCATAGAATGCTTCATCTTCAATTGAAATAACGGAGTTGGGGATGGTCACATCTCCTCCATCACCAATGTAGGCTTCGAGTTGCGTATTCCCTACGTCAGCGTAGATAAAGTCACCATCGATATAACCGTTTATGGAAAAGGCTCCCCATGGGCTACCTGTTGCAGAACCATTATAGCAAATGTTTTTTACACGATAAAACGCATCGTTTCCAATCGAAATCACGGAGTCGGGGACAATGACTGAGGTTAGGCTGCTGCAATAAGCGAACGATGAATTTCCTATCGAAGTCACAGAGTTGCCAATACTCACCGTGGTCAGGTCGGTGCATCCATAATACGCATAGTCTCCAATTGAGATTACGGAGTTGGGAATAGTCACCGAGGTCAGGCTACTGCAATTATGGAAAGCACCTTCCCCGATGGAAGTCACAGAGTCTGAGATAGTCACCGAGGTCAGGCCAACGCAATTATGGAAAGCACCTTCCCCGATGGAAGTCACAGAGTCTGGGATAGTCACCGAGGTCAGGCCACTGTCCTGGAAAGCAAATTTCCCGATGAAAGTCACAGAACTACCGAAAGTCACAGTGGTCAGACCGGTGCAATCTTGAAATGCATAATCTCCAATTGAGATCAAGGAGCATGGAATAGTCACCAAGGTCAGGCCGCTGCAATACTTGAACGCCCCTTCCCCGATGGAAGTCACGGAATTGCCGAAAGTCACGGTGGTCAGACCTGTGCAACCATTAAAGGCATAGTCTCTAATTGAGATTACGGAGCTGGGAATAGTCACCGATGTCAGGTCTGTGCAGCCATAGAATGCTTCATCTTCAATTGAAATCACGGAGTTGGGGATGGTTACATCTCCTCCATCACCAATGTAGGCTTCAAGCTGAGTATTCCCTGCATCAGCGTAGATAAAGTCACCATCGATATATCCGTTTATGGAATAGGCTCCCCATGGGCTACCTGTTGCAGAGCCTGTATAGTAAATGTTTTTTACACGATAAAACGCATTGTTTCCAATCGATGTTACGGATTCTGGGATAGTCACTGAGGTTAGGCTGCTGCAATAAGCGAACGCACTATAGCCTATGGAAGTCACGGAGTTTGGGATGGTTAACCAGGTCAGACCGATGCAACGATAGAACACTGTCTCTCCAATTGAGGTCAATCCCGTAAAATACTGAAGCTCGTCAAAAGACGTGATGGTAGAATTGGAAAAAAACACCGCTCCCAAATTCGTTACTACGGCAGCTTCTGCATAGCTCAATTCACCATCTTCGTTGGTATCCCAATTAGCAATGCAAAGGGCTTTCACGTTGGCATCGGCAAAAGCAATGTTACCAGTTTGTGCAATTGCGTTCTTCGCTCCCGCCACTACTAGTAGCAGGACAAACAGGGCCGCGCACTTTGCCCTTTTAATTTGTAAAATGTTTACTTTCATCGATTTAATTATTTATAGGTTAGTGTTTTCTCTTTTTCTATCCTTTTCCCGAGCGGGCAATAAAAAAACGAAGGCTTTACTGTATTTTCCTCAAGTTGTTTATAGGAGGCCTTCGACTGCCTTTGCACGACAACTATTGTTGAGTAAAGCCCACGCGAAAACACGTGAGCATCGGCTTACTCGCCTGGTCGTGCTTGGAAAGTGTCGAAGTTTCCTATAAACACAAGCTGTTAAGCTAACGCTTTTCCATAAATATGTCAGGTTCGGGAGGGTTATTTGTTCATGGGCGGATGATTATGTGATACTTTTCTGTTTGTATTTCGGTGGCAAAGATAGGGAAATTCCTTTGTGTGAGCAAAAAACACTCGGAAAAATCCTTTTTTTCTTTCCAAACAATACATGTTTCCAAGAAATAATGTTATTTTTGCGCCATAAAATATAGGAGGATAAAAAAACATGCATGTAAAAGTAGGTGACAATGTGTTGATTTCGCCTGAAGTAACCAACAAAGACAGTTGGGAAATGGGCAAGGTAATCGAAGTGGAAGCCAACCCCTTCGTCGGGATTGTAATTTCCGCAAAGACCGAAGAAGGAGAGGTTTTTTTCGAAAAGGAATGTATGTTCAAAATGGTTTCTTGAATGTCTATGTTTGCCATTAGTTTCGATATGGTCGTTGCTGATTTGAAAAAGCATTATGGAGAGCTTTACACTAGTGCTTATTGGGAGATCAAGCAATCCCTCACGAAATGCGGGTTCTATTGGATTCAAGGACATGGCCAATTGGCAATGTGACACTATATAATTAAGGTATCACTTTCTCCATAAAAACTCGCAAAATTGAAGAATACCAAGCAATCTAATCATAATCTCTCCTGCAAAGCAATCATCTCGTCGCGATACTTGGCGGCGTTGAGGAAGTCCATCTCCTTGACGGCTTTCTCCATGTTTTTCTTGGCTTGCTGGATGGCTTTCTGTATTTGTTCCTTCGACATGTAAACGGCTTGGCTTTCAGCGGCCATCGACGTAGCGGCCTGCTGGCCATAGGCCACAGGTGCAGGCTGTCCGCTCTTCAAGGTGCCCAACGAATTGTCGATGGCTTTGACAATGGTCTTGGGCACAATGCCGTGCGCCTCGTTGTAGGCCATCTGTTTGGCACGACGGCGGGCGGTCTCGTCAATGGTCTTGCGCATCGAGTCGGTGATGGTGTCGGCATACATGATGACCTTGCTCTCGGCGTTTCGTGCAGCGCGACCTGCCGTTTGAGTCAATGAACGCTCCGAACGAAGGAAACCCTCCTTGTCGGCATCGAGGATGGCCACAAGGCTCACCTCTGGCAAATCCAAGCCTTCACGTAACAGATTCACGCCTACCAACACATCGAAATCGCCCATGCGCAAGCCTTGCAGGATCTCCACACGCTCCATCGTATCCACATCGGAATGGATATAGCGCGTCTTGATTTTCAGGTTGTTAAGATAGGTATTCAACTCCTCGGCCATGCGTTTCGTCAGCGTGGTGACAAGCACGCGCTGGTTATTTTCCACCACCTTATGGATTTCGTCGATGAGGTCATCGACTTGATTCAAACTTGGTCTTACCTCAATTACGGGATCAAGCAGGCCCGTGGGACGAATCACCTGTTCCACATACACGCCTTCGCTCTGTTGCAACTCGAAGTCGGCAGGCGTGGCACTGACATAAATCGTTTGTCCCGTAAGCGCCTCAAACTCATCGAACTGCAAAGGCCTATTATCCAAGGCCGAAGGCAGACGGAAACCATATTCCACCAAGGTCTGCTTGCGCGAGCGGTCGCCGCCGTGCATTCCTCGGATTTGCGGGATGGTGACATGGCTCTCGTCGATGACGGTGATGAAGTCGTCGGGGAAATAGTCGAGCAGGCAGAACGGTCTCGTGCCCGGACTGCGCCCGTCGAAATAACGCGAATAGTTCTCGATGCCTGAGCAATAGCCCAACTCCTTCATCATCTCGATGTCGTAGTTCACGCGATCTTCCAATCGTTTGGCTTCCAGCCCCTTCCCTATCTCGCGGAAATACTCGGTCTGCTTGAACATGTCGTCCTGAATCTCGGCGACAGCGGAATTGAGCTTAGCCTGCGAAGTGACAAAAATGTTGGCCGGGAAAATGGTAATCCCCAGAAGTTCCTCCATACGGCGACCCGTCACGGGATTGAACATCTCAAGGCTGTCGATTTCGTCGTCCCAAAACACGATGCGGTAGGCAAAGTCGGCGTAGGCCGGAAACACGTCCATCGTCTCGCCCTTGATGCGGAACTTGCCTTGCGTGAACTCGATTTCGTTGCGCACATAAAGCGCACTCACCAAAGCCTTGGCCACATCATCGCGCCCGATTTTCATGCCACGCTCCAGATAGATGATGTTTTTCCCGAAATCCTCAGGGTTACCGATACCATAAAGACATGACACTGAGGAAACTACGATAATATCGCGCCGTCCTGAAAGCAAGGCCGAGGTCGTCGCCAAGCGCATTTTGTCGATTTCGGCATTGATGGCCAAGTCTTTTTCTATATAGGTGTTGGTGGCCGGGATGAACGCCTCAGGTTGGTAATAATCGTAATAAGAGACGAAATACTCCACCGCGTTTTCGGGGAAAAACTGCTTGAACTCGCCGTAAAGCTGGGCAGCAAGGGTCTTGTTGTGGCTCAAAACCAAGGCCGGACGGTTGAGTTGTGCCAGCACGTTGGCAATGGTAAACGTCTTGCCAGAGCCCGTCACGCCGAGCAGCGTCTGGGCACGGTCGCCACGGTTGATGCCGTCCACCAACTGCTTGATGGCTTCGGGCTGGTCGCCAGTAGGCTTGAAATCGGAGACAAGTTTGAAATCCATAGTGAATGCAAAGATACAAAAAAATCCCAACCGCAAGGCTGGGACTTTGTTGTTATCATAACAATAACGCGGTTTTACTTCACCTTCTCGACGATGGCCTTGAAAGCCTCGGGGTTGTTGAGGGCGAGGTCGGCCAAAACCTTGCGGTTCATCTCGATGCCGGCCACGTTCAGCTTGTTGATGAATTGGCTGTAGTTCATGCCATACTCGCGCACGGCGGCGTTGATACGCACAATCCACAGGCTGCGGAACTCGCGCTTCTTGTTTCTTCTGTCGCGATAAGCGTAGGTCTGACCCTTTTCGTAAGAGTTTTTCGCCACAGTCCAGACGTTCTTTCTCGTACCGAACTGACCTTTGGTCTTCTTCAGGATTTTCTTTCTTCTGGCTCTTGAAGCCACTGCATTGACTGATCTTGTCATTTCTTTTGATTTTTTCGTCCAGCGCCTCGCTCCTTTCGAGAACTTTTCTGCTGAGACAAATTACACATTTAGTTAATTACATGAGAAGCAATTGCTTGATAACTCTCTCGTCGGCCTTCTCCACGATGGCGGTGTGGTCGAGATTACGTTTTCTCTTCTGGCTCTTCTTGGTCAGAATGTGGCCATGATAAGCATGCTTTCTCTTCAGTTTGCCGCTACCCGTTACTTGGAAACGCTTCTTGGCAGCGGACTTGGTCTTCATTTTAGGCATTTTACTATTTGTTTTAAAGTATTAAAAATGAGTTTATTTCTTCGTCGATTTAGGAGCTATCATCATCTGCATACGCTTGCCTTCGAGCTTGGGCATCATCTCCACCTTGCCGAACTCCTCAAGCTCTTGCGCGAACTTGAGCAACATGATCTCGCCTTGTTCCTTGTAGACGATGGAGCGGCCCCTGAAAAAGACCTCCACCTTCACCTTTGAGCCTTCCTGCAAGAAACGCTTAGCATGGTTGAGCTTGAACTCGAAGTCGTGATCGTCGGTTTGGGGTCCGAGGCGGATTTCCTTGATGACGACTTTGGTGGCCTTGGCCTTCTGGTCTTTCAGTCGCTTCTTTTGGTCGAAGACGAACTTCTTGTAGTCCATCGCCTTGCAGACGGGCGGATTGGCATCGGGCTGGATCTCGACGAGGTCGACACCCAATTCCTCCACGATTCGTAATGCCTCGCGAAGCGGATAGATGTTAGGCTCAACACCCTCGCCCACCAAACGCACCATCGGGGCTTTCACTTGCTCGTTGATGCGGTGGTTGAATCCGTCCTTATCTTTGTTAGGCTTTTGTCCAGGCCTTCCTTTTTGTGGGATCTGTGCTATGATTTTAGTCTCCTATATTAAGTTTATATTCAGTTGATTATAGCTTATCTCTTGTTCTGTTCCTCTTCGACTTGCTTGCGAATCATCTCTGCGAAGTCGGCAGTCGGCATGGTGCCGAGGTCGACTTGGCCGTGCTTGCGCACAGAGACCTGGTTTTCAGCCGCTTCCTTCTCGCCCACGATGAGCATGTAAGGATATTTCTTCATTTCGGCATCGCGGATCTTGCGACCAATCTTCTCGTTTCGCTCGTCAATGAGGGCGCGAATATCGGACTTTTTCAGATACAATTGCAAATTTTTCGCAAAATCGAGGTATTTTTCGCTCACGGGGAGGATAATCACCTGGTCGGGAGCCAGCCATAGCGGGAACTCGCCGGCGCAGTGTTCGAGCAAGACGGCCACGAAACGCTCCATCGAGCCGAAGGGTGCGCGGTGCACCATCACGGGACGGTGTTTCTCGTTGTCGGCGCCGATATAAGTCAGGTCGAAACGCTCAGGCAGGTTGTAGTCCACCTGAATCGTGCCCAACTGCCACTTGCGGCCCAAGGCATCCTTCACCATAAAGTCGAGCTTCGGGCCATAGAAAGCGGCCTCGCCATATTCCACATGAGCGGGCAGGCCCTTCTCGGCGCAGGCCTCCTGAATGGCGGCTTCGGCCTTGGCCCAGTTTTCGTCCGTACCCACATACTTCTCAGTGTCGTTGGGATCGCGGAGCGATATTTGTGCCTCAAAGTTCTTGAAATCAAGGGCTTTGAAGATGATTTCGATGATTTCCATCACGCGGATGAACTCTTCCTTCACCTGGTCGGGACGGCAGAAGATATGGGCATCGTCTTGGGTGAACGAGCGCACACGCGTCAGGCCGTGCAACTCGCCGCTCTGCTCGTAACGATACACCGTGCCGAACTCGGCGCAGCGGAAAGGCAGGTCCTTATAGGAACGCGGTTTCCACTTGAAGATCATGCAGTGGTGAGGGCAGTTCATGGGCTTCAGCAGGTACTCCTCCCCTTCTTCCGGTGTGGTGATGGGGCGGAAACTGTCGGCGCCATAGTGGTCCCAGTGGCCCGAAGTCACATAGAGCTGCTTGCCACCGATATGGGGCGTGATGACCTGTTCATAACCATATTCCTTCTGGATCTTGGTCAGATACTCTTGCAGGCGCAGGCGCAACTCGGTGCCTTTGGGCAGCCAAATCGGGAGGCCCTTGCCCACGGTGTCGCTGAACATGAAGAGTTCAAGCTCGCGGCCCAACTTGCGGTGGTCGCGTTTCTTGGCTTCTTCGAGCAGCACGAGGTACTCGTCGAGTTCCTTCTGCTTCGGGAAGGTGATGCCATAGACGCGGGTGAGCTGCTTGCGCTTCTCGTCGCCACGCCAGTAGGCACCAGCCAACGAAGTCAGCTTCACGGCCTTGATGACGCCCGTGTTGGGGATGTGAGGTCCACGACAAAGGTCGGTGAAGGCACCATTCTTATAATAGGTGATGGTTCCGTCTTCCAGCTCGTTGATCAGTTCCACCTTGTATTCGTCGCCTTTCTCGGTGAAGTACTTCAAGGCTTCGGCCTTGCTCACATCGATACGCTCGAAGGTCTGCTTCTCGCGAGCCAATTCGAGCATCTTCTTCTCGATGGCGGCGAGGTCGGCCTCGGTGAGGGTAATGTCGCCCGTGTCGATGTCGTAATAGAAACCGTTGTCGATGGAAGGGCCGATGCCGAACTTCACACCCTTATACAATGCCTCGATGGCCTCGGCCATGAGGTGGGCCGACGAGTGCCAGAAGGCATCCTTGCCTTCGGGGTCGTCCCAAGTGAAGAGCTGGATGGTGGCATCCTCGTTGATGGGGCGCATGGCATCCCATTTCATCCCGTTCACTTTGGCTACCAGCACGTTACGCGCCAGTCCTTCGCTCAAGCTCTTGGCGATATCCAGCGGCGTGACGCCAGCTTCATATTGTCTGACACTCTGGTCAGGGAAGGTTATGTTGATCATAGAAATAGTCGTTTTGAAAAGCGGCTGCAAAGGTACGAATTATTTCCTTACGCTGCGCATATTCAAAATGTTTGACGAAAATATTTTTTGCTGGGGTGGATTTATAGGAGTTACCTGTCCCATATCGCGGCACAAGATAGGACTTTTTTATCTTCAACACGAATTTCCATGAATTATCCATGAATTTTCAAAAATTCCAATTTCCGGTAATTCGTGGCTCATTTCTGATAATTCGTGTTTACAAAAACAATCATTCATGTTCGGTAGATCCTCGCCGATTCCTCATGCAGCTTTCGGATTTCGTCGGAGAGCCATTGCGGTTCGAGCACCTTGAGCCACGCGCCTCGCGAGAGCAGATGCCCCTTGAAGTCGGTGGTGGGTCGGAGGAAAAGCTCGAAGTCGGCAAAATCCTGTTCGTCAACGGTTTGAATTTCCTTTTGAGTGTGGTGCGAGGGCAGGTCTCGGAGGTAATAACGTTCTTTGCCGTAGGCTCGAAGCACGATGCGCACAGGCTCGCTGCCATCGCCGATCACCACGCCGTAGCACTCGCCGAAGAACTTGTTTGCATCAAAGTCTTTGTCCATCTTGAAAGTCTCGTCGGTGGGTGTCAGGTGTTCCATACGGTCGAAGGAGAACATGGCGAAGCCGCCGTCATCGAAGCGACCCAGCAGATACCATCGCTGGCGGAACAGCTTGATGCAATAAGGCGAGAGGACGAAGCTACGGGCTTCGGCGGCTTGGTAGCGTTTGTAACGCACCAGCACCTTGCGTCCCGCCTTCATCGCGCCGATGACGAGTTCGAGGTTTTCGCCGTCGGAGGGGATGTCTTCGAGCACGATGCGGTTTTGCAGGCTCAAGCTCTCGCTGATGATGTTGTTGACGGTAAGAGTGGAGAGCATCCAGTTTTGCACCGAGTTCTCGCGCAGCACCTCCTCGTTGCCGATGAAGTAACGATAGCCGTCGCGCCGGTCGCAGTCAATGAAGATGCCGAAGATGTCCTCGATGGCGTCCTTGTGGCGGTTGAAGGTGGTGCGGCTCAGCGGCATGTCTTCGCTCATCTCGGTACGTTGCCACCGCTCATTGATTTCGGCCAAAGTAATCCTTTTAGCTCGGCTGATGGTGTTCACCAACCAGATGTATTGCTTGAAGAGGGTTGGGATGGTCATGATGGAGGTTTTAGGGTAATTCTATGTCTTAGATGTTCGTTTATAGTTTCCAGTCTGTCATTTCGCTGTCGTCGTCTGCGTCTCGCAGACGAGGCACTGCCTATCGGGATGCTGCCATAAGTCAGGCCCTACGGTAAATAAAGTATCGTCTTTTTGCTACGAGGCCAGCCGTTGGCGCTTTGGCGCGGGGATTGAAATCACACGAAGGCAAATGGTCATCAATTAGGGGTAATAATGCGTCAAACTCTATAAATCTTTACAGCCAATTCAAACAAATATTTTCCGCGTTCTTCAATGGATTGTTCATTCCACTCTTCTTTCGCAAGTGCTTCTTCTGCAATTTGAATTCCTGTTCCATACCTTTTCAAGCCCCCTTTGAAGCCCTTTCCGTTCAATTTGACAAGCCATTCCGCATCACGAATTGCTGCATTCAAGTTTTGAGTAATGATGGTCAAATTTCCCATTGTAAGCAGCAATTTATCGCGCCTATCTTGCTCTTCCTTTGTCTCTGGCCTGTCCCAATGATTACGCCATTTCTTTGGCATCAGGTGTTCTAAACTATATTTGTTTAATCCGAGTAATTGTGTTGAGTATTTCACCTTGTCTCTAATCTTTGTTTCAATGAAATACAAAACACTCGCAGCAGTTTTATTGACATAAATCTGATTTGCAAAAGCATATTCCAAATCCCTGTCAGATGGCATCTTGTTTACAGTGTCATCTTCTGTCTGGCTCTCAATGTATTCTTGGAACTGTTCTTTCGTAACAATCTTGTTAAGGATACACCTATCCGTAAATAACTGGTTGTAATTCTTATTGTTAGCTCTAGCAATAATACGTCGCACGATGAAAGCCTCAATATAAGAAAACAGTTTTTCTAACTCTTTTTCATCTTTCTGCTCATGCAAGATATATAAAACATAGGGGATAAGTGTGGAGTTATCAAGGCCAAAAATAAGGGCGTTTATTCTATCTATACCTGCTTCATCCGTCAATTCATTCTCAAGAACTGATGGATCAAAACTATTGGCAAAGATAGTTGCATATTCCTTGATTTCTTGAAGCATTTGTTGTTTGTCAACATCGTAGTTCCTTATAAACTTCTTGTATGACTCAAACAATGTTTCAACTCTTGAAAACTCAATCTTATCTAATGTCGTCACGCTTCCATTCGCTTGAGGTTCTTGGATTTTGATTTGAAGATAAGCGTAAAAGAAAATGTCAATGAATGACCTTGTGAATCGTCCTGTGGTAATTACCGTATCCCAGTATTTTTTTGTATCATCGTCCTTCTCAAAAACTTCTTTCCAATAAGTACAATATGAATCAAAGTCTCTATTGAAAAAATAATTCTTAAGAAGTTCAGCGGTATTCAATTTTACACCAAGTGAATTGATAGTATCAAAAATTTGCTGTTCGTCCTCATCCACCGCAACATCAATTCCAATGAAAAGAATATTATTCAATATTGCATAATGATTTAGTTTGTCCGGATTGATGTTGTTTACAAAAAAAGAATAGGCCTTTGAAATAAGGTCTTCATTTTTTGACAAATCTTCAACAACCTCCATATTCATAATGCGATTAAACATCACTATGTCATTATGGCTATGATGTAAAGCAAGGTCTTTCACACCGTTTTGTGAGGGAAAATGGATTCTAAACAATTCTTTCGACAAGTAAACATCTCCAATTTTCAGCCCAAGCACTTTGAAGAAAATATTGAGTGTGGTTAATCTTTGTTGCCCATCAATAACAGTCCGAACATCACCGACTTTAGAGGCTTGGGATATTAGTTTTTGTTTTAAAATGACCGATCCCATAAAATATGGCCGTGGATGTTGACTGATGTTCTCCATATCCTCCACCAGACGTTCCCATTGTGGTTCTTTCCAAACATAGGCGCGTTGAAAATATGGAATCTCCAAAATCCTGTTTCCGTTGAAAATATCGTTTATTCTTTGTGCATGAGCATCCATAATTGTATTGTTTGTATTCAATCTGCAAAATTACACAAATTTCGCTTCAAATTCATAAAACCAATACCAATTCATCCACCCCATCCACCGCCTTCGCCTTGATATGTCGGAATCCTTCGGGCAGACCGCCCTTCAGGTCATTCGGGTCGATCAGGAACTTGGGAATTCCGCTCGGTGCATAATCGACCAAGCCCGCCGCCGGATACACCACCAATGAAGTACCAATGACCACAAAAATGTCGGCTTGCCGAACCAGATGAGTCGCCAGTCCCATATTGTCGACATATTCGCCAAACCAAACGATATAAGGCCGCAGTTGCGAGCCGTCAGCGGCTTTGTCACCCAAACGGATGGGGACATCAAGCGGATAGTCTTTGATGCAATTGGGGTTGAGGCGGTTTAGCGACGAAGTCACTTTACAAAGCTCGCCGTGAAGATGCAGCACCTTGCTACACCCCGCCCTTTCGTGAAGGTTGTCCACATTCTGGGTGATGATGGTCACATCATATTGTTTTTCCAAGTCGGCCAAAACACGATGGGCATGGTTCGGCTCCACCTCCAACAGGTTTTTCCGACGGGCATTGTAGAAATCGAGCACAGCCTGAGGGTCTTCCTCAAAACCCTCCACGCTGGCCAATTTCATGGCATCATATTTCCCCCACATGCCATTGGCATCACGAAATGTGGGGATTCCGCTCTCGGCACTGATGCCTGCGCCTGTAAAGACTACAAGTTTTTGTTGCATATTGATTTGTGTTGTTTCTGCAAAAATACACAAAACAGCCTAAATGTTCATATTTCGCTTAATCTTGACCGTCAGCCGCACCTGCTGCTCAGGATGGACCTTCACTAATCCAACGGCACATAATGAGGCCTGCATTTCACTGACTATTAGCTATTCTTCCTTGCAGCCAAAACGCACCACGCAACAAAGTTCCCTTTCGCACACCCTCCATCATCTCCTTTTTGAGATATAGCGGTATGTAGGTCTCTTCAGGCTCGTGACAAATAGAAATGACAGCCTTGACATATTTGTTGCCAAAAAGCGAAACCTCTTTCACCGACTTAACCTTTGAGGCAAACGACACGTCATCAGGATACTCGTCGTCATCACTTGAAAGGAATGCGACAAGTTCGCCATTATACAGTGTTAAAGGCTTGATTTTCCCTTCCTCATCATATTCCTCTTCCAAGCCCATGTCTTTGCGCATTCTTGCGGAAGTTTCTTCATAAAGCACGGTTTTATCCTCGCCTTCGTACAAAGAATAAGCACACGCCGACAATTCAACATCAATCTCATTTCCTACCACATAATCGGCTTTATTTAAGAAATAATCAGTTGCAAAAAACGCCAAAGACAGTTCCTCCGTTTCGGCATAGACAACTGCCTCTATTTGGCTTTTCAATTCTTGTATTCTAGTAATGTTCAAGCGATGACTTGCTCCTTTGTGCATTGGATAAACAGTCAAGAAATCGTACTGGTTCTCCGTTTCGTTTTTCAATAACAAAGCGACCATACCCATCTCTGTGCCTACTCTCATTGCAGTTATCTCCACTTCCTTGTTTTTGATTACTTTGTCGCTAAATCTGCAAACAGCATTTGCATAAATCGGCCATGAACCGATCTCTGGAAGTTGTTCATCTGCAAACTGGGCAAAAGGCATGATAGTTTCGATATGGCCTCCTTGCAAATCGAAATAACGATTAAATCTGTTCTCATCAACTCCAACTATGACAAGTTCTTCTCCATCCACCTTGTCTTTCACCGAGTGCAAGTACTGGGCAAAAAGTACCTCCAGCTTTCGTGCTTGGGCATCGGAAAGCTGTGTGCCGCTGTGTCTTTTCCGCCATTCAAAATCAGGAATAGCATCCATCAACTGCGCGGTAGTGACGATGGGCATGGCTTCAGGATTGACGATGAAGTTGGGGCGCATATCCATATAGTGGATTTGCTTGCTACCTCTGTTTTTGTTCCAATCGTCAGCCACATACGGCTCTGAAGTGAACACTCCGCTCATCACTATTCCCGTCTTTCCTTCACCGACACGCACCAGATAAAATCTGTCACCAGTATGCGCCTTTTCCCATTCATAGACACTCCAGTCGAATGGCTCCTCATCGAAGTGTTTAATGCAGTACAAATGATAATCCATCGTTACACTAGAAAAAGCTGGATTCCACATCAAGACAAAAGTGTTTTGGTTGGGATTATAACCCTCTCCTGGGTTTTGATACATAGGGTCCATATTCTTGCTTTTTTGTCATTAAATTAATCCTGTTGTTCGTTTCTTTTGACTTTCACCGTCAGCCGCACCTGCTGCTCAGGATGCATCTGCTCGTTGATTTGGTTGATGCGGCACTCGAAGATGTCCATGAAATACTTCTTCTTTACTTCCATAATTGTTACGTTTTTAAGGTTAAACATCATTTCACGCTGCAAAAATAGAAGCACGTTGTTCCATATCGCGGTACAAGTTCAAGGTTTTTTTCGTTTTTTCTTACACATGAGGATTGAAATCCCCACTTGACATATAGTCGCCCTTTCAGGGCTTCCAGCGGACGGCAAAGTCCTGAAAGGACGGCCACACCACATCGGAGCGATTTCAATCCTCCGGTAAACACCCAATCAGCACCACGAAAACGCCGTCTTTCCTGCGGTAGGCATAACTCCACAACTGACTTTCATTCCACCTGCCCCAATTTTTTGCACCATTATCCAAAACAACTCACTATCTTTGCGCAAATTTTTTGAACCTATGAAAAAGCTATCATTCGTCCTCGCACTGCTTTTCGCAACGGTCTTTACGTCGTTTTCACAAACGGCCATCACCGAATCGCAAGCCCGCCAAATCGCAGCGGCATTCACGGCCACACGCGCTTTCGACACGCAAGAGATTCAGTTGGTGTCGGCCAACCAAATCTATATCTATAACATTGGTACACAAGGCTTTGTCATCGTTTCGGGCAATACCGTCTTGCCGCCCGTCATCGGTTGGTCGGACCAAGGCACCTTCCCCGACATGGCCGATGCCCCCGATAACGTGGCCGCGTGGATCAACCATTATGGCGAGATGATTGATTTCGCCGTCGCCAACGGCATACAACCTGAAGCCAAGGTGCAACGCCAATGGGAAGAAGCCGAAAGAGGTGTTTTTGGAGCCAAGAACGCCACAACGGTCAGCCCCTTGGTAAGCACTCGCTGGAACCAGGATTGCTATTATAATGAGTATTGTCCGGCCACCTCTGGCGGCGGCTGGTGGGGAGGTCCGTGCGGACACGTCTACGCGGGCTGCGTGGCCTGCGCCATGGCCCAGGTGATGAAGTTCTGGGATTATCCAGCAACTGGCTTTGGGTCACATAGTTACGTCCACAGTCAATACGGTGAACAGAGTGCCAACTTCGGTGCCACCACCTACCATTGGGACGAGATGCCCAACGAAGTATGGAGCCACAACGATGCCGTGGCCACCTTGATGTACCACTGCGGCGTGAGCGTCAACATGAACTATTCGGCATCGGGCAGCGGCGCCATGTCGCGCGACGTGGAGACCGCCGTGCGCTCCTATTTCGGCTACTGCGGCGCGAAATACCGCGAAAAAACGACATACAGCCAAGAGGCTTGGAACGCCATGCTGCGGGCCGAACTCGACCAAGGGCATCCCATGTACTACAGCGGTGCCAACGGCGACAGCGGCCACGCCTTCGTTTGCGACGGCTACGACGACAGCGACCGCTTCCACTTCAACTTCGGTTGGAGCGGCAGCAGCGACGGCTACTACACCACCACCGACGTGAACGGTTTCAACCAAGGCCAGGCGGTGGTGACCAACATGGTGCCGATGAACATCCAAGCCGACGAAAACGGCATCATCTACGTCAGTGCCGACGGTACGGGCGATGGCTCGTCGTGGGAAAACTCCACCAACAAGCTGCAATATGCCACTGCCCTTTCGAGTGGCGGTGGCACCAAGGTATGGGTGAAGGCTGGCACCTACTACGGCGACACTACCGACCCCGAAGGCGCTTTCTGCATCTCGGAGAGCAACCGCATCTATGGCGGCTTTGAAGGCAACGAGCCAGCCGACTACGACCTCGCGCTGCGCGACTTCGAGAAGAATCCCACCATCCTCGACGGACAAGGCGAAAGGCGCGTTTTGCTGCAAAGTCAAGCCTTCAGCTCAGGCAGGGAAGCCATCTGGGACGGCTTCACCATCCAAAACGGGGCGGCAGGCAGTGGCGCAGGCGCCTACCTCAACAATTATGTCACCCTCTCGAATTGCAACATCGTTAACAATGCCGCTACCATGTTCGGCGGCGGCGTCTACATCAACTCAACGGGCGGCACGACCAAGGTCAACCTCACGAATTGCACCATCACCGACAACAGCGCCTCGATGGGCGGCGGCGTGTGCGACCGTATCGGGGCGACCTACTCCAACTGCGGCATCAGCAACAACATCGCCACGACCAAGGGCGGCGGCCTATACCTTTATAATAATACCGAGCCGACCTTCAAGAGCTGCATCTTCGCCAACAATACGGCCAAGGAAGCCGGCGGCATGTACGCCCGAGGCAAATTCACGGCATACAACTGCAACTTCGTGATGAACTTAGCCACGGAGAGCATCGGCGGTGTCTACCACGAGGAACGCCACAACAAATACTACAACTGCATTATCTGGGGCAATGTGGCCAACGGTCAGCCAAGCCAGACCGACGGCGTGAGCGACTACGAATATTGCGCCGTGCAAGGCGGCGTGGAGGGCACCGAAAACATCAACCTGCCAGCGGCCAACAACGGTGCAGAGCCAGGTATGTATGTGCGCTTCAACACCCCCGCCAGCGGAGCCGGTGCCGACTACCACAACAGCAACTGGTCACTGAAATCGAGAAGTATTTGCCTCAATGCGGGCAAGCCCAACACCACGGGATTGGGCAACACTGATATTTACGGCAACCCACGTCTTCAGAAAGGTCGCGTCGACATTGGCGCTGCCGAGAGTTGCGCCTCGCTCACCAAGATTGAGAACGTGCTTTACGAAAGCGATTTCCCCTACTGGTTCTACAGCCGCCCCTTGACCGAGCCTGGCTATTATACCGCCGTGCTCGACGGACAGGACTGCGACAGTGTCATCGGCCTTACGCTCGATGTTTTATTGGGCGTTTCGGAAACGGGAAACGAGAAAGTCAACGTTTGGCCAAACCCGACGGATGGTATGCTGCACATCGAGGCGGAAGGCATCGAAGCCATCGAGGTGCGCAACCTCTTAGGCCAGGTGGTTTTGCAAGCCAGAGAAACCAACACCATCGACTTGAGCGACCTCGAAAACGGGGTTTATTTCTTGATGGTCACGGATAAAAACAGTTTGAAAACTTCAATAAAAGTGGTGAAAAAATGAAAAAAGCATATTTCTCAGCAGGATGCTTTTGGGGCGTGGAGTATTACTTCAAGCGACTCAAAGGCGTTGCGAAGACCGTCGTCGGATTCATGGGCGGCGAAATCGAAAACCCGAGTTACAAACAAGTGAAGACGGGCACGACGGGGCACTTGGAGACCATTGAAGTGACTTACGACCCCGAACAGGTTTCCTACGAGGCCTTAGTGCGCTATTTCTTTGAAATCCACAACTTCGAGCAAGTTGACGGTCAAGGCATCGACATCGGGACGCAATACCTTTCGGCCATTTGGTTCAACGACCTCGCGGAGCGCGACATAGCCATCCGTATTTTCGGTGAACTGATGCAGATGGGCTATCATCCTGCAACACAAATCCGACAAGCCATGAACTTCTACCCTGCCGAAGATTACCATCAGGATTACCTCGACGAGCGTCAGGAAACGCCGGAATGTCACGTTTATAGGAAGATTTTCTGAAAACTTGTAGGGCTGTCATATTATGACAGCCGTGAATTAATAAACGAATTTGCACATTAGAAAAAAGGATGGAAAGACACGATATTTCATAAAAAAGGGCTTTTTCCCTTTGAGCAAAAGAAAAAATGACTACTTTTGCCAAAAATAAAAGTCATGCCAGAAATCAGTAACTATGGAAACAACAAACGAACTCAAATGGGTAACATCGGCAAAAAGCCTCAACGGGTATCGTTTGGCTCTGACTTTCAATGACGGTAGCCAGCGAGTTTTCGACTTCGAGCCGCTTATTGAGCAATATCCCGTCTTTTCCTCATTGCGAGACAAATCCGTTTTCGACCGCTTCGACCTCGACGGTTGGACTGTCACTTGGATGAATGGCGACATCGACATCGCGCCTGAATACCTTTATGAGAACAGCGTTGCAGCCTAAACAATTAAACGATTAAACAACCAACAAATAAACAAATAAAAATGGCAAAAAACATCGAAGAAATCAAAGCCGCGTTGGCCGCTTGTGGCATCACCGGCGCAAAGGAAGTCTATTATAACCCGAGCTACGAACAACTCTTCAAGGACGAGATGGACCCCGCCCTGACAGGCTACGACAAGGGCGTGTTGACCGAACTCAACGCCGTCAACGTGATGACGGGCATCTACACCGGACGCTCGCCCAAGGACAAATACATCGTCATGGACGAGAACTCGAAAGACACCGTTTGGTGGACCACCGAGGGCTACAAGAACGACAACCACCCGATGACGCAAGAGGTTTGGGAGCACGTCAAGTCGCTGGCCAAGAAGCAACTCTGCGACAAGAACCTCTATGTGGTCGACGCCTTCTGCGGCGCCAACAAGGACACCCGCATGGCCGTCCGCTTCATCATGGAAGTGGCATGGCAGGCCCATTTCGTGCTCAACATGTTCATCAAGCCCACGGCTGAGGAATTGGAGAACTTCGAGCCTAACTTCACCGTCTACACCGCCTCGAAAGCCAAGGTGGACGACTACAAGGAACTCGGCCTCAACAGCGACACCTGCGTGGCCTTCAACGTGACCTCGCGCGAACAAGTCATCCTCAACACCTGGTACGGCGGCGAGATGAAGAAAGGCATGTTCTCGATGATGAACTACTACCTGCCGCTGAAGGGCATTGCCTCGATGCACTGCTCGGCCAACACCGACATGCAAGGCGAAAACACCGCCATCTTCTTCGGACTGAGCGGCACGGGCAAGACCACCCTCTCGACCGACCCGAAACGTCTGCTCATCGGCGACGACGAGCACGGCTGGGACGACGAAGGCGTGTTCAACTTCGAAGGCGGCTGCTATGCCAAGGTCATCAACTTAGACAAGGACAGCGAGCCTGACATCTACAACGCCATCAAGCGTAACGCCCTGCTCGAAAACGTCACCGTCGATGCCAACGGCAAGATCGACTTCAAGGACAAGAGCGTGACCGAAAACACCCGCGTCTCCTACCCCATCGAGCACATCGAGAAGATCGTCAAGAACGTGCGTCCTGTCTCTTCGGGTCCTGCCGCCAAGAACGTCATCTTCCTCAGCGCCGATGCCTTTGGCGTGCTGCCTCCTGTCAGCATCCTGACGCCCGAACAATGCAAATACTACTTCCTGAGCGGCTTCACCGCCAAGTTGGCCGGTACCGAGCGCGGCATCACCGAGCCTACGCCCACCTTCAGTGCCTGCTTCGGTCAAGCCTTCCTCGAACTGCATCCGACCAAATATGCCGAGGAGCTCGTGAAGAAGATGGAAAAGAGCCACGCCAAGGCTTACTTGGTGAACACCGGCTGGAACGGCACGGGCAAGCGCATCTCCATCCGCGACACACGCGGCATCATCGACGCCATCCTTGACGGCAGCATCGAGAAGGCCCCGACCAAGCACATTCCTTATTTCGACTTCGAGGTGCCCACTGCATTGCCCGGCGTCGACCCGAACATCCTCGACCCGCGCGACACCTATGCCGACAAGAGCGTTTGGGAAGAAAAGGCCAAAGATCTCAGCTCGCGCTTCATCAAGAACTTCGAGAAGTTCACGACCAACGAGGCTGGCAAGGCTTTGGTGGCTGCCGGACCGCAGCTGTAAATCCATTTGACACGCATCGCGTCATTGCGAGCAAAGCGAAGCAATCCAGAATACAAGTTACAACTCTGGATTGCTTCGTTGTTTCTCGTCGCAGTGACGCAAAGCACAACAAAAAGCACGAAAACCCCATTTTACCTGCGCATTGTCAAGACAAGCGACCTGTTGACTGTTTTTCAAGCACATTTTTTCGCATGATGTTATTTTTTTTCGCATTTTTGCACCTTAATAATAGTGTAACGACAAACTAAACACACTCTTGTACACATGAAAAAAGTTTTCACTCTTATTGCGGCATTGGTCTTAGGATTCAACCTAACTGCCCAGACCTACGAACAAGTCATCGTCACGCCCGATTCGCTGCATCTCTATTTCCACGGTTGCTCACCGCATGGCGAACGGGTGTCCGTCACCAACCACACGTCGGAAGACTTGGTCATCAACCGCTGCTATGCAGAGAACTTCATCGTTGAGTTCCTTTACGAAGGCGAAAACATCGCCGAAACGGGCTTTGTCGTCCCCATCGGCGAAAGCGCTGGATTTGAAGTTTATGCAACGCCGACCCTAAAGCAAGAAAACGACATCTACGGCACGATTTTCATCGACACCGACTTTGGCGTCTACACCATTGCGCTCTACTATGAAACCACCTACGGCATCGAAGAACATGCCGCAGGCTTCTATATCGCTCCCGTTCCCGCCAACGATTTCGTCAACATCACAGGCGAAAACTTAGGCAAAGTCAGCATCTACAACGCCATCGGGCAGCGCGTTGAGGAATTCGACACCGGAGGAGATAATTTGCGCATTCCGACCTCGGATTATCCGAATGGCATATATTTTGTTAGGACAGCCCAAGGCGAAACACGACGTTTCATCATAGCACATTAATCCAATAATCAATAACAACAAAAATCAACAAAAATGAAGAAAACCCTTAGAAGAATTGCACCCGTGGCATTGGTCCTCATCGGACTGACAACCCTTTCGTTCATGGCCAAAGACGGCGTCACGCTGCGCCTGAAGCCCCAGCAAGGCAAGACCTACACCATCAACGCGAAAGCCAACATGATGATGATGATGGAAGTGCAAGGCCAAACCATGAACCAGACCCAAAACATGGAGTATCGCCAGAGCTTCACCGCCAAAAACGTAACCGCAAAGGACGTTGAACTCGAAACCAAAATCGAAGCCCTGAAAATGAGCATCTCCCAAATGGGCATGAAGCTGGAATACGACTCGGAGCACCCTGAGAAGACCAGTCCCATGCTGGCCGGACAGACCAAGGAAATGGACGAGGCCATCAACAAGACGGGTACCATCAAGTATGACGTCATGGGCCACGTCATCGACTCGCTCGACCTTGAAATGAGCCAATTGGGCGGTGTCATCATCCAACTCCCCGAAGAAGAGCTGAGCGTGGGCAGCACTTGGAGTGTCGACAAGAGCCAAAACGTCAGCGGCACCGAGATGAACGTCCACTACACCTACACCGTCGCCGCCATCTCCAAGAAGAGCGTCGACCTCACCGTGGAAGGCACCGTGACCAGCAAAGGTGCCGAGGAAATCAGCGGCAACTACACCGGCACGGCCAGCGTCGACCCGCAGCAAGGCTTCATCACCAAGAGCAGCCTCAAGAGCAACCTCTCGATGACCATCTCGCAGCAAGGTTTGAGCATCCCCGTCACCATGGTGGGCACCACAACAGTGGACGTCAAGTAAGACATGTTCCACGTAAACGAAAAAACCAGCGGCCATCGAGTCGCTGGTTTTTTTGTGCCTCAATGAACGATGCCTACGAATTGAGCATGACCGGCATGAGGAGCATGAGCAGGTCTTCGGCCTCGTTCTCGGTGTCGACGGGTGTGATGATGCCTGCACGGTTGGGGGCCGACATCTCGATCTTCACCATTTCGGAATCGAAATTGCTGAGCATCTCTTGCAGGAAGCGCGAGTTAAAGCCGATTTCCATGTCGTCGCCCTCGTAGCTGCAAGTGAGGCGTTCCTTGGCTTCGTTGTAGAAGTCGATGTCTTCGGCGGTCAGGGTAAGCTCCTGTCCGGCAATGCGGAAACGCACCTGATGGGTGGCCTTGCTTGAGAACACAGCCACACGGCGGATGGCCGAGAGGAATACCTGTCGGTCGATGGTCAGCTTGTTGGGGTTTTGCTTCGGGATGACGGCATCGTAGTTGGGATAGCGGCCTTCGATGAGGCGGCAAACCAACATATAGTCGCCAAAGACGAACGAGGCGTTGGTCTTGTTGAACTCGATATGCACAGGCTCGTCGGCGAGGCCTGCCAGGATGCTCTTCAGCTGGTTGATGGGTTTCTTGGGCATGATGAACGAAGCCACCACGTCCGACTTGACATCCATCCTTCTGTAGCGCACCAACTTATGGGCATCGGTGGCCACAAAGGTCAGGTAGTTCTCCGTCATCTCCATCAGCACGCCGCTCATAATGGGTCGGATTTCGTCTTGACCCGTGGCGAAGACCGTCTTATCGAAGCCTTTGGCGAGCACGTCGGCGGGAATCTCCCAAACGGACGTGTCGGCCATCACCGGCAATTGTGGGAACTCGTCGCTCTTGTGACCGGCCAATTTGTAGCGACCTTCGCCAGCCACCAATTCGATGGCAAGGGTGTTGTTGTCGACCGAAACCGTAATCGGCACGTCGGGGAAGTTCTTCATGATTTCGAGCAGCAGACGAGCCGGAATCGTCACTTCGCCAGTGCCCTCCACCATGTCGGGGACGAGAGTGACCGTCATGGTCACGTCGAGGTCCGACGAGGTGATTCTCAACTGGTTTTCCTCAAGATGGAACAGGAAATCGTCCAAGATGGGCAAAGTGTTCTTCGAGCCGATAACGCCGCTCAGCGCTTGCAGGCTCTTCAAAAGCTTTAGGCTTGATACTATGAATTTCATCGCGATATAGGTTTTATTTCATTCAAATTTGAAGTGGTAAAAGTACAAATAATTGGGATATGGAGACCATTTTGTCGAAAATTTTCTCATTTTTTAGAAACCGCCGACGTTCAGGCCCGCATATTTCAGTCGGTTCAGGAAGTCGAGCATCGACTCGTAGGGCACCGCCACATACTGGAAACGCTTGTCGTCCTTCTTGCGTGTACGCGCCTTCTCCTTGATGTCGGCCAAACGCTGGTTGATGTCGGAATAGGTGCAATGCACTTGCAACTGCCCGTCGCCCACATTATAATTAATATAGGTCTGGAACATGTCGTTCTGGAAGAAGTAGGTGATGTTGCCCAAACGGCGGTCGAACATCACGCAGCCGTCGACGTACTTGTTCACCACATGGTTGCCAAAACTGCCCAAACCGATCTTTCCCACCGAGACGAAAGCGTGCAACTGGTTGTTCCACACCATCTTAAGGTCGGGAATCACGATGGTCTTGCTGTAGAAATCCGACGCCTCCATCTGAGGATAGCCGCCAGCCAATTCGATGTTTTTTGAAAGCTCTTCGGTTTTCTCAGCCGAGTTCTCGGAACGGAAATAGGACAGGAAATTGGTCTGCGTCAGGTCAATCGACTCGGCGGGAGCGTTGGCATAAACTTCAGCCATTGCTTCCAAAGCCTTGTCGTCGAACACGGGGGCGTTGAAGATGTTGAGACCATGCAGCGTTAGGCTGTCGTTGGGGTATTGTGTGTAGTCGCCGAAAACCGTGAATTGGGCCAGAGCCGTCTCAAAGCTGAGGTCGGAGCCACCGTGACCACGGATGATGCCACGCGAATCGAGGTCGAGATGGGCATCATATTGCGTCGTGTCGGTCACCACAAAACGAAGGCTGTCGGCATCGAACCAAAGCATTCCGTTCGACGAGGCCGCCTCAACGGTGTTGTTCCTCCCCTCCCGTGGCGTCAGGAACGAGCCGAAATAGCCGCCATCGATGGCCAACTCATAATACAAGCCGTTGCACATGCCTGGCTCGCCTTCACGAATGCGCTCCATGTCGACAGGGATGCGGATGTCATTCGGGTTGACATGTGTGGCCGAGGCAAACCAATGGTTGAGTGCCGCAATGGTGTCTTGTGCCGTCTCTACAAGAGTTGCTTCGACAGGCTCAGGGGCCGTTTCTTCTGTTTCAACAAGAGCATCATCCACTTCCATATTCGTAGAGTCCGTCGGCGTTTCGACAGGCTCAACGGCCTCAACTGCTACAGGCTCCTCGAAGGCCAGCAGAGCAAACTTACCGTCGAAATAGCCTAACGCCTCGGTGGCTTCAAGAGTCAGCCGACCTTGGAAGCCAAACTGCGTATCCAGCTTGAATTCAGCGTCTTCTGCTATATTGGCATAGCCATGCGTAACGCCTTCCACAGGCACGATAGTGTCCATCCTGATTGCCGTGCTGATGCCATTGGCATTGGTGTAGTCCCATGTGCCTTGGGCCTCATAATGGTTGCGGCTGTGGATGTTGACCACGGCATCTTTATAAAGGTGGAACTGGTTGAGCGTGTCGGCCAGCAGCTCGCCATTCACCGGTTCCAGCTTCGATTCGGCATTGATGTCGACGTCGTGCAGATACGGGAACACGGCAGCGTCGGCCACACGGATGATCTTCACGTCGTGGGCATGGATGATGTAGTTGGTCATGTCGTATTCCGCGCTCATGCTGTAGAATTGCAGCGAATCCTGCTCAGGCACGAGCGAGATGAACTTGGAGGCATTGTTGTGGACTGCCAACAGTTCCTCGTGCGTGGTGGCGGTGGCATAGTCGCCGAAGCTCTCCACGGGGTTGTAGAGATGCAGGCTGTTGGTGGCCATGTCCCAGTTGGCTTCCTTCAGCGAGCAGATGTATTGGTTCATCGGGAAGTCAAGGTTGCTGTTTTGGTCGAGATAGTCGTATTGCACTTTTTGCGCGTCAAAGTCGACGTTGGCCCGGTAGTTGGTCGCGGCAAAAGCGATGTTGGACGTATCGGCGGAATAGAGAAGGAAGTTGGCCGAATCGGCGACGAAAGTCCTGCTATCCAATGCGAAATGGTCGGAATCGAACTCGGTCAGGCCGAAACGCAGTTTGCCGTCAGCTGAATAGCCTTCGGGCTTGAGCGTGGTTTTGCCGGAGAAATAAGTGTCGCCATACATGCAGATAGGCTTGTCGATGGTCTCGGTCGTCAGTTCGGGAATGCCAATGTCCCACTTCAGGCGCAAGGCATCGGCAGAGGCCGTCGGGAAGCCAGTACCGTCCTCTTTGGGCACCATCTTGAACTGGTTGGTGATACCCGTGATTGAATCAGGATAAAACATGAACTGGTCCGACTTGAAAGCCGCCGTCAGATAGTCGAGTGTGCCTTCGCCGAAGAAACCGCTCGACGAGAGGTAAACCTGATTGTGGAAACGACCCAAATCGCCATAGAGCGGATAAGAAGCCGCCTCGTTGTCGCCAATCTGGTGGACAAAGCCCAACGAAAAATCGTCCATGACGACCAAAGGCTGTACGATATTGGGCATGATGCCAGCCGAAACCAATTCACCTTCGAAGCGCACCTTCTTCATTGACAAGTCGTTGAGGCTGTCGACGACGAAGGGATAGAGGCTATAATAGAACTTGCCTTCAAGGTCGGCGGCTGTCATCACCGAGTCGACATTACCGGGATGGAACACGCCTCCGTTGATTTTCCTGAAGAACTTGAAGCCCTCGGCATCGCTGGTGAAAATGGGGTATTCGGGCGTCTCGTAACGGCTCGACTTGTTGTCGCCGTGGTCGATGTCCAAATGTCCCTTCAGCTTTTCCAACGTGCCGTCGACGGGGATGACATGGTTGTCGTAGCGGGCGTAAAACCTCAGCGAGTCAATCTTTTCCATATTGATGGTGAAGTCCTGGTAGTTGAACTTGCTGTCTTTGGTGAAGAACTCGAACATACCCGCCAAAATGCCTCCCGAGAAGGTGAAATTCTGGCCTTTGGTGAAGGTGATTTTGCCGAAGTCGGGCACGATGACCACACGTTTGCGGTCGCTCAGCGAAATGGCCGATCCATCGAAGCCATCGATTTGGCTGGTGATGCCGTAGACCAGCAAGTCGTTGGTCCTGAGGTCGAGGCGCACATTGGGTTGACGATTGGTCGTCAAGGTGTGCAGCTTGATGACGTCGTAGTCGATGGTCTCGCGGTAAGAGTCGACCACGTCGAAGAAACGCGGCAACGCGGTGACCCATTTCGTTTCGGGGTCATATTCCACATAGCCCTCGGCTTGCAGCTTGAGCATCAGCGAGATGACTTGTTCGATAGGATAGCCGAGGAAGGACGCCAAGTCGCCAACGGCAAACTTCACCTGACGTTCCACATTGTCGAAACCCTGCAAGAATTTCTCTATGCGTATCATCGGATGCGTGCCGTCGAGACCTTGCAGCCGCTTGAAGTCGTCGTGGCGGTAATAGTTGACCGAAACCACGTCGCCTTCGCTCGTAGGATTGACGCCTTCCATCCTGCGGAAGTCGACATACGATTCGTCAATGTTCCAATACATGGCCTCCAAGAAGATGTCGACTCCGTGATAATAATCGTGGAACGGGCCATCACCATAGTCTTTCAACGAACGGTAAATCATCATCTTACGCAACTTGTTATCGTAGCGGAAACCAAGTCCGTTGTGATAGATGGAATCCTTTTCCTGGCCCGAAACGGTGTCGATCAGATAGAGACGCATGGCGGCGTGGTCGGAAACGAGCAACTCGTCCATCGACATCACGAAACGCTGAGCCTGCACCTTGACGACTTCCTTGCCCTTGTAGCGGAAATGGAACATCGCCTTGTTGTCGACGCCACCAAACACATCCACTTGGTTGCCCATCATGCCGATGCCGCCCTCGAAGTCGATGTTTTTCATGATGTTTTTGATCACATAATCAGAGCGATACGACTTCACACGCGGAAACATTGTCTTTTCGTTGGGCGCGTTCACTAACACCTTGTCCTCGAAACGGCAAAGGATGTCTTGGTCGAAATGCTGGCGCTCGTGGAAAATCACCGAGTCGATGGCATACTCCGATCGGCTTAGGTCGATGGTGTAGTAATCCGGAAGGGTGACAAACACTTGGTCGGTCGCGATGTCGAAGCGCGACCAGTCGGCGCGGCCTCCCATGCCTTCCCATCGGTTGTCGTCGAGGTAATAAACGCCCTTGGTATTCTTGAGAACTGACTCGTCCTTTTGCGAGGCCAGCACCAAAGTGCCGTCGACGGTCAGTTCAAAACGCTCTTTCGAGGGGAATCCTATCAAAGCCTCGCGGAGCAACCATTTGGAGTTGCCTTTGGCCGACAACACCTTGTCGACGAAGATGTTACGGCTCGATGCCAAATACTTGTCGACACTGTTCATCGACTTCCGGACCTTGGCATCGGTGTACATAAGCCAGTTGTTCACGTCCTTGTGCCCCAATCCGGCGGTAGGGATTTTTTGCACCACCTCGATGAAATTGAAGATGTTGGCATAGGCCTTGCCCCCACTCTTGGCATGGAGCAACTCGCACAATCCCATGATGGTATTGGCTTCCGAGCCGTCGTAGTAGCTGTCCCAAGGCCCACGGAAGGCCTGCATGATGACAGCCGCCTCGTCGCGGTCCTGCTTCGACGTGGACGAAGCCAAATAGGCCGACAACTCATTGTAGAAGCTCTCCTTGTCGGTGGAGAAAAACGCCTGCGCGAAGCCCGATGTGATGCCCAGCAGGAGCAAAAAAACGGTGGTTAGGATTCCTTTTTTCATTCTTTGCAGATTAAAAACCAGTTATTTACAAAATTCAGCAGCCACCCAATTGTTGCGACTCAGGTGGCGACAATAGCGCAGTCCCAAACGTTCGGCTTCGGCCTTGATGCTGTCCAAATCCTCTGTGTAGAAGCCACTAAAGAAGATACGGGCTTCGGGGGTCATGGCGGCAACATAATAGTGCATGTCGCGCAGGAGGATGTTGCGGTTGATGTTGGCCAAAACAACATCAAACTTTCCGCTGATGGACAAAGCATCGCCGAGCACAATCTCAATATCGCTGATGCCGTTCAACTCACAGTTGGTGAAGGCGTTGCGATAGGCCCATTCGTCGTTGTCGATGGCAACGGTGTGCGCCGCCCCCAATCTTTTGGCCAAGATCGCCAACACCGCCGTTCCACTGCCCATGTCCAAAACCGTTTTCCCTTGGAAACCAGTCTCAAGCATCAGCGAGATGATTTGCGAAGTGGTTTCATGGTTGGCCGTGCCAAACGACATTTTCGGCTCGATGACGAGGTCGAACTCGAAATTAGGGTCGGGTTCGTGGAAAGGCGCACGCACACGGCATCGCTCGTTGACCACCACGGGCTGGTATGAGGCTTCCCAAAGCTCGTTCCAGTCCTTGTCGGGCATCTCCTCCACTTTCAGCAGATGGATGTCGAAAAACGCAGGATCGGCCAACAGGCTTTCCACGGCATCATCGTTGCGGTTTTCGGCTGAGCAATAGGCTTTTAGCCCCATTGAATCGTCCATGAACGAGTCGAAACCGATTTCAGCCAACATCGACACTAACATATCATGTTGAATATCGGAGCCTGGCGCAGTAAACGAATACTCGAATGTCTTCATCATTCTTTTTGTTATACATGAATGATCACGAATATACCACGAATTATCAGAAATGAATTAATGAAAATTTGTGGTTAATCCATGGCCATTCGTGTTGAAAACCGATATTATTCTTCTCCGATATGTGAGGCTTGGTTGCAAATGGAGACGAAATCGTCGGCCTTGAGCGATGCGCCACCGATGAGACCGCCGTCGACGTCGGGCTGCGAGAACAGCTCGGTGGCGTTCTTGGCGTTGCAGCTACCGCCGTAGAGGATGCGGATTTCGTCGGCAGTCGCCTCGTCGTAATGTTCCTTGATGAGCGAGCGAATGTAGGCGTGCATCTCTTGTGCCTGTTCGGGCGTGGCGGTCTTGCCCGTACCGATGGCCCACACGGGTTCGTAGGCGATGATCGTGTCGTAGATGGCATCGCCGTCGAGGTGGAACAAGCCTTTCTCCAGCTGTTCCTTCACCACATCGAAATGGCGACCCGCTTCGCGTTCCTCAAGCACTTCGCCCACGCAATAGATAGGCGACATATTATTCTCAATCAAGCGGTTGACTTTCTCAGCAAGGATTTCATTGGTCTCGCCGAAATATTTTCTCCTTTCGCTGTGACCTACGATACAGTAGTCCACGTCGATGGATTTCAGCATCTTGGCCGAGACCTCGCCCGTGTAGGCACCTTTGTCGTAGGCACTGCAATTCTGTGCGCCCACATTAAAGCGTTGTTCGTCAAACTCATAGTCCGTCAGCATCTCAAGATAAGGGAACGGCGGGCAGATGATGACCTCGCAGTTCAGCTCGTCCTGCTCGTCGAGGCGGTCAAGGATGTCGTCGACCAATGTTTCGGCCTCATCGAAAGTGAGGTTCATTTTCCAGTTTCCTGCTACGATTTTGCTTCTCATAAGATTATTATTTCAGATTTAAGATTTAAAGATTTAAAATTCAATGGTTTATAACCAAAGATGACGATTTTTTAAAAGGACAAAAATACGAAATATTCCATAACCACACAAAAGTTTTACTATCTTTGTTGCTTCAATTCCCAAAAATTCATTTTACAACTCAATGATTTGATGAAGAAACTATCATTACTTATTGGCCTGACATTGGTTTTCGGCATTTGCCATGCCCAAGACGAACTCCCGACCGTCGTCCCCGACCGACCGGGATTCACCTATTGGGCAGCTGTCGTGCAACACCATAAAATCACTTGGGACAACGGCTTCGCTTTCGAGTCGATGCCTGATGGCGAACGCACTGTCACCCTCAACAGCACGATACTCAGGTACGGTCTTTTCGAGAACATGGAATTGCGCTTGGGTTCCGACTTCTTGCTATCCTATGACGGCCTTGAGCCAAGACCCACTTTTGGCGTAGGCCCGCTCACGGCTGGGGTGAAGTTCAAGCTGAACGAAGGTCACGGCATCATCCCGACGGTCGGTTTTTTGGCCGAACTCAAGTCGCCCCATGTGGGGACCAAGGAGCAACTTCCCTCCCACCTCGCTCCCGCGATGTATGCCATCTTTGAACATGCCATCGGCGAACGCTTCTGGCTTTGCTATAACGCTGGATTGGAATGGGACGGCGAGACGGCTGCCCCCAAGACCTTCCTCGCCATAGGTTTTGGCGGCAACATCACGGAAAGCCTTGGCGCCTTCATCGAGACGTACCATTACCTGCATCGGGAGGAAAAAAGCCAACACATGACGGAATTTGGCCTGACCTGGTTGGTTTCGCGGCGCGTGCAACTCGACATCGAAGCCGACATGGATTTCAGGAATTTCGGCAAGCACTACGGCATTGGCGCAGGCGTTTCGTGGATGATCAACTGAAGACCAACTTGCAACGACAGACCTCAACAGCGTTTTGTTCGCCTGGCTCAGTCTTGACCAAACGGACACAATACTCGTTTTCAGCGGTTTGTTCACCATAGAAACCCATCTTGTCGCCTTGGTGCGCCTCAGCGACATAGGCAATCTCAAACCGCTTGAGACGATGTTCGCGATACCACGCAACGTCCCACAAATCAAGCACATGCTCGATGTATTTCACCGAGTTGACGTGCCCGTTGATGTCGATGTCGTTGTAGTTGATGTCGATGCAACGCACAAAACCAGCGTTTTCCGTCATTTTCACACGGCTGCTTTTTTCGATGGGACAAGGCTTGTCGGCCACAATCCACTTGTCGATGGCGCCGTTGTCGATGGCGTAAATATCGGTAGGCTGGCGTGTCTCCGTATCAATCATGGCCCAGATGGAACGGCCATAGCCATAGACCCGCCCGTTGCTGTCAGAAACGCAAAAATTGCGGCTCGTGAAGAACTTCATCGCGCTTTCAACCCAAGTCTCGATGCTGTAACGTTCATATTGCGAGGGCATTTCCTCCATTTCGATGGCCAATCGCGACAGCACCCACGACCGTTTGATGGTCATCAGGTATTTCATCCCAAAGCCACGGTCGGTGGAATGGAAATCGGCTGCGTTGAGCATCTGATTGCCAAGATGACCGAGAAACATCCGTCCCGAAAAGTCGCAATGGAACGGCTCGGCCATAAACCCATATTTTCCGATTTTGTCCATGATTCTCTGTTTTGCGCCGCAAATGTACGCAATAAACCGCAAAAACACGGAACAGATTAGAAATTTCTAATTTGGTTTAAGTGTTTTCTAATGGAAACAGCCTGTTTCACGCTCCCTTTCCCGCTACTTTTGCCGCCACAAAACCCTTGCCGATGAACCGTTTGAAAACATCACTTTTCGTTATTGCAATTGTTGTTTGCGGAACCGTTTATTGCCAACAGAGCCAATCCGTTATAAACAAGATTACCGTAAGCGAAGCCGAGCAAATGCTCATTGAGCGCAATCCCGCGCTGCAAATCGCCACGCTCGAGGAGGAAGCCGCGAAGTCGGCGTTGCAGCAAGAGCGGCGTTTCGAGAATCCCGAAGTCGATTTCCTTTACAACGTTTATAACCCTTTGACAGGCCGCTACTTCGACCCGTCGCGGGAGGGCGAGACCTACATCGCCATCGAGCAGCCCATCCCCATCGGGGGACAACGGCGACAACGCATCGGGAGGCAAAGCGCCCTCGCGGAAATGAGCGGTCACGAGAGGCAATGGACGGCTTACCAGCTGAAAATGGAACTCCACCGCACCATGGCCGACATCCATTTCCTGACACAGAAAACCGCCGTCTTCGACGACGAAATCCGCTCGGTGGAGCGCATCCTCGCCGCCTACCGACAACAAGAAGCCCAAGGCAACCTCTCCAAAATGGACCTCATCCGCATGGAGGCCGTCAAACTGCAACTCTCCAACGAACAGAACGAATGGATGACACAACTGGAACAGCGCAAGAACGACCTGCGGCTGATTCTCGGCATGAGGCAATACGCCCCGTTTGGCGTGGACTTGGACGAAAACGGCATCCTCAACGACCTGACCAACATGGCCGCGCCTTTGGAACAAATCGGCGCGTCGCGCCCCGACATGCTCGCCCTGCAAAGCGCAAAGCAAGCCGCAGAACACGACCTGAGGCTGCAACGCGCCAACGCCCTGCCCAACCTCAGCGTGAAGGCGGAATACGACAAAAACGGCAACATCTGCCGCGACTTCTGGGGCGTCGGCATGAAACTCTCCCTGCCCGTCTTCGACCGCAACCAAGGCAACATCAAGGTGGCTCAGGCCATGCTCCGACAGTCGGAAATCAAGGAGGAAGCGCTGAAAAACAAGGTCAGCGCGGAAATCGGCCTGTGTCACAGCAAATTGCAGCGGCAACTCGCCCTGCTCCACGACGCAAAAAGCACCGCTGCCGCCGCCTTCACGCCCGAAGGCATCGAGCGACGGCTGCTCAGCCACGACATCTCGCTCCTCAACTTCATCAGCATCTACGAAGCCTACCGCGACACGCAACTCCTCCTCATCGACGACCGCAATGCCGTCATCCAGTCCGCCATCGACCTCAATGAAGCCTACGGAGAAGAAATCATCAATATAAGATAATCCTATGAAAACCAACAAATTCACCACAATCCTACTCTTGGCCGCCGCCTTGCAAGGTTGCCACAGCGAAAGCGAACCGCCGCAGCAAACAACACGTTCCGTCGAGGAAGTCATCTCCGTGGTCGAGGCCACGGAAGGTAAGGCGCAGAGCAGCCTCACCCTCAGCGGCAAAATCAAGCCCAACGAGAGCAAGATGGCGCACGTCGTCTCGCCCTTTGGCGGCAAGACGCAGAACGTGCAGGCCGAAATCGGCGACGAGGTAAAAAAAGGCAGCGTCCTCGCCGTGGTCCACAGCACCGACGCCGCCGACCACCTCCGCGAGATTCAGGAGGCCGAGGCCGAGAAACAATTGGCCCAGCGCGACCTGACCATGCAGGAACACCTTTTCGAGGACGGCCTGACCTCGGAACGCGAAGTGGCCGAGGCCCGCACACGCCTCCACATCGCGAAGTCGAACCTCGATCGCCTGCAATCGGTGGCCAACATCAACGGCTACACGGGGCAAGTCTCCACCCGCCTCACCTCGCCCATCGACGGCATCGTGCTGAAAAAATCGATTTACAGCAACATGTTCATCTCCGCCGGCGAGGAGGCCTTTGTCATCGCCGACCTCAACACCGTTTGGGCCGTGGCAGACGTTTACGAAAGCGACATCTACCGCATCGGCGAGGGCGCGGAGGTGGAAGTGGAGGTCGTCGCGTGGCCCGGCGAGACCTATCGCGGCACCATCGACAAGATTTACGGTGCGCTCGACGCGAAAAGCAAGACGATGAAAGTGCGCGTCGTCCTCGACAACCCCAGCCTGCGGCTCCGGCCCGGCATGTTCGCCAACATCCGCATCCTGCCGAAAGCCGACACCCCTACCCTGCCCGCCGTGCCGTCGAGCGCGGTGGTGTTTGAGAACGGGAAAAACTTCCTCGTGGTCAGCGAGGAGGGCAAGTTCCGCCTTCAGGAGGTGGAAGTGGCGCTTTCGTCCGACGCGATGGCCTACATCCAAAGCGGCCTGAACATAGGCCAGCGGGTGGTGAACCGCAACGCATTGCTCATCTATAACGAACTGAAGCCATGAGCAGTTTCATCGACAAAATCATCAGCGGTTCGCTGAAAAACAAGTACTTGGTTCTAGTGGTCACGCTCGTGGCCGTGGTCTATGGCGTTTGGTGCTTCACGGACACGCCCGTCGATGCCTTCCCCGACGTGACCAACACGAAGGTCATCATCATCACGCAATGGCCGGGCCGTTCCGCCGAGGAGATCGAGAAGTTCGTGACCATCCCCATCGAAATCGCGATGAACTCGGTGCAGCAGAAGACCGACATCCGCTCGACGACGCTGTTCGGCCTCTCCGTCGTGACCGTCATCTTCGAAGACCACGCCGACGCGCAATTTGCCCGCCAGCAAGTGTACAACATGCTCGCCGATGCCGACTTGCCCGAAGGCGCCGACCCCGACGTGCAGCCGCTCTACGGACCCACGGGCGAGGTGTTCCGCTACACCCTGAAAAGCGACCGCCACACCGTGCGCGAACTGAAAACGCTGCAAGACTGGGTGATTGACAGGCGTTTGCGCTCCGTTCCGGGCATCGCCGACATCGTCAGCTTCGGTGGCGAGGTGAAGACCTTCGAGGTGAGCCTCAACCCCAACCTGCTGGCGCAATACGGCATCTCGTCCATCGAGCTGTTCGAGGCCATCGCCAACAGCAACGTCAATGTGGGCGGCGACATCATCGAGAAAAGCGGGCAGGCCTACGTCGTGCGCGGCATCGGGATCATCAACAACACCGAGGAAATCGGCAACATCGTGGTGAAAAACATCAAGGGCACGCCCATCCTTGTGCGCCATGTCGCGCAGGTGTCGGAGTCGTGCCAGCCCCGTTTGGGCCAAGTGGGCAGAGGCGACGACAGCGACGTGGTCGAAGGCATCGTCGTGATGCGCAAGGGCGAGAACCCCGAAAAGGTCATCGCCGCGCTGAAAACAAAGATCGCCGAAGTAGAGCGCGAGTTGCCCGAAGGTGTGCGCATCGAGGCGTTCTACGACCGCGAAGACTTGGTGAACTTGGCCGTCAAAACCGTGCTGCACAACGTGTTGGAGGGCATTCTGCTGGTCACCTTGGTGGTGCTGCTGTTCATGCGCGACTGGCGCACCACCGTCATCGTGGCCGCCGTCATTCCCTTGGCGCTGCTGTTCGCCTTCATCTGCCTGCACCTGTTCGGCATGAACGCCAACCTGCTCTCGATGGGCGCCATCGACTTCGGCATCATCATCGACGGCGCGGTGGTCATGGTGGAAGCCCTTTTCGTGATGCTCGACGAGAAAGCGCGTGAGATGGGCATGGCCGCCTTCAACCGCTGGAGCAAGAGCGGCGCCATCCGCCTCACCGCCCGCAACAAGGCCAAGAGCGTGTTCTACGCCAAGCTCATCATCATCACCGCGCTCATTCCCATCTTCTCGTTCCAAAAAGTGGAGGGCAAAATGTTCTCGCCGCTGGCGTTCACGCTCGGTTTCGCGTTGCTCGGCGCACTGATTGCCACGCTGACCTTGGTGCCCGTGCTGTCGTCATTATTGTTAAAAAAGAACGTGCGCGAGAAAAAGAACCGCTTCCTTGAGGTCGTCACGGGCGGCGCCAACCACATCTTCGACTTCTTCCACAGCCACCGACCGCAAACCATCGTCGTGTGCTGCGCCCTAATGGTGGCCGGACTGGGCGTGTTTTTCCTGCTCGGCACCGAGTTTCTGCCGCAGATGGACGAAGGCTCCATCTACATCCGCGCCACGCTGCCACAAAGCATCTCGCTGACGGAAAGCGTCAGCATCGCCGACGACCTGCGCCACCGCGTGATGGCCTTCCCCGAAGTGAGCGAGGTGATGACCCAGACCGGAAGGCCCAACGACGGCACCGACGCCACGGGCTTCTACAACATCGAGCTTTTCGTGAAACTCGACGGCGGCAAGAGCAAGGACAAGGAACGCCTCATCGCCGACATCGACAAGGCATTGGCCGTTTATCCCGGCATCGACTTCAACTTCTCGCAGCCCATCTCCGACAACGTGGAGGAGGCCGTCAGCGGCGTGAAAGGCGCCATCGTGGCCAAGGTGTTCGGCCCCGATTTGTATGAAAGCGAGCGACTTGCGCAACAAATCTTCAACACGATGGAACCCATCCGTGGCATTGCCGACCTCGGCGTGATCCGCAACATCGGGCAGCCCGAACTGAGGATTGAAATCGACGAGGCGAAGCTGGCGCGCTACGGCGTGGATAAGGAAGCCGTGCAACGCACCATCGAGATGGCCATCGGCGGCAAGGCGGCCTCGCAGGTGTTCGAGGAGGAGCGCAAGTTCGACCTCGTGGTGCGCTACGACAAGCCGTTCCGCAGCGACGAGGCGCAGATTGCGCAAATCAAGGTGCCGGCCTGCAACGGCGCGATGATTCCCATCGGCGAGCTGGCCGAAATCCGCACCATCACGGGGCCGCTCATCGTCTATCGCGAGAACCACGAAAGGTATTGCGCCGTCAAGTTCTCGGTGCGCGGACGCGACATGGGCTCGGCGGTCGATGAGTCGCGGCAAAAGGTGGCCGAGGCCGTCAGCCTGCCGTCGGGCTACCGCATCGAGTGGAGCGGCGACTTCGAGAACCAAAAACGCGCCTCGAAGCGTTTGGCACAAGTGGTGCCCATCAGCATTCTGCTCATTTTCATTATCTTGTATGTGCTTTTCGGCAGTGGTCGCGACGCGCTCCTTGTGCTGCTCAACGTGCCGGCAGCCGCCGTCGGCGGACTACTCATCCTGTGGCTGACGGGCTTCAACTTCAGCATCTCCGCCGGCATCGGGTTCATCTGTCTGTTCGGCATCTGCATCCAAAACGGCGTCATCATGCTCACCGACATCAAGCACAACCTGCGGCGACGACAGCCCCTGCCCGATGCCGTCGCCAACGGAATGCGCAGCCGCACCCGCGCCATCCTGATGACCGCGATGATGGCCACGCTCGGCCTGTTGCCCGCCGCGCTCAGCCACGGCATCGGCTCCGAGAGCCAGCGCCCGTTGGCCATCGTCATCATCGGCGGCCTCGTCACGGCCACGTTCTTCTCGCTCTTCGTGTTCCCCTTGGTGGTCGAGGCGGTGTACAAAAAGCGCCTGTTCGACAAAAACGGCAAGCTGAGGATGAGGAAATTGTAAAAAAGCGTACTTTTGCCGCACCATGAGCAAGGAAAGAATTTTGATAGCGGAAGACGAGGAAGGCATCCGTGACTTTGTGAGCCGAGGCCTGAGTGATTTCGGCTATGAAGTGGCCACCGCCAACGACGGCCTGCAAGCCTGGGAAATGCTGACCAACAGCACTTTCGACCTCGTCGTCCTCGACATCCGGATGCCCGGACTAAACGGCCTCGACCTGTGCCGCAAGCTGCGCCAACACCAAAGCTACGCCACGCCCGTTTTGATGCTCACCGCGCTCAACACGACCGACGACATCGTGATGGGACTCCATGCCGGTGCCGACGACTACCTCGCCAAACCCTTCAAGTTCATGGAGTTGCTGGCTCGCATCGAGGCCTTGCTCCGGCGGGTTGAGGCCATGAAGAAAGACCGCGCCACCGCCTTCGCCGACCTCACCCTCGACCCCGTGACCCATCGCGCCACACGAGGCGAACTGAACGTGGAACTCAGCACCAAGGAGTTCCGCCTACTGGAATACTTCATCGCCCACCACGACGAGCCGCTCACGCGACAGCAACTGCTTAAAGACGTGTGGGACAAGGACTTCGACACCAACACCAACATCGTCGATGTGTATGTGAAATACCTCCGCAGCAAAATCGACGACCCCTGCCCCGCCAAGCTCATCCACACGCTGACGGGCGTCGGCTACATGATGAAAAGCCCCGCTTGAGCCATGAAACCCAGCCGAAAAATATCGCTCATCTACACGCTCATCACCATCGGGCTGGTGCTCATCGCCTGCGGCGTGTTCTTCATCCTGTCGTCGCGCTACACGGAAACGCTGTATTACAGGTATTTAAGTGAAAAAACGCAAATCGTGGCGATGGAGCGTTTCGAGAAAGACGAACTCGACTCCATCCGCTACCAGAACGTTATCCAACGCCGCCAAAACTCCATCCCCACTTCGCGCGAGGTTTTCATCAACACCGCCGACCGCGACAGCGCCAACATCGAACTACACAAATTTCTGAGCGAAAGGCAGTTGGAAGCACTCTACAAAGGCGAGGTCGTCAATTTTCGCGTCGGCGAGGAGGTGGGCACGGCCTTGATTTACTACGACAACGAAGGCACTTTTGCCGTGGCCGTCTTCAGCCGCAACCCCTACGGCGAACAGATTTCGCGCAGCATCAGGTGGGCGTTGGCGCTGCTCATCGCCGTCGCCTCGGTGGTGCTGTTCCTCATCAGCCGCCTCTACGCTGCACGGATGATCGACCGCATCGACCAAGACTACCAAACCGAAAAACTGTTTGTCAACAACGCCTCGCACGAAATCAACAACCCGTTGACGGCCATCCAAGGCGAGTGCGAAGTGGCCCTGATGCGCGAGCGGTCGCCCGAAGAATACCGCAACTCCTTGACCAAAATCAGCAAGGAAACCGACCGTATCATCAAGATAATTAAGCAACTGCTGTATTTTTCACACAACAAAAGCGAGTCGGAGGACGCACCCGAACTGGAAATCGGTCCGTTCCTCAGCCGCTTTGCCGACGACAACACGCAGGTTGAAATCATTGACGATTTCAGCGTACAAATCAACGAGGAACTACTGCAAATCGCCATCGGCAACATCGTGAAAAACGCAAGGAAATACGCTGATGGCCAGCCGATTGTCGTCAAGGCGCGACAACGCCGCATCGAGGTCATCGACTTCGGCATCGGCATTCCCGCCGCCGACCTGCCGCACGTTTTCGAGCCGTTCTACCGCGCTTCCAACGCGGCCTCGTTCTCGGGCAACGGCATCGGCCTCGCGCTCTCCAAGTCCATTTTGGAGAAACATAGTGCGACACTCAAAGTGACTTCTACCGAAGGCGAAGGCAGTACGTTCACTATCAGATTTTCTTGAAAACAAACAACTTACGCATTTATCCTCACTCTCGGGTCAATGATGCCATAAACGATGTCGACCAAGATATTGACGACGATCAGCATGACGGCGATGAGCAGCACCGCGCCCATGATGACGGGGAAATCGTACTTGTCGAGCGCGTCGACCACCACCACACCGATGCCCTTCCAGTCGAAGACGTATTCCACAAAGACCGCGCCCGCCAGCAACGAGGCAAACCAGCCCGAAACCGCCGTCACCACGGGGTTTAAGGCGTTGCGCAAGGCATGGACGCAGATGACACGCCACGGCTTCAGACCTTTGGCACGTGCCGTGCGCACATAGTCCATCGACATGGCTTCGAGCAACGAGGTGCGCGTCAACTCGGTCACCACGGCCAAGGGGCGCATTCCCAAGGTCAAGGCAGGCAGGATGAGGTTGCGCAAGCTCAGGAACTCTCCCCTGCCATATTCGTCGACGGTGTAAAGGCTTCCAGTCATGCCCAAGCCCGTATAGTGTTCCAAAAGGAATCCGAAGATCCACGCCATCAGTATGGCAGCGAAGAACGAGGGCAACGACATGCCTATGGTGGTGATGAAAAGCGTCAACTTGTTGAGAAACTTGGTGTTGAACACTGCCGTCAGGATGCCGATGAGCAGTCCCAACACCATGGCGATGGAGATGGAGACAAACGCCAGCAGCAAGGTATTTGGGAAAGCCTCGCCCAAAATGTCGGACACCTTGCGCTTGCTTTGGTACGACATGCGTAAATAAGGCGCTTTCAGCACGATGGCCGTAGAGCCGATGGTGGCAATTTCGGCATAACGTCCAATCCTTTCCAATTTTTGCGTACCTTTAGAGAGATTGTAGAACGAGATTGGGACCAAATCGTTCAGGTAGTCAACATATTGTTTACCAAGACTTTGGTTCAACCCCAACTCTTCGCGAATGGCATCCACCGATTCTTTGTCGGCGCGTTGGCCGAGCATCATTTGGGCGGGGTCGCCAGGCAAGATGTTGAACAGGCAAAACACCAATGTGGCGACGCCCCAAAGCACCGCGACACCGTAAAGCAACTTTCGGATGATATAACTGCCCATTTTAGAACAACACCTTCAAAGCGTCATCGAAGTCGAACACACTCCATTTGTCTTTCACCAATCCGCTGTCGAGCCAAATCAGGCCTGGGTTGGAGCGGACTATCGTCTTGATTTCCAGCTCGTCGCCATAATACACCTCAAAAACGAATCCTTTGTTTTCGCGAAGCTGCTCCACATATTCAGGATTGTTGGCAACGACCCAAATCACAGTGTAGTCGGTTTGCTGGGCCGCCTTGTTGAGGTCGCCAATCTTAGCCCAATCCTTCTCGGTCAACGTCGACAAGTCATTGGAAGTGAACATCAAAAGGTTTTCGGTGGCGAGGATGTCGGCAGTGACGTCGTTTCCGTCTTCATCCAACGCACTGAAACCAAGATAGTTGTTTCCGCCTTCGGTCCTTTGGTTGACAAACTCCCATTGCGACATCCACACCGAGTCGTTCCAAGGATAGTTGGGCGAAAGGTATTCTTGGGTCTCGCCCGTTGCCTTGTTTCTGTAAGTCAAGTAGATACGACTTGGTTCGGCAGGTTCGGCATTCATCTGCTTACCCACTTTCCAGTTCATGAAGTCAACCACGGGCAGGTGCCGGTAGTTGTAAACCTCAAACGCCAGAAAAGCCATGGCATAGGCAATGGCAATGATAAATTGGGTAGGCAACTTAAGGCTGTTTTTCAACTGCTTGTTGTTCAATACCAGCGGGATAAGCACCGCATCGATGACCAAGTTCTTGTAAAACGTCTGCCAGTTGCTCATCTTGATGGCCGTCCCGAAGCAGCCGCAATCGGGCACGAGGTCGTAGAGCGCATCAAAGAGCGTCGTGAAGGTGAAAAACAACATCAGCAAGGTCGCGCCCAATGTCGCCAATCGGGGCAAAATATTGGTCAACAGGCAGATGCCGACGATAAACTCAGCCAAAATCAACAAGAAAGCCAGCACCAAAGCCGCATCGTTGAGCCATGTCATGCCATAAACCGCAAGGTAGTCGAGCATCTTGTATTTCGTTCCTAACGGGTCGACACCCTTGGTGAAACTGCTGAAAATGAACAAGGCACCCACCAAAAAACGGCAAACGACCAGCGCAAAGTTGCTGTATCTTTTGTTGAAAACGGTGGCAACCAATAAGTTAAGCAAAAGGATGGCCAAAAACCAAAACCGATATTCAGGCAGGAAAAAAATCCCTACCGCCGAGGCAAGGGCCGCCAAAATACTTGCCCACGCAATGGCCGTTGACTTCTTATTTCTCATCGCGCACCTCCTCGCCCATCAAAATCAAGGCAAAAACAGCATAGTTGATCATATCGTAATAGTTGGCGTCGAGTCCTTCGGATACAAGCGTCTTGCCTCCGTGGTCTTCGATGCTCTTAGTACGCAGCACCTTGCTCATAATCAGGTCGGTAATTGAGCTGACGCGCATGTCGCGCCAGGCCTCGCTGTAGTCGTGGTTCTTGCGTGTCATCAGCTCGTAGGCCTCGTTGGTCACCTTGTCGAACCATTCGGTGGCCTCGTCGGCACTCAAATCGGGCTGGTCGACCACGCCGAGGCGCAGTTGGATGACACCCATCGCCGCATAGTTGACGATGCCGATGAACTCAGGCTCGATGCCTTCGTCGACCATGCGTTCCGAAGTCGTTTGCAACGTCCTGATTCTCTTCACCTTGATAAAAATCTGGTCGGTTATCGAAGGTGTCCGCAGGATGCGCCAAGCCGGTCCATAGTCCTTCATCTTGTCGACAAACATCTTGCGGCATTGCGCCAACACCGCGTGAAATTGGGATTTTGTATCGTGCTTTTGCATGAAAAATGTATTTTTGCAAAAATAATACTTTTTTCGATGATGCAACTTTTTTCAAAGCGTAAATCTTACATTTTCGACCGTCCCGCCGTGATGGGCATCCTCAACGTGACACCCGACTCGTTCTCCGACGGTGGTCGCTACAACCTGATGTACAATGCCTTGCAACACGTTGGGCAAATGCTCGACGAAGGTGCCGACTTCATCGACATCGGCGGATGCTCCACTCGACCCAACAACGCCATCGCCACAGAAGCGGAGGAGATGGAGCGCGTCGTTCCGATTCTGAAATCCATCAGGAAACGTTTTCCTGACGCGCTTGTTTCCATCGACACGTTCAGGAAAAACGTGGCCGAGGCCTGCATCGGCGAAGGTGCCGACCTCATCAACGACATCTCGGGCGGGCTTTTCGATGCGGAGATGCTGCCTTACATCGGCCAAAACCATATTCCTTATGTCATGATGCACTGCGTTGGCACGCCCGAAACCATGCACCAATACGCCCTCGGCGGCGACATCCACCAAACCGTTCACGACTTCTTTGAGCAGCAATGCCAAATTCTTGAATCCTTTGGCAAACAGCAAATCATTCTCGACCCCGGCATCGGCTTCGGGAAGAGTCTTGAAGCCAACTATCAATTACTCAACGACTTGAACTGTTATCGCTATCACCATTTGCCCATCCTCATCGGCATTTCGCGGAAGTCATTAATTAATAAGGTGCTCGGTACCACTCCCCAAGAGGCAGAAAACGGAACGACAGTACTCAACACCATCGCCTTGCTCAACGGGGCCGACATCTTGCGCGTCCACGACGTGAAAAAAGCGCGCGAAGCTATCGAATTGGTCGGTAGTTTTCGTAATTTTGCAGCAAAATTGGAACCATGATCGACCTTTTCATCCAAGTCCGCATCTTCGACATCATCGACATCTTTTTGGTGGCCATGCTTTTCTATGGGCTTTATCGCCTGCTGAAAGGCACTTCGGCCATGAGCATCTTCATCGGCATCGTGGCCATCTTCCTTATCTGGCAGTTGGTCAAGGCGTTGCAGATGGAAATGCTGACCGCCATCTTGGGGGCTTTCGTCAGCGTGGGCTTCATCGCGCTCATCATCATCTTCCAGCCGGAGATACGACGATTCCTGTTCACCATCGGCGCACAAGCCCAGGAAGGCAAGTTCATGCAAAGGTTCAAGTTCCTGAAAGTGAGGAGCAATGTCGACCTCAACATCGACGCCATCACCAAGGCCTGCCTCAACATGTCGGAAATCAAGCAAGGGGCGCTCATCCTGCTCACCCGACAGAACAACCTTGACGACATTGTTACGACAGGCGTCATGGTCAATGCCGACATCAGCAACCCACTGATTGAGAACATCTTCTTCAAGAACAGCCCGCTGCACGACGGCGCGATGATCATCCGCCACAACCGCATCACGGCTGCACGATGCATCCTTCCCGTGACCAACAAAACCAACATTCCGGGACATTACGGCCTGCGCCACCGTGCCGCCATCGGCGTGACCGAAGTCAACGACTGCATCGCCCTTGTGGTTTCGGAAGAGACGGGCAACATCAGCATGGTGGTGGGCGGCGAAATCAAGACCATCAAGCCTTCGGAACTCAAAGAGACGATTGAGAGGGAGATGAGAGGTTAGAGTTTGCGGTTTGGAGTTATTCAGAGCTAAACAACTGAACGACTGTCAATTGTCAGCTGGAACAAACCCGTCATCCTCTTCGATATAGTGCAACTCTTTCTTAAAGGGATCGTAGCTCAGCAAAACCTGGAAAGAATAGTTTTGCTTTTGCAACTCTTTGCCCACATAACTGTTCATCATGTAGTCGTAAGTATAACTCGCGTAGAGCTTACCCAAAAACACCGCGTAGTTATACACATCTTCAAGTTTCAGTGTATCAATATTATAGTCATAATCCACGATATTATCCCACATGGAGAAATTCACCCTCGAATCAAAGCCGTCCATGAGGTTGTGCTCGCAAAACTGCACGGGTCGCCACTCGCCGTCGTTAATCTCGAACCACGAAGCCACGTTGACCGTGTTTAACGGATATTTATAGCTGAACTCGTCCGTTTCGCTGTAATAATAGTCCTCATACTCCGTGATGCGCCCCGAAATCTCCATCCGCGAGAGCACCACCAACCAATGCGTGGAATCAACTTGCACATTGTCAGCGTCTTCTGGGACATACACATCGAGATTATAAGCCCGAAGCCCATCGGCGTATGCATTATACATCACATCCAAAAACAGGTCCTGACTGAAACCGTTCAAGACCTCGGTCTTTTGTTCGTATTGCGTGTTGTATTCCACCTTAACCTCCGCTTGCTCAGGAAAATAGACCGCTACTTGAGTATTGGCTTGTTTTTCGACGAAGGCTTTGGCTAACTTTCGTTCGGTTTGGCAACTGGAAAGCAACATGAAGAAGAAAACAAAACTCGCAAAACCCACAAAACGGGTTTTCTTTTTTGGGTGGTAAAGCGGCCAACTGGCCCGCTTTCCGGCACCAATCCGGTTGGATGACGCCTTTTGACTAATTATGTTTTGCATTGTTTTGCAGATTTTGTGTTTTTAAACTTCGTTATCAAACAAATCCATCTGAATCCCGTCGCCTTGGGGCTTGAAGACCTCCATCGGCACGTCGGCAGGATTGACGTTTACTTTTTCGTTGGTATTTATCGGCCCTTCGACGCTTCGACTTTGCTCAACGACCGCAGGCTCATGAGCCTCAGAATCAGAGGCTTGAAACTCTTGTTTCGGCCCTTCGACAGGCTCAGGGGCCTCAGCTTCCTCCTTTGGCTCAGGCTCGTATGGCTCAAGGAACTGCCAACTGTCGATTTCTCTCGTCGAGAGGCGTTTGCCCTTGGCCTTGTAGCTCTTGATGCCGATGAACTCTTCCACGTTGACTTCGTCGTCGGGGAAGCTGTTGCCTGCGTCGCTCACCTTGTAGCTCAGCAGCAGGCGCGGCAATTCGTCGACACTGCGGCCCAAATATTTCGCCTCGGGATGCTCGCCGATTAACGAGATGCGCGTGTTGAGTTTGGTCTCGGCCTCGATGCAGAAGCGCTTCAGGTACATCTTCTGCGTCTCGCCTTCGATGTAGACGACCGAGAAGATCTCATCCGCGTCGAACTTGCGGATTTCCACCATGTCGTCGTCGAAATGGGTGTTGAGGTCGAAGCCCGAAATCTTGAACTCGCCGTTGGCGAAGATTTGCAGGATCTTGTCGTCGCCCTCAAAAGCGCCCAGATACTGGCCACGTTTGTCGGCATTGAGTCGGCGCACGGTGTCGTCGTACCAAATGTCGCGGGCCTCAAGCGTGGAAACGCCTTCCCCACCCTTCTTGATTTCCTTGACCTCGTATTTCGTCAGCAGGTTGCCACGCGCATCGCGGCCTTTCACGGTGAGGTCGGCAAAGTTGTAGTCCACCGTCTTCTGCTTCTTGCTGAACAGCACCAAGGTCACCTTGATGATTTCGGCCTCGCCGTTGGGATTCGACGAGAAATAGCGCACCTTCGAGCCGGGTTTGCCTTGCGTGAGATCGTATTCCTTGTCGCGGGTGACGCCTTTCACGGCGAAACGCTTCACATAATGCGGCGCACCGTTCTTGCCGTCGCGATACACGGCATTGTAGGTCGTGCGATCATCGTTTTTGTGGAACACATCGACGTGGATAACCTTTTGTCCCACAAAGAGTTTTGGCTGCAGTTTCACCACGGAATACTTACCGTCCTCGTGGAAAACAATGATATCGTCCAAGTCGGAGCAGTCGCACACAAACTCGTAGGCTTCCTTGTTCTTCTCGCGTTTCAGGCCCTCGCCCGTGCAGACGAAGCCTTCCTCCTTGTTGACGTACAGCTTTTCGTTGTTGGCGGCCACGGCCACCGCCGAAATGTTGTCGAAGTTGCGGATCTCGGTCTTGCGTTCGCGCCCCTCGCCGTATTTCTCCTTGATGTGCAGGAAATAGTCGATGGTGTAGTCGACGATGTGGTCAAGGTTATAGCGGGCCTCTTCCATCCGTTTTTCGAGGTCGGCCAACTGCTCGTCGGCCTTCTTGATGTCGAACTTCGAGATTTTGCGGACGGGCTTTTCGCAGAGTTTCTCCACGTCTTCGCGGGTCACCTCGCGTTTCAGCAGTTGACGATACGGGTCGAAACGGCGCTCGATGCCCGTCAGTTGGTCGTCCCATGTGGCGTAGTCGCGGTTTTCGAGTTCCTTATAGATACCTTTCTCGAAGAAAATCTTCTCCAACGAAATCCAATGCCAGCTGTTCTCCAACTCATCAATCAAAATGCGGAGTTCAAGGCTCAGCAGTTCCATCGTGCGGTCGGTGCTGAGGCGCAGGATCTCGCTCACGCCCATGAAGGCCGGATGTTGGTTGACGATGACGCAGGCGTTAGGCGAAATGCTCACCTCGCAGTCGGTGAAGGCATAAAGCGCGTCGATGGTTTGGTCGGGCGAGACGCCAGGAGCCAAATAGATGACGATTTCGCACTGCTCGGCGGTGTTGTCGTCGATTTTCTTGATTTTGATTTTGCCCTTGTCGTTGCATTTCACGATGCTTTCGATGAGGCCACCCGTCGTAGTGCCGTAAGGTATCTCACTGATTACAAGCGTCTTTTTGTCCTGTTGGCTGATGCGGGCACGAATGCGCACCTTGCCGCCACGGAGACCGTCGTTGTAGTTGGTCACGTCCATGAGGCCGCCCGTCGGGAAGTCGGGATAGAGCGTGAAAGGCTCGTCCTTCAGGTAGGCGATGGAAGCGTCAATCAGTTCGTTGAAATTGTGCGGCAAGAACTTGGAGGCCAGACCCACGGCAATGCCTTCGGTGCCTTGCGCCAGCAAGAGCGGGAACTTCACCGGCAGCGAGACTGGCTCGGCGTTGCGGTTGTCGTAGGAGCGCGTCCAGTCGGTGGTCTTATGGTTGAAGACGACCTCTTTGGCGAACTTCGAGAGACGAGCCTCGATGTAACGCGGGGCGGCGGCATCATCGCCCGTGAGGATGTTACCGAAGTTACCTTGTGTGTCGATAAGCAGGTCTTTCTGAGCAAGTTGCACCAAAGCGTCGCCGATGGAGGCATCGCCGTGCGGGTGGTATTTCATCGTGTTGCCCACGATGTTGGCCACCTTGTTGAAGCGACCGTCGTCGAGTTCGTCCATCGAGTGCAGGATGCGGCGTTGCACCGGCTTCAGGCCGTCCTCGATGGCCGGCACGGCGCGTTCGAGGATGACGTAGGAGGCATAGTCGAGAAACCAGTTCTCGAACATGCCTTTCAGCGGTATCACCTGAAACTTTTCCTCTTGAGCGTCAGCAACTTGAGCATCGCCTTGCTGATTCTCTTGCGGCACTTCGTTCAGTGCATCATCGTTTTCCAATTCCGTCTTGTCGTCGATATCCATGGGAGCATTTTTCTGACGGTTGCAAAATTAGGAAAAAAAACGATGCAGTACTAATCTATTTATCCCTAAATTCAAGAGACTTATCAGCTGAGTTTTTGCAAAAATACGATTTTTTTCGGCATCAAAAAGAAAAACATGATAAAATGAAGCAAATCATCGACATCGCCGACACCGGCAACATCATGCCTCCCAAGACCACTTGGTTTGAGCCGAAACTCAGATCAGGACTGTTCATCCATACTTTGGACGAAGGACTTAAGACTTAGGACTAAGGTCTTTGGATTGAGCCTCGAACAATCTGACACGGGGCGCAAGACTTTGGGTTTTGCGTCCCGTTTTTTTTCGTACCTTTGCAAAAACAATCCCATGGACCAAAAGCCTGTAAATATCACTCCTAACCTCATCAAACACTACGCCGACTACCTGCGGTTGGAACTTTCGCTGTCGGAAAACAGCGTGGAAGCCTATTGCCATGATGTCCAGCTTTTTCTGCAATACCTTGATTGTAGAGACGGTGTGCACACCGTCTCTACAGCAATCGACGACATCCAGCAAGACACCATCGAGAACTTTTTCGCCTACCTCTACGACCTCAACATCGGCGCCACCTCGCAAGCTCGCATCCTCTCCGGACTGAAGTCGTTTTGGCGCTACCTGACGCAAGAGGGACTTGCCGACAAGGACCCCACTATCCTCATCTCCTCCCCCTCGTTGGGTCGCCACCTGCCCGAAGTGCTCACCTACGAGGAAATCCAGATGATGATCGACAGCATCGACCTCAGCCAACCCAACGGCCACCGCAACAAGGCCATGATTGAGGTGATGTACGGCTGCGGCCTGCGTGTTTCAGAACTTACCAACTTACAAATCAGCAATATCTATCGCAGCGATGGTTTCTTGCGCATCATCGGTAAGGGCAGCAAGGAACGGCTTGTTCCCATCGGCGACAGTAGTCTGAAAATCCTCTATCAATACATCGAAGGCGCACGGCTGCACGTCAACGTAAAACCCAAATTCACCGACACTGTTTTCCTCAACAGTCGAGGCACAGGCCTCACCCGACAGATGGTCTTCTTGATTGTCAAGGACTTGGCAGAGAAAAACGGCATTACCAAGACCATCAGCCCCCACACGTTTCGCCACAGCTTTGCCACACATTTGCTCGAAGGCGGTGCCAACCTGCTCGCCGTGCAGCAGATGCTGGGTCATTCGAGCGTGAGCACAACGGAAATCTACACGCATATCTCAGACGAACTACTGCGTGACACACTAACCAGCTATCATCCGCGTTTTAAGAAACGATGATAAAACGGCCCATCGACAAGCTCAGGGGCCTGCAAAAACGCAAAAAGTCAAGGTCCCTGAGCCTGTCGAAGGGCCAACATCAAAAAAAACACTACCTTTGCAAAAATTTCCACCATGGACACCACAAAATTCGACTTCCTTAAAGACCTTCGCCCCGACCGTTTCTTCCTTTTGGCCGGCCCATGCGTCATCGAGGACGAGACCTCTCCCCTCTTCATCGCCGAGACTTTGAAAAACACCTGCGAAAAACTCGATATTCCACTCATTTTCAAAGGCTCCTACCGCAAGGCCAACCGCTCACGCCTGGACTCGTTTACGGGCATCGGCGACGAAAAAGCGCTCAAAGTACTGCGAAAAGTCAGGCAAGAATTTGATGTCCCCGTGGTGACCGACATCCATGCTACCGAAGAAGCTCGGATGGCTGCCGAATATGTCGACGTGCTTCAAATCCCCGCTTTCCTCTGCCGCCAAACCGACCTCCTTGTGGCCGCTGCCAAGACGGGCAAGACCGTCAACATCAAAAAGGGACAATTCCTTTCGGGCGAAGCCATGGGCTTTGCCGTCGAAAAGGTGCGTCAGTCGGGCGACGACAAGGTGATGCTCACCGAACGCGGCTCGATGTTCGGTTATCAGGATTTGGTGGTGGATTACCGTAACATTGCCGCCATGCAAAAGTTTGATGTACCTGTCATTTTGGATGTCACCCATTCGCTTCAGCAGCCCAACCAAAGCAGCGGCGTCACGGGCGGCAAACCCGAACTGATTGGCTTGATTGCCAAAGCCGGCATCGCGGCAGGTGCCGACGGCATCTTCATGGAAGTGCATCCCGAGCCCAAAAAAGCCAAGTCCGACGGCGCTAATATGCTACGTCTCGACCTGGCTTCCAATCTTTTGCAACAGTTGGTAAGAATCAAAGAGGCACTTACTGCATCCTCATATTGATGATTTGTCCCGTCTCGGTATCGAACACGATTTTCGTGTTGGTCAACGGAGCCATCATGATGAAGCCCAACTGGTTGACCGTAACCCTATCCTCAAGCATGACCTTGTTTCCGCAAGTCACTTTCACGTTGGCCGTCTCAGGCACGCGATAAAACACCTTGTTCTCATAGGTCACCGACTCAATGGCCGACTGGCTTGGCGCGTTGATGGCGGCCATCGTGTTGAGCGGCAGCGTTTGCACCGCAATCATCTCGCCCGAGCCAGCCGTTCCAACGGTCAGGCCGTCGTTCTCCGAAAACTTGGCCACCGTCTGCGCAGGCACTTCCTTGTTCGGAATCACATACACCGTCTTCACCACCGTCTTCTTCACTTGGTTACCAAGCAGCAGGTTGGTGTATTCCTTTTCCATGGCATCCAGCTTTTCATACATCATCTTGAACGTCTCAGGATTGAAGGCGATTTCATAATAGCCCGAAATCAACTTGAACTTGGCCGAGCGGATTTCCTCGATCTTGTCGGCGATTTCCTTGGCCAACTGCGCGTTCGACTTGCCCGTCGTGATCAGCTCCATCAACTTGCCGTCGACTTGTGCGACAGGTTCGGTCTTGCAACATGGCGTTTCAGATGGGATTGGCAAAGTTTCCTCCTCGCCATTGTCGACGCCAACGCTACGAATGATGCCGTTGGGCATGATGCCAAACTGGGTCTTATTGCCTCCTCTGACGCTACCGACCGAAACGAAAAACAAGGCGTTGGGGTCGGGAGAGGCCACGGTGCTCATTTTCACGTCCAAAAGACGATACTCCGTGGTCTCATACTCCACATAGTCGGCCATGGCCATATAGGTTGAAGCATAATCACTTAGGGGACTTTGTTCAAGCCGTGTCTCCTCGATGACGAAATCAAGCCTCAACATGGTCTGTGGCAAGGAATAATACAAGCCGTTTTGCTGGCCAGGAGTGGCATTCTTGGCAAAAGTTGTCGTGAATTGAGCCTGTGCATGACCACACATGAAGCACATGGCCAACAAGGCGAGCGTAATTTTGGTGAAAATCTTATTCATCTTCGTAAGGTTTAGTTTCGAGCCTCAAAAATACAAATTTTCCTGCAATCGCATCATTCCGTGGCCGTTTTTTCCTTTTTGCTGAAGAGCATCAAAGCCAAAAACGTCAGCAATCCATTGATTATCAATATCTCAAAACCAATCTTATAGCCAAAAAGCAACAGTGGGGAATACAGTTTCAAGAAATAACAAATGACAGGCGAAGCCACGGCAATGTAAGGAACGGCTTTGTCGATGACCTTACGGTTCTTGACGAACAGTCCGAAGGTGTACAAACCCAACAATGGCCCGTAGGTATATCCCGCAATGTCGAACACCTTATCTATTAATGACTCGTTGTGGAACGGACGGAATGCAATGATAACCAACAAGTAAAGCAAGGCAAAAGCCACATGCACCCATTTGCGGTAGCGGGTGATTTGCTCCTCTGTCATCTGTTTCTTGTCGAAGTGCATGAAGTCGAAGCAGAATGTCGTGGTTAAAGCCGTCAGTGTGCCATCGGCACTCGAATAGCCTGCCGCCACAAGCCCGATAACGAAGACAATCGCCGTGAACTTGCTCAACGAGAAGGCCACCGAGGGGAAAATCTTGTCGTTGACCACCACGCCAGCCTCATTCACTGGCAGCGTGAAACCCGTGGCCTGGGCATAATAAATCAAGGCAGCACCCAAGCAGAGGAAAAGCGCATTGACTACGACGAACAGCAGACTTGATGTCATCACATTCTTCTGTGCGTCACGCAAATTCTTGCAAGTCAGGTTTTTCTGCATCATATCTTGGTCGAGGCCCGTCATGGTAATGGTGATGAACATGCCACTCAGCAACTGCTTCATCCAAAACTTGTTGTGTGTCCAATCGGTCTCAAAAACCTTGGTATAGCCTTCGTTGGAGGCCGATTTCAGCAGGTCGCCTAACGAGATGTTGAGGTTTTTCATGATATACCAAGCCGTCAGAAAAGCCGCCAAAAGAAGGAAAGTGGTCTGCAAAGTGTCGGTCCAAACCACGGTCTTGATGCCGCCCTTGAAAGTGTAGAGCAAGATGATGCCGATGAAAATCACCGCCGGCACCCAAAACGGGATCCCCCAAGCCTTGAAGACAAATTCATAAAGCACAAACACAACAAGATACATCCGCAAGGCCGAGCCCAACAGTCGCGACAAAATGAAAAACGCCGCGCCCGTCTTCTCCGAAACCGGCCCGAACCGCATATTCAAATAGGTGTAGATAGAGGTCAGGTTAAGGCGATAATACAAAGGCAACAAAACCAAGGCAATCACCGCATAACCAAGCACATAGCCAAACACGAGCGGCATATAGGTGAATTGCCCCGTATAGACGCCCCCCGGCACCGACATAAACGTCACACCCGACAAAGAGGCTCCAATCATGCCGTATGCCACCACAAACCAGGGCGAGTTCCTGTTGCCACGGAAAAACGCGTTGTTGTCGGACCTGCGCGCCGTGAAATGCGACACGACAAACAAAAGGCAGGTATAAAGCACAAAAACGATAAGGATAATGGTTGGTGTCATGGGAATTGCTTTTGATTGCGCAAAAATAGGAATAATTACGGCTTTCGCGCCCAAAAAAACACTATTTTTGCCGCCCGATAGAAACCACAGACAATGAAAGGATTATACACCATATTATTACTCATCGTTTCCAACGTTTTCATGACTTTTGCCTGGTATGGGCAACTCAAGTTGATTGAAATCGTCCCCTCATCGAAAGACTGGCCCCTGTTTTTGGTCATCCTCATGTCGTGGGGCATCGCCTTGTTCGAGTACTCCTTCATGATTCCTGCCAACCGCATCGGGGCCGCTGTCAACGGGGGGCCGTTCAACCTCATTCAGCTGAAAGTCATACAGGAAGCCGTCTCGCTCACCGTATTCACCACCATCGTCATCACCGTGTTCAAGACCGAGACGTTCCGTTGGAACCACATCGTTTCATTCATCTTTATCGTGCTCGCCGTTTTTTTCGCCTTCAAAAAGTAGTTTTTTGTTGCGCCGAACGGAAATTTGCATGATATTTGCGGCACGAAAAACAACAAAAAAAGGACAAAAAGAAAGGTTACGATATGAAATTCTATGACATTGATTCAGTTTTCACTTTCGGAAAATACGAAGGCATGACCATCGCCGAAGTGTACCAAAAAGACCCTAAATACTTGAAGTATTGCGAGGAAAACATCGACGAGTTCTACGTCTCGCCCTCAGTCATGCGTGAATTGAAGTCGATGAGCCGCAGCATCAACGACTCGGCCCTTCTCGATGTCAACTTCGACAAGATGAGCGACGACGAAATAGACAGCTTCATCAACGAACACGATGAAGAGGAAGCCTTCGACGAATCGAGGCTCGAACGCGACTTCGACTGGGAGAACAACGACTTTGCCGACGACTCGCCGTTCGACGAGTTCGAGGATGAATACGACGAGGAAGACTTCACTGACGAGTTTGGCGACAGCTTCGACGAGAGCTTCGACGGAAACATAGATGATTTGTATTGAAAAGAATGGGATTCTTTTCTTTTTTGGGAAACAAATCGGAATAAATCTGAAGCAAATTTGAAACGAATAAAGCCACCGCAAGGTGGCTTTATTCGTTAGGCGTTGATGCGCTCCGATATGGAATACACCCTTTTGTCACGCTGGGTGGAAGTGATCATCTCGGCAAGGAAGCCCGTCGAGAATAGCTGCACGCCGATAATGATGGCAAGCAGCGCAAAATAGAACAACGGACGATTTGTCATGCCGTAGGCGTGGGCGAACAAACGGATGCAAGCCAAATACACGGCAATGATGAAACCAATCAAGAAGGTGATGGAACCTAACAAGCCGAAGAAGTGCATCGGGCGGTTGCTGAACTTGGAGATGAAATTGATGGTCAGCAGGTCGAGATAGCCACGAACGAAACGGCTCAACCCGAACTTGCTGCTGCCATATTTCCGCTTCTGGTGGTGAACCACTTTCTCGCCGATGTGGGAGAAACCGTTCATCTTGGCGATGACGGGGATGTAACGGTGCATCTCGCCGTACACCTGGATGTTTTTCACCACCTCGTTGCGATAGGCTTTCAGGCCGCAGTTGAAGTCGTGAAGCTTGATGCCCGACATGCGCCTTGTGGTCCAGTTGAAGAACTTCGAAGGGATGTTTTTCATCAGTTTGGAGTCGTAACGTACTTTCTTCCAGCCCGATACAAGGTCGTAGCCGTCTTCAATGATCATCTTATAGAGGTCGGGGATTTCGTCGGGGCTGTCCTGAAGGTCGGCATCCATGGTGATGACCACGTCGCCTTGCACGATCTTAAAGCCTTCGTTCAAAGCCGGTGACTTGCCGTAATTCCTTCTGAAGCGCAAGGCCTTCACATTGGGGTTGGCTTCGGAAAGTTGTTGGATGACGACCCAGGAATTGTCGGTGGAGCCATCATCGACGAATACGATTTCATAGGAAAAATGATGTTCCTCCATCACGCGACGAATCCAGGCCTCCAGCTCGGGCAGCGACTCGGCCTCATTCAGCAGCGGTACTACAACTGATATATCCATATTGTTCTATTTTATCAAAAACCCACAAAACTCACAAAACCTACCTTAGAAGTTGGAAAGCAGCCAACCGGCCTGCTTTCCGGCGACAACCCGGTTGGGTGTAGCCATACCACAAAAACAAGTTTTGCAGGTTTTGAAAGTTTTGTGACCTATTCATCTGATTTCAGTTTTTCCACCCATATAAGGTTGCAAGGCTTTCGGAATGGCCACGCTGCCGTCGGCGCGAAGGTTGTTCTCCAAGAAGGCTATCAACATGCGCGGCGGGGCGACCACCGTATTATTTAAGGTGTGGGCAAAATAGTTGCCGTTCTTGCCCTTGATCCTAATCTTCAGCCTACGGGCTTGGGCATCACCAAGATAGGAGCAGCTGCCCACCTCGAAGTATTTCTTTTGGCGCGGCGACCATGCCTCCACGTCGAGCGACTTCACCTTCAGGTCGGCCAAGTCGCCAGAGCAGCATTCTAATGTGCGCACAGGGATGTCCATCGAACGGAACAGCTCGACGGTGTTTTTCCACATCTGCTCATACCAGTAGTCGGCTTCCTCTTGCTTGCAAAGCACCACCATCTCCTGTTTCTCGAACTGGTGGATGCGATACACGCCGCGTTCCTCGATGCCGTGGGCACCTTTCTCCTTGCGGAAGCAGGGAGAATAGCTCGTCAAAGTAAGCGGCAACGAATCCTCAGGGATGATTTGGTCGATGAATTTCCCAATCATCGAATGCTCGCTGGTGCCAATGAGATAGAGATCTTCGCCCTCGATTTTGTACATCATCGCGTCCATCTCGGCGAAACTCATCACGCCGCTGACGATCTCGCTGCGCACCATGAAAGGCGGCACACAATAGGTGAAGCCACGGTTGATCATGAAGTCGCGGGCGTAGGTGATGACGGCGGAATGCAAACGTGCGATGTCGCCCATGAGGTAATAGAAGCCGTTGCCCGCCACACGATGGGCCGAGTCGAGGTCAAGGCCGTTGAACTTGGCCATGATGTCGGCATGGTAAGGCACCTCAAAGTCGGGCACCATAGGCTCACCGAAGCGTTCCTTCTCTACATTGAAGGTGTCGTCTTTGCCGACAGGCACCTCGGGAGCGATGATGTTCGGGATGGAATACATCACCTTGGTGAGTTGTTCCATGAGAGAGGTCTGCTGCTTGCCGAGTTGTTCCAATTCCTGTGCGTTGGCTTCCACGAGTTTCTTCATCTCGTTGGCTTTCTCGACTTCCTTGTTCTTGAACAGGATACCGATTTCCTTCGAGATGGAGTTGCGTTGCGAGCGCAAATCGTCGGCACGCTGCTGGCAATCACAGTATTGGGTGTACAAGCTGACGGCCTCATCGACGAGAGGCAACTTGTTGTCTTGGAATTTCTTCTTGATGTTTTCCCTGACCACGTCGGGGTTCTTGACTAAAAACTTGATGTCTATCATAGTGAATTGATTTGCTTCGTTAGAACGGGCAAAGATAGGAAAAAAGGATGAAAGGAGAGGAAAAAAAATTCCGTCGACATAAAACAGAAAACCCCGCCAGCGGATGCTGGCGGGGTTTCCGTTAAGGGAGGGCGACGAACTACTTTCCCACGCGTTGGCGCAGTATCATCG
>R27__coassemble_83_pt1 | contig 83081 bp, 83 predicted proteins | sample R27__metabat2_low_PE_013 | metagenome-assembled genome bin R27 | reverse complement strand
CTTTATTGTCAGTGATTTACATCGTATCCCACCAACCATTTTTGTCTATTATACCCATTTTTGCCATCCGGCTCAGCTCAGCCGAACAGTTTCTTGTTGTTCTCAATCAGTTGCTCCAAGTTGGCCAACTCCTTCTTTCCCAAATGGATGTCGGGCAGGAAACGGCGGAAGTTGTCCAAGCCGTGCATGTCGGAACCCACATAGTCATACATCCCCTCTTTCAGCAGGTAATGGGATTTGATGTAAGCAGGCCGCCCATAGGCACCGCCCAACGAAAGAAGGTTGAGCTGGAACTCATATTGCTTGTCCCTCCATCTGAAATAGTTGTCCTTCACCGCATACTCATACCTTTCGGGATGCGCAATCACGGGCTGGAAGTCGCTGCACATAATGTCATACAGCATCTGCGAGATGTTAGGCTCATACATCAGGTAGGAAGTCTCACAAAGCACATGCTTGCCGGCCTTGTCCAAAGTAAGGAATCCCTGCTCGAAATGGGTCATGAAACGGGCGTCAAGCATGTATTCGGCACCCAAACGCAGCTCGATGCCACACACCTTGGCAGCCTCAGCCCGATAAGCCTCAAACTTCTCCGTAATCGAGGCCCTGTCGTTCAGCGGATAGTCCTTCATGAAATGTGGTGTGAGCACCATGCGCTTCACTCCGTGCTCTTCGAGTTTCTTCAAGGCATGGAGCGACTTCTCCAAGGTGGGAAAACCATCGTCGACGCCAGGCAACAGATGGCAATGCACATCCGTCGCGTCTTGGAACAGGTCTTCGGGCAGTTTTTTATGTAATCCGAACATCGCTTTCAGTGTTTATTCCTTGCCGTCGTCGGGCATCTTGGTCAGCTTGTGGCCTCCCGAATGATGATGGTGACGATGATGCTTAGGGAAGATACGTTGATACCACTTCTTCTTTTTCTTCTTGCCTTCCTCTTCGTTGCCGTAACCATAACCGTAACCATAGCCGTAACCATAGCCGTAACCATAGCCGTAACCATAGCCGTAACCATAGCCATAATAGCCATAGCCGCGTTTCTTCTTATTGACCGAGTTGAGCACGACGCAAAGGTTCGGGAACTTGTTGTCCTTGTAGAACTTGTCGGCATCGAAGAGCAGACGCTTGTCGGTAGTTCCAGCACGCAGCACCATGATGGTAGTATCGGCCACACGCTTCACGATGTCGGAGTCGGCCACCATGCCAACAGGTACGTTGTCCAAGAAGATATACTCGTAACGCTTGCGCAACTCGGCGATGAGGTCGTCCAATCGGGTGCTCATCAGCAACTCAGCGGGGTTGGGCGGCACAGGGCCAGAGAAGATGACATCCAAATTGGGCGTATTGGAATCGGAGTGGATGATGTCGTCAATCGAATCGGTCTTACCCGACAGGTAGTTGGAGATACCCGCTCGCGTGCCCACGCCGAACACCTTGAACAAGGTGCCTTTACGGATATCCAAGTCGACGACGACCGTCTTACGGGCAGCCAAGGCGAAACTCGTGGCCAAGTTGGTGGAGACGAAAGTCTTACCCGACGACACCATGAACGAGGTGAACATGATGACGTGCGCTCCGTCTTTGCGGTCTTTCATGTATTCCAAGCTCGACCTGATCAAGCGGAACGACTCCGACAGCGAGTCGCGCCCGTTCTCCTTCACCATGATGGCATGGTCGGGAGTGCCACCTTGGGACGGGATGTCGCCCAAGAAAGGCACGTTCGACGACTTCTGCACGTCGACACGGTCGTGAATTGTGGTGTCCAACAAGTTCTTCAGCACGAGGAAAACAACAGGGATGGCAAGGCCTATCAAGATACCGATAAGCGTCGAACGTTTCTCGTTAGGTGCAACGGGCTTGTTGTTGGGATAGGCATAGTCGATCACCTTACCCGTGGCTTCCAACTGGGGGCTGGTCATCAGCAGTTCTTCACGCTTGGTAAGCAGCTGGAGATAGAGTCTCTCCTTGACGCCTTGATTACGTTCCACCGCGTTCAGTTGCAGCTGCGCAACGGGTACGCTCTTGATTTGCGAGTTGGCGATGTTGCGCTCACGGTTGGCGGCTTCGATACGGTCTTCCAAACCATTCAGGTTGGTCTGAAGCAACGTGATAATGCTCGCATGAAGGTTAGCTTGTTCGCCCAGCAGCTCTTGCGCCACGGGGTTGTTGATGGTACCGTCGGCCTTGTATTTCTCAATCTTCACAAGGTTCTCGTTATACTTGTTGATGACCGCCGATGCCTCAGCCGAAACATTCACCACGCCAACCGGAATCATCTGGTCGATGTTGTTTTTCGCGAAATCGAGCAGGTAGCGCACCATGTCGGCCTGCTGGTCGAGTTGCTTGGCTTCTTCCGTCAAGGCGGTGCTGGTGGCCACGTATGCCTGTCCGAAGCTCTTCGTGTCGATGATGTTGTGGCTTTGCTTGAAGTCGACCGAGACCTCTTCGTATTCCTTGATGTCCGACATCAGGAAGTCGATACGGTCGTTGATGAACTTCTCCGTATAGTCGAGCACGCGCTGTTGGTCTTCGATGGATTCCCTGTTGTAGACATCCATCAAGGCATTCAGCACGTCGGCGGCGCGCGTAGGAGATGTATCGCTCACCGAGAGCCGTAAGATGGCGTTTTTGTCGTTGTCGCGTCTGACACCGATGCGTGAGCGGTAGGCAGAAGCCACTGAAGAAACCGAGCGATGAAAGACCATGATGGAGGTGTTAGTGAAATCGGCATAACGCCAAGTGGGCTTCACCACAATCTTGCCAACCGGCGAAATCACCGTGTCGTTGAGCCTGACCTTCATGGAAGGGATGTCGCCACCAAAATCTTCGAGCACGACATGTTCTTCATCGACGGGCTTCACCGAAAACGAGGCATAGCCCTGTTCGTCCAAATCAGGAAATTCCACCTCCACAGGCGATTCCTTGTAAAGGTCTCTGTTACGACGTGACACCTTTGTCTTATAGGAATACCCGACGTTCAGGTTCAGCTGGCGCACCATGTTCTCCATGTTGACCTGCGATTTCATCACCATGATCTCGTTGTTGACCGTGCTGATGAACAGGCCCGGACCAGAAATGGACGTCAGTGTCGACGAGCCACGAAACGACTCGGAGCCGCCGCTGGCCGCCGTTTTAATCAGAATGGATGCCGTGCTGGAATAGATCCTCTCCTGCTTGTGCACCATATAGTAGGCGATGATGCCGCCTACGGTGGCAAACAGCACAAACCAGTGCAGGTTGTGCAGGATTAGATACACCATGTCCTTGAACTTGAAGCCACTGTTGGCATCCTCATCGAAGAACGCGTTGATGTCGTTCGGATTCTGGCTCTTGTTTTGGTTTTCGATATTATTCGTTGACATAGATCGTTTTATTTCAATTTGTTAAGAAAATCTCGACTTAAGCATCAGCATTGAGGCTAACGCTGGAATTGTTTGGACAGGCTGAGGTAGAGCATGACCATCGAGGCCAACGTGGTGATTCCGGTGAAGAGGATGGTCCAGTTGGAATAGGTCTCCCTGATGAAACGGTGGGCATAGTCCTCGGTGAAGATGATGTCGTTTTGTTGGAGCAAATAAAACTCATCGTTGAATACCGAAGTGGAGCGCGGGTCGAGGTAATGGACCACGCGCTTGCCGTCCACCTCGCGCATCACGCCGATGCGGTCGCGGCGGGTGTAGAAGTCCAAGCCGCCGGCCATGGCCAAAGCCTCAAGGAAGGTGCAACGTTCGTTGGTGATGTTGAGCACCTTGCCGCCCGAGCTGCTCAGGAAGAACACCTTGAAGTTCATGAAACGGGCCACCACAAGCGGGTCCTTGATGTAGCCGTTGCGTTTCAGGTGAGTCGCGATGGTGTCTTGCAGTTGCAGGCGTGTCAGTCCGCCCACATGAAGCTCGCCCAAGACGGGGAACTGGATGTTGCCGTTAACATCAACAAGATAACCCAAACCCTGGTTGGTGTTACCAGCTTGGCTCATGTTACCGCCCAAGGCGTTGAAGGGTTTCAGCAACTCATCTTCTTTTCCAGCATTGCTCAGCACGTAAATCCTCATCTCGTCGAAGGGACTGACGGTGGCCTCAAGCGACTCGTTGAGCGGCATGCCTTCCACAGGCATGTCCTGCAAATAGCGGACTTTCTTTGAAGTGACGCATGAACTCGCCATCACGGCCAACGCAGCGAAGGCGAAAAACAAAAATAACTTACTCTTTTTCATCGATGTACTATCTATTTCTTGGTTGAAAAATCGTGCAAAAATACGAATAATTTCGGAATAAGGTTGTAAAGCGAGCCTTAAATGCGGGTTTTTATCAACTTCTTCGCTTCATCAGCCGCTTGACCACGTTTTTTGCCGACTGCGAAAGATATTCCCAAAGCCATTCTCCTCGTTGGTCCGTCCACCGCTGCGGATGCGTTGTCATCATCAAGTGTTTGGGGAAATTGCCGTTTTCGACGGCTCGAATGATGTCGCCAGTGCTATGGTAGACCAATCCCTGCCTGACCCATTCATCCTGATAGACTGGCACCTTGTCACGCAGGCTCACATTAAACCCATCCCAACGACGACCCGTATCTGTAAGATAAAAGACCTGGGAAAAATCAACATCGAAATACGGCTCACCAATAATGTCGTAATCGTGATAATCGAATGATTTCCAAAGTTCTTTCCCATCGAACCTGCTTCTTGGCGCACCGTGCATGCAAATGGTCTTCACGGGATAGAACTGCCTAAAATAAGCCAGTTGCTTCTCGAAATGGGCAATGGCTTTTTGCGTATCGCCTTCGCAAATCGTCATGTCCTCGTAATGGTAGCCGATTTCATGGCCCAAATCGGCTATAGCCTTGATTATCTCAGGCATGTTGCTCTGTGGCACAACGCGAAAGTAATATGAGGCTTGGATGCCCAAGGAATGCTCTATTTGTGCCGTAGCCAACGAGTTGACAGCTTTCAGATCAACATCATGACGAAGGATGACGAAACGCTCCGCATCCAAATCCGTTTTATGGAGACAATAGTTCTCAAAAGTCACAAATCCATATTGACAATCCAAAAACGCTTGAAGCAGTCTTTTGTATTTTTTTAGGGTAAAATCCATGTTATCTTTCTAAGATGCAAAAACACGAAAATCATTTGAACCTCCATTGGTAATCCGGATTCTCTTTCATTATCTTGCGGCTTTCCGGATAATTCTCGATGAACCAGGTAAAAAACGCTGTCACATCGACTTTTTCAGAGAGCATTTTCTGTCGACGTTGTTGGAAGGTCTCATGTAAATCTGGCATGGACAGCAATTCCGCCACCTTATCGTAAAGCTTTTGGGGCTCGGATGGCGAAATGGCGAAGGTAAGTTCATACTTATGTTCCAACTCTTCGAGTACGCCAATTTTTCCTGCAAAATCATTGAATCGCAAGCTTGGTGTGCCCAACATGGCCGCTTCCACTGCCATGCTTTGGCTGTCGCCAACATAAAGCTTAGCAAAAGCCAAAACATGATGAATATCCAAAGGATTGATATTCAAGCGGTACTTCTCAAATTGCGGTTCCAACTCACGTTCCGAAGTGATATAGACGTTTCCATACGGTAGCAACAGGTCGATAAGATGCTGCGCTATCTCCGTATTGATCCCATGGGCATCCGATTCAATATCGTGATAGGCTTTCAGTTTGGCGAAACGCAAAACAAAATAAGGTTTATCCGTCGAGAAATACCGTTCAACGACCGTTCTATCCGGATGAAACTGATTAGGGTGAAGATAAGCTAATTTATGATAACCGCTGTATTTGATGGATTTTGGTTCCAGTTTCCAATTGTCGCACGACACAGGAGACAGAATGGTTTGGATAAAAGGCCCTGCCATCTTTTGGAAAAGAGGTACAATCCGCATGTCATCCTCCCCCGTATTCACTCGATATTTCCTCGTCAGCCAGCCCACCTGCGCCACTTCCACAGTCGAACCTGTCAACAAGTCAATCTTGTTTTTCCGAACAAAGCGCAAGATGCGCCAATCGCGCACCAACATGTCCATAAGAATACCCAACTTGCTCTTGCGATGGGCTTCCTTTAGGATATTGTGATACGACAACCCCGACTGCTTGAGCAAGTCTTCGAGTATATCCTTGGTCTTGATGAGGATAAAGACTTTGTGGCCGTCAGCCATCAGGTTTTTGGCCACATTCTTATAAAGGTGAAAATGAGCGGGATGGCTTAGTTGGATTAAAACATTCATGGCAATTTCACTAACGCAGTTCCTTCTATCAATAATTGGTTATCCAAATCCTTACAAATGGTTTCAAGTAAAACCCGATGTTTTTCAGGAAACAACTCTTTAATGCTTACGACAGCTATTACTTCTTGTCCAGGAAACACGGGCCTACGGAAACTCATGCTTTGGTTAAGATAAATCGAGCCAAAACCAGGAAATTTGGTACCTATGATAGCACTGAACAAAGAGGCAGTCAGGAAGCCCGGCACTATCAATTGCCCAAATTGCGTTGTCTTCGCAAATGCGACATCTGTATGCAAAGGGTTCGTATCATGCGACAAATCAGCAAACTTTAGCACATCGTCTTGCGTAAAGACGCGTTTCATTTCATGCGACATCCCTATTTTCAGTTCTTCAAATCTCATCAGATTCCATATTTTTCTTTACGCTCCTTCAAAATGCGTTCAAACTCCTCAGGCGTATAATTGTCTTTCAATTTGTCCGACAAATCCTTAATCACCTTCGCTGGAATGCCACCACAGAAAGTCAATGGTGGGACATCCTTGTTCACCAGGCTATTGGAGGCCACGATGGCGCCTTCACCGATCTCGACTCCAGGCAAGATAGTAACATTAACAGCCACCCATGCGTTTTTATGTACCGTAACAGGAGCGATGTAGGACTCGCTGCAATTCCGATGGTACTCCAAAGGCTTGTTATGCGTCAATATCATAATGCTACCCGCCAGCGACACGCCATCCTCTACCGTAATAAAATAAGGATAAGGCAAGTCCATATTAACGTAAGTGCCCACATGCACGTTTTTGCCGATCTTAACGCCTCTCCAACGCTGCATCTTGATGCGGGCCTTGTTCCAGGGAAAAGTCTGCGCCCACACATTGAGCATGTGGTCTTTCCAGCGCACAAAGCCAAACACCAAAGCCGACTTATATCCATGTTCCCTAGCCGACAGACGCATGGTTTTCCACAAGCCGTTGGCCTCATAGTTGGGAACAGGTTGTTTTTTCAATTCAAGATATGCTTTCATGATTTTTGGATTATCTGGTAAATATCTGTCAATTTGGCTGCTACCTGACAATTGTCCAATCCATCAGCAAGAATTCTTTCCCTGCCTTTGGTTTTTCTTTCAAACGTCATCGCTTTCCGAAGCAATTCAGCCAGTTCCTGAGGCTCGCGCGTCTTTGCCACATAGCATCCTTCTACGCCTTGCGTCCTTTCCTTCACATCGCCTACATCCACGCTCACAATAGGGCAGCCACAAGCCAATGCTTCCTTGACCACCTGCGGTGAACCCTCCGTGAACGAGGTCATCAGAAAGGCATCGGCAGCGCACATCAAAAGGGTCACTTCGTCACGTGAATACCCTTTCAGTTCTAATAGCTCAACATTATTATCACGAAGAAACGAAACAGCCTCTTTGGCCAATGGCGCATTTTTGACCTTGTTGTCAAAAGCCCCTGCAAAAAGGACGTATTTTTTTTCGGCAGACAGATTCATCTTTTGCCGCGCTGCTGATTTTTCAGTCAGTTGCAAATCAGAAAGGTCTATGCCACAGGGAATAAGTGAGTATTTTTTCTTTGGCCTGACAATCTCCATTGTTTTTGTGGAAACAAAGATATTCCATGCCGAAAGACGCATGGCTATTTTAGAAAAACGAAGCACGCTTTTGTTGTTAATGTCAGAACCATGATAGGTGGTCACTACAGGAATCCGCCTTTGCATATTGGCAAAAAGGCCCGAGAGGCCATAATGCGCATGGATGACATCAGGCTTGAATTCCTTGATTTCCCTTTTCAATGCCGAAAGGTTCTTCAAGTAGCCAATGATGCCTTTGCCTTGCAAACCAAAGAATAGTATTTCGCAGCCATTATGTTTCAGCGCCTCTGCCTGTTCCAATATAAAAGGCGCAAAACGCCCTTTGTTGTGTGATGCGACGACAAGAATCCTCATATCGAAAAGCCTCTGCCTGCCAATTTGACCCATGCCCAAGCGTTGATGATGACGCAAACGACCACCAACCATATCGTATACCAACGCTTGTGCTTGTTGGTCATAAGCGACACTCCATAGGCCGCAAACATCAACTCGAAAGCCAGCACGGGGAAGTGGAAGCGTTCTGAATGGGCAAAATTACTGAACACCAACACAACCAAATAGCCTGCAGTCACCGCAATGGGCAAAACATGTTTTCGCCAATCCCCTCGCAACAGCAACATCAACAAGGCGAAAATCGTGAAACCCGACATCACATTCTTGATGAAATTTGCACCATTCATCATCATTTGGTTCTCTTGGTTGGCGATTTCGACCATTGAGGAGAAAGGTATGGTGAAAATAAAAGGTGCAAACACTGAGGCAGAAGCATATTTTGCAAAGGTATTGCCTCCTTCACGGTTTGACCGCCATTCCATGCCCGTTTCCTGATTATTGTTTCTTCCTTCCCAGAGCATTTGCGTCTCCTCCACCATCTCGACACCCACTGTGAGGAACATCCAAACGACAAAAACTGCGCTATACAAGATTTTCTTCCATGTCTGCAACTGCTTGCCCGAGCTTAAGATCAAAGCACCCACCAAAGCCGCCGCCAATACCGCCGCCAAAGCCGTCCTAAAGGTGAACATGACAAGGATGACCAAACCCGGCAACAAGATATTCTGGAAGGTAATTTTCCTGGCTCGCAAGGCCAAATCGGCACGCTCCGTGAACAGGATGGTCAAGAAGGCCATCTCGGTCTCTTTCAGGGTTACGCCGCAATAGAACCACATGTTGGGCATCAGCATGCAGAAAATGGCAGTCATACGCCCAGTGGACTCGCCGAAATTGCGCTTAGCCAAATTGTACATTAGCACACACGAAAAAGCATCGATGACACATTTCACCAAACGCGCGGAAAGTACATGCGTACCCAAAATCAGGTATTCGATGGCCAACCACCAACAATAACCAGAATCGGAGAAGGCAACATATTCATTCATCTGTTCGAGGAATACCTCAAATCCGTTTTCTCGCCATAGGCTTGCCATAGGATGATAAAAGGACTCGTCCCCTGCTTGATAGGCATGAGGCTGGCCCGTCATCTCAATGTAATAGAAATAAATGAATATTACATACACCACCCTAATAATCAAAGCGTTGACAAACAACTTCTTGGTAAAGGTCCTTTCGGGGAACCTATACCAATCCATCGTCAACTTGTTGGAATAGATGAAGAAAACGAGTACGGAGACCAAGCCAAAAAGGACAAATTGGAATGGCATCGCGTAACTCATGAAGAACACGCTCACCAAGGCCAAAGTGACCAAATAGCAAACTATGGCTCTTGTGGAGAAATATCTGGGGAAATAGGTTAACATCAAATATGTGGTTTTTACGCCTGCAAAAATAGGCATTTTTCAATTATCCGAACAGCTTGCGCTTCAATTTGATCAAGCGAGTCATGGTTTTGGGACCGACAATTCCGCCTACGACAGTCTTCCAACCGCCTCCAGTCTCATACCAAGAGCCCAAGCCCAAATGTTCGCAATAGGTATTGTCAGTCCTTATATACTCGCCCGTAGTATGTCGTGGCGAAAAAAAATCCACTGGAAAGACATGCAAATCCTTATAATACTGTTCTTTACCATCTTGAACAAAACCATTTTTGCTCATAATAGCTGTTATGAACTGCACATTGGTGGTCATGTCAAAAGAACCATCTGCTGTAACGAAGTGTCTATTGCGATAAGCTTCTAGTTGCTCCCTCACCCATTCACCATGTGCTTCCGTAGCCAGCACGCATGTACCTACTGGCAAATGTTTACTGCCCTCAAAGCCCGCAAAAGCCTTATAACACAACAATTCATCGAAAGGCTTAAACACTTCCACGTCAGTATCAAAATAGATGCCCCCTTCACGTTCCAATGCCCAAAGACGCACATAGTCGCTAACGAAAGCGTATTTTTTCGCTTCATAAGCCTCTTTGATGTAGGGAACTGCGTTCACGTCAAAATTTTCCTCGTTCCACAACTTATATTCCCAATCGGGCATATATTTGTACCAAGAGGCGATGCACTTTTGAGCCAACTCGGGCATTTCGCCATGGCCAAACCAACAGTAATGGATTATCTTAGGAATCATCAGCCTATTTCATTAGATTATTCAAACATCGCTTGCAATTAGAGGCAAGTCGGCGTAACGCGAACTCCAACCTCAACACGGAAAGCGGCTTCGAATATTGTTTCCTTGTTTTTTCAGGCTGCCTACTCCAATCCACCTTCTTCAATTCCTGCTTTGCCACCTCATGGTATTTCCTGGAAAGATAATACGGAAGCAAGCCATAGGTACGCAGATTGTCAATCAACAGTTTGTAATCAGGATTGGTTCTCTCCTCTTCATCAAGAAAGTTCACATTCCAAAGCATGTGCTCAGCTAGTTTATGTAGCCGCCCCACACCCCTGTTGGCAACATCCACATCTTGGTTATAATACGCCAAAGGCTTGTTCAGAAATGCCGTCTTGTATTTCAGTGCAATGCGAATCCAAAGCAAGAAATCCTCGCCCAGCTTGATGCCTTTCGGGAAGCCTTTCATTTTGTCGAAAACCAGTCGTGGAACGGCCACTGAAATAGAAGTTAAAGGCATGGCTAAGGTCTTGGCATACACCTGGCAATAGTTGATGTAGCCTTTCTCGAAACCCGGCTCCACTCCAATAGGCGAGACCCGCGTCTTGCGTTTGGTTTCGTTCACAATGGTGTAACCCGTCCCATAAATGCCAGCCTCAGGAAATTCGCCAATCAACTTCGACATTTCCTCCAAGAAAGTCGGTGCCCACCAGTCGTCGGCATCGAGGAAACAAAGGTATTCGCCTTGCGAAAGAGCAACGCCGTTGTTTCTGGCCATCGACACGCCTGCGTTCTCCTGCTTGTATATATGACAATTGTTGCTTCCCTCAATAGCTTTAAGAGCTAGCGAGAAAGAGTTGTCCTTGCTGCCATCATCAACGATGATAAGCTCGTAGTCGGCGAAGGTCTGCGCCAGCACGCTTCCAATGGCTTTCGTTACGTAAGGCGCTTTGTTATAGAGCGGTATGATGACAGAGAATTTCATTATCAGGCTCATCTAAATCGGTTCATCATATCAACCACCCAGGCCATATCTTGTTCGTTCATCACCTGACTAATCGGCAGACTCAGTTCCTGCAAAGCTAATCTTTCGGTAATTGGTAATGCGACACCATTCCATATGTTTGCATAGCATTCCTGCAAATGTGGCGGAATTGGATAATGGATTAAAGTCTGTACTCCATTCTGATTCAGATATTCCTGCAATGCATCACGTCGCTCACACAAAATGGGAAACAGATGGTACACATTGTTCTCATCGGTCAAACGTTTGGGCAAGATTATCAATGGGTTGTTAATGTTGTCGTAATAATATGCTGCAACCTGTTGACGCAAATGGTTATCCTCGTCCAAATGCCGCAGTTTCACATCAAGCACAGCAGCTTGTATCTCATCCAAACGGCTATTGCGGCCTCGGTATTTGAAAACATATTTCTTTGTGCTGCCATAGTTGGCCAATGCGCGAATGCAGTCAGCCAACTCCTTATCGTCAGTTGTTACAGCTCCTCCATCGCCCAAAGCACCAAGATTTTTACCAGGATAAAAACTGTGTCCAGCAGCATCGCCAAGCGAGCCCGTCCTTTTAACGCCAGAAGTGCAGCCATGGGCTTGGGCATTATCCTCGACAAGGCGCAATCTGTATTTCTTACATATAGCTCCAATCTTTTCCGTATAGGCGCAACGACCATAAAGATGCACCAACAGGATTGACTTAGTGCGTGAAGTGATGGCTTCCTCTATCTTTGAGTCGTCCAACTCCAAAGTATCAGGATCAGGCTCCACTAAAACAGCCTTCAGTCCATTCTCAGTAATGGCAAGCACCGATGCAATGTATGTATTCGCTGGCACGATTACCTCATCGTCTGGCTGCATAATGCCCAATTCAATGTAAGCCCGATATATCCATATCAATGCATCAAGGCCATTTCCACAACCTATGCAATATTTCGTGCCTATATATTCGGCATAATGTTGCTCAAAGTGCTCGTTTTCCTGCCCTTGCAGGTACCAACCGCCATCCACAACACGATTTATAGCCTCATAGATTTCGTCTGCGTATTTTGCAGTAACGGCCTTTAACGAAAGGAATGGTATCATATTTGTCTTACGAATTTTGCAGGGTTTCCCACCCATAACTCTCCGGCAGGGACATCCTTGGTCACCACACTGCCAGCCCCAATCATGGCATTCTCGCCTATTTCTATACCACACAACAGGGTTGAGCCTGCACCGACACTTGCTCCTCGCCTCACTATTGTATTCTCCTGTTTCCAGTCATTGTTTTTGGCTCTTGGAAACCTGTCGTTGGTGAACGTTACATTGGCACCAATAAACACATTGTCCTCCAATGTAATGCCATCCCACAACTGTACGCCGCACTTCACCACCACATTATCACCGATGTGCACCCTATTCTCAATGAAACAATGGGAGCAAATATTACAATGTGCGCCTATTTTAGCATTGGGCAGTACGACAGAAAACTGCCACACATTAGTTGATTCCGGCACCTTGGCCTGACAATCGGAAAGCGGATGTATCATAATACTCTCTTGTATTTTAAGAACTCTTTATAATCCCGGATATAATCCTCCGCCTCGTATCTTTCGCTCGCCAACACCATGCACACCGCGCCACCCGAAAAATTATCCAAGTCACGCCACAATCCCGGAGCAACGTACAAGCCTTTCCATGGCTTGTCTAAAACAAATGTCTTCTTTCCGCGTCCATCGTCCATTGTAACATGTACCGATCCGCTTGTTGCAATCATCAATTGTCGCAATTTCTTGTGTGCATGAGCGCCACGCGATGCCTCAGGCACCATATACAAATAATAAATCCGCCGTATTTCGAAAGGGATGTCAATTCCACCTTCAATGACAGACAAAAATCCTCTATTATCACTATACTTCCGGATATCAATTATCTTGCAGTCACCAACTGTTGTCTGAATATTATCCTTATCCGTCATGTCCTTCTTAGTAGGTCTTTTTTATTCTTCAAATACTTATAAACATGGAATGCCACGAAATGCGCTTTCGTCCTAACTGCCTTCCTTGCCTGCTTCCAATGCGGCATCCGATGAATGATATTTGGCGCTTGTTCAACCAATTCATATGCTTTCTTGTAGTCCCACTTATGCAAATCAAGCAAGAACTCCTTATAGAAAACATAATCTGAAGCCCATTCCTCCGTAAATGGCACATCAGCAGGATACAATCCATGCAAATAGCGGCGTATCTCTACCAAGCCCTTGTGATAGACAAGATAACGAGGATGGTCATAGGAGACAAAAGTAGCCGATTGACCATACACTCTATAAACGCATGTCTTGTCTGGAATATACCCAAACCGTGTATGATGTGCCAATACACTTTGCATCGGGTAGTCCTCTACAGGAAAACCAAGACGAATATAAGTGCCAAAATTAACATGTTGCATCAAATCGCGACGGATGAGCAAGGTCAACGGCATGGCATAGACCCCACCATAGCGATCATGATAATATTTACGGATGTCTCCATCGGGCACTGGGTTTAGGGGCGCCACACCATCCAACAATTTTCCCGAACGCACCATCAGGCGATAGCCGTTGGTACATACGACCCCATATTCCGGATGCTCTTGCATGAAATGGAGCTGTTTTTGAAGCTTGTGATCGTCGCACCAATAATCGTCGCCAGCAAGAATAGCCAAATAATCACCTGTACAAGCCTGCACCGTTCGGGCGAAATTGGCCATGATGCCCAGGTTTTTCTCATTAGGGAGCAGTCGCACCTTGTCGGGATAACGTTTTTGGTAATCATTGCATATGTCCCAAGTGTTATCCTTGCTACAATCCTCGCCAATCACCACTTCCAACCCGAAATCGCCTTTTTGACTAAGGATGCTATCCAGCGCCTGTGCGATAGTGGACTGTTGATTGTAGGTGATAACAGCCACAGAAACTTTAATCGATACTCCCATGATATCTCCCTATCTTCCTTCACAATCCTTATACCGCAATGGCTTGTCTGAAACAAACCGCTCGACAAAAGTTTCCGATACATTTACCCGCGGTATGAAATACAGGCCCGTGTACCAACTCGCTCGTACTGAACCCTCGATGGCAGAAAAAGCCATCTTGAAGCCCATTTTACGAATCATTTTTCTGTTTGAATTCGAAACCTCAACCACCCTTCCATAGGGGAATGCGAATGTTTCAACTTTAACTGGAAGCATCTGCTCAAGCCACACACGCTCTGACAAACACTGTTCGCGCATTTCCTCGCCTGAAAGATTGCGAAACACAAGATGTTGCAAACCATGCCCACCAATACTACACAATAGATCCTTAGCCAATAGTTTCAGATGCTCCATCGTAATGTATCCATCCTTGTCAACCAAGTCTTTTGTGACAAACATCGTGAAAGGGATGCCATACCGTTTCAATATGGGGTACGCATCGGTAAACACAGTGTCGTAAGTGTCGTCAAACGTCAAGTGGAAACATTTTTTCTGCCATTTTCGTTTTTGCACCATCTGAAACAGCTCATCTTGCGAAAGTGCCCGCCACCCTTCATCCACCAAAAACGAAATAAACCGCTCAAAAGAGTCGCGGCTCAGCTCAAAAGCATTCTTACATTCACCAATTGAGTTCTTGAACCCATGTGCCATGAAAACCAACGGCGACTCCATTCCATAACATCTCCACAAGAGCCGCATCCATAGCTTGTATGCCCTGTTGTGTTCGCGAATCAAACGTTGTTTTATCGTTATCATCAATAAACGTCCTCCACCTTTATCTTTTGGGCCAATTCCGGGTTCTTCAGATACTTGAAGAAACGAAGAGCACCCCTGCGTTGCTGAAGGCTGAAATACACATCCCGATCTTTTTGTCCCAACACATAAAATTGAAAACTCTTTTTTATCAAGGCCATCGTCTGTCCCATTTTGAACGCTTTCACGTCCTTGGTCATCCGAAAACCATTTTTCCGGAACAGGGCATAGGCTTCGGCTGTCCCATTATTGAAGAAATGCCGCGCAATGCCTTTCTCGCTCCCGTGCAAGGCCACTTTTTGCATGTGCTGCATGATGGCAAACGGGGTATAGCCAATCAAGCAATGATTGTCAAACAGTTTCCTGACAAATCCGGTATCGCCATCGCCGATAAGATAATCACCCACCAAGTCGGGATTGAACCCATGCAGCCTCACGAAAGTCGTCTTTTTCACCGACATGAGTCCCCCGTTAAGGTATATCTCGTAGCCATACTTTATATCGCTTCCATAATCCAATTGGCCAAGCATAAACTTATACGGCGCTATCCAATCAGGTTCTTCACCATCCCACAGAATCTCGATTTTCCCCGTAACGGCCTCACATTCTGGATTCCTTTCATACACTTCACGGATACGTTCGAGGCAATCTGCATTAAACAGTCCGTCGTTATCGGCAAAGACGAGAATGTCGCCCTTGGCCGCTCTTACTCCCGTATGGCGTGCTGCGGTTGCACCAGGTTGAGACTCGTAAAGATAATGGAAATTATCTTTACCCAAAATCATTGCCTCCACAACCGGCTTGGTATCGTCGGTCGATCGGTTGTCCACTATCAACACTTCAAACGCTTCTTGTGGAAGGGTTTGGGACAACCATGTAGGCAAAGACTGCCTCAGCAGTTCAGCACCGTTATATGTGGGTATGATGACGGAAAGCATTAAGACCTCTTTGAGAGCAAATCGATTCGCCTTTGGATATATTGGACACACATTTCATAAAACTCAGGATATGTGTTACTCTTGGAATAGCCTGCCAACCGTCCTTTGAGTTCATCCGCCGACCATTTCTTTACAATTGTCATCAAAACTTGTTGTGCCTCATATCGCGCATTGATTAGAGTAACACAATTGAGATTTAACACTTTAATACATTGGTATGCGTCAAGGACTTTATCTGACAATGTGCTTTCGTTGTCGGTATAGTCCTCCCATTTGTCATAGCATCCATTGGGTATAATCTCGCCTAACACATTATACCTGAAATATGAAGCGCATTTTTCATCTTGGACCAGCGTTGGGATCATCTTGTCTTCTTTTGCTTCGCCACAATAGCGTAGATGTTTCTCCCTCTTGGGGTGGCCTTGCGAGTCGATGCAACAAGCATAGATGTTGGTGTATTCCATCTGCAATTGCTCGCAGTTTGGCTGCCCATGCTCCGGATACAAATGCTCATTATGGCTGCCATGCTTGGGATTCCCTTCATGATGGTCGATCCGTCGTTGGCAGTAACAGCAAATGCCATGCTGTTCAGCTCTTAGAACATTGTTCAGTTGCTGCTTATATGGAAACGTGCTATAAAGAATCGGGACACCTGGCTGTTGTTCAGTCATAGTTTGTTTCCACAACTTCATAAAGTCTGGCTCGTTCTCTTTGGATATATATCTCATGGCCTATTCGAAAAACGACAGCATAAGGTCTGCCCGTTGCAATTCAGGATGGTTCTTTCCAAGTTTCGATTCCAAGTTGTGGCGTATAGCTTGTGACTTCTCGGTTTTGCCTTGTCCTTTTTCAATCAATATCAGATAATCGTCCAATTCTTGCTGAATTGATTCTTCCAAACCCTGCACTCCCATCTCATCCAAGATATAATTGGCATCTCTACCATACTGCAAAGGAAAATCGTAAACCTGCCTATCGTTGATGCTGAAGATAAAGCAATCGTCCAACGAACTGAGAATCAAAGGGGCATGGGTGGTTACCACGAACTGCAGTTGGGGGAAAGCCCGCCGCAAATCGGTTGCTACATGTTTTTGCCATGAGGGATGGAGGTGCAAATCCAACTCATCTATAAGCACCACTCCTTTGGTTTGCGACGGAGCCAACGACTTCAAGTGGGGGTTGAGTAGATAGCATCGCAAAGCTATTTCCATCGCCATGGCCAATGTGCTGCGCACGCCATCCGACAGGAGATGAAAAGGCATTTTGTCGCCATTCTCATATTCCATCACCAGCTCCTGCTGCTTCAGAAAATACCTCACATCCTTACAATTGACGCACTCTTTCACCGACTGGTTGACGGCTTCGAGCAACAAGGATTTCTCACCGCTTTGAAGTTCGTCCAAGGTCTCGGTAGCATAGAGGTTCAGAAAATACCTTATGTTTGTCGTTTGGTCAAGAGCATTATAGTATCCGCGCAACCGACTCCCGTTAGGCTCTATTTTTATGTCTCTCCGTTCTTTCTTGTATCTATCGGTAGAGAAATAAGCCACCAGTGGGATATTGACTTCCTCTTGTTTCCTGATTCTATCTTGCATTTCGCGCGAGGCCGACAGCATTTGCTTGGCATCGCGATAAAGCGTTTTCCCCTCACGCGTTTTCAGCTGTCGCTCCCATTCCACTTCTGTTTCGGCACCTTCTTTTTGCGAACTGTCCATCATGCCTTTGGCATGGACAACGACGGGGAATTGCTGCTCAAGGCCCGAAAGCCTGACATCGTCGTTTACGATGCCCGGGCTTTCGATTCGGTCTTCATATTTGTCCAGTCCCAGATACAACGACCCAATGGCGACACGGATAGCTTCGAGCAGCGAGGTTTTCCCGACCCCATTGATGCCCACCAGCACATTGAACCGAGGGTGCAACTTCAAGTTCAGTTCTTCGAAGCATTTAAAGTTACGCAAATGCAATTCTGTGATTCTCATAAAAAACGATTTGAAATAATACTATCTGACGAAGGTGTTTCTCAACACCTTCTTTAACCCATAGGACATATAATAAAAACGCTTTTTTAATGGTAATAGCCGTCTTAGCGCTCGTTTTTTCTCTTTCACTAATAAATGCGAGTTTCGGGTTGATATCCCATCTGCAAAAAAAACAGCAACCGGGAATGCAAGACGCTGATAAACCGCCTTATGCAATCCACAAGATATTAGGAAAAACTCCCAATCAGATACAATTCTGTTATCCTCATTATAATACCCATACTTTTTGAAAAGCCTTTTATTAATTATGGTATTAGGATGAGTCAGCCCTTTTTTGATACAATAATCCAAATCAATTATTATAGGAGCTTCCCATAGACACACATTCTCACCTTCAACATATTGCAACGCTCCAGAATAAACGTCTATTGCTTCATCCAAACACGAAACAATTTTTCCAACCACATCACAACCAAAAATCAAATCACCTGAATTTATAAACAATAAAAAATTCCCATGAGAGCGCTGAATACCTTTATTCATGGCATTATAAATGCCCTTATCGGTCTCAGACATCCAAAAAATATCATACTCATGTTGTGAACTAGAATATTCATGAATAAACTCCGCAGACCCATCTGAACTACCTCCATCTACAATTACATGCTCAAAACAATTACAAGTTTGCTTTGACACACTATCAATTGTTTTCTTAAGCCCTTCACAATTATTGTAATTAACTGTGATAATGGAGAGCTTTATATTATTTTTTCTTTCCATACCATATTCATTTGTTCGTAACGGTTTGTCCATGTATGGTATTGTTTAACTACCTGATAGTTTTTCTCAATAAGAGGGATATAATCAAAATAGTGATTTAAAATGTCAGCAATCTGATTAACTGGATTATCTAAATCAATCTGAATTACTGGATTATATCCAAACAGTTCCACCATTTCAGCAGGTGCCATTCCTAACACCAAACACTTTGAAGCCATAGACTCTAAATATCTTACAGTCATTGTTTCAACATCTCCAGCTCTTTCCGGATGTGTAATGCTAGATGGAACACAAATTGAAATTTTTGAACTTGAAAGCCCATTTATAAGGGAATTCCTATCCGAAAAAATAACTCGCCCTTTCTCCTTCTCATATAAATAATTCTTCCCTAAAGACTTTAGGCCATCGACAATCCTATTATGATAATCATCCCATTTCCTACCCATAGCCAGTACATCAATTGTCCTGCTTGAATAATCAGACTGACTATACCTCTCCACGCGCACAGCCTCGGGAACATACCGCACGCATACATCTGGCATGAGTTCCGACAATCTATTCGTAGATTGCTTAGAAGTCACAAACAAATAATCAATTTTATATTTGCAACAAAAATCGACAATCTTATTATAATCTTTAGGCCATGCATCGAACAAATAAACAGATTTAACATGATGACAGCTTAATCCGAACGGTCTCCATTTCATCTCATCCAATCCCATCATCACAGTAAATAAATGGCCTGAGTCTTTGGAAGGGTCTTTTTTATATATTTCTCGCGCATAAGGTATCAAATCTACATGTATCTTTCGACACAATTTGTAAAAAAAATAATTCCATTTATACAATTGTTTATTCGTTGGCGGTGCCAAATAAACCCCGTCATGGGACAACAATTCCTTCTCAAAATCATCAACAGTGTCTTGAGAAACATGAGAATTACTTGTATGAATTACAATCATAACTCAGCAACAGATAAAAACATATAACTATTCCTTTGCGTTGTCATCCATAATAAATCTTTCCCAAAAAGATGGTTCATATTTTGCCCATGCATGACATCCAAACGGAAGTTTATTTGTCAAACCATAAAGATAGGATGGGGATTTTTCAAAAGCGAAAAACATGGCTTCGTCGACTGAAGGAGTCTGCAATGACAATCTTGTTCCTCTCAATCTAAGACAATAAAACAAATCTTCTGCATCATTCCATCCATGCAGCAAATCCATAAACCTTTCTCTAAACAATATGTGTTTTAAAAGCAATCCTATTCGTTTATTTTTGAAATCCTCTTTCACATAGTGCTTGACGCTATACACATGTTTATTATGAGAGAAAAGATTAATGAATGTTCTAATCCGGCGAAGTGAAAGACCACCATTACCCACCTCCCAGAGTGAGGCTCCGTCTTCATGGCACTTGTTTTCTGTAAACCATGGAGCTCCAATATAATCAAAACCTTTTGCGCACCACAAATCCAATTCGTCTCTAAAAACCCAAGCATCCAATTGATATATCAACATATAATCAAATGATGTAAAACGCTTATAGAACTCACAAGACAACATCAGCCTATTGTAACCTGATAAACTTTCGAAAAAAGACCGCGGAAAGTTTTCTCGTTCCAATTTGACACCGCATTCTTTTGCCATTAAAACATACGCCGAACAATCTAACTCTGGATATGACAACAGACAAATTGTATATCTATACAAAACTTTACAGCCTTGCATAAAAGCCAATCGTTCCTTCTCATTCGGGCATGGAAGATACACTGGAATAATGACAACACTATTTACCGACGGACTTTCAATCATTCTATCGTACGAATTGTTACCGCAGGCACACCCGCAATTACACTATTACAAGGAAAGCTCTTAGTAACCACAGCATTGGCTCCTACTATAACATTATCGCCTAAAACAACACCAGGTAAAATACAAACACCATCACCAACCAAGACATTGTTACCAATCACTATGTTTTTTTGATAAAGCTCTCTATTAGCTGGTATATTATGCATCTCTTCAATAGTACCACGCCCATGCAAATGATCTTCTATCAATACTTTACTAGCAAACATACATCCATCCCCAATTGTTATACTACCTATGCAACCTAAATGACAATTATCTTCAAAACTAACATTTTTGCCTATCCGTATTAAGGGCATATAATCATTGTTAAGGTAATTATCTATGGCGCAGATTCTAAAATCCTTACCAGCATGGAAATTCGCTCCTATATGTATATATCTTTCACCTTCTATAAATAGACCATTGCCCACCTGCCCGCTTTCATAATTAGAGCATTTTTTTAATAATTCATATTGTTTCAGCTCACATTCAGCAGTCAAGTAAGGCAATAATAAGGCTGCCAATTTCTTTAATATACCATTAATTACACGCATTTGACTCTATAGTAACTAAAAACTAAATAATTACACATTACCATACAACTTATTAACAATCCTATCAATTCTTCTCACATTTTTATTAGACATCTTATCCTGAGACCATCTCATCCAAGCCTGAACCAATCTGTCATAAAAATTACGAGGATCCAGAAACACTGTGGACTTAATATCTTTCATTGATAATTTGGCTATCTCCCTCCAGTCCTCTTCCCAAATGCTTATCTTCCTGAATTTTACAGCTCCGTTTTCCAGCATCATCCTTAACGTTATATGATCATACCAATACACTTCTTCTTTCTCGACTTTTAAAATGTCTATTCCTAATTTCAAATAATACGTTATCCACTCGGTTGGGATTTCCAACATATCCTTGTCCTCCAATGTGTCCATATGGTGATACTGTCTGTAGATTTCAATAGCGCTTTTCCCTGGATTACTCAATACCTCTTGACATTGATACATGTAATGCTTATGCTTCATTCTATCCCAATCAGTATATTGAAAATGGATTACTTTAAAAGATTTGGCTCTATAATGAGGCGTATTTCCTGAAATTGGCACTCTTGCACAATGGATTGCGGTATCTGATATATCTTCGTCATATTGCTCAAGGCCGTCATCTACATATCCCCATGGAAAATAATACCCATACCACATCCCTTGTGCATTTGCTGTGAAATTGGCCCATTGAAAGTCAACGGCCGTTCCCTTAGGAAGTTTTTTAATTGTTTCTAACTCACCACTGGTGAAAACCTCAGGAGAAAACATTTCGTCCACATCCAAAGCTATCAGTACCTTGTCTCCTGGTATTTTTCGAGCAGCATCGATTAATAATCGTTTACGACCAAGTTCATTGTATGTCTCACAATCATTATCCACCAGAATAGCTTTCGGACAAGACCGAATTATGTCTCTACTACCATCGGTTGACATCTGGTCTGCTATAACGATATAATCCGCCCACAAACTTGCAGCCTTTAGAAATCGTTCTATTACCCAAATATCATTACGCGTTGGGGTAATACAGATAAGACTTACTTTATTCTCTGATGAAATTTCCATAATTATAGATTTTAAGAATCACCAAATCATCCAATCCTTATCCTCTACATCCATAAACTTATCATTATTTAATCTCATTCCACAGAACATACCGACATTTGAAGTAAACGAGCCTACCATTAATTTGGAATTACAAAGCACTTCAATTGTTGCTAGAAGGATTATCACTTCCTTTCGTTTTTTATCTAAATCCAACTGTTCAAATTCACTTTGTGAATATCCCAGTTTACTTCTATCTGTTAACGAAAAATAATTGTATTGAGGATACGCAGAGAAAAGGTATTCCACAACAGAGTAATCATCTGTTGCAATAAACAAATCGTTACACGAGGCCTTAGCCACCTTCTCCATATATCTCGAAATGCCAATTTCTTTTTTTTCATTGCTCTTGTCACCTCTTCTAATATGGATACTGACATACTCTTTTGGAAGCCCTATAGATGCTATGATAGAACGAATCTCATTACTTGTCTGATTATTATACTTCCATATTTCTTTGAGTACTAAATTACAAGCATCTCGTAGTCCAATTCTATCATTACAATGATCATTTAATGATGGTAGGCAAAAAAACTCGTGCTCAAACTCGTGATTATGAAAAAAAGGCCATAATTCATATGTATAATAATCGAACCGATTAACCCTTTTAAACAACTGAGAATTAAGCAGATACACCCCTCCTCTTGGCACAAAATAAGGTTGTCGATAATTAAACTTTGAATGGTATCTTGAATATGTTTGTTTACAGAAGGGATAAAAAAAAGAATCCCAACCAATACTTGCAGAAGAATTGAACAAAACAAATTCAATATCGTTTTTTATACAATACAGAAAGGCCAAAATCATATTATTTACTTCGGAGAAAAAGCCAGCTTCTGATCCGAAATTATAAACTAATGTCTTGGATTTATTTCTCATGATCAAATTATTATCTTTCATAGTATAGTCAAAAATCACTTCAAATAAACAACACCAACGTTATTGGAATAATCCAACACAAAACCAGAATCTGTAGTACATCCTTCTGACTCAACCACGAATGACTTATACAAATCAGCCAAACCTTTTACACAAGAATCTGTAATATACATATCCCCATAAAACACTCCTTTCGTCAATCCTTTTGGCAGGTCAATGCGATACGATAAATGAAAATCACCAGCAGGTCGCATCGGCGACGCAGCATGATCTGGACTATAAAAAATAAGAGGTATTCCTACCTTATCGAATAGTTTTATTTCCAAAGACATCCTTTGAGGCTTATCCAAATAACCAAACAAATCCACATCAAACCAATTATGTTCAGGGGCAACATTTACATAATTATCCCCTCTACCATTGAGCATTATTTGACTAATATGTACATTTGTGTCATGAACCACCATCTTATCAATCACTTTACCACCCACAACCACATTATCTCCCATATATAGTTCAATTGCATCTGCGGTTGTCCCATCATAAATAACACTCCCTTTCTCCAGCACAATTCCACGCTGACATAATCTTCTTATACTCGCCATATTATGACTAACAAACAGCACCGTCCTTCCCTCCCCTTGCGAGACATCCTGCATCTTTCCGATAGCCTTCTTCTGGAACTCGGCATCGCCAACAGCGAGGACCTCGTCCACCACAAGGATTTCAGGGTCGAGATGGGCGGCCACGGCGAAGCCAAGGCGCACCATCATACCACTGCTGTAGCGTTTTACAGGGGTATCAATATAGCGTTCGCAACCCGAGAAATCAACAATCTCATCTAACTTACGGGTGATTTCAGCCTTGGTCATGCCTAAGATGGCGCCATTCATATAAATGTTCTCACGCCCCGTCATCTCGGGATGGAAGCCCGTGCCCACCTCAAGCAAAGAACCAATGCGACCTTTGGCTTTGATGGTTCCCGTGGTGGGTCCGGTCACGCGTGAGAGCAATTTCAGCAGCGTGCTCTTTCCTGCTCCGTTCTTCCCGATGATGCCCACCACGTCGCCTTGCTCCACCTTGAAGTCGATGTCCTTCAAGGCCCAGACATATTCACTGTCGGCGGCCTTGGAGCGGTCGTTCACCGAGCCTATTTTCAGATAAGGGTCTTCTTTGCGCAATATGGCCGTTTGCCACCAACGGTTGAGGTCGTGGCTAAGGGTTTTGGTCGATACCAAACCCAAACGGTATTGCTTGCTGATATTGTTGAATTCTATTGCTGTTGGCATGACATCTTCTGTTTTGTCAATATATCTTCTTAATCACCTTATCGAAAAGGCGGACTATCTTTTTGTCTTTTTTCAATGCGGTACTCCTCAAATATGAATGGATCCGTTTGTCAATCCAACGTTGTGGGTCGTTCAGCCCATATGTTTTGAGGAACACTTCGTCCCAAATGTCCAATTTCCGCAGCTCCTTCGTCGAATGACGAGAGAACCTTTCAACGATATATTCATCCATGTAGCATTTAGTCACTTCTGTATCCACTATTTCCAACAGGTCAAAGCCATATTTCTCTTTATGATAAAGGAGATCATTGGTCAATAGTAGCACTTGTTCGCTTTGCTTAGTCTGCATATAGCTCCTGCTCAATTGTATGGGTGAACGATGATTCATCTCCCAATCTACAAATTGATAAAAACGACGCTTCGAAGCCACACGATGCTGGTTGAGATATGCCAAATGAAGCACACGGAAATCATCCACATAATACATCTGCTTTTCCTCTTTCGGATAGGGAATTCGCATGGAGTGCATATTACGAACGTAATTGCCGTGGGGCTCCTTGCCGTCATCGTGGAAAAGCCATGGGTAATAAGTTGTTGGCGAGAGCCAATACTCCTTTTGGTTCGGGCAAATCTCGGCCCACTTGAACCAGAACACATCGCCAGGAACGGAATTCATGATATGCTTCCAATCCTCCGTCTCCCTAAAATTGGCCGACAGCACCTCGTCTGCATCCAAGCCCCACAGCAGGGTATCGCGCCCGGCAGCCACCTCTCGCGCCTTGGCCACAAGCATGGCTTGACGCTCGGCTTCGTTGAACTCGGGGTTCTTGTTGTCGATCAATATCACCTTGGGGTATTCCTTGGCGATCTCGCGGCTGCCGTCTGTCGACATCTGGTCGGCGATGATGATATGGTCAGCCCACAGGGAAGTGGCTTCCAGGAAGGCCCTCAACACCCACGCCTCGTTTCGGACGGGGGTCATGACGATGTGTATGGGGGTATGTTTTGCTTCTTCCATTGCAAAAAATTATTCTTTGTCCAGCACTTGTCAATAGCCGCCTTTGTCATTCAAGTCCATATACGCCTTGCCTCCTTTGGCATTGGCAAAAGCCACCAACATCACAATCACCTCTTCGTTGAACGAGGTCTTGAACTCGGTATGCAAGTCTTCTTTCAAGGGTAGCATAAGGCTGGTATTACTATACTTTATGAAAACTCCTCAGTACTCACGCCTCGTTTCGAACAAGGGCATAACAATGTGGATGAAAGCTCATTTTTTCTTCTTTATCAGGCTGTTCTTAACAATAGAGCCTATCCTTCTAACAGAATTTAAACCCTTTTGAATCGGATTCAACCTTAGCTTGTTCGTTGGGATGAAAGTATTCCATGTAGCTGCAAAATGGTGAATACAATAGGTATTATCTGTAACCTTCACTTCCATTGTCTCCCAACTTTTCGGGCTAAACCAATCTGCCGGAAAACGGCAAATACACTTATCAGACCAACTCCAATCGCCTATTGTTTTACAGTCCTTGATGGCATAATCAGCAAGCTGCCTGCTGCACACCCAAGGTAGCACTTGCATCTGTGGCCTTCCCCAGATATCGACAAACGGTTTTTTGCCCATACGCCACCAATCAAGCATGTCCTTCATCCAAGGCACACCTGCCTCAGCTCCCAAAATGGCGGGTTCCCAAGCGTTCCAACTGTTTTCCTTGCCGATGAAATACTTCAACCCCAACAAATCATCAAAAGTCTTGAGTACTTCTACGTCCGAATCCAAATAAATACCTCCTTGAGTGTATAACGCATAGAAGCGAATGAAATCAGCTGCAAAAGCATATTTCTTATACGATATGGCCTCGTCAACGTATCGAGACCCTATTTTAGCCACCCGATCGGCATCCCAAAGAATGAATTCATAATCAGGCAATAATCTGTGCCATGAGTCGACACATCGCTGGATCTTCTCAGGAAACGGATCTCCGCTAATCCAGCAGTAATGTATGGTTTTGGGAATCATAGTTTATTACAATTAGGGGCTATTGTATACTCCGCTTCCCACATAATGCCTAAAGGCCAAAGCAAATATCTTTTCACAAGATATTTAAACCTTTTCCTTTTGGGCAATCGAGGTGGCATATACCACCAATAAGACTTCATTTTATACTTTTTCCATATACGTTTGAACGGCATCCTATAATAAAGCATGTCCCAAGGTTTAACGGGCACTGCATAATGAATTATCACAGGATTGTCTTTCGCTTGTTGTATCTCAGTTTGCAATTCCGGTGCCGCTTTGTCAAAGAAATATCCCTTCAAAAACTGCACTTGGAAATTATACGTCACAGGCAAACGGAGTTTCGTGTCCCATAGCACAGCGTTCAGTACATCCTGATCGTTGGCTTCTACTAAATCATAATGATGTTCAAGAAAATCCAAACATTTTTGCCCTATATGATTTTCCCTCCAATAGTCAACGTTTATGAGCAATACACCCGCATTGAAATAGCCAGCCTCTACAGGGTATAGCAACCGTTTCTGGAATTTTCCCCAATACTCGAAAATATCTGACACTCCAGCAGCCGCCTTGTTCTCCATATCCATTTGAAATAACGGACAAAGATTTCCCTTTACAATGATGTCGCAATCCAAATACAAGATACGATGTACATCTTTGGGCAACAATTCTGCTGCATACAGTCGGTAATATGTTGCAATAGACCAATAATCCATTCCCTTGATTGGGAAATTCTCTAAGAATGAATTGTCAATCAAGAGACTATTAACCGTCCCATCGTATTTCTTGGCAAGCCTATCAAACCGTTTGCATGCCGAAACAGGCAAGACTTTATCTGTTAAGATAAATGCATTAACTTGGCTATCTTGGTTGCTCTCAAAAACAGATGCCAGCATCACGCCACAATATGAAACATAATTGGCATCTGTTGCGCATAAGACATTTATCGTTTCTTTTTTCTTCATGGGATAAAAGAATTTAGGGAAATATAGCTTTCACCGCACTCAACTAAATCTCAGCGATCTCCAAATGAACCTATTTAATCGTTTACCTTGGCTATTTATCCACATCAGACAGAAATGGTGCTTTATTTTGTCAAAGTTGTTTTCTCTCCAACCCATAGCATCCATAAGCTCGGCGCTGTTACGAATAATCTCTACCACTCTACAATAACGATCCTTGTCATGTAGTTTCAATGACATTTTTATTATCATTTGGATACACTCAACACAATATTTGACAGTAGCTTGGGCATATACAGTCTCTTTGTTTTCGAAAAACTCACGAATAGCAAGCCAATTCACCAACTCCTGTTCCAAACGATTCAAGGCTTTTCCTTTTTGAATCTGACTTGTTATTGACCCAACATTTCTTTTTTCATGGTGATATACTAAATGGTCAATATTGCATGACTTTTTCGCATAATAACAAACCTGAACCATCTGATAACGATCCTCTCCCATATCTGCCCCAACAATACATCTAATATGATGTTCTTCGAACAATAATCGCCTAATTATTCTACGTATCGCATTATGGTCCATAGTCGATGGTAGTTGATTCAATACCATCTGCTCCTTGCTTCCATATTTAGGTTCAAAATAATCCTCTATGCCATCCAAAGTATGTATTCGCATATCTCCAGAAACAATGTCCGAATCTGTTTCCTGCTGTTTTTTTACAAGCTGTTCAATAGCATCTAACTCAAGCCAATCGTCAGAATCCACGCAAGAGACAAACTCCCCTGAAGCATTGTCTAAACATGTATTTCTAGCCGCTGCCAGTCCCCTATTTGTTTCGTGATCAATTATAATTACAGCATCCTTCCTTTTCGGATAGTCCTCCATCACCTGCCGAAGAATTTCCACACTCCTATCGGGAGTGCGGTCATTCACAAACACATACTCCAAATTCGGGTATGTCTGTTCGAACAAACTACGAGCGCAACGCTCAATATATTGCTCGACACCATAGATTGGCACCAGGACGCTTACTTTATACATACCTCTAAGACAAGCCTATGCAAGGACTTTTTTCAAATGATTTACAACTCTTTCCGAAGCATGCCCATCGTCAAAAGTAGAATAATGCTCTTGCATAAAAGTGGTCAACTCTTCACCAAACTTTTGCCTATCAAATGATGCCATACATGATTCCAATTCGTCTTGGGTCCTGTTTAAGGAGAACGGTAACTTGTAGTACAATTCCCGCAATCCTCTACCAGTACTATGATTCGAATACGCTTCCAAATCAGGGGTATAAAGAAACACGGGCTTCCTCATCAACATAAAATCAGCCATAATTGATGAGTAGTCCGTTATAAGGCAATCAGAAATCATACACAATTCCTGCTGATCTGAATAAGAGGTCCCGTTTAAAATATTCTCGTTATAGTGAAAAATACCAGCCTTTGTAGAAATGTTTGGATGAAGCCTAACTATCACCTTCCATCCCTCTTGGTCTTTTTCTTGCAGCACACTTCTTAATTTCTCAAAATCCAGATTATAGCAGCTCACATCATCATTGTCCCTAAAAGTCGGAGCATAGAGAAGAATTCTATCCTCCGATGAAAAACCATATTGACACCTTAGTTTGTTTCTCAATTCCTCTCCTTTGAAATAAACATCGTTTCTTGGAAGGCCAAATTCAAGTATTTCACACTGCTCAGGCAACCAAAAGGAATCTCTAAGAATCTTTGTAAACTGCTTGCTGCCCGAAAGAATCGCATTTGTAACAGCCGAATCAGCCATACTGCTTTTCACATAGCTTTCCGACAATGTACTTTCAGTCTCTTTTTCAATATATTTCAATGGAAAATCGCCATGCCATGTTTGAAGGAGGAACTGTTTATCCTTCTTCTTATACCACCAAGGTATTAAGTGACCTTTGCGATTAGTAACAATAATTCCGGCTGAAGACAACTCATAATACCATTTGACTCCTCGAAGGAAGACTTTCTTTATATTGGAAGGAACAAAAGCATCATCGTTTACTATCCAAACCATTCTATAGGGCATACTTTGCCGAACAATCTCCTCAGCTATGTACTTCGGATTATCGCCATAGCCCTTGAAATCATAGTTCACAAATACAATCTTGTTCTTTTGGACAGGCAAAAGATACAAGATTCTTTTGATGCATGATTTGACAGTAGATTTTATTGAAATTGCCATCTCGTTTACTCATTTCTTGTCGTTCAAATCCAGCCACCGTTCCAAGCACCAAATTTGCCACTTTTGGTTGCCCGTAAACTTACTCATGTCAAGATTATTCTTAAACTCTTCACGTTTTGGCCCTTCCCAATCTGCAAAATAATAATCAACTGGACGCGGCATGGGATTCTTGTTCGGTACAGGAATTTCAGGGCAGCGTTTGGCCATCAGTTCGCGTATTAAGTACTTAGGTTCTCCGTTTCTTACCCGTTTCAAATCAAGCGGGTCTGCCATCTTCAAGTGCGCATACGGATCGTAATACGGCATTTGGGCGACAGCAAACGCATTAAAATACGAACTCGAACTTTCAACCGAAAAAATTTCGTCCATAAAAGCCATGAAATCAAACTCGCCGTATTTTTGATAGCGTTCATACACATAATCCATACTAACAGGATTTTTCAACACATTCTCTGGTTTAGTGAAAGTGTAGCGTTCCTGAAACTCCTTCATCGTCCAATCTTTGGAAAGCAATTTATCCATACCGCCAAAAACAAGATCGCTGCTTTCTCCAACGAACATGATTTCCACACCATCGTTCTTTGCCTGCAATGCGGCTTGAAGAATCTGCGGCTCAATGGAATGAACTGGCGCACACTTAGCTGTCATACAAGCATCTATATGCTTCTCCACCGTTTCCCATGTGATGTCAACATATTGAAGATTGAGATTGTAATACCTAGCATAATATTCGGCACGTGCAAGTTCCTCCTTCTGGAAGTCTCCTCCCAAAAAACGGAATGTATAAGCCTCTCCTCCGCTCATATATGATGCAACAATAGCACTATCCATTCCTCCTGAAAGAAGGATGCCACGTTTCTTGCCATTGAATTGCTTCATTTGTTTCTCAATAGCCAAACCAATCTCATCGGCAGTTTTAACAAATGTCTTTTCAGAATCAGGCAATAGGTTAAGATTTTCATGATGCATTCCATCATAAAAGTCGCTGTCGTCACGCTCAATAAAACGGAACGCCAGATACGAACTCATGCAATAATCTTTGTCAGTCATTTTTATCATCGTTTAAGTGAAGTACCTTTTGTGCAGATTCATCAGTCCAACCACGAATCCGTTGCAATGCTTGAGTTATCTTCGTTGACGAAATGCCCTTTGTATATGGGAAATAAACGATTCTAATCCCCTCTTCGTCGAATCTTTTCTCATATTCTTTCCACTTTTCAGTACCATACCAGTCATCGCCTACAAACAACACACTTGCACCAAGTTTTTTACATGCAGCAAGCTTATCCATATCGTATTGTGGAACAGCAGCATCAACATATTTACAGCTTCTAACAATTTCGATTCTGTCCTCAAACGGGATCATAGCATGTTTGCCTTTGTATGCAACGAGTTCGTCAACCGTAACTCCGACGACTAAATAGTCACACATGCCTTTGGCGTTTTTCAAAAGGTTCAAATGGCCTATATGGAAAAGGTCATAAACACCAGTGGTATAACCAATTATCATAGATTTGTTTTTTTTGACTAGCATTGACAATCGCCCCAATTTCATTCGTTGAGGTTGTTTAAAACATCACTATTAGCCATTAACTTTCTTTTATCCAAATTGTAAACAAAATTAAAATATGATCGTTTATGAAGATAGTGAATGTCTATTTCAGCCAAATACCTTAAAAGATGCTTGAAAGGAGTCTTCCCAAATCGATTGAGAGGAAGCAGGGTATCGGTATGATTCTCACTGCACCTAAGGAGTTGGCTATATAAAGGTTCTTTCATTGTTTTGAAATGAAGCCAATAAAACCCCAACAAAAACATCTTTTTTTCAGGAGGATACGCGAATCTTTCAATGAGGACTTTTTTCCCAAATGACGGCAAATAGTCCCATGGCAAATACTCAGTATGTTCATCGGCTTCAAAAACCAAATGATCTCCTAAACCATTAAATAGCCACCATTGACCGTTGTCCGTTTTGCAACCACATGGTGAATACCATTGTCCATTGTTTCGCAGGACATTCACCCCCGACAAAGACAAATAACCGTTCCCTTTCAATAATTCTGATACCGCATAATCCACATACTGCTTTCTAAAAAGCGGTACAACAATATATTGCAGCCAATGCAGCAAACGATATTTTGACCATATCCTTTTGTTGCCACGCTTTTGGCAAAACACATCAATCACCTTTCCGCAAAACCTTGCGAGTCTGTTTTGATGGACACCATTCACAATACTATCCCTCAATTCCTTTATATCTATAGAAAAATATATCTGATCGGCATCAATCTTCATTACATACTTGTAATTGACATATTGCAAGGCATTATTATAGTATGTCGCCAAAAGTTGTGGATGACCAATAGGAAGCGTCTTGCCAAATTCATATTCTTCATCCGAAGCACCAACTCCTATCACATGATAAGGATAGGGGATAACAATTATCTTGTTCGGATATTGAAGCCTTTTTTGATCAATAATCTGAACGCTCCCATCCGTGCTGTCATTGTAAGTAATGATTAACTCATCCAAGGCTTCAATGCAAGAGTCTATAGATTGTGCTAACGTTTGTGCTTCGTTCTTCACACGCATCAAACCACTTAGACCAAGTTTTCTTCTATTATTCTTATACTGCATCGGCTTTCTATACATTCTTTGCATCGTATCAAAAAAAAGCCCTCGTTGTATCATCTTCACTCCACCCGCCACTCGTCAATACACCCTTTCTCCGTCGAGAAGTTCACGCCTATCATGAACAAATGGCGCGGGTCGTTGGCAAATGGCTTGGCATAGCCTTTCTCTTCTATCTGCCGCAAAGCGATGTCAGCGCTTTTATTAATCTTCAATTCGAAGATGTATATGTAGTCCTTTGTCTGCACCAAAATGTCCATTCTCCCATTGGTGGTGTGTCGCTCCACCTCCACATACAAGCCCAACAAGGTGAAAAACACATACATCGCGTTGTGGAAATACAGCTCGCGGTCGCCCATCAAGGCATAATCGCCGTTGGCGAAGAATGCCTCCAACCTGCGCATAAAGCCTTCGGCATCGCCCGACCTGACCTCCCTAACGAAATTGGAAATGTCAAAAGTACTCTTGTCGTTCTTCCTAGGCATGTAGAACGGTACAAGATACTTAATGAAGCCATCGCGCACCTCCCTATTGGGAAAATCAAGCAGAAAAGTCTTGAACTCAGGGTCATAATCCTTTATCGTCAGGTAGCCGCTCTGGTAGAGCAGCGGCAGCGGGTTCTCGTCCATGATGTCAATCGAGTTCAAGGTATCAGCGGTCAAGGGTTCCTCCGTCATCTCCTCCAAGCGGTAGTTGGTCTTCTGCAACTGGTGCACGAGGAAGGTAGGCGTCCCCGTTTCGAACCAATAATCACTAAAAACCTTATAGGACAAGGTGTTCAACATACTGAAAGGGTTGTATATGCCTTCGCTGTTAGGATAGAAATGGTATCCGTCGTAATTCTTTTTCAAATGTGCGTAGCACTCTTCCTTGCTCATCATATTGGCTTCAGCCAATGCCCCTACGCCGCCATCGAATTGGAAATGCAACTCGCTTTCTGTTATGCCACAGATGCTGACAAACTGGGGAAGCATCGAAATATCAATCAAGCTATTCAGGTCGCTGAACACGCTCACCTTGCCGAACTTGGTCACACCAGTGAGGAAAGCGAAGCGGATATGCCGATCGCACGACTTCAAAGCACCGTAAAACGCTTTCAGTGTGGCACGATATTCGGTCTGCAACGCCTCGTTGCCAATGGCCTGAAGCATCGGCTTATCGTACTCGTCAACCAATATCACCACCTGCCTGCCCGTATGCTTGGCCGCCCGAGCTATCACCCCTTCAAACCTCGAACTGAGCGATTTCTCGTTGGGGTTGCTCCCGTAAAGTTCCTCCCACCCCGACAAGGCAAGGCTCAGCCTATTGTCCAAAGCCTCTTTCGTGTCATACCGCTCGGTGTTGAGGTCGAGATGCATGATGGGATGGCTTTCCCACTTGCTCTCAAGCTTCTCAATAGCCAGACCTTCAAAAAGATCTTTCCGCCCTTGGAAAAATGACTCTATGGTTGAAAGGAGCAACGACTTGCCGAACCTACGGGGCCTCGACAGGAAATAATACTTCCCCTCATCGACCAACTTGAACAACAAGCGCGTCTTGTCCACATAAGCGAAACCCTTGGTGCGGATTTCCTCAAAGTTTTGTATGCCTATGGGGTATTTCATTTCCTGATAATGTTGGATACTGAATTACACTTTTATGCGTTTCGCCTCAAACCGTATCCATAAAGCTCTTCTGCACCTTGTTGAAAATCAAGATACCGAGGGCCAAAACGACCAGCATGAAGACGAAACTATATGCCAACCAGCCCCAACCAATAAATTGACCGGCGCCCAATGCCCCGTGCTTAAAAGTCTCGATGATGGGCGTCACGGGATTGAGGCACATCAACGTGGTCAAGTCAAAGCCTGCGACTTGTTTTCCAGCCACCTGACTCAAAGGATAGACGATAGGTGTGGCATACATCCACAAAGAGACAAAGAAGGAGAACAGGATCTGCAAGTCGCGGTATTTTGTCGTCATCGAAGAAATGATGATGCCGAAACCCAAGGCCAGACCCGCCAACATCACCACCAACACGGGGAACAGCAACAGATACAAGTTGGGACTCGGTGCCTGCCCGATGATGGCGTAATAAACATATACGAGGACGAACAAGCCGAACTGGATGCCGAAGCGCACCAAGTTGCTCGTGACGTTCGACAGCGGCATGATGAGCCTCGGGAAATACACCTTGCCGAAGATGCCCGCATGACTTACGAACGTGTTGGCCGTGCGGTTCAGGCAGTCGGCGAAATACTGCCACATGCACACACCGCCGAGGTAGAACAAGGGTTGCGGGATGCCGTCGGTGGGGATGCCGGCGATGCCGCCAAACACCACCATATACATGATGACCGTCAAGGCCGGCTGGATGAGCCACCACAACGGGCCAAGGATGGTTTGCTTGTAGGCCACCGTGATGTCGCGCTTCACAAACATCGTGTAGAGGTCGCGATAGTCCCATATTTCCTTAAGGTTCACCTCAAAAAGCCCGTTTCTCGGCTTGATGACGGTGGTCCATTTCTCGTTTTCCTGTTCCTTCTGTGCCATTTGCTAATGTTATGAAATTATACAGCTTCGCTATTCTCACTCCCATAAAGCAGCCTTAAACTCCTAATTTCAAGCCACTTACCAGAGTCAGCAAATCATCTGTATTCCCAATCGAATCAATATCGTGCGCCTCGCGCACTTTCAATTTGCAAAGATAGTAATTTTATTCAATCCTGACCTACATTTCCGAAAAAAAATTATTTTGAGCGTTTCCCCTTGAAAATGATGTTGCCTACGATTTTCCAGAAGTACTTCCAATCGGTGCGGAACGGGTGCTTGAGATAGGCTTCCAGATACTTGCGTTCGCTCTCCTGGATCTCGTCCAAAGTCTCTGGCATGTCGACATAATAGGGGGGCAACAATCCCGGCTTGGTCTTGGTCCTCAGTTCCTGCAACTCTTTGGTATACAGGTTGAAATACTGCAAGCTCAACGGTCGAACGCCTACCAACTTGATTTGTCCTTTCAGCATGTTGATGAACATGGGAAGCTCGTCGAGCCAGGTCTTGCGGAGGAAGCGGCCCCATTCGGTGACGCGGTAGTCGTCGCTGAACTTGCCGCCCACATCCAAGTCGTTGTTCTCGTAGATATAGGTCTGCAAATACTCGGAATAGGCATACATCGTGCGGAACTTGAACACGTTGAACACCTTGCCGCCCTTGCCCACGCGGCGCAGGCGGATGAGTGCCCCATAGGTATGCGGTTCCTTGCTCGGCTGGCGCTTCTTCTGCGCGATGACGCAATAGCGGTCGTGGATATACTGCTCGCTGACCACGTCGAAGCCGCAATAATAGAGCCTGCCAAGCACCTCGGGACGGGGAAACACCTTGCGCACCTTGCGCGTGCACCAATAATAGAAACGGCGCGTCAAGCCAACCTTCGGGCATACCCTATGCCAAAGGAAATCAAAGGAATAGACAATGTAGGCCAAAAACTTGGGATACTTGCTAAAAATCTGGGCACGGCGTTTCTGTGCGGTGTCGAAGCTGCACACGAAATAGCCGTCTTGCTTCAGTTTGGCATTGGCGCGGCGGAGGTAACGGTTGAGGTAACGGATGGCGTTGAGGTGGTCTTTGGATAGGAGCACCTCGGCCTCGCCATCGGGCACGGCCCAAGAGCGTTCGGCATAGTCGTTGAGCCACTGCGAGCGTTCGAGGCCACGGGGCGTTTGGGCCACTTCGATCAACTCGCGCAACTGGTCGGGAGCCTCGGCAAACTCAAACATCGGGGCATGCTGGGTCTCCGTCACGGCAAGGTATTCCATCACCTCGTCGTAGTTGTCGCGAGCAATCATATCGTTGAAAAAGGTCCTAACGCCCATCTTGATAGATGTTTTATTTCTTCAAGAAACTACGGACGGCATCGCAAATCATGTCCTGATCCGCATTGGAGAGATAGGGATGGATGGGCAGCGAGACGACGGTGTCGGCCAGCTGGTCCGAAACGGGGCAGCGGTTCTCGTCGGGGTTCAGGTAGTTGAACGCGGTCTGCCTGTGCATCGGGATGGGGTAATAGATGGCCGTGGGGATGTCCAAGGCCTTCAAGGCGGCTTGCAGCCCAGCCCGTTGTTCCTTGCTTTCCAACTGAAGCGTATATTGCGCCCAGCTGGAATAGAAGCCTTGGGGCGCGATGGGTGTTTTCACCACATCATGGAGCAACTCGGTGTAGCGTGCCGCAACTTTATTGACATCAACCAGTTCATGTTCGGCGAAGGCCTTCAGCTTGACGATGAGGATGGCCGCCTGAATGCTGTCCATGCGCGAGTTCATGCCGATACGGATGTTGTCGTAGCGGTCACTGCCCTTGCCGTGGATATGGTACGATTCCATAAGCTCGGCCCATTCGTCGTTGTCGGTGAACACCGCGCCACCGTCGCCGTAGCAGCCCACGGGTTTGGCAGGGAAGAACGACGTAGTGGAAATATCGCCGAAAGTACAGGCTTTGCGGTCGCCAATGCGCCCACCAAAGCCTTGGGCTCCGTCTTCGAGGACATAAAGACCATATTTGTCGGCCACTTTGCGGATTGCAGCGAAGTCGGCAGGCAGGCCAAAGAGGTCGACGGCAATGACAACACGAGGTGTGAGTTTGCCAGCTTTCAGCGTTTGCTCTATCTTATGCTCCAGGTCGGCCACATCAATGTTGAACGTGTCCTTGTCGACATCGACGAACACTGGTGTTGCGCCTTGCATGGCAATGACTTCGGCTGAGGCGAAGAAGGTGAAACTGGGTACGAACACGGCATCGCCGGGTTTCACGTCCCATGCCTTCAGTGCTAACAACAGGGCATCGGTGCCGCTGTTGCAGGCCACACAGTGCTTCACGCCGACATACTCGGCGAAAGCGGTTTCCATCTCTTTGATTTTCGGACCCATCACATAGGCGCTTGAGGCGACCACATCGAGGATGGCTTTGTCCATTTCGTCCTTCAGGACGGCATATTGGGTTTTCAGGTCTCTGAATTGCATCTTTGTCAGTTGTTCAGTTGTTCAATTGTTCAGTTGTCAGTTGTTCAGTTGTTCAGTTGTCAGTTGTTCAGTTCATTTCTCATTCCGCATTCTTTCCAAATCCCCATTAAACAACACGTATTTTCGGCCACAGTCGCATTGCAGCGAGGCATCGAGGCGTTGTCCGCATTCGCACACCCAGCCGATTTGTCGGGCAGGCACGCCGGCCATCAATGCGTAGGGCTTCACGTCCTTGGTCACCACGGCTCCGGCAGCGATGAGGGCACTCTTGCCTACGGTGTGGCCGCAGACTACGGTGCAGTTGGCACCGAGCGAGGCGCCTTCGCAAATCTTGGTCTTGGCATAAACGCCATGCACAGGGAAATGGGCTCGCGGCGTGGTCACGTTGGTGAACACGCAACTCGGGCCGCAAAACACATTGTCTTCAATCTCAACGCCTTCGTAGATGGAAACATTGTTTTGCACGCGCACATTGTTGCCAATATGAACATTGTTGCCCACGTTGACATTTTGCCCGAAGGAACAGTTCTCGCCGATGACAGCACCCTTTTGGATGTGGCAGAAATGCCAAATCTTCGTGCCCTTACCGATGCTCACGTTGTCGTCGACGTAGCTGCTTTCATGTATGTAATATTCGTTCATCTATTTATTCTTTTGGTCGGTGCTTCGGCAGGCTCAGCAACCTTAGTTGCACGGTTGTTCAAGGTCCCTGAGCCTGCCGAAGGGCCGTATTATCATTTACTCCCATCCCGAGGCCAACACATCGGCGATATGGATCACCTTGATGGGCAGGTTCTCCTTCTCAATGTAAGCCCTTTGGTGCATCAGGCAGGTCATGTCGGTCGAAACAATGTATTCCGCACCAGTGTTCAATGCATTGCGCACCTTATGGCTCGCCATGCCCAAGGCCAAGTCCTCGTGGTTGACCTCCAACGAGAAATCGGCGCCACAGCACATGTCGGCCTGCTTCATCTCCACCAACTCAAGCCCCTTGACCTTCGACAGCAACTGACGCGCTTCCTTGCCCAAGCCCAAGCCACGCAAGGCACTACAGCTGTCGTGGAACGTCACCCTATACGGGAACTCCGCTCCAAAATCGTCGAACTGCACCTTGTTGACCAAAAAATCGGTCAATTCATAGACATTAGCCACCATCCGCTTGAAATTCAAGTGGTTGGCAGTATTGAAAAACAACTCGGGATAATGTTTCTTGATGTAATGCACGCAGGCAGCAGAAGGAGCCACCACCGGGCCATCATACGAAAAATCATTGAGGAACTTGTCGCCCAACTCCTTGGCATCCTCGACGAAGCCTGCGTTATAGGCGAAACGCCCGCAACAGGTTTGCTCGGGATTGTACTCCACCTCCACCCCAGTGCGAGCCAACACCTTCATCGTATGGACTGCCACATCGGGGAAAAACTGGTCAATAATGCATGGGACGAACAACTCAACTTTCATGACAATTCGTACAAAATCGCGGCAAAAGTACGGATTTTCTTGAATATACGAGAATGTTTTTCTAATAATATTGGAGATTTTGCGCCTAAAACGCAAAAAAAGCGGCATCGCTCCAATAATTAGGGTAGGATTTGGCCACCACCTCGGGGTGGTCGAAGGCGACAGGACCGACGAGCATGGCGAGCGGGGCCAATGCCATGACGATGCGGTGGTCGTTGTGGGCGCAGAAACGAATGGGGCGGCTGTCTATCTTTGCCAATTCCATTTGCATGGCCTCCACCCTGTCCGACTCCTTGAGCGAGAGGTTGTCGAGGCCCGTGAAAGTGGCTTCGGCCTTCAATCCGGCGCAGGTGGCCGCCATGGTCGGGTAAAGGTCGGGATGGTTGAAGAAATCGAAATGGAGCGGACGTTTCTCGAAAGGTATCTTCCGCAAGACAATATCGTCGCCTTCGCAAAACGTGCCCACGCCCAACGGCTTCATCCATTCCGCGATGATAGAGTCGCCTTGGAAACTTGCAGCTCCCGACCCCTGAGCCTGTCGAAGGGTCGAAAGGCCACCTAACCCAACTAACCTAATCTCGCATTCCTCGCTGAAAGCCGCTATCTCGTACCAATAGGAGGCCGCACTCCAGTCAGGCTCAACCGTAAAGCCGTTAGGCTGGTATGGTTGGGGCCTCACTGCAACGACATTCCCCTTCCGCTCGACTTGTGCCGAAAAGTGGCGCATCATGGCGATGGTCATGTCCAAATAAGGCACCGAATTAAGGTTGCCTCGGAGTTCAAGATCGAGGCCGTTGGGCCACATCGGGGCGGCGAGCAGCAACGACGAGGCAAACTGGCTGCTTTGCGACACATCCAACGACACTTTTCCGCCTACGACGGCTTCTCCGTGGATTTGAAGAGGCAGAAAACCTTCGTTTTCAACATATTGAATATTGGTTCCGAGTTGTCGCAACGCATCCACCAATGGTTTGATGGGACGTTGCTTCATACGTTCAGTGCCAGTCAGTATCCAATCGCCTTCGTGGCAGGACAAATAGGTGGTCATGAAACGTGCCGCCGTGCCGCAGTCGGCGATATTGATGTTTTTCCGTTCGCGGCAAAACTGCAACGCATCTTGCAACACCTTTGTATCTTGGGAATCGGAGAGGTTTGCAATTTCGGGCGCAAAACCACCATACGCCGCTACCATCAGGGCGCGGTTCGATTCGCTTTTGCTGGCGGACAATGTGACGGTTTTCCTAAGCATGGTTCAAAACTTTGCACAAAAGACAGCTCCTACGGAGCATAACTCATTAGTTTATTGCATTTTGTTATTAAAAGACAGCTCCTACGGAGCAATTGTTTGATGCCCACTGTAACACATAAGAAAGTGCATCCGACACAAGACGAGAGTCCACTTCGACATCCAAAACCGGCTTTCCAACCGACTCAAGCAGAACGAATCGCGGAGTTTCCCCTTTGTTTTTCTTGTCGAAAGCCAAATAATCCATAATCGGTTCAATTTCAGCCTCCGAAAGGGATATTCCCGCTTCCGAAAGCAACATCGGCAATCGGTTTTCAAAGTTTTTCAAAACTGAAGCATCCAAGTCACACTGTTTCACCGAAATACAAAGAGCCGCTGCCATTCCCAAGGCCACCGCCTCGCCGTGAAGCAGGGGATAATCCATCGTCAAGCAATGGCTTTCGATGGCATGGCCAAGGGTATGACCAAAATTCAAGATTTTGCGCAAGCCATTCTCCGTCGGGTCTTTCTTTACGATTTCGCGCTTGATTTCTCCACACCTCTTTATATAAGGAACGTAATTCTCCACATCCGCATGAAGCAATTCTGGGTCGGCGATGAAACCGTACTTCAGCATTTCGGCAAGGCCTGACTTGATTTCGCGCTCATCCAAAGTCTCCAAATAAACAGGGTCGGTGATGACAACCATTGGCTCTGCGAAAGTGCCGATTTGGTTCTTCGCGCCGCCGAAGTCGATGCCCGTCTTCCCTCCTATCGCCGCGTCGACCATGCCGAGCAAGGTCGTCGGGATGTTGATGAAACGGATGCCGCGCTTGTAGGTGGAAGCCGCAAAGCCGCCCAAGTCGGTTATCACACCGCCTCCGAGGTTGACTAACAAGGCGTTGCGGTCGGCGTGATGCCGCATCAAGGTTTTCCAAATGCGTTGGACGGTTTGCAGGGTTTTGTGCTTCTCGCCAGGTTTTATCACGATTTCGACCGCGTTTTCGCAACCAAGCCAATATTCGGTTTCGGGCAGCCAAAACGGAGCGACATTCTCATCGGTAAGGATGAAAGTTTTTGAAGCGTTGGCAATCAGATTTTTTAATTTATCACTCATTATCAACAAGATAAATCAAAATTACAAAAACAGATAAATAGACACGTATGTCCTATCCAATTCTTCGTTGGTGTTCCAATTCAGAATCTCGCCCTTGCGATTGCAAACCACCGACACGGGAACATAATTCGCTCGTTTATAATCCTTTAATAACTTCTTACATTCGTTATTGATGAACATTCTGTCAAAAAAGCCTTGGCGTGATGCTTTGCTGTACAAAAACACGTTGTCGTTAAGCCCGTTCAGCCTCATTATCTCTTCCAGTTCGCCAATGCAAACGACAACAATCGCCTTAGAATCAGAGGCATTACCGAGACGAGGGTTCAGGTTATTCTCGAAATCATGCTGCCCAGCCTGACACCACGAAGTCATGAAATAAAGAATGGTCGTGTCATGGGCTGCTATCACCTCGGCAACCTTTTGCCGGTCGTATGCCATAGGGTTGTGGGCTCCCGTGGATTTACACGAGACCCATCCCAATGCCAATATTGCCGCACAAAACAAAACCAATCTTTTCTTAATCATTCGTTTACGATTTCACAACAAATTAATCGTTCATCATCAGTTGCGCCGTGCTTGATGTCAACGCGAATGTATTTTTCGGGAAGCAACGGTTCAATCATTTCGGGCCATTCGATAAGGCAGAGGTTGCCGCTGTCGAAATAGTTCTCGAAACCGATGTCGTAAGCCTCTTCCAACTTCTTAATGCGGTAGAAATCAAAATGATAGACCGACTCGCCTTCCTCCGTCACATACTCATTGACGATGGCGAAAGTCGGGCTGTTCACCTCGTCGGTGACACCCATTTTGTGGCACAAATTCTTGATCAGGGTCGTCTTGCCCGCGCCCATCGAGCCGTAGAAGGCGATGACATCGGCCTCGTCGCGCAAGGAAATCAGGTAATCCGACACCTCGGAAAGCGCATCCACGCTGCTTATTTTGAATTGTTTATCCTTCATTGCAAACGATTTTCGCCGCAAAGATAACCTTTTTTTCATCACAAAACCTTCAAAACCCACAAAACCACTCATAGTCACGGCGACATGCAACCGCTTGCCGCCCGAAAGCCAGCCGGTTGGCATGGCTTTCCAACATACACAAACAGTTTTGACAGTTTTGTTGGTTTTGTGACAAATCCATCACCGTTTCGCCGTGAGATGCGCCACGGGAATCAGCATTTCATTCATCGAGATACCGCCGTGCTGGAAAGTGTTGCGGTAGTAACTGACGTAATAGTTGTAGTTGTTCGGATAAGCGAAGAAATCACTCTCCCCGGCAAAGACAAAAGTCGTGCTAAGGTTGGCCTTGGGCAGGAAAATCTTCTCGGGGTCCTTCACTTCAAAGACTTCTTTTGGGTTGTATTTCAGGTTCTTGCCGTACTTGTAGCGCAGGTTGGTGTTCACCTCGCGGTCGCCCAAGATCTTGACGGGCTTTTCGACGTAGGTCGAGCCGTGGTCAGTGGTGATGACCATGTCGCAACCCTTTTCGGCGATGAAGCGCATCATGTCGAAGAGGCTGGAGTGCTCGAACCACGAGAGCATGAGCGAGCGGTAGGCTTCCTCGTCGGAGGCCAGTTCGCGGATGATTTCCATCTCGGTGCGAGCGTGCGAAAGCATGTCGACAAAGTTGTAGACGATGACGTTCAACTTGTTCTGCATCAGGTTGGCCATCTGCTCGTAGAGTTTCTTGCCTGCATCGAGGTTCAGCACCTTATTATAAGAATACTTGATGTTCTTGCCGAAGCGCTTCAGCTGCTCGCCAAGAAGTTCACCCTCGTATTGGTTTTTGGTACCTTCCTCGTCCTCGTCGACCCACCATTGGCGGTAGCGGCGACGGATTTCGAGTGGCATCAGTCCAGCAAAAAGGGCATTGCGGGCATATTGTGTGGTGGTCGGCAAAATGGCATAATACACATCGTCGGCCTCCACACGGAAATAGTTCTCGATCAACGGCTGAATGGCTTTCCATTGGTCATAGCGCAGGTTGTCGATGACAATGAAAAACAGTGGTTTGTCGGTTCCGTCCAAGCGTGGAAGCACCTTGTCGCGCACCACGGTATGCGACATCACGGGCTTTTCCGTTTTGCCCTGAATCCAGTCGACATAATTCCGTTCGACGTAGCGCGTGAACTGCTTGTTGGCTTCCTGTTTTTGGTCGGCAAGGATGCCCTTGATGCCTTCGTCGGTCGATTTTTGGAGTTCCAACTCCCAGCGAACCAAGTTTTTATAAAGGTCAGCCCACTCGTTGTAGTCGAGGTTGTTGTTGAGATCCATGCTGATTTTACGGAACTCCTGCTGGTATTTCATCGACGACTTCTCGTCGCGCAAGGTACGGTTTTCGAGGTTGCGTTTCAGCGAAAGCAGAATCTGGTTCGGGTTCACGGGTTTGATAAGGTAATCCGCTATGTTAGAACCGATTGCATCTTCCATAATGCGTTCCTCCTCGCTCTTGGTGATCATCACCACGGGGAGGTTGGGATATTCGCGCTTGATGACTTCGAGCGCCTCGATACCAGAGATGCCCGGCATCTGCTCATCGAGGAAAACGATGTCGAAATGGCGTTGGCGCACGAGGTCAATGGCATCGGAGCCGTTGTTGGCCGTAACTACTTCATAGCCTTTCTGTTCCAGGAACATGATATGGGGCTTCAGAAGGTCAATCTCATCGTCGGCCCAGAGGATGGTGGTTTTGTCCATAGTAATAAAGTTTACACTACAACGCATAATCACATATTTTTATTTCATTTTGGAGTTTTTTATCGGCAATGATGGCGGTTTGGATGATTTTGTGTAATTTTGCAGGATTAAAACAAGCAATCATGGAGACAATAACATTGAGGTATGAAGCTGGAAGCAGTTTTGCAAACGCTTTGGCAGCCTTTTTGGCCAATAACAGTGGCTTCAACATCATGGAAAAAAAGACCACGACAAAACGTAAGCGCAAGACCAACTATGAATTGACTCTTGAAGCCTGCAAGGAAGCGGATAAAGGTGAAGGAACTCTTTTCACAGACTTTGACGACTTCAAACGCCATATCCATGCTCTATAATGTAAAAACAACAGGGAAATTTGACCGAGACATCAAGTTGGCCAAAAGACGCGGTTTGAATGAGGACGATCTGTTTGCCGTTGTAAAAAAATTGGCTGATGGCGAAATCCTACCTGAAAAGTGCCGTGACCATGCTTTAAAAGGTGACTTCGTCGGCAAACGTGAATGTCATATCAATCCCGATTGGCTTTTGATTTACAAAAAAGAAAAAACCATTCAACTTATTACGCTTATCAGAACCGGAACTCACGCCGACCTTTACGGAAAATAAGATATGGCAACAATCCCAAACAAAAAGAAAATCTTCAACGACCCGATTTACGGCTTCGTCAGCATCCCCGATGAGCTGCATTTCGACATCATCGAACACCCTTATTTCCAAAGGCTTAGGCGAATCAAGCAAGTCAGCATGACCAATTTGGTGTATCCTGGTGCCAACCATACACGCTTTGCCCACAGCCTCGGCACCATGCACCTGATGCGACGCGCCATCCATCTGCTGCGCGGCAAGGGCTATGTGATTACGGATGAGGAACTTGAGGCCGCCTCCATCGCCATCCTGCTTCACGACAGCGGCCACGGACCCTTCTCGCACACCTTGGAAAACAGCATCGTCCATGGCATTACGCATGAGGAACTCTCACTGAAAGTGATGCAGAAGTTCAACGCAATCCACGGCGGGCGGCTCGAAATGGCCATTCAGATGTTCAAGGGAGAATACGAGAAAGGTTTTCTAACAAAATTGATTTCCAGCCAGTTGGATGTCGACCGCATCGATTATCTGAAACGCGACAGTTTCTTCACCGGCGTGGCCGAGGGCAGTGTGAATGCGGAGCGTCTCTTGGAGATGATGGAAGTGGTTGGCAATGAACTCGCTATTGAGGCCAAGGGCATCTATTCGGTGGAGAGTTTCATCGTGGCGCGCCGTATCATGTATTGGCAGGTGTATATGCACAAGGCTGTTTTGAGCGCCGAATACATGCTGCGCAACATCCTGAAACGCGCCAAGATGCTCAGCGCGGAACGCGACTTGTTTGCCACCCCTGCCTTGTCGTTCTTCCTCAAGAACCAACACCCCTTCGACGACGGCCACGACCCCGATTTCGTCCTCGACCAGTTCTGCCAATTGGACGACTACGACGTGATGACCGCCGTGAAAGCCTGGCGCAACGACCAAGACCGTGTACTTTCAGAGCTTTGCAGAAGACTGACTGACAGGCATTTGTTCAGAATCGAGATGCAAGAAGATGCCTTTGACCAGAACTACATCGACGACCTCCGCCAAAAGATTGCTCATCTTTACGGCTGGTCGCAAGAGGAGGCGGATTTCATGCTTCTGCAAGGCGTTTCGTCGAACCACGCCTACCATCCCAAGAAGCCCGCCATCAACATTCTGTACAAGGACGGCACGCTGAAAGACATCAGCGAGGCCTCCGACCAGCTAAACATTTCGGTTTTGTCGCAGCCCGTGGTGAAGCATTTCATTTGCTATCCGAAGGAGCTAAGATAAACCTATTATTGCAAATTCAACGAAACAAAGGATTCCAATCAGCCAAATAACAGAAAAAACCTATAGCTAATAATTCATTGGTTTATTGCGATTTACTTCCAAAATAAAGGACCGTCTTTATCAAGTCTATCCCAACTCAAATCTGTAAATCTTAACTTGTCAGGAGGGACAAATGAGACTCTACGCAAATAAGCTTTCTCGATGTAATCCTGTGCATATTCATGTTCATAGACAAACGATTCAGCACTCTGTTCCATAATATGAAGCGCGATAGTTCGGCCATGCTCCAAACCCAAATACAAAATGGAATTCTCAAAGTCAAAGGAATAATTGTATCTCGTCACCATAGTAGTATCAAGAGTGATGACATAATCATTACCAATCCAAATAGTATCAACTGTACTATCACGTATCTCGCCAGATTTGTCATCTCTGAACACCATCTGGACGCCATTGTCAGCTGAATTGGGATCATATGTAAAAGTCTCCATTGTGGAAACAATCGGGTTGCCTGCATAGTCAACACTATAATAATCAATTCTTTCCACTCCCCAAACCCCAAAGAAAGAAGCCTCAGGCGTAGTAACATTAACAACAACAAGATAGCTGGAACAAGAGCCATCTTCAGCGGTCACCGTATACATGACTGGATGGGTGAAATCTTGGGGCACCCCTGAATCAGGTTCCACTGTTGCTTTATCAGAAATAGAGATGACTGGAACCAAACTTGTAACTTCAGTCCCAAAAGGCACTGTTGCCACAATATTCTTATCATCAATTGACGCTTCAACATTAGGCGAAACGAACTTAAATGAAAGAATCTCTTTTTCGCCACTTTTTTTCTGGCAACTCGACAATGCAATAAGGATCGTCACAATGATTAGTGAAATACTGGTGTTTTTCATAGCTAACGGATTAATTATTGTATAACTCGTGAATGTGGTTGCAAATATATCAACAATTATTTGATTATTGCAAATACAATTATTATTTTTACAATTATTGCAAATACAATAATTCAAACCAATTGACTTTGCCACAGCTCGTGGTGAAGCATTTCATTTGCTATCCGAAGGAGTTGAAATAAACAACGCCTAAGGGGGATTGCAAATCCCCGACTCAACTTCGACGGATTGCAAATCCGCCGAAACGAAGTATAAACACCGCAGGCATAGATCCCCGCTTACCCACAGGCCTTCGTTGGGATGACATGCCGGCTTAGAATCGCTGATTCATCGCCTTTGCTCGCCGCTTCGAGTCCTCCATCACCTCAATGGCTTGTTGCTGCAAGAAACGTTCTTCCTCCGTTTCAGGCTCAAGCGTGATGCCGTGGGGCCTGGAATGGTGGTTTTCATCCAAATAGGAGAAGGTGGCGAAGCCGTCGGCGGCAATCTTTTCAGGCTCGCGGCTGCGGTACATTTTGGTGTAAACTGTCAATGTACTGCGGCCAACATTCACGACCTTGCTCTCGAAGGTGACAATGTCGCCCGCGAAAATCGGGAACTTGAAGTCGATGCCGTGGAGCACAAGAAGGACGGTGTCTTTCGTATCAACATACTGCGCCACAGCAAAATAGGAACTCTCCAAGAAATACTCAGAGCAACGACCTGCGAAAAAGGTTTGGTGGTGGTTGAGGTCGGCGAGTTTGATCAGTCTTTGGGAATAGGTTGCTTTCATATCAGTTGTTTAGTTATTCAGTTGTTCAGTTGTTTAGTTTTCAGTTGTCGCTTCGCGTCATTGCGAGGAGGCACGACGAAGCAATCCAGAGAAAGAGTTTTGTTTCTGGATTGCTTCGTTCCTCGCAATGACGCAAAGCGTGTTCATATCATTCTACTTTTATTTTCATCCCATCATAAGCGAGCATCATGCCTTCGGGAAGCTCGCGGTTGACATCGGCGGCGAGGCCCATGCTGTGGCTGCAATGTGTGAACCATGTCTTCTTCGCGCCCACCCTTCGGGATATTTCAATCGCCTCGTCCAAGGTGAGATGCGAATAGTGCTTTTTCTTTTGCAACGCCTCAATAATCAGGTATTCAACACCTTGCAATTTTTCAACGGCTTCCTCGGAAATCTCGCTCAAATCGGTGACGTAGGCGAAGTTGCCTATGCGGAAAGCGTAGCAAGTCAGCGTGAAATGCTTTAGTTTAATTGGCTCGATATGCAAGTCACCAAGGTCGAAAGGTGTTTCGTCGAGGCGGCGGATGTCGTAGGTCGGGGCGCCGGGATAGGGATGCTCGTCGAAGGCGTATGAATACTCGCGCTTGATTTCGGGCAAGGCAGTGTCGGCCACATAAATCGTCATGGGCTTTTTCTGCATGAAGATGTAAGGGCGCAAGTCATCCAATCCGCCGATGTGGTCCTTATGTTCGTGCGAAATCAAGACTGCATCAAGTTTGGTGACGTTTTCACGCAACATCTGCTGCCGAAAATCGGGGCCTGCGTCGACGGTCAAAGTCACCTCATCGGTCTGTATGAGTATGGAGGTGCGCAGTCTTTTGTCGCGTGGGTCTTGCGACCGACACACGGGACAAGTGCATCCGATGACAGGCACACCTTGCGAGGTTCCACTTCCTAATATAGTGACAATCATATTTTTAACTCCTTTAAGCATCTTCGCGATGCCTCATTTGATTTCAACTGCAAAATTAGCGATTTTGGATAAATTTTCGTGCTATCTCATGGAAAATACCTACATTTGCGGCATGAATTTTTCATCCTACCTTAGAAATAGGGCCTTAAATCGCGCGTTGGAGCAGTTTCTTGCGGAGAAGCCATTGACAAAAATGCCTAATCTCCAGCGAGTTAGTTCCATATTGATTATCTTGGACGAGGGCGACAAGGGCATCGTCAAAAACATTGAGAGCAGCGTGAAAGGCTTGTTTGGTGCCAACCGTTGCGGCTTCGTCATCCTCTGCAGTCAGATGTCGGACACCATCCTTCAAAGCGACCTCTACACTGAGATTACGCCCAAGGACTTCGGTTTCATGAGCGTCTTGAAGCCTGACAAACACGAGTTCATCAAGAAGCTGCCATATAGCAGCATTCTCATCAATATGGCCGCAAAAAACGCCGACATCAGCGACTATCTTTGCACCTTGCCGAAGTCTGATTTCAGGATTTGCTTCCATCAGAGCAAACATCAACAAATCTATGACTTGATCATAGAGAACCCGCGCGCCACCGACCCTGTTTCTAACGTTCACGTCCTTCACAATTACCTGAAAGCCTTGGTAGGACCACCACCCACAAATCCCTATTGAAATGAAGCAAAATCCATTTAAAGGTACAGGCGTCGCATTGGTGACGCCTTTCAAAACTGACTTTTCGGTTGACATCGAGGCTTTGGTCCGCATCGTTAACCACGTCATCGACAACGGAGCCGACTTTTTGGTTGTTCTCGGCACCACATCGGAGGCACCTACGCTTACACAAGAAGAGAAAAACTTGGTTATCAACACAATATTGGAAACCAATGCGGCCCGTTTGCCTATCCTGCTCGGCATGGGCGGCAACAACACGCAAGCCGTCGTTGAGGCTGTCAAAGCACAAGACTTCGCGGGCATTGATGGCATCTTGAGCGTCGTACCTTATTATAACAAGCCCAACCAACGCGGCATGAAGGCCCACTTCGAGGCCATTGCCGATGCGAGCCCCGTACCCGTCGTGGTCTACAACGTTCCAGGGCGCGTGGGCGTCAACCTGCAAGCCACCACCTGTGTGGAATTGGCAAAACATCCCAACATCGTTGCAGTAAAGGAAGCCTCTGGCAATTTGCAGCAAATCATGGAGATTTTGCGCGACAAGCCCACCGACTTCGATGTGCTTTCGGGCGACGACGGCATCACCCAACCCCTGATGGCCCTCGGCGCCACGGGCGTGATTTCGGTGGCCGCCAACGCCTACACGAGTCAGTTCAGCCGAATGATGAAGGCACAGAAGGAAGGCAAGACCGACGAAGCCTTGCGCCTGCATTACGCCATGCTGAAGATGAACCAACTCATCTTCGCCGACGGCAACCCGGCGGGCATCAAGTGCCTGATGAGCCACAGGGGGCTGTGCGAGAACGTGTTGCGTTTGCCTTTGGTCGCGGCCAACGAAAAAGTCGAAAACGACATCATTGAAGAATGGAAAAATCTAAAAGACAAATAATAATGAAGACTTTACGCAGTTTTATCCTTTCGCTCGCCGTCATCGTTTGCGGCAGCGTTTTCGCTCAGGAAACCCCAAAAGACCTTGAGCAAATCTCGAAAAACCACGGGGAATACTATTTCACCCTCGATGTACAGAAACCTGCTGAAATTCAGGCCATCAGTAAGTTATGCTCTGTCGACAATTTCGATGGCAAGACCAAGGTAACATGCTATGCCGGCCTCGAACAGTACCAGAACCTGCTCAGGCAAGGCTACCAACCCACGCTGATGATGCCGCCCTCGCTGCAAGTGAAGGCCGAGATGTGGGACGGCAGCAACCGCGCCAACTACGATTGGGATGCCTACCCGACCTACGAAGCCTACGAAGCCATGATGTACCAATTCGGCACCGACCACCCCGACAAGTGCGAAATCCTCACCCTCGGAACACTTGCATCGGGACGCAAGATTTTGGTGGCACGGCTTAACAACGGCGAAACGGAAGGCAAGCCCAAATTCCTCTATACCAGCACCATCCACGGCGATGAAACCACCGGCTGGATTATGATGCTCCGCCTCATCGACTACCTGCTGGAAAATCCCAACGAGCCTGAAGTGCAAAACGTGATGGACAACATCGACCTTTTCATCGGCCCCTTGGCCAACCCCGACGGCACTTATCACGCCGGCAACAACAACGTGAACGGCGCGTGGCGCTACAACCACACCAACTATATGGACCTGAACCGCAATTACGCCGACCCGCACGGCGGCCCTCACCCCGACAACAACGAATACCAACTTGAAACCCAATGGTTCATGCAACTCGCCGAAGACTATGACTTTGTGATGGGTGCCAACTACCACGGCGGCTCGGAAGTGGTCAACTATCCTTGGGACAACACCCACACCCTCCATGCCGACGACGACTGGTATCGCCTCGTCAGCCGTGAATACGCCGACCTCTGCCAGCAGCATGACAACAATTACATGAAAGACCTGAACAACGGCATCACCAACGGCGCCGACTGGTACATGATCGGCGGAGGCCGCCAAGACTACATGAACGGCTACCACCAATGCCGCGAGGTGACCATCGAATGTTCGGGCAACAAATTAGTCCCCGCCAACACACTGCCGATGTACTGGGACTACAACAAGGAAGCCATCTTCGCCTTCATGAACCAGTGCCTCTACGGGGTGCATGGCGTGGTCACCGACTCGCTCACTGGCGAGCCGCTTGAGGCCACCATCACCGTGAGCGGCCACGACGACCAGTATTCCTTCGTCAGCAGCCACCTGCCCGCAGGCGACTTCCACCGTCCCATCAAGGGTGGCAGCTACAGCATCATTGTCAGCAAAGACGGCTATTGCCCAAAGATTGTGGATGTCACCGTGGCCGATTACGAAACGGTCAACCTCGATGTGCAGCTCGTTCCTGGCGAGTGTGTTTTGGCCGACTTCTCTGTCTCAAGGACAATGGTTCCGATTGGCGGTCACGTCAACTTCACCGACCAATCGTTTGGCAACATCACCTCGTGGTATTGGGTCTTTGAAGGCGCAGGTAGTTCGACGCAACAGAACCCGACAAACATCGCGTACAACAGGAGTGGCGACTTTGACGTGACCCTCACCGTGAGTGACGACAACGGCAACAGCCAGACCATCACACGCAGCAATTTCATCCATGTGCGCGAAGCCTACATGATGCAAAACGGCACCGCCGAGACTTGCAGGGCGTTTTTCTACCCTTCGATGTACTCAGGCTACAGCAACAACGAGAACTACACGATGACTTTCCTTCCCGATGGCGAAGACCGCAAAATAAGCGTCAACTTCCTCATTTTCAGCACCGAGGCCAACTACGACTGGCTTGATATTTACGATGGCAGTTCCACCGATGCGCCTCAAATCGGCCACTATTCGGGTAACGCCAACATTGGCGAAGTGACCGCCACCAACGATGAAGGCGCACTCACCTTCCACTTCACCTCCGACTATTCCAGCACCTCAAGCGGCTGGGAAGCCTTGGTCGATTGCGTCAGTTCATACGAACCCATGATCATTGGCGTCACGGCCAACCCGACGGAAATCAACGAAGGCGAAAGCTCGCAACTTGAAGCCATCGTGATGGGCGGCGCAGGCAACTACACCTACCTCTGGGAACCCGCCGAGACCCTCGACGACCCGACGAGCTGCTGCCCCATTGCCACTCCCGTCGATCAAGAAACCACATACAAAGTGGTGGTGACCGATGCCGATGGCAACACCATTGATGACGAAGTTACCGTCACCATCCGCAATTGGTCGGTCGACGAAAATGGCGGTTCTTGGACAGTTTATCCCAACCCTAACCAAGGTAGCTTCACTATCACGACCCAAGGAGAATTCCAATATGTCATATTCAACAGCCTTGGCCAGCAAGTCATGTCGGGCAAAGGCAACGGCAAGACTCAAATCGACGCACAAGGTCTCAACCAAGGCGTTTACTTCCTCCACCTTAACGGAGAGCGCGGAAGCATGGTTGAAAAAATCGTCATCGAATAATCCCAAACCGACGAGCCAAAGACGCAGGGCAACAAAAACATGTCCTGCGTCTTTTTTTTGGATAATAAAAACAGAAAAACGAGCGTTGATAACCGAAAAATGAGTATTTTTGCAGCCCGATGAAAAACAGGTTTTTGATATTGGCACTTTTGGCACTTGCAGGCTTCGCTTCGTGCAACGACTTCAGCCGTTTGGTGAAGAGCACCGACAACGAAGCGAAATACGAAGTGGCCGTCGACTATTACGAGCGCGGCGACTACAACCATGCCTTGCAGCTGTTCGACCTTTTGCAGGCCTCGTTCCGCAACACGCCCCGTGGAGAAGACATCACCTACAAGACCGCCCAATGCTATTATCTGCAAGACGACTACGAGATTGCCTCATATTACTACAACAGGTTCGTGCAGTCCTATCCCTTCTCGCGCAATGCCGAGAAAGCCGCCTTCATGCAGGCTTATTGCAGCTACCTGCTCTCGCCCGAGTCGGGACTTGACCAAACCAACACCTTCGACGCCCTCAAGCAGCTGAAGGCCTTCGAGGAACGTTATCCCAAGAGCGACAGCCTCACGCGGGTGCGCGAACTGTTGACCGACCTCAACGAGAAGCTGGAAGAGAAAGACTACAACGTGTGCCGCCTCTTCTACCGCATGGAAAACTACAGCGCGGCCATCACCTCGTTTGAGAACATGCTGAAGAAATACCCCAACACGACGCACCGCGAGGAAATCCTCTTCGACATGGCCAAGACCTACTATGACTTTGCCGAAAACAGCGTCGCCGACAAGCAAAGGGAACGCTACGAATCGTGCATCGAGCAGTGCAACACCCTCTCCTACCTCTATCCAGGGAGCAAGTACCTGACCGACGCCAACAACATCGCAACCAAAGCAAGAAAGAAATTAGAAAACATCAAATAACCATGGATTTCAAGAAAATCAAGACCGAGACGACGGTTGTCACCCGTCAGAAAGACCAGTTCTACAAAGGCACCGGCAACATCTACGAGACCGTGGCCATCCTGTCCATCAGGGCCAACCAGATTGCCTCTGAGATGAAGGCCGAACTCAACGAGAAAATCGAGTCGTTTGCCGCAGCCACCAACGACAGCTTGGAGGAAGTGTTCGAGAACAAGGAACAAATCGAAATCGCCAAGTTCTACGAGCGCCTGCCCAAGCCCACGCTGATTGCCATCCACGAGTTCCTGCACGACAAGATCTATTTCCGCAATCCCGCCAAAGAGACACAGGACGCTTTCTGATTGATTCACACGAAAGAGGGAGAAACTATGAAACGAGCCATTGCCACACTACTCATCGTCTTCGCCTGCCTTTTGGGGAAAATGCCCATGCAGGCCCAAGAGCTACAATGCGACGTGCGCGTCAATTCCAACAAGGTGGCTGGTAGCGACAAGACCATCTACCAGAACCTGCAGTCCTCCCTATATGAATTCATCAACAACACGAAATTCACCGAAATCAACTTCAGGCAGGCCGAGAAGATCGAATGCTCGATGCTCATCGACGTGAGCAGCCGCGAAGGCAACTACTTCACCGCCGAGATCAGCATCGCGCTGCGCCGCCCCGTCTTCAAGTCGAACTACAGCACGCCGATGTTCAACTACATCGACCGCAAGTTCATCTTCGAATACATGGACGGACAGCCCCTCGACTTCAACCCCAACAGCTACGTCTCGAACCTCACGAGCACCATCGGGTTTTACGTCTACCTCATGCTTGGCCTCGATTTCGACTCGTTCTCGCCCAACGGCGGCGACCCGTTTTTCGCCATCGCGGAGACCATCGCCCAGTCGGTGCCCCAAGAAGTGGGAAGCGACAATGGCGGCTGGAGCAGCACGGGACGACAAAACCGCTATGCCATCATCAGCGACATCAACAACTCGTCGTACCAACCCCTGCGCCAGTTCCTTTACGACTACCACCGCAGCGGCCTCGACGTGATGGCCGAGCACCCCGATCAAGGCCGTGAAGCGATACTCAACGCACTCGTCAACCTGCAAAACGTCTACGAGCGCAACTCCATGTGCTATTTCCTACAGCTCATCATCGAGTGCAAACGCGACGAGATTATCCAAATCTTCTCGCAAGGCGAAATGAAAATCCGCACCGAGGCCTCCAACATCATGAAGACCATCGACCCGTCGCAGTCGACGCGCTACGACGAAATGCTTCAAAACAAGGGAAAGTAATCCTTATCATGCTTAAGCAATTGCACATCAGCAATTACGCCTTGATTGACGAACTGGACGTCAGCTTCGAGCAGGGTTTCAATGTCATCACTGGTGAAACCGGCGCAGGCAAGTCGATCTTGCTCGGTGCCTTAGGCTTTGCCTTGGGCGACCGTGCCGACACAGGTGTGCTCTACGACAAAGACAAAAAATGCGTCGTGGAGGCCCGTTTTGAACTAAACAACAACGATTTAGCGACACTTTTCGAGCAAAACGACCTGGATTTCGAGCTCGATTGCATTTTTCGCCGCGAACTGAGTCCACAGAAAAAAAGCCGTGCTTTCATCAACGACACGCCCGTCGCACTGCAAATGATGAAAGAAATTGGCAATCAATTGGTTGACATCCATTCGCAGCACGACTCCCTCCTGCTCACCGATGCCGATTTCCAACTCCGCCTTTTGGACGACATCGCGCAAAACGGCGAGATATTGACACAATACCAAGTCGAATATGGCAACTACAACGCCATCAAACGGAAGCTAAACGAACTGAAGGATGCTGCCACCAAAAACACCGCCGAAAACGACTACCTGAAATTCCAATTGGACGAGCTCGAGAAAGCCGACCTGAAAGAAGGCGAATACAACGACATCAAGCAAACCCTCAGCGTGATGGAGAACTCGGAGGAAATCAAGACCCTTTTAGTGACCGCCAATGGACTTTTGGAAGACTCGGAAACCGCCATTTTAGGCCAAATCAACGACCTCGGCTCCACCCTATCGCGATTGAAGCACCTCTTGCCCGACACCGAAAGCCTCGGCGAACGCATCGAAAACCTTAAGGTGGAACTGAAGGACATCGCCTACGACCTGCGCCGCCGCGAAGACGACACCCAATTCGACGAAGGACAGCTCCAGACCTTGCAAGAACGCTACGACCTCATCAACCGCCTGATGATGAAGCATCGTGTCAACGACTTTGAGGAACTCATTGCCTTGCGCGACAGCCTGGCCGAAAAAGTGAACGCTTTCGAAAACATTGATGAGGAAATCGCCAAGACAGAAAACCAACTGAAAGACAGTGAAAAACAGCTTTCGAGGCAAGCCAAAATCCTGCATGAAAAACGCAGTCAGGCTGCCGTTGCCTTCAGTGCAAAAGTCTGCGAATTGGTTCGTCAATTGGCCATGCCCTTTGCCGTGTTCCAAGTGGAGGTGGAGAGTCAGGCACAATTCGGCAACAAAGGAAGCGATACCATCCGTTTCCAGTTTTCGGCTAACAAAGGCATCGCCCCCGACGAGGTCAGCCGCGTGGCTTCGGGCGGCGAGCTGTCGCGCCTGATGCTCTCCATCAAGAGTGCGGTGTCAAGCTACAACTACATCCCCACCCTCATCTTCGACGAAATCGACACGGGCGTTTCGGGCGAAGTGGCCGCCAAAATCGGTGGCATCATGCGACAGATGGGCCAGTCGCTGCAACTCATTTCCATCACCCACCTTCCCCAAGTGGCGAGCCAAGCCGAACACCATTACTTCATCTACAAGGACAATGCAGGGGAGCGTACCCAGTCGCACATCCGCGTATTAAGTCACGACGAGCGCATCACCGAAATCGCCAAGATGCTCAGCAACGACAAGATCACCCCCGAAGCCTTGAAAGCCGCAGAGGTGCTTTTGAAATAAAAAAGACGCTCCGAAGAACGTCTTTTCCATGATTCCCTATATATTAAGTTCAATCCTCATTCCCCACAGCATTCTTCATGATGCCGATTTTGGAGCTTTCCACAAAACTGAGAATGAAATCGCGGTCTTCCGATTGGGGCAGATGCTCGCGGATGTATTGCACAGACTGGGTGACATTCATCCCAACGCTATAGATCACGCGATACACATCCTGGATGGCATTGATGCGCTCGCGCGAAAAACCTCGACGCATCAAACCGATGGAATTGACGCCGGCATAGCACACCGGATAGCCCGGCCCCGTCTTCACAAACGGAGGAATATCCTTGTTGACCAAAGCCCCACCGCAAATCATCACATGAGCGCCGATGCGGCTAAACTGACTAACAGCAGCCAAGCCGCCAAAAATAGCCCAGTCGTCGACGGTGATATGACCCGCCAAAGTGGCCGCATTGGCCATGATGACATGATCGCCAAGATAGCAGTCGTGCGCCACATGGGTAAAAGCCATCAGCAGGCAATCCTTGCCCACCACAGTCTTCCCCGAAGCCGCCGTGCCTTTGTTGACCGTCGCCGACTCGCGCACCGTGGTGCCATCGCCGATATAGCAATAAGTGGTCTCACCTTTGTATTTCAAGTCTTGGGGAATGGCCGAAACGACTGCTCCTGGAAAAACCTTGCAGTTCTTTCCGATGCGGGCACCATCCATGACGACAGCATTTGGACCAATCCAAGTGCCACTTCCGATTTCAACATCCTCGCCAATCCAGGCAAAGGCCTCAATCTTCACGTCATCCGCGATGCGTGCGTTCGGATGAATATAAGCTAATGGTTGGTTCATGCCTAATACAATAAGGTGTGCTTGATTTTTCTCGCGAAAGAAGTGTTGGAGAAGTGACCAGGCTTCACCGCAGTCACCTTGCCCTTGATGGGACGGCCAACCAACGTAAGGTCGCCAATGACATCCAGAAGCTTGTGACGGGCAGGCTCATTGTCAAAATAAAGCTCCACATTGTTGAGGATGCCGCATTCCTTGACTGTGACTTTCGGCTTCTTGAAGAATGCCGCAATGTGGTCGAGTTCCTCGGCTGAGACGTTTCTGTTGACGAACACGATGGCATTGGTAAGGTCGCCACCTTTGATGAGGTTACGGCTAATGAGTGTCTCAAGCTCGTGCAGGAAAACGAATGTCCGGCAAGGGGCAATCTCGCTTTCGAAATCGTTCAAGTCGTACAACGAGGCATGTTGCTCATCGAGGACCTTGGTGTTGTATTTCACCTTCACGTCGATCTCGAAATGGTCGCATGGCTCGATGGTCAGCTCGATGCCCAAGACTTCATTATTGTAGGAAATAGGCTCTTCGATGACGAGGTAATTACGAGGAGCGTTTTGCTCGACGATGCCCGCCTGATGGATGGCTTCGACGAAAAACTTGCCGCTTCCGTCCATGATGGGGGTCTCTTCCACGTCGATGTCAATCAATACGTTGTCGATGCCCATGCCACGCAAGGAAGCCAGAACATGCTCGACAGTGTAAATCTTCACTCCGCCTTTTCCAAGGGTGGTTCCACGGGCAGTATCAATGACATTATCGACATCGGCCTCTATAATAGGTTGATTCTCAAGGTCAATTCTACGAAAACGAATTCCAGAATTTATTGGAGCCGGGTTGAAGGTGAGGGTGCCGCACTGACGTGTGTGGAGACCTGCTCCCTTGACACTGACTCTATTTTTGAGCGTACGTTGTTTCTCCATAAAATCAAACTTCGTATGTGAGCATCTATTACCCACAAAAAACGCGCAAAAATAGGAAATATTCTATCAACTACAAAAAAAATATTTCACGAGGGCTATTTTGGGGTGCTTCCGCCTTTCAATTCCCGCAGTTCTTTTTCGAGTTGGTCGAGTCTACGGGCCATCTCGTCAATGTGGCGGAAACGTGCGTTGGAGACCAAATATTGGCGCAACGGCTGTATCGGCGTGCCCATGAACTTCTGGTTTTCTTCCTTGATGCTGCCCATGACACCACTTTGTCCGCCAAACTGCGATCCGTTGGCAATAGTGATGTGACCCACGAACCCCGACTGTCCGCCCACCACGCAATTCTTGCCGAGATGCGTCGATCCACTCACGCCCACCTGAGCTGCCAAAGCAGAGTTTTCGCCCACCTCGGTATTATGCGCCAAATGGATCAAGTTGTCGAGTTTCACACCTTTATGGACATGCGTCGAGCCCATCGTGGAGCGGTCGATGGTGGTATTGGCCCCGATTTCCACGTTATCGTCGACGACCACATTACCCACCTGCGGGATTTTCTCGTAATGGCCATCGGGCTGAGGGGCAAAGCCAAAGCCGTCGGCACCCAATACTGCCCCCGCATGGAGGATACAGTTCTTGCCAATGACCGTGTTGCGATAAAGTTTCACGCCCGGATAGAGCACCGTGTTATCGCCTATGACACATCCGTCGCCCACATACACCTGCGGATAGAGCTTCACGTTATTTCCAATTTTGGCATGTTCGCCCACAAAGGCGAACTCACCGAGATAAAGGTTCTCGCCCATTTGAGCAGACGACGAAACAAAAGCCAGCGACGAAACTCCCTGCTTGTTTTGCATCATTTGATCGTAAAACGCCAACAGTTTTGCAAAACAGCCGTACGCATCCGCCACCCGGATCAAAGTGGTCGTGACAGGAGCAGTCGGCTCAAAATCATCGTTCACGATGACAATGGACGACTGCGTTTCGTAGATATAATGTGTATATTTAGGGTTGGCCAAAAAACTGATCATGCCAGGTGCGCCTTCTTCGATTTTGGCAACATTCCAGACCTCGGCGTTGGGATTGCCCTCCACCCGACCTTCGAGCAGCTCGGCGATTTGTGTAGCAGTGAATTTCATTCCATTAGAAGTTTAGAACAGAACGACTAAAAACTTATTTTATTACAGCAGCCGCTCAAAATCGTGCTTTAAGACAGAGATAGCTTGTTCCACCATCGGGTTGGGCAAAGCCACGAGACTCTGCGCGAGAATCGCGACATCCTCTTCGTCTTTTAATTGCTCGAAAGTAGTATTGATTTGATTGACAAGCTCTTCTTTTGCATTGAACACGGCGTTCCAAGTGGAATTGGACACATATAGCTGTTGTGCAAGGTTGTGTTCAAACTCCTCGCGCACATTTTGTAACAGCTGCAGATGGAACTGCCCTTTTTCGATGCCTGGCACATAGACGCGCTTCACCAACTGAGGCAGCTGCGCCCGTTCGAGGAAAAGCAAAAACCGTTCGTAAGCCTGCACCTTCAGCGGCATGATAATCTTTAAGGCTTGCACCTTCAATTCGTATTTGCTGCCGTTGCGGAGCTCGGCGTCTTTCATCCGAATCAACCTATAAAGCAAAACTACGGTAGCCACCATAATCAAAAGGCCAGCGGCCATCAAAGAATAAACAATTATCGCATTCATTATTCTGAAATTTTGGCGCAAAGGTACGGTTTTTCGTTCAATCTTCAAGTTTTCGATGCGTCCTATCGAAAAAACACCTACCTTTGCCAAATCATTGCAGAGACGCAAAATCACGCGTCTCTACCAACAATTAAACGATCCAACAATCAACATTTCAACAAAAATATGAGCGAAATCATCCTTTCCAACAGAGTTTTGAACATGGCCGAGTCGGCAACGCTCGCCATGACCAACAAGAGCCGTGAACTGAAAGCCCAAGGCATCGACGTCATCAGCCTGAGCATCGGCGAACCCGACTTCAACACGCCCGAGCAGGCCAAGCAAGCCGGCATCGACGCCATCAACGCCAACGACACGCACTATCCGCCCGTGCCCGGCACGCCCGCACTGCGCAAAGCCATCGCCAACAAGCTGAAGCGCGACAACGGCCTCGACTATAAAGAAACCGAAATCCTCGTCAGCAATGGTGCCAAACAAGCCATCAACAATGCGCTGTTGGCCATCATCAACGACGGCGACGAAGTCATCATCCCCGCCCCGTTCTGGGTCTCCTACCCTGAAATGGTGAAGCTGGCTGGCGGCGTGCCCGTCATCGTAAAGAGCGACATCGCCCACGACTTCAAGATCACTGCCGAGCAACTTGAAAAAGCCATCACACCCAAGACCAAGGCTTTCCTTATTAATACGCCTTGCAACCCCAGCGGCAGCGTGTTCACCAAGGCCGAGCTGACAGCCATCGCCGAGGTGCTGAAGAAATACCCCAACATCATCGTCATCTCCGACGAGATTTACGAGTTCATCCAATACGAGCAGAAGCACGAGAGCATGGGCCAGTTCGACTTCCTGAAGGACCGTCTCGTCCTCGTCAACGGTGTGGCCAAAGGCTATGCCATGACGGGCTGGCGCATCGGCTACATCGCCGCCCCGCAAGCCATCATCAAGGCCACCAACAAGATTCAAGGACAACTCACCTCTGGCATCTGCTCCATCGCTCAAGCTGCCGCTGCCAAGGCCATGGAACTCAGCCCCGAGAACTCGACCGAAATCCAAGACATGCTGAAGGCCTTCCGTCACCGCCGCGACACCTTCGTGAAGCTGCTGAACGAAATCCCCGGCTTAAAGTGCAACACACCCGCCGGTGCCTTCTATGTATTCCCTGAAGTGAAATCGTACTACGGCAAGACCGACGGCGAGACCACCATCAAGGGCAGCGACGACCTCTGCATGTGGCTGCTCTACAACGCCCATGTGGCCTGCGTGGCCGGCAACGCTTTCGGCAACGACGACTGCATCCGCCTGTCGTATGCCACCAGCGAAGACAAACTCATCGAAGCCGTCAAACGCATCAAGGCTGCTTTGACGAAGCTGCACTAATCAGACACGAGAAAAGCCGTGTCGTCACTGCGAGGGACGAAGCAGTCCAGACCGAATTGATTTATCTGGATTGCTTCGTCGTTCCTCCTCGCAAATCGAAGATTCGACGTAGTCAATGACACAAAGCAGCAGAATAGCCCTGCTGTCAAAAATTCAACAACTCAACAATTCAACAATCAACCTCCATGATCATCCTCTCCACCGCCCCCATCCTCCCCATCTTCAACCAAGCCATCGCCGACTACCACAAATTCGACGACGTGGATCATCCGTGCGAAAACCCTTACGAGAAACTGACCATCGAATGGTACCTATATAATAAGGTGTGGATTGACACGGTACAGTGGCATCTGGAAGACCTCATCCGCGACACAAACATCGACCCCGTGGAGGCTTTGGCCTTGAAACGCCGCATCGACAAATCGAATCAAGACCGGACGGACATTGTGGAGATGATTGACGGTTATTATCAGCTGCTTTTCCAGCGCGTCGAGCCAAAGGAAAACGCCACGCTTAATACCGAAAGTCCCGCTTGGGCCATCGACCGCCTTGCCATCCTTCAATTGAAAATATATCACATGAAAATTGAGGTGGAACGCAACGACATCAGCGCAGAGCAGAAAGCGAAATGTGAGGAGAAACTGCGCGTTTTGCAAGAACAAAACACGGACCTTTGCACCGCCATCAACCAACTGATGGAGTGCTACAAGACCGGCGAAAAGGTGATGAAGGTCTACAAGCAGATGAAGATGTACAACGACCCGAACCTCAACCCCGTGCTTTACGGGCAAAAATGAAAAAGCTTCTCGTTATAAGGTTTTCCGCTTTAGGCGACATTGCCATGACCGTGCCCGTAATCTACGACTTGGCCATGCAATATCCTGATTTGGAGATTACTATGGTGAGTCGCGAGATGGCGAGGCCGTTGTTTGAGAAGTTGCCCCAAAATGTACATTTCTTTTGTGCTGACCTAAAAGGTCGTCACAAAAGTCTGTTCGGCTTGAACCGCCTTTTGAAAGACATCCATTTCAAGGATTTCGACTATATTGCTGATTTCCATGATGTTCTGCGTACACAATGGCTGTGTTTCGTCTGCCGTTTGTTTGGGAAGAAAGTCGCCAAAATCGACAAAGGACGCAAGGGCAAGAAAGCTTTGACGCGACAGAAAAACAAGGTGTTTGTGCAACAAAAGACCAGTTTCGAACGCTATGCCAAAGTATTGGAACAGTTGGGATTTCCTGTGAAGCCACAATTCGTAAAACTCGATTATTCTTCTTTTTGCGAGACGCAAAAAGCGACCAATGAGATTTGGATTGGCATCGCGCCTTTTGCCAAACATCCCTCCAAAGTTTATCCTTTGGAGAAAATGGAGGAAGTCGTCAAAGCACTGAGCCAAAGAGAAAACACAACCGTTTTCCTTTTCGGTGGCGGCGAAGAGGAAAAAAGGCAGATTGCGGACCTTTGCGCCAAATACCCAAATGTGCGAGCCGCAAAAAGCCAGCATGGTTTGGCGGGCGAACTTGCCCTGATGGGCCAGCTTGACGTAATGCTCACGATGGACTCCGCCAACATGCACTTGGCATCGTTGGTTGGCACGAGGGTCGTTTCCGTTTGGGGCGGCACACATCCTTACGCCGGATTCTTGGGCTGGAACCAAAAAGAAGACGACTGCATCCAACTTGATTTGCCCTGCCGCCCTTGCTCGGTATACGGCAATAAACCTTGTTACAGAGGCGATTACGCGTGCCTAAATGACATCGCGCCCGAACAAATCATCTCGAAACTGAATCGTTACCTGCAATGAGCGCCTCCCCCATCGCGGCCATGTTCGACCGCATCTCGCCCCATTATGACGCCCTCAACCACGGGCTTTCCCTCAACATTGACAAGGTGTGGCGACGCAAGACCGCCCAAACCGTTGCAAAAAGCCAGCCCAAAACCATTTTGGACCTCGCCACCGGCACCGCCGACTTGGCCATCGCCCTTGCCAAACACAATCCAGAGGCACACATCATCGGGATGGATATTTCCGAGAAAATGCTGGATATTGGCAAGGCAAAAGTCAAGGCTCAAAAGCTTGAAAGCCAAATTAATTTGCAATTCGGTGATGCCGCTTCACTTCCTTTTGAAGACAACAGTTTCGACGCCGTCACGGTGGCCTTCGGGGTGCGCAATTTCGAGGATTTGGGCAAGGGGCTGTCCGAAATCCATCGCGTGCTGAAGCCCTGCGGACAGGTATTCATCTTGGAGTTTTCCATGCCCGAACAATTTCCTGTAAAACAGCTTTATCGACTCTATTTCAAGCAGATACTTCCAAAAATCGGGCGAATGGTCTCGAAAGACGCCAATGCCTACACCTATCTTCCCGAGTCGGTGGAACGGTTTCCCCAGCCCAATGACTTCCTCCGCGACATGGCACAACACGGACTAGAGAACGGTCGGATTCTCCGTTTGGCCTTCGGCATTGCCACCCTCTACTGCACGAGAAAGTTTCAATTGACAGCATAAAACGCAAAAACAAAAAAAGAGCGGAACACGGCACGCTCACCCATTTTTTCCTAATTTTGCCGCCGTTTTCGCGCAATAAAACCCGAAATGTCGCGTTACCATTCGTAATCAAAATTGAATTGCATTGAAAAAAGCACTGAAAATATCGGCCATCATGCTGTTTGTCATGGCCTTATGTATGCCAGCCATCGCCCAACGACGGACCATCATGTATCTGCCCAAATACGACCAAGAGCCTTACCACTTCGGTTTCCTTTTGGGCTACAACCAGATGAGCTACACCGTAAAAACCGTGGAGAACTACCAAAACATGGCCCTGCCCGCCAACTCGTGGCCCAAGGGCAACTACAGCGTTCCGAACACCAAGCATCTCTATGTCTACAACATTGAAACCGAACAAACGCCCGGCTTCACCGTAGGCATCATCGGCAGCAAGCGCCTTGGCAGATATTTCGACCTGCGTTTCATCCCTTCGTTGAGTTTCAGCGAGCGTAGGCTGAACTACAGCATCGTCATCGAAGGGAACGACGGCAGCATGGACACGAGGAACATCACCAAGTCGATCGGCACCACTTTTGTGGAGTTTCCGCTCAACATCAAATACCGTTCGAAACGCTACAACAACATCGGGGCCTATGTCTTTGGTGGCATCAATCCCAAACTCGACCTTGCCTCCCAGAAGGACAACAAGGAGACCGACGGGCAAGGCAACGAATTCATCAACAACCTCGTCACCAAACGCTTCGATCTGGCAGGCGAACTAGGTGTCGGGATAGACATCTACAACCAGTGGTTCAAGATGGGTGTGGAGCTCAAGATGAGCTACGGAGTGCTCGACATTGTGAAGAACGAAGCCTTCCTTTACACTGCCCCCATCGACCAATTACGCAACAAATTGTTCCAGTTCTCACTTTTATTTGAATAAACCATCGTTTTTATGACACTGAAAAACAATAAATTACAAAAAAGTAGACAAATTTCTTTCGAAAAATGTTGTAGATAACGAAATTATGTGTACCTTTGCAGCGTCAAAAAACGACACGAAGTGGTCTCTTCGTCTAGTCTGGTCAGGACGTCAGGTTTTCATCCTGGTAACTCGGGTTCAAATCCCGGAGAGACTACAAAATCTCCAAATCCCTAACTCTGAAAATCAACGAGTTAGGGATTTTTCTTTCCCCAAACTCCCCCTCCCGTGTCATCCACGTGTCAACCGATTTCCAAAAACCTATACCATCATTGTCACAAAAACCAATAATAGACGCACATCGTCGCAACGAAAATCCATCCCGTTGACACGCACCCCATCCCCGTTGACACGCCCCCACCTATCCACAACCGCTCACCAATAAAGCCCACACCAGGCACCGTCCCACGTCATTTTCCTCACGAAAACATGTTGAGGAAAATGAGGAACTTGAGGAAAGTGAGGAAAATTCCAACCCCTCAAAAATCACAAAAATACTCCCATTCAAAGAAAAGTCTTACTTTTGTACCCATATAAGACATAATTAGGGCTTTACGCTTGCGTTTCTTTCTATCTGAATCTGGCAAAATTCAACACACAAAGGAAGCGGAGCAGTAAAGTTCGCGCTTTGGCGCGGACTTTTCGCATTCATTTTGTGTGGGGCTTGCCAGAGCCCAGATAGAAATGGAGCTGAGTCTGCGCCTTCTTTATGCCCCAAACCCAACAGCCCATGGACGACAAACTCATCATACAACGCCTGAAAGAACTGAAGGCACAAATCGCCGACCTCGACAAACGCATGGCCGCCATCGACAAACAGCTCGACGGCGACCCCTCCGAAGAAACCGTGACAAGCTGCGTCCAGGAAGTCGCCAAGATCCTCGATGAGCGCGAGCCTATTCTCAACGAAGCCCGCCAATGGCTCATGCTCCTCAACAAAAAGGCCCCGGACATCGTTACCGATGCCGAGGCCCTTCCCAACTGATTCCCGTGGGCGCTTCTGCGGTCATGAAGGTTTCACATACTGCCCACTGGCCGGATGCTCCAGCATCCCCGACCTGCACAGCTCCGCAATGTACCGCTCCGCCGTCTTCTCATTGATGCCCATGTCGGCAGCCGTCTGAAGGTAGCCCGAGCGGCTGAACGCATCGGGCAAGGCGGCAAGGAAAGTCTGCATATAGCTCTCCGTGCGTTGCCTACGGTCCTGCCTGAAACGCCGCTCAGTCCTGCGCGGCAAGGCCTGAAACACCCTCACCGTATGCTGCAGCAGCACCTTTACCATCGCCAAGACCGTGTCGAAATCAGCGTCCGTGCAGACCAGCAAAGCCTCCTTCCCGTCACTAAGAGCCAACGGAAACGCCCCGTCATCCATCTGGCGGAGCACCGTCAGGATCATCGCAAAGCGAAAGAGTATCAGCCCCAGTCGGCGCACCGAGGCGATGATGTCGTTGCCGAACAGCGCGGCATACTCCGCCTGCGTCTTCGTAAAGAAAGCGTTGAACCTCCGCTGCTGCTCCTGCTGTAGGGTGAAGCGGATAGGCTGCGCACCCAGCAGCTTGTGGAACTGGTAGAAGTCCCTGCCTATCTCCTTGAACAGCTCGTCGGCAGTAGGCCCCTCTGAAGCGTCAAACATGTCGTGCCAGACGATTTCCGTCGGCATCACGTAGAAGATGAAGCGGCTGAAAAGCCCGTTCTCCGCCGAAGGGATCAGGTTGAAAACCTGCTCCGGCGTGCCCGAAAGGATGGCCGAAAACTTCGGCTTCGTGATTTCCACATACTCGCGGTCCTTCTTCCGAAGGTACGAAATCGTCTCATGGTGAAACGCCTTCCTGAAGCCGTCCGAGTAGTTCCCAAGGTCGGAGTTGAAAGCATTGGCCAACGTGTCGCCCTCGGTCTCAAACAGCAGCCCCACGCCGTTGTTCTGCGACAGAGTCTGATAGACCACCGTCGCCGTGCTGTTGGCCGGGATGAACAGCGTCAGAAACGGCGGCTCCTCAGGCTCGGAAGCCTCGCCCTTCTTCTTGTTCATGATATACTGCAGCTGCTCCTGCTTGTACCGCTCCATCGACTTTCGGTACTGCTCCCTCAACTCCCGATGCAGCGGCGCGGCCAAGTGTCGGCACAGCGACAACCGCCCTTTGCCTGCCGAGGCGCTGGCGGTGACATAAAGGAAGAGGTTTGAAAACACCTCCCTTCTGTCATACACGCCGTACACATTCGGCAGACAGGCCGAAAACACCGTGAGCGAGCCGAGGATGAGCAGGTCAGCATCCACCGGCGACACGGCATCGGCCACGATGCGTTTCAGGATGTCGGGCAGCTGGCCGCCGACAGTCTGCGAGAAGGTGTCGGTCTTGACCGTTTTTGACCGCCCCGCTTCCTCATTTTCCTCATCTTCCTCAACTTCCTCACATCGATTTCGTGAGGAAACGGGGACAGCGATGCCGTGCGTCTTGGCGATGTGGAACAGCGTGGCGATGCTGATTTTTCGGCTCCCGTCACGCAGGCACACCGTGTATTGCCGGTCGGCCTCGGTCATGTCATAACCCGGATAGAAACGGCTGAGGCGATGGAAGAACGGCCGACCTTCCTCGCCCAGCTCCGACACCAAGGCAAAGCCGATGGCCAACCAGTCGGAATAGGCAGCCGTGATGTCGATGCCCGTGGCTTCAATGGCACACACCAAAGCTTCAACATCCGTGTACCTGGCCGACGAAGCCACGGCGGCATTCCAGTCATCGGGATTGAAGACGGCTTTCTTCATAGCAGCGAGGGATTGAGATAGGCTTCCGCGTCGTGCGGCAGGTAGCAGGCGCGGGAGAGGTTGCGGCAGTGGCGGTCAACCTCCACGCCGTAGTGGTTGAAAATGTAGTTGTAGAGACTGGCGAAAAACCGCACCTGGTATTCCCCGAACGACTCCCCGTCGTTGCCGTATCGATAGAAGGAGTCCGTGAACGAGATCACCCACTTCAACCCATCGCCCGAGGGACTGCGAAACAGCAGCAGCGTCTCGAAATAAGGATCCTGCTTCAGCTGCTCAAACACGGCCTCCACATCCTTCAGGTGGTCGAAGTCAAGACAGAGATAGCCCGAGTGCTGGATGATGGCCTTGTCGATGCGCACCGTGAAGATGCCGGAAAAAGTGCAGTAGTCGAACTTGTCCGACTTGTACTGTCGGCGGTACCGCTCGTCCTTGATCGAGCGGTACTCACGGGTGCGGTCTTTGGCGTAGTCGCTGATGATGTAGTTGAACACATCGATCAGGTTCACCACCTGGTAGGGGTATTTGTTCGTGATGGGTCGTCTGAAGATGCTAAAGCCGGGCAGTCTCTTCAGGTCGCATTGCGCCGAAGGCTTCACGGCGTAGTTGTCGGGTGTGCCCCAGAAATACATCGCCGGGGCGTTGCTTTTGTCAGTGTTCATGGCTTGTAGGTTTGGTAATGGTTGTAGAGGAAGCGCTCGATGTCCTGGCGCAGGAAATAGGTCTTGTTCTTGATGCGGCTGCATTTCAGCCCGCCCTCCGAACACCACTCCTTCAGGGTGTTCTTGGTCAGGTGCAGCATCAGCAGCAGGTCCGACAGCTCTATCCAGTCGAACAGCACGGGATATTCCTTCAAATCTTCATTCATCGTCAAGCCCTCCTATCTCCATTTGTCGCCGTCTGGCAAGGATCTGCGCGTCGTGCAGCGCGTTGCGTTCCTGGCGCGACATGTGCCTGCTTGAGGCAATCCAAGCGTCTATCTCCGACTTCTTGAACTTCACGCGGCGCGTCTCCCCGTCCTTGTAATAGGGGAAGTAGCCGAGCCGTTTCCAGCGGCGCACGGTCTGTTGCGAAGGGTGGTCGGGGTGGTAGGCGCAAAGCTCCTCCACGGTGAGGTAAACATCCTTTCCGGAGTCTTTGTCACGGATGTCGTTGCAGATGCTCTTCAGCTCCGCGATGCCGTCGAGGATGTCGGCGACGGCCTTGGGCAGTTGGTCAAAGGTGATGGTGTCTAACATGATACTTTTGTTTTGGCGCGGGCCATCCTTACGGTACCGATAAAGAAAATGCCCACGACGGTTAAATCGTGGGCAAAGATGAGGCCTTATGTCGGACTATGAATTATACTACAATTGTACGTATAATCAAAAACTGTCAAAATCGATGCGTTGTTGCCACTCGCGAGCCTCAGCCCGCTTGCCGGCATTCAGCCCGTCTCCCTTCTCATAATACGCCTGGGCAAGCTCATGCAGTCTCTCAAACACATCCATGAAGTTACCCGTCCGCTTCGCCGACGAAAGCAGGTTCCTCATGTTGCGGATTTCCGTGTTGAAGTACAGCCCCAAGTCACAGACAAAATCCTCCGAGTTGGAGGCGATTCTGCCGTCAGCCGTCTCAAAGATATGCAGGTCATAGATGATGCGAAACAGCTTCACAAAAGCCGTGGTCTTTTGTTTAGAGATCCTGTATCGGCTATGGAGTTCAGCAGCCTCCTCCCGTTCCTCCACTTCCTCGATGGCCATCCTCAGCGTCTGCGTCCAGTCGCCATGTTCCTCCGCCACGGTAGCCAACAGCGTCTTCAGCACGACAATACAATCCTGTTTTGGCAGCCGCTCCGCCTGCTCCATCAAATGCCGTATCTTCACAGAATCCTTGGTTTCAGTCATTGTCCTATTGGTCATATCTGTCCTATTAGTCCCCTTCGTAAGCACGTTAGCACGATAGCACGTAAGCACGTATAACGATTTAACTATTTCTTCATTGTCTTATAGTTTTAATAATAAGGTTTTGCATAACTGAACTTTTTCCAAAACCACCAGAGACCCAAAGCGAGCAAAACGAGGCCGACGACAAGGGTAATCAGATAAAAGGTGTTGGTTTGATTGCTTAAATCTATGGCAGTGAGTGAATTATTGGTGACATGGATGATGAGGCCCGGAATGATGCTTCCCGTGCGCCAATAGAGCCAGCCGGCGAGGATTCCAAATAGCGTGGCAGTGACAAAATTCGCCCAAAAACCGTGTAACAACCCGAAAGCAACAGCGGAGATAAGAATGGCTACCCACGGACGGCATCGCGTCTTCAGCAAACCATCAAGAACAAGACCCCGAAAACCAATCTCTTCCATTATGGGACCAAAAATACAGGCGTGGAGTGCTCCGGCAATTCCAGAAAAAAGCTGTTGACGACGTTCCAATTCTTTGCCCTGATAAAAAAGGTCAAAACCAAGCAAAGAAAACACTGAACATACAGCAAAAAAACAGGCTATGGCAATCAAGACAGACATTCCGACCGCAGGCCAGACCATACGCCGATCGATGCGGCCAAACGACAGCTTGACATAGCCCTTGCCGAAAAACAAGACGGCGATGAGCAGGTAACCCGTCACCAAGGCCCATTTCGTGATTTCAATGTTCTTGAAGACATGCCCCAAGATGGTGCAAATAATTAGTGTCGCTAAATACAACGACCACCAAAGTAGGAATAGCTTTATCGTTCTTCCTAGTTCTTTATTCATAATTCTTTGGTTTTTGTCCCTTCAATTAGTTATTCAGTTTCACCCTGTTAATCTTCCCCCTCATCCGTACATTGTCAAAATACACACTATAGGCATAGCCATTATGCACCTTGAACGCCCGTGGGTATATGCTGTTACTAGCTTTTTGGCCCATTCCAACCGTGCCTTTGGTTGGGTCGTAGCAACCTAGATAATTGATTCCGTTTTGGACGAAAAGACCGTAAATCTTTCCCGTGGCTTCATCAGTAAGGAACTGATTGGCAAAATAGTTCTTCCCTGTAGCAATCGTAAGTGGCCGTTTGTTGGATAGTTGGAACGTCTTATCAAACTCCACGATTTCAAAGTTTTCCAAATCAACAAGTTGAATAAAACCATCAAATTTCAAGGCTATGGTATGGTACTCGGTGGCCAACACTTGGCAATACCAGCCAATTCTCTTGTGTACCTTGTAATTGACAGCCAAACGAAGCAGGTTGCCATTCCAAACACCCAAAACAAGCTCGTTTTCATTCTCTGGCACCTCACTGTTGTAGATGGCAAATATCTCATTCAGATAGGATTGGCACACATTGACTGCCACCGTATCGATGAAACGGTAGAGAAAATGCCGTTGCTTCAAAGTGTCGTTTTTCAGCACATAGTTGTATGTCTGCGCTTGGCCATGAAACTCCTTCACATAATAATCGTGCATCTCATAGGCTGTGTTGCGTAGCAGATAGGCATCATTGAACTCAAACACGATTTTTATGATTTTGTCGCGGAACAGGTCTTTTGTAAAGGTGGAAACGGGCAATGCTTTATCCGTGGTGTCGAGATACACCTGCAAACAAGTGTCCTGACCCAAAAGAAGAAAGTCGCCGAAAGCGTCAATGTACAATTCGTCATAGAAATTATCAAAATCGGTGGAAGCCAAGTTGTTGCCATCAAGGTCAAGTATGCGCAACGAGGAGGATTTTGCCCTGTTTTCAAGCACCAAGATTCTGTCATCGGCAAAGGCTATGTCGGCAATGTTGGTACCCCGAGGACTTCGGTAAAAGTCGCTGTAAGCCGTAACACCCACTTCCTGAAGGTCATAGCTCATCTTCCGAAATCTGAAGCTGATGTTGATGGTATCACGCTGCAACTGCTTCGGTGTAAGGCTCACCAAGGTATCTTGATAGCCGATGCAAGAATAATAAAGGTTGATAGTTTTGGTACGGTCATAAAGCGGCAACTCATAATGCCCTTTGGCATCGGTGCTGGTTCCATATTGCGTATTCACGATGCTGATATTCACATTCTCAACAGGTTTGTTGTTTTCATCCTTACAATAGCCCTGAACCAAGGCATGTTCTTGGGCTATGATTGGAATGCTCATCATCAGCATCGCAAGCAGGGTATAAAGTTTAGCCGCTTTCATAACATCATTCACTTCACCTCTACGGTAACATACCGATACTCCTTCCCATCGTCAAACCGCAGCAGATACTCGCCCTTGTAAAGTGCCAATTTGAACTCACTCTCATCTTTACCGTACATATATTGGTCGACAGGAACACACTGCTCGCCTTCCGATTTCAGGAACGCGCTCACACAGCCTTCGGGGAAACCGTTCTTTTTAATAAAACGATGGTCGATGGTGTAAAGCACCTTGCCATTGTAGAGTTTCCAGTCGGGGATGTTATCTTCAATAAAACGAGTGCGCGGCAGACAGCAGGTGGCATCCATGCCTGAGTTGTTTGGATAAATTCGTTTCACAGTATCATAACAGATAATCGGCTCACGGATGGGCATGGCATCAATGCGGTCAAAAAATGCGGTACGCAGCGAGTCCATGCTTTCGTATTGTTCAGAGAAAGTCATGACGCTGCAATCCATCGTGAACGGGTCAATACCTGTTTTTTCCTTGAAAAATCCTCCCATCATCGACCACCCTTTGCGGTCAGCGATATGCCCCATACCTCCATAGACCAAAAATTTCGCTTCAGGGTCTTTGTCAAGAATGTTCTTGATCAGGTTGTCTGCTTCATTCCTCTCGCGGTCAACGCCCCAACCATCGGCCTCGTATGGCATCAGTGTATAGCCCATATTGAGCGCTGTCCTTAATAGGTCGCCGAAAACGGGTTCATCGCTATAGAATCCCGTTTCGCCAAGTAACACGGTGCGCCGCTCGTTCATCAAGGAGTCCTTTGCAAATAAGGTTTCTGCGGCAAAGTAACGGTATCCGTTTTGGTAGCATTTTTCCAACCAACTGATGACAAAAGCCCTGCTATGGGGATTAAAATGCATCTCATTAAGCATGATGACACGGTTGTTTTCGATGATGCTGTCCATCACTTCCGACAAAGGTATTGTTATCACATTTTCATAGGTCTTGGCCAACCGCGTCTTGTCTGAAAATAAACTGCCTTTTTCGGCCATACGCATGGCATCCTTGTAATGTCCTACCCGTGAATACAGAATACTCATCAGGTCATGATATGGGCGCTCAAATTGTGACCCGACATAAAGGCTGTCCATATTGATGAGTTTCTTCAACGAACGATAGCTGTATCCATCTTCCTTGGCTACTGCGTATGGATTTTGGAGTTCGTTTTGCGCTTGCAGTTTCACCCCTCCTGCCATCAGCAGGAGCGCAAGCAGGGTGCAGCATTTCACTTTTTTCATTGTTTTCATCGTGTATTATTTTTAATCTTGTACTTTCACTCTTTCAATCCTCCCGTGCATCTGCGCATTGTCAAAATACACGCTATAGGCATACCCGTCATGCACCTTGAACACACGCGGATATATCTTATTGCTCGCCTTTTGGCCCATGCCGACAGACCCTGTTTCAGGATCATACAGGCCAATATGATATACCCCGTTGTCCTCGAACAAACCATACACCTTGCCCTTGGCCTTGTCGATGAGGAACTCATTCTTGAAAAACTTCTCTCCCGAAGTGATTTTCAACGACTTCCGGTTTGCAATCTTGAAGTCTGTGCCGATTTCCACGATTTCGCGGTTGTCAAGACCAACGAATTGAAGCAAACCATTGACTATCAGGGGAACAATCTGGTATTCCTGTTTTGCCAATATGGAGCAATACCATTGAATCATCCCAAGTAAGGTCGGGGTTTCTGCCAGGCGCATCAGGTTGCCGTCCCAAATTCCCTCGTTGATGAGGTCGAAGCCTGGGCTTCCTCGTTCTGCTTTTTTGATCCTAATGGAAGTTATGCTTTCTCCTTCGCGCATTGGATTCCAGTCCCTGTTTTCCTCTTTGATGGACTCGAGTGTGAAGTTCTCCGCCATCGCTTGATGGTATTCGTTTTGTATCTTCATCCATTGCGACTGGCAGGCACGATAGCCGAGGGTGTCGATGAAACTGCACAGGTATTGTGGCTTCTCCATGGAGCCGTCTTTCATCATGTAAAGGAAATCCTGGCTTTTCCCGTGATTGTATTTGAGCCAGTAAAGGCCGCGGTCATGCACGATTGTCCTGATAATGTATGCGCCGTTGAACTCACATACGATTTTCAGCAGTTTGTTGCGATAGTCATCCCGCGAGAAGGTGGAAATGGGCTGGATGACCTGCTTCTCGTCAAGATATACCTGCAAGCAACTATCCTGTCCAACGAGGATGAGGTCGTTAAAAGCATCAACGTGCAGTTTCTCAAAGAGCTGGTCAAAGTCCTTGCGAGCCAGTTCACCACCGTCAGTGTCAAGAACGACCATCGTGGAGTTCTTGGGCTTGTTTTCGAGCAGGTAGATATTTCCGTTCAAAAAGGCCATGTCTGCAATGTTGCGATTGGTTCCCGTCCTGTAAAAATCTCTGCTCGCCGTAACGCCCACTTCCTGAAGGTCATAGCTCATCTTCCGCATCCTGAAACTGATGTCGATGGAGTCGCGTTGCAATTGTCGTGGCGTGAGGCTCACCACCGTGTCTTGATAGCCGATGCAGGAATAATACAAGTTGACGGTAGTCGTCCTGTCATAAATCGGCAATTCATAATGTCCCTTGGCATCGCTGCTGATGCCGTATGGCGTATTCACGATGCTGATGTTCACGTTCTCAACAGGCTTGCCATTCTCATCCTTGCAATAGCCGTGCACTATGGCGCGTTGCTGTGCCATGATTGGAAGGCTCATCAGCAATAGTGCAAGCATGGTACAAAGTCTTGTCGTTTTCATCATTATAGTTTTATTTGTTCTTTACAAAAGGAGGATCAGTAGTATTCCCTTCGTAAGCACGTTAGCACAATAGAACACATAACGAACCCCCATTATAAATTTCACAAAACTATAACAAAATCCCGTCAAAAAAACAACCAAAACGCCCAATTCATATTTTTCTCAAAAAGTACCTTTGAAAATCAACGAGTTAGAAACCCGAAATTCAGATTTTTCCTTCTGCAAAAAGGGCAGAAATCGGGTCGGAACCAGCCTTTTTGTTGAGGTTGGAGCGGTATTTTAGGGTCGTTCCCTCGGTGTATCCCGTCAAGTCGGCCTCTTCCTTCGCACGGAAGTGAAGGAAGTTGAGCACGGCCATTTGTCGCTCCACCTCGTTCAACTCGGGGTAGGCAGCGGCCACCCGTCCCATAGCTCCAGGATAAGCCGCCTCAAACTCGTCAATGATGCGCTCCAAGCGGTTCGGCATCTTCGCGCGGTAAAGGTCGGCCACCCGCTGCGGCAGCATCGCCCGCGCCTGTTGCAAGGCATCATCCGCTTGCGTTTGTAGCTGTTGCAGAGCGTCATCCACCGTCTGAAGCTGCTGCAAGGCATCATCCACCTGCGTCTGAAGCTGTTGCTTCTCCTCGTGCCAGGTCTGCGTCTCGGCCTCATGCTCCTTTCTTCGCTTGGCCGTCCACCACCACAGCCCAAGCCCCAAGACCAACAGCACCGCCACAGCCGTCACCACACCCCGCACCAAGCGTTGCCGTGCCGCCTCCTGTTCAGCCAACCTTCTTTCAGCCTCAGCCTTCTCCTGTTCCCACTGCAAATGCCGCTGAAACAGCTCATTAAGCTGCGAGACTTGCGCGTTACTTTCCCCTTCCGTAAGCTCATTCTCTGCCTGGTACATCGCAAATTGAGCGGCTTTCAATGTATCTCCTTGACTTAGGTAGATTCTACGCAAATAAGGCGCTGCAACCCTTTGTTTTACAATATCTTCTTTGTTCTCAAACACCGAGGAAAAATAAACTAAAGCTGAGTCATATTGTCCATTATCATAATAAATACCACCTATGAATAAATAACGCCTCAATCTTTCCTTCTCATCACTGGTTCTCTCCACCATGCGTTTCATATCTCTTATAGATGGTTCTGCACCTTTACCCATATTAAAATTGAGCAACGCCACTTGTGAAACCAAATCCCTGAAAACTAAATTGTTCGTGTCAGGCAACATTCGTATAGCCTCATCGTAAAAATAAGCCGCACTATCATATTGGTTCAGCTTGTCGTACTGCACCCCTAAAGCCTGTAACAACCTAGATTGGCTAAATGGAGAGTTTGCTTCTATCTTACTAAAAGCAAGTGCTTTCTTGCAGCATACGATAGCAGGTTCCTGCATATACTGACCAGAGAACAAATATACAAGTCTGTCATAAGTCAACCCCATAAACCGAGGCAAATGCCAAACCTGTAGAGACGCAAAATCTTGCGTCTCCAAATTCGGGAAATGCGTCTCCACAATCTCCAACGCTTTCAGATACTCCCCGCAGGCCTCCATCACGCTGTCCCGTTCATACAATCCCACACCATTAATATAATGCGCCCGCGCATCCAAAAACGCCTCCCGCTCCTGTACGGACACACCGCGTGTGTCCGCTTTATCGCGTGCGTCCGCATTACGCCCATCTGCAACATTCACAATCGAATCAAAATAATGAACCGCCTTCAGCACCTCCGCTCGGTTGCTTTGCCCATAATCATTCTTAAACAGCAGCTCCGCCACCAGCACCTGGCAATAATGCCCCTCAAACTCATCCAGACTATCCGCTGCCGCACTTGAAGCAAACTCCTGAAGCATCGCAAAAGCACTATCCGGCTGTCGCCACATCAAACTATCAATGTTCTCCAATGCACGTGAGGCCACTCCCTCTCCTCCAGGAGAGGGCCGGGGTGAGGTCGTGGAAGGCTTACACCCCACCATCACCACCGCCACCAGCAAAACAATCCCTATATAAAACCACCGTTTCACGCCGCAAAATTACTCAAAATCCATCAAATTCAATCAAAAATCCCCCCCCTTTCAAAAGGGGGTGCCGCAAAGCGGCGTGGAAGTCCCACTGTCGTTAGCACGATAGTACGATAGCACGCATAACGAAAACCCGCATCGCTCTGTACCAGTAATTCATATTAAACCGTTAACAGCCAATCCGCATCGCAAAGAATTGGCAATATCTGATATTATTGCCAATTCTTTGAACCTGCATGTTTGCATGTTGTATTTTATCCCCAAATTCATAAAAATACGAATACCAGGTAACATATATAGCAAACATCATCTTGTGGGACATAAGGTTGCTTTGAGGAATGAAGTTGAAATTACAATAATATATTACAAAGTTGTCAATGCATTAACCTTAACCACCAGCCATATCAACAATCCTATACTGGCAAGTACAGTTAAAATACAGAACCATGCCCTTGGATGCTTAAAGTAATCTGCTATTTTCTCCTCTTTTCTCATGGTCACAAGATGAATACCACTTACAAATATAAGTAGTATCGACCCAAGGCCAAATATTGAGAAAACAAGGTGAAGAAAGTCGTTATTTTTATTCTCAGCAAAGAAGCCAATCGTTCCGAACAAGAATGTAATAACTGCGGTAAAGACACTCAAAATCTCTATCTCTCTGGTTCTTGAATTATCAATATCGCTCCTGATTTTTTTCAACTCGATCTTTCCTTCCCGCAGGGCAATTTCATTATCCACCAAACGCGCCTGATTCTTAAATGTGTCCAGATCATCCTGTAGTTCATTATATTTGACTGGTCTGCAAAACGAAGAAGCTATAAAGACATCTCCAAAACCCTCTATGGTCACCAAACACTCTTTAAATTGGTTCTGTATAGGATAGAAATAGTAGGTCTTACACCATTCAATTGATTCTGCAAATTTAGAAATACAAAGTTTTAGAAAATCCTTAAATTCCTGATACTTCTCTTTTTTAATTGTTTCGCCCTGGTGAAACAGCTGCAACGCTTTTTTGAACGCTTTCCGATAAGGATAAAAGTTAAGAACCCCCGTTTGGTTTTGTATGCTGATAATTTCATTGAGGTCATTCTTCAGCTGGTCAAATGTGTATGATGAGTCCTGCATCACAAATGAAAATCGGCAATTGTACATGTAGTTTTTCAGTGTACAAAGCGAGTATCGTTCAAACGGTTTTTTAAGCGAATCCTCCCACTGTGTTTTATATAAATTGTCAAAATCGCCTAAAATATTGTTAATCTGCTCCAAATTTGTATTTTTGGAATCTTTATAATACTTCATTAGGAGTGAGAACTGCCCTATTGCCAAAGCATTGTTACGAGCTTTAACATCTAAATCATAACCCAAGGAATCATTTGAGTAGGTATCGGCACGATAAAACTCAAACAGCCTGTTCATCTCCTTGAAATACTTGAACGACAGTTCGCGGGCATCATAGTGATGATGTTTGAAATCAATCATGTAATCAAACTCTTTGTCGTCGTCTATCAGCAGCTTTTTAAGTAAAAGCAGGCATTTGTCGTCCAATATTTCAAGAACAGTCAATCCTTTTTCCGGAAGTTTCTTCTGCTCTATCGCCTCTTTCAGCTCGGAATGGAAAATTATTAGGTTCGTTATAAGGTCTTTTTCATACGATAACGAATGATCCATTTGAGTTATTCCAATCAATATATCATAATACCTACTATAGTCATCGTCAGTCGATTGTTTATGATTGACCCTATACGCATTTACAATGAACTTTGTTTGCCTTTCACCATATTTGTTATTGAACATTGTCATCAGATGGCGGAAACGCTTTACTACGTTCCCCAATTGATAGGTCATGTCATTAAAAGTCTTTTTGGCAATAGATTTTAGCTGGTTTTTTTCATCATTGAATATTTCCGCATTGGCAAGTATATCATACAATGATTCAAGCAATAGTGCATAGTTTTCATTGGTTATGTATTCACCAGTCAATACCGAGTGGGCAAACAAGTCAAACATCTCTTGTTTGAATTTGCCAACTTTGTCCAGCACAGATGCCAACGACTTTTTGTTGTCGGTTTTATTCCATGAAAGAGCATCAAGCCATCCCATCGGGAATTGTTCCTTGAAGATCTTTACTATCTGTTCTATCTGACTTTCGCTGTTCATATAGTAAAAATCTGAGAGTAGTTTCTTATCTTTTCAGTATCCATTGGATAGCTGCCCTTTCCCAAAGCTCGCGCAATAAGAATGGAGTCCTGCCATGCCATCCATGTATGACTTAGCGCAACTAGCTGTTCTGCATTATAGGCAACTATTTTGTCGTTTTTTTGTCTCAGGGCCTCAACGGCAAAGCTAATACGCTCTTTCAGTTGGTCGCTCAATCCATCATCATTATACTGCATCTTCGTGTTGAAAGAAAAATCACGGAAGGTATAAAACGTCAATTGGTCAGATGTGATACAGTTATAAATATCGCTCTCCACAGGACCATTGGGCAGAGCATAGAAATTGTCAAAAACATCCAACAAATCACCGCCTTGACTGTTTTTTACAGCCGCCGAAAAGAACAGCATTTTAAGTGCCTTCAACCGAGTGAAAGATAACACTGGCACTGCTGGTGTCATCTCTTCGCCCCATTTCAGCATTTGTGTAAGCAAATACTCAAAAGCTTGTTTTTTGGTTGTCAAATCCATATAGATAATGAATCAATTAAATTTTATACTAAATCTTAAGATGGGTATTATTTATTCAATTTACAAGTATACAAGTATAACTCAACTAAGTCAATTTATTATTATGTATCTCAAAGTTTGAACTCTCTGGTATATGAGGTTTAAGTGGTTTTCTATTGCGGATTAACGCGGCAAATATACAAATTGTTTCTCTTCCGAATTTGTTTCTATTGTATTTAATCTCATTCCATCAAACACGCCTTATACCAATAAAAGAACGCCTCCGCGCTCGTTTTCTTCAGCTTGTTCAGTTTGTTGTATTCCGTCTGTTCAATCTGCCAATCCTTGATTTGCGACGAATCACCAAACCGCTCAAACTCCGATGCACCACTCTTAATCAATGCGGAAAGATACGCGGCTTTTGATGCACAAACAATCGCTTTGTCAATCTGATACGGCTCCGAGAAGATGAAACCGTTCACCCGCTTAATACCCGCCATCAACTCGTCAAACATACCTTCGCCCAGCATACCACGGGTGCTGATGCACAACGAGGTCTGGAAAATGTCATCCAACACGTCCCTTGTAGTGATGTTGTCGCCTTCCCTGTAAGTCAATTCTTTGCCTGCAATCTTTTCAAAGGTGTTTCTAACGGCATTAAGGTCATCGAACAAGTCAAACAAACAGGCCACGTCATAAAGCTGCTTGTTGATTTCCATATTCATGCTGTTGCCGTGTTTGAAGTAAGGAATGCCCGTCGTGTTTGGTGCAAAGGCAGTCAGTTTGTCGCCCAATAGGTCGTTGGCACTGGGCATCTTCACCATGGTCATCGGCTCCGCCATCGGCAGAAACTTCGATGCGATTTCCTCCTGCTTGATGTCGGCATACGGAACTTGCTCCGTAAGAATGTCCAGCAACACGCAATCCTCATTGTTGGCGGTACGATGAATGGGGTTGTACCAAAACTTGTAATGCAACTTAGGCACCTTGGCCACACCGTTGCGTTCCTGTGGCTCCACCCGAACAAAACCTTGCTTCTTGGCAATGTCTTCTAGCATTTCCGTTAGAAGCGCAGGAACATCCGGCATGATGATATCAATGTCTATCGACATTCTCTTACTGGATTTAGTCAATAGCATGAGCGAAGTACCACCTTTGAAAACAAACGGCAAGCCTGCCGTAGCAAGCCCTTCAAGCAAAACAAATGCTCTAATGGTTTTCTCAACCAAAGTCATGTCAGCTTTGCGGTTTGCCTTGGATACCTTTTCTATCCAATGAATATCAATAGCATTATAGTCAATCATAATTCAAAACTTTTTATAAACTCTTCAATTTCAGGTTTTTTTCCTCGTCTTGCCGCATATCTAACCACCTTCGTCATATTAATGGAGTATTGACTGAAGATATTCCTGTAGATATGCGCCAGCTCGTTGCCTTGGTAAGCTTTGAATAGGCGTTTGTCACAGAAAAGATCCACTAGAATCATTTCAAGCGAAGGGACTTTCACTCCCTCAACCGTTTCGGTTGGTGCCTCCGAAACCAGGTTCTTCACCACCACAGACTTTGTGTCACTCAAATATAGGTAGTTGTCAATCACATCATCTGTCGGGTTGTAATACACATTTTTCAATTTCTCCAATAGGAAATGAAAAACCGATTCAGCGGCATCCTTTTCAACGGCAATCACATAAAAGCCTTGAGCGGTCAGATGCTGTGAGAAATTGTTGATGACGGCCGTATCCAAGAGACAAAACTCAGCAAACGGGAACTGCTTGCCGATGGTCTTGGCCAATTTTTTCAGCTTTGCATCTATGACAGGATTGTACGAACGGTTTTCCCCAACCTTAAAGACCCCTTTTGAAACACGTGACAACACGCCTTCTTTCACCAACACATACACACGCCAATTAATAGAGGAGTCCTTCAGGTCAGGTTCCGATTCGCGAAACCAAGCTGCAATATCAGAAGTCTTGAACAACCCCATTGGCATGAAATGCTGTATTATTTCATCATTCTGTATCATTCTTTCCATAGCTGTTTTTTTCGTCTGCAAAAATACAAATTTTTGGCAATATCCGAAAATATTGCCAATTATTTGCAGAATAAAAATTCACCATCCCATCCCCGCCAAGGAGTTCCGCGCCGCGCCGAAGCCTTTGTCTTGTGCCTGGCAGTGCTCGGTCGCTACCATTCCGCTACAGGCACGGTTCGTACCTCTCTGTGCCTTCCGCTCCATTAACGCGCCCGGCATTGCCATTCCCAATCCTGCAGGCATCGTCGAGGCGCTCCACATCGTGTTTGTCCCGCCAGCCGCACAAGGCCTGCTGCTGCCATTCGCCGCTACGGTCGCTCACGGGCGTTGCCAACGCTAACGAACTCCCTCAGCTCTTACTAAGGTCCGCGACCTGACGACTACCTTTTCGCTCCGTCGGGCAGACGACGCTTCCGTACCTCCAGCATCGTCTGCTCGCTCCGCTTTCAGTCCGTTGTCAGGACGCTGGCTCTACCACCGCCTTAAAGCTTTAATGTAAAAACAAACCACACCCGCCGCAGTCGGTCGCCCGTCACCCACCCAAAAACGCCTGTGGACTCCACTCCGCGGCCAATAACAGCAGCCGCACCCCGTAAGAGGGCACCGACCCTTCACTATAAGTCCCATCCGTCCTATAGCTCCCATCATTGGTTTTTACCGACCAAGCCGCCGCTGTCACGGTTTTTGCAAGGCTTGGGCTTTAACCTTGCCTCCCCAAAGCTGTGCGGTCAAGCCGCCGAGCAGGGTGGCTGTCCTCGTTCCTGCGGTAGACCACTCTGCTCGTCGACATCACCGCCCAGCGCCGCGCGACGGCCTGCCACTACTTCTATATCGCCCTGGGCAAGAGTCGCAGCGGTCGCGGGCGTCATGTATTTTTCTTTTAGCCCTTGCTCCGCTGCGACACATGCCCGGGGCGGCAACATGGTATTTGGAAAGCCTCTACTTCTAAGATAGTCTTATGAAAGGCCGTCGCGCCTTACCCACGACTAAAGCTTTATGATGGGCAAAAACACCGCGCCAGCGGCTGGCAACACGCTTTTCTTTAAGCATTTACGGACTTAAAGCCATTGAATTACATCCTAATTGAAGGATGCTACTTCTTCTTTGGTTTGTCATCTTTACCAACAACGATAAGGACAAAAGCCACCACCACAATAAAGATGATCAATCCCGAAAACCCATCTATTGAAAACATGGCCAATACTTTTTGTTGGCTGCAAAGTTAATGAATAGTTTCATGCCGCCAATAGGTTATAACCTTACAACCTCTTCCAACCAAGCCGCCGCTGTCACGGTTTTTGCAAGGCTTGGGCTTTAACTTTGCCTCCCCTAAGCTGTGCGGTAAAGCAGACAGGCAGGGTGCTCGTCCTCGTTCCTGCGGGCGAACACTCTGCCTGTCTGCAACACCGCCCAGCGCCGCGCGACGGCCTGCCTCTACTTCTATATCGCCCTGGGCAAGAGTCGCAGCGGTCGCGGGCTTCATGTGTTTTTCTTTTAGCCCTTGCTCCGCTGCGACACTTGCCCAGGGCGGCAACATGGTATTTGGAAGCCTCTACTTCTCTAAAAGTCTTATGAAAGGCCGTCGCGCCTTACCCACGACTGAAGCTTTATGATGGGCAAAAACACCGCGCCAGCGGCTGCCTCAACTGCTATCATAAAGCTACAACGGACTTAAAAGCACTCGTTCGTTAGCACGAAAGGACGAAAGCACGTTAGTACAAAAACACCTAACTTCAAACTCCCAACTATTAACCTTTACCGTCCAAGCCGCCGCTGTCATGGTTTTTGCAAAAGGGAAGCTCAAACCTTGCCAGCCCAATGCTGTTCGGCAATGCAGCCGTTCAAAAAGTTGTCCCTTCGTTCCTCGTGCCAACTTTTTGCCCGTCTGCGCTGCCGCCCAGCCCGCGCGACGGCCAGCCTCTACTTCTAAATCGCCCTGGGCAAGAGTCGCAGTGGTCGCGGGCTTTATGTATTTTTCTTTTAGCCCTTGCTCCGCTGCGACACATGCCCAGTGCGGCCACATGTCTATTTGAAAGTCTCTTCTTCTAAGGAAATCTATTGAAAGGCGGTCGCGCCTTACCCACAGCTGAAGCTTTATGATGAGCAAAAACCCCGCCAGCGGCTGTCTCTACTTCTATCTTTAAGCATCAACGGAGCATTAAGCATCTTGGCCAACGCACAACCCACCCAATAAAAAACCGAGGGGGAAATCGGTGTTCCCTGCGTCGCC